>Ga0208971_1000123_pt1 | contig 54903 bp, 44 predicted proteins | sample AOAMet1_18_M0_10_2_FD_188229 | JGI IMG/M metagenome (GOLD analysis project Ga0208971, IMG submission 188229) | Ammonia-oxidizing marine microbial communities from Monterey Bay, California, USA - CAN11_18_M0_10 (SPAdes) | ecosystem: Environmental > Aquatic > Marine > Intertidal zone | place...
GCCAGTGTGTCACCGGCAATACCCTGATAGGCTCTGCCGTTAAAGGTGAAATCAATAGCAGCACCAGTATGAGTCTTAAGACGATTACGGCTCATAAGCTGTCTCCGGTAACCCTGGGCTGAGTGCCGGTTTTATAAGTTTCTAAAATCTCATAGGTGACCGTATTGCGGGTGGCATTAAAATAGCGCCGGCAACCGATGGCGTGATACCACATCTCATGGTGGATACCCCGGGAATTGGTGCGAAAGAACAGGTAGTCTCCCCACTCTTGGTCATTTAGCGCTTCAGGTTCCAGAGGGCGAACGATATGCGCTTCACCGCCATAGCTAAACTCTTCCTCATCACGATGTTCCTGACAGTGGGGGCAATGGATTAATAACATATTTTTCTCACAATATTAGGGCTTTTACTTTTTAACTCGAACAATCAGTGGGCCACACCAGCAGCGCCGTGTTCATCGATCAGCGCGCCAGTATTAAAGCGGTCAATGTTAAAGGCCGCAGCCAGCGGATGTGGGCGGTCATTGGCCACAGTGTCAGCAAATACATAGCCGGAACCCGGGGTCGCCTTAAAGCCGCCAGTACCCCAGCCGCAGTTGAAATACAGCCCCTGCACAGAGGTCTTGCTGATAATCGGACAGGCGTCTGGACAGGTATCGACAATGCCGCCCCACTGGCGATTCATGCGCACCCGACTAAAGGCCGGGAACAGTTCGCAGATCGCCTGAATAGTATGTTCAACCACATTAAAGGAGCCACGCTGGCCGTAGCCGTTGTAGCTATCAACGCCGGCACCGATCACCAGATCGCCCTTGTCCGACTGACTGATATACCCGTGCACTGCATTGGACATCACCACCGTGTCGAGACAGGGTTTAACCGGCTCCGACACGAGGGCCTGCAGTGGCCGCGACTCAACCGGTAACCGCAGGCCAGCCATAGCAGCCACCACACCTGAATTGCCCGCAGTGACACAGGCCACTTTGCGCGCACCGATAAACCCATTGGAGGTTTCAACTCCCACCACCGCTCCGTCTTTGCGGCGGATACCGGTAACTTCAGTCTGTTGAATAAGGTCCACACCCAGTGCATCGGCACCCCGGGCATAGCCCCAAGCCACGGCATCGTGACGGGCTGTGCCACCCCGAGGTTGCCATGAGGCACCCAGTATTGGGTAGCGGCTGTCCCGGGAAATATTAATAAGAGGAGCGATTTCTTTAATCCGCTCGGGGCTTACCACTTCACCGTCTATGCCGTTGAGACGGTTGGCATTGACCCGCCGTTCGATATCACGCATATCTTGCAAGTTATGGCCGAGATTAAGCACTCCGCGCTGGCTAAACATAACATTGTAGTTAAGCTCTTGGCTTAAGCCTTCCCAGAGTTTAAGTGACAGATCATAGAGCTGGGCGGCTTCGTCCCAGAGATAATTGGAACGAATAATAGTGGTATTTCGCGCGGTATTGCCGCCCCCCAAATAGCCCTTTTCAATCACCGCTATATTGGTAACCCCGTGAACTTTGGCCAGATAATACGCCGTGGCTAAACCGTGACCGCCTCCGCCCACAACAATCACATCGTAGTCTTTTTTCGGGGTTGGGCTGCGCCAGACTTTTTGCCAATTTTCATGATAACTCAGGGCATTTTTTAGAAGGCTGAAAACGGAATATTTTTTCATTGTCAGTGCTCTTTCGGTGCTCTACGCAATAGCGATTAATGGCCTCTATTGGAGCAATTTGCCGGCCTCGGCAACTAGAAGAAAACTGACAACCTCAGCACTCAAAAGCGACAAATACAGGATAAAAGGTAATAATGGCGGTTAGATTCAAGCTATTATCAGGATCTGTTGTATATAAATGCCGCCAAGCCTAAACTGGGGTCTCGAGAAATCATCACAGACTATGGCCATCAGCATGCCTAAAAAAGCCAATTCAACTAAGATATCCCCGAGCTTATCGGTGGGCTTTGTGCTGATGCCAAGCTTTACCCTGCTGCCCTTTTCCGCTTTTGTAGACGCCCTGCGTCTCGCCGCTGATGAGGGCGATCAGAGCCAACAAATAAACTGTCACTGGACCGTTATGGGTCCCAATCTTGAACCGATTTCATCTAGTTCTGGGGTTCAGGTAAAGCCTTGGGAAACCTACCGTGATCCCACTGAGTTTGACTATATAGTGGTGGTCGGCGGGCTGCTGCAGAAGACCTTGCAGGGCAGCCAACATGTGATCGACTATTTACAGCAGACAAATCGTGTCCATGTACCAATTATTGGTCTCTGCACCGGTTCCTTTGCGATGATTCGCGCCGGTCTGATGCATCAGCGGCGCTGTTGTGTCAGCTGGTTTCACTACAAGGATCTCAGCGATCACTACAGTGATGTTATTCCAGTGGCCGAACAGCTCTTTGTCGATGACGGCGATCGTATTACCTGCGCTGGGGGCGCTGTGGCGGCAGATCTGGCGGGTTATATTATCGAGCGTCATTTGGGTCAGAGCTGGGCGCGCAAGAGTCTCCGTATACTGGTCATGGACAATCCGCGGCCTGCCAATGCGCCACAGCCTCAGCCTGCGTCGGATTATCAGGTAAATAATAAATGGGTTAAACGGGCACTGTTAATACTCGAACAGAACCTAAGTCGGCCCCTGTCTACCGATGAAATTTCCAGTCGTTTAAATATTTCAAAACGCCAACTTGAGCGTTTGTTTATCAGTGAAACCGGTGATAGTTTACAGAAGTTTTATCGCAAGATTCGACTCAATTATGGCCTCTGGTTACTGCAGAATACCCCCCGTTTGATAACCGATATCGCTGAGGAAACCGGCTTTGCCGATACTGCCCATTTCTCCCGTGCATTTCGCGCGGCCTTTGATAAAAAGCCAACGCAATGTCGCGATTAATAAATCGGATTTTTCTCTAAGTCACCCCGTTAAATAATTTTTAATAATCCTCAATAATTTCATTCACTCCATTGCTCTATGACTCACATTTACTCCAACGCATAACGCTCATTGCTCGGTGGTTTGCCATAGAGTTCGCTGTAACATCGACTAAAGTGCGGCGCCGTGGAAAAGCCACAACTAATCGCTATATCAATTACTGGGATGGCGGTTTGCAACAGCATTAGTCGCGCTCTGGAGAGTCGCAATTCAAGGTAATAACGAGACGGTGCACAGTGCAAATAACGATTAAATAAACGCTCTAATTGACGCCTGGAAATACCCACATAATTGGCCACTTCATCTAGGGTAAGGGGTTCTTCAATATTGCTTTCCATCAGTGTTACTGCATCAACCAATCGGGGCTGACTCGCACCAATCAGATAGCGCAGTGGCGCACGCTGAGCATCTTTTTCAGTGCGCACCCGATCACAGGTAAACTGCTCCGAGATGTGCTGGACTAATTGATGGCCGTGAATACTGGCAATCAAGTTAAGCATTAGGTCAATAGAACTAATGCCTCCAGCGCAGGTGTAGCGATCGCGATCAATGGTAAACAGGCTCGATGACAGCTGCAGCTTGGGAAATTCCTCGCGCATGCTGGCAAGATTTTCCCAGTGAATAGTGCAGCGGTAGCCCTCTAATAATCCGGCAATGGCAAGGGCATAGCTGCCGGTACAGATACCCCCGAGTGGAATATTATTTTTAGCAAAACCGCGCAGGCGACTAATCAGTAATTTATCGCAGTAGCGCTTGATGTTGTAGCCGCCACAGACCAGCAGCACCTTGATCTCAGTGGCATTTTCAAGACTGTCATTATGTTGTATTTCGAGTCCCGCGCTCGACAGCACAGGTTCACCGGTCATGGTGAAAACTGACCAGCGATAGAGTTCCCGGCCACTGAGACGATTGGCCATACGCAGCATTCCCACTGCATTGGAAAAGGTACTCAGGGTATATTCCGGCATAAGCAGAAACCCTATATGCAGGGTTACTACCGGTTCAATAGAATCAACAGCAATATCATCGGACATTTTTAAACGCCTTCTCAATATGTACCACTCTTTTATTCTAAGAATCTAGCAATCAGAAACTAACGAACTGCTCGGTGGTTTATGCTGAGTATAGATCAACAAACTGACTTTTAAGAAGAAGTATTTAACCGTTTAGCAATCAAAATTTAACCTCTGCGACGGCGTCTACCTGCACCGCTATCGGCGACTACTTTTAACGCCGGTCGAGTCACCACAGAAAACAAATTGGGGAACGGATCAGTCTTGTTGGGAAAGGCCATGGCATCGACAAAATAGTCCTGAAACTTTGGCTCCAGAGCGGTTTCTATTTTCTCAATATTTTTTACCTGAGTTTCAATAAGCTCACGGGATTGTCGGTTCAGCAGCGCAATTCGCGCACCGGTGCCAGCGGCATTGCCCGCCGATGAAACATCCTCCAGCAGACAGTCGGGAATCAAGCCCAACACCATTGCGTGCTGCACATTGATATGACTGCCAAAGGCACCGGCCAAACGAATTCGTTCAACCCGGTCTGTGCCCATATGGTCCATAAGTAATTTCACACCGGCATAAAGCGCAGCTTTGGCCAACTGGATTTGGCGGATATCATTTTGTGTCACCACAATCTGCGCCTGATCACTTTCAGAATCTACCACAGAGCCCAGCACATAGGACCAGGTGCGATCGTTTTGAATAATTCTCCCGGTACGAGAGGCAAGGCTACCGTCAATAATGCCATCGACTGTGACTATCCCCGCCAAGTACATCTCGGCAACCACTTCAATGATCCCTGAACCACAGATCCCGGTTACGCCGTGACTCTCAATGGCTTCAGCAAATCCCTGTTGATCGGACCAGAGTTCAGAACCAATCACTTTAAAGCGCGGTTCCAAGGTGGCAGGGTCTATGCGCACCCGCTCTATGGCGCCAGTGGCGGCGCGCTGACCACAGCTGATCTGGGCCCCTTCAAAGGCTGGACCTGTGGGGCTAGAGCAAGCCAGCAAGCGCTGACGATTGCCCAGTACAATCTCGGCATTGGTTCCCACATCCACCAACAGAGTCATCTGATCCTGTTCCTGAGGTTCCTCAGAGAGAATCATACCGGCGGTATCGGCGCCCACATGACCGGCAATACAGGGCAGTATATAGATGCGTCCGCCGCCGTTAATTTTCAGATCCAACTCAACCGCCGGTACTTCTACCGCAGCATCTGTGGTCAGGGCAAAGGGCGCGCCACCCAGTTCAACCGGGCTAATTCCCAGTAAAATATGATGCATAATCGGGTTGGCCACCAAGCTGACTTCGAGAATATCCTCTCGGCTAATACCCATTTCTGCGGCCACCTCTGCAAACAGACTATTGAGTGCCTCGCGGATCACCTGAGTCATCTCCCCGGCTCCCTCTGGGTGCATCATGACGTAGGAGACGCGGCTCATCAGATCTTCACCGAAGCGTATCTGTGGGTTCATTAGACTGGCGCTTGCCAGCACCGCCCCGCTGGCGAGATCACAGAGATGAGCGGCAATAGTGGTGGAACCCACATCTACGGCAACACCATAGGCCTTATCCCTTAAGCTCGGCCACAGGGCGATAATCTGTGTCTGTTGATAGACCGCCACAGTCATCCCGCGCTTGCCCTCGGCCAAGAGCGGTTGCAGGGTTGCTAATAGTCTAGTGTCACAGCCCAGATCAGTGAGACCCCAATCCGCTTCCAGAGCATCCTTAACCCGCTGCAAGTCACCTTTTGGCACATGCATATCGGCCTCTTCGACCTGCACGTAATAGAGCCTGGTAGCCGGATCCAAATGAATATCCCGGTACTCGGCATCTTTGCGCACGATCTGTCGGTGCACCTGACTTTCAGGTGGAACATCAATCACTACATCGTCTAGCAGCAAGCTGTGACAGCTCAGACGGCGGCCATTGGCCAGTGGTGCTTTGCGCTCACCGTATTTGATCTCGGTGGCACAGATTGGTGATAGATGGCTACTGTGAGACTCTATTTGATGTTTGCTAAAGCTGCCCTCGGCACAGACGATTTGGCAGCGACCACAGAGACCGCGGCCGCCGCACACCGAATCAATATCCACGCCCAGTACTCGCGCTGCATGGAGTAGCGGCGTATTAACCGGAAAGCTCCCGCGCCGACCAGAGGGAGTAAAGACAACTTTGACCATGTCCTGCAAAACTTAACTAGGCTCTTCTTCGGCGACCGCCGCGAACGCGGCCTTCGCCTTCAGCTGGGGGTTCACGGTAAGCTTTAATCCAGTTGGCGCAGTTGGGATCATGACCCATCATGACATCGCCACCGCGCACCGCAGCCATCACTTCCGGATGCAGTGGACTGGTAATCGCCGAGGTCATACCCGCGCCCATTGCCATGGTTAGAAAGGCACTGTTAATACCATTGCGATTAGGCAGACCAAAACTGACGTTGGAGGCGCCACAGGTAGTGTTCACCTTAAGTTCTTCACGGAGACGACGCACCACATGCATCACCTGCAACCCTGCGGTATTGATCGCGCCAATCGGCATAACCAGAGGATCAACCACCACGTCGCTGTAGTGAATGCCGTAGTCAGCAGCCCGCTCGACAATCTTTTTCGCCACTTTAAAACGCTCATCTGGATCTTCAGAAATACCGGTTTCATCATTTGAAATGGCCACTACCGAGGCGCCGTATTTCGCCACCAAGGGCAGCACTCGCTCAAGCACCTCATCTTCGCCGGTAACTGAATTAACCAGTGCTTTGCCCTGATAGACCGCGAGACCCGCTTCCAGAGCTTCGATAATCGATGAGTCAATACTCAGGGGCACATCGGTAATCGACTGCACGAGCTGAATTGTCTCAGCCAGAATGCGCGGCTCATCCGCCAGTGGAATACCGGCGTTGACATCGAGCATTTGCGCCCCTGCAGCCACCTGTGCCAGAGCATCCGCTTCCACCCGGCTGTAATCCCCCTGCTTCATTTCTGCAGCGAGGATTTTGCGTCCCGTGGGATTGATACGCTCACCAATAATCACAAAGGGCTGATCAAAGCCGATTTTGACTTCTCGGGTAGCGGAACTAATTGTCGTGATGGTCATGGGTTTCTCCACAAATTAACGGTTCGGATGCCAGGGAGTTCGATCTCCCAACACCTGGGTTTTTTCTACGATTTCAGCGATCCGATGTTCCTGACGGTAGGCCATAATATGGACGCCACTGGCACCGGGTATCTGGCGAATTTCATTGATCATATCGATACAGATATTGACCCCTTCCTGCTTTTGATCCTCAGCTCCAGCAAGGCGCTTAATGATGGCATCGGGGATATGCACACCCGCCACATTACTGCGAATCCACTCCGCGGATTTGGCTGAGGCCAGAGGGCCAACCCCGGGCAAGATAAAGACTTTTTCATGCAGCCCCAAATCTCGCACTCTGGCCATATAGTCTTTGAGCATGGCGATATCAAAGCAGTACTGAGTCTGAATAAACTGAGCACCAGCGGCGACTTTTTTCGCCAGTCGCAGAGGTCGATAGTCAAAGGGTGGAGCAAAGGGATTTGCCGCGGCACCCAAAAACACTGGCGGCGGCGAGGTAATCTTTCGACCGCTGAGAAACTCACCCTTATCGCGCATGCCGCGGAGCATTTGCAAACTGGTCATGCAGTCCATATCAAACACCGGCTTGGCCTCTGGATGATCGCCGGACTGCACTCCATCACCGGTTAAACAGAGGATATTCGACACTCCCATTGCCGAGGCACCGAGTACATCGCCCTGCATTGCGATGCGGTTTTTATCGCGACAGGAGATCTGCATAATCATCGAGTAGCCGCGGCGAGTCAGCAGCGCACACATCCCGACACTAGACATATGACAGTTGGCACCGGAGCCGTCAGTGGCATTGATCGCATCCACATAGCCATCAAATAACGCGGCGCGCTGAAACACTTCCTGGGGGTCAGCAGAGTCTGGCGGTGCGATTTCTGCGGTCACGGCAAAATGGCCAGCGCGCAATACCCGCTCAAAGCGTCCGGGAGAATTGTGTCCCGGCAATATCGGCAAGTTCTCTCCCACGAGGGGTTCATCGTCAAAGGTCATAACCGTCCCCCCAGTGGCAACCCGAGTCGTTTGCGCACAGCGCGCAGCCAGGCACTGGTGCCTTTAAGTCGCACATCCACTGGAGCCTGAATCACCTGAATCGTTGACTCTATGTCACCAATCCGCTTGCTGCCCTCCCAGGAGGTCACCCAGACGCAGACCATACTCGGATCGACCTCACAGTGGCCATTGCCGCGGACGCCGCCACAGGGGCCATTGCGGAGGGATTTGGGGCAGTTCATGGGACAGGCCATGCCGGTTTCACCCAGAGTGCACTGGCCACAGGATTGGGAGTCAAATAAAAAGCCTTTAACCAACTTTTCGAGGGCCGCAAAACCGCCCTCTACACGCTGGTAGCCGAGCCGTTTAAAGATAGGATGCAGCAGCACCAGACCGCTCTCTAGGGTCTGGTAGACAGGACGCAACCAGCGGGCATTCTTAACCGACCAGTACCGAACCCTTTTCAAGCGCTCTCTACCCTGAGGCCTTTGGCCGCGACTAGCGCAGCAATATCGGCATTGGAATAGCGGGCCTCGATGGCTTCGACAAACTGCTGCGCCATTTCCTGGGGCGTGCCATCAGCTTCGATTGAGCTGGTAACTCGACGCCAATCCGCGAGATATTCGTCACTGCCGCCCTTGCCTGCGCGCATAGCAGCACGATCGATAGCTGCCTGAAAGCGATGACTAAGCATCGCCTTGCCTTTGACTCGGCCACTTTTTACCAGAATCTGAGCGGGAATATCACGCCAAAATACTTCAATTTTTTGCATCAGATGGCTCTCTTATACCGTCTATTTAATCTTCAAAATTTGCTCTTCAAGACCCCTGCTTAAGTCCCCATAACCAACCTGTTCATGGCGAAACTGTAGACCTAAAAATTCTGCCGCGGTTGCGGCTCTGGCCACTAGATCCGGATCTTGCCGCTGGGACAGGTAGACCACTAATTTGTAGTAGGCAAAATACTGATCTCGCAGCTGCGGATATTTATCCAGTTTTAACCCCTTAATCACTAAGCGGTCGAAATGTTCCACCAGAAAGTCAGTCAGATAAAAAGTCCCCAGCTCCTGATCTGCAATCTGCGTAAAACGCGGTTCCCCGGCATAGAAGGAGTAACAATGGGCGCCGGGCAATCGCTCTATGGACTCCCCCGCCTCGGCTAACACTCTATCGATTTCACCGCCGGTACCGCAGTCGCCATAGGCAACAAAAATATGCTCGTAGTGGTCGCGATTCTGACCAATTTTTTCCCGCAGTTTCTGGGGGATTAATTTGGGTCGGTTGTGTAACTCTGCATCGAGACACTGCAGATCAATCTGACTCCAAGCATTGTGCTTTTGCAGCCAGACAATCTCCCGGGCCAGTGCACCGCAGGCAATAACCAGCAACTTGGCCTTAGTGCCGGAGCTGTCTAATGGCCCGAGGCCCTTCATCAAGCCGCCTCTACAGCCCTGCGCTCCTGCACCAGTCGAATCGCTGTAGTCGCTGCATCTGCAGCATCGCGACAGTAGGCATCGGCTCCCACCGCAGTGCCAAACTCTTCATTGAGCGGTGCGCCGCCAACCATAACGATATATTTATCCCGCAATCCCTGATCTTTAAGGGCATCGATCACCACTTTCATATAGGGCATGGTGGTGGTCAACAGAGCGGACATCCCCAAGATATCCGGCTTGTGGCGCTCTAGAGCGGCAATATATTCTTCGACACTGTTGTTAATACCCATATCGTGAACTTCGAAACCTGCACCTTCCATCATCATGGCAACCAGATTTTTACCGATATCATGAATGTCGCCTTTAACCGTGCCAATCACCATAGTGCCCACTGGCTTAGCGCCAGTTTCAGCTAACAGAGGCTTGAGAATAGACATGCCACCCTTCATGGCATTGGCTGCCAACAGCACCTCGGGAACAAATAAAATGCCGTCTCGAAAATCAATCCCGACAACGGTCATACCGTCCACCAGCGCTTCCCCCAAGACACGCTCTGGAGTCCAGTCGCGATCCAAGAGAATCTGTGTGCCCTCTTCAATCTCTTCTTTTAAACCATCATAGAGATCGTCATGCATCTGCAAAACCAAATCAGCATCGGATAATTCGGCGAGTACAATATCGTCTTCTTCAGACATAGGGTTTAATCCTCAACGGTCCTGCTTAATAGTCACGGTCGGCAAAGGAACCTTTGCGTCGCGCCATAAAATCAATCAACGCTTCATCAACCGCCGGATCAAATGTCGGTGCCTGATACTCGTTGAGCATTTTCTTCCACAGCAGATTGGCGCGCTGGGCAGTATCCAGCGAGCCATCTACCTGCCACTGCTCATAGCTATTATTGTCGGCAATAGTGGAGCGGTAGAATGCAGTTTCAAAGTTCTTTAGGGTGTGTGCTGAACCCAAATAATGTTTACCGGGACCCACTTCACGGACTGCATCCAGTGCCTGACCGTTCTCCGACATATCCATGCCGCCGAGCAGCACCGAAATCATGCTGGCCTGATCGCTGTCCATAATAAATTTCTCATAGCCCATAGCCAGACCACCTTCTAACCAACCGGCGGTATGCAACATAAAGTTAACCCCGGCTAGGGCGCTGGTTTGCAATGTATTGGCTGCTTCATAGGCGGCCTGAGCGTCGGGCAATTTAGAGCCGGTGAGTCCACCACCACTTCTAAAGGGCACACCGAGTCGGCGCGCCAGAGACGCCGCGGCGTAGATAACCTGACTTGGCTCTGGGGTACCAAAGGTGGGTGCGCCAGTGGCCATTGATACTGCCGCGGCAAAGGTGCCAAAGATAACCGGTGCCCCAGGGCGACAGAGCTGAGTAAAGGCAATACCGGCCAGTGCTTCGGCGAGTATCTGCGTCACTGTGCCGGCGGTGGTCACCGGTGACATGGCGCCGGCGAGAATAAAGGGCGAGACTACTGTGGCCTGATTATTGCGCGCATAGACCTTGAGTGAACCGAGCATGGTGGCATCGTAGGTCATGGGTGAATTGACATTAATCAGACTGGTAAGCACACAGTTTTGATCGACAAATTCATCACCAAACACTAGCTTGGCCATATCCACCGTATCCTGAGCACGCTCATGGTGGGTTACGGATCCCATCAGTGGCTTGTCACTGTATTTAAAATGGCTGTAAACCATATCGAAGTGGCGCTTGTTTACCGGCAGATCCACTGGCTCACAAATAGTGCCCCCGGAATGATGTACTCCCGGTGCCAGGTACGCTAGCTTCACAAAATTTTGAAAATCTTCGATAGTGGCGTAGCGGCGGCCTCTGTCTATATCCTGAACAAAGGGTGAACCATAGGCGGGCACTAACACTGTGCGCTTGCCACCGATAATGACATTGCGCTCTGGATTGCGCGCGTGCTGGACAAATTCACGGGGTGCCGTGGCCTGAATAATCGAGCGACAAAGCCCCTTGGGAAAATGCACTCGAGTACCCTGCACATCGGCACCGGCTTCACTCCACATGGCCAGCGCTTCAGGATCATCGAGAAAATCAATACCGATCTCTTCAAGCAAGATATCCGCATTGTTTTCGATCAGCTGCAGATCTTCTTCGCTGAGATATTCGAAATAGGGAATTTTGCGCTCGATAAACGGCGCCGCTTTAACCACTGCAGTGGCTCGAGCTTGGCGTCGACCATCGCGACCGCCACCCTCTCTACCCGCTCTTCTACGCCCAGTTGTTTCAGTCATAATTACGCTTCCGTTGGAGAGATTGTTCTCTCTTCTATTGGATCTTTATGGGCCGCATTCTGTGCCTCTTTAACCACTGCCGCATCTGCTTTCACGACGCCTAGGTGTCAGTTTGCGACGCGCCTAAAAACTAACTTCTCAAACAGTTATTTTCGCTATCAAAGGGTGACTCTTCTATGACCGTTGCCCGGTAGCGATCACCGAGAATTTCAATCTCTAATTCTGTGCCTATGGCACCGTAGGCGGTTTTCACCAGACCCAGAGCCAAAGATTTATTGGTTCTAAAGCCAAAGCCTCCAGAGGTGGCGCGACCGACCAGCTGACCCTCTTTATAGAGACCCTCTGAACCGCGGGCATCGGCATCGGTAACGCCGTGCACTTCAAGGGTGGCAAAACAATTTTCAAGGCCTCGCTGCTGCCAAGCTGCAAGCGCTTCTTTGCCGACAAAATCGCTGTCTTTATCGAGTTTTACAAAGCGTTCTAATCCGGACTCTAGGGCGGAGTATTCGATGGACATCTCACGGGGAATCAAACGGTAAGATTTCTCAATCCGCATGCTCTCCATAGCACGAATACCAAAGGGTTTAACATTGAACTCGGCACCGGCTTTCATCAGCTCATCAAAGATATAATTTTGCATCTCGATTGGGTGGTGTAGTTCCCAACCCAACTCGCCGACAAAGTTAACCCGCAGTGCTTCGGCCTGGGCATAACCCAGATTGATCGACTTGCCGGTAAGCCATTTAAAACTATCGTTGGACATATCCGTGTCAGTGAGTTTTTGCAGTAGCGCTCGAGACTTGGGGCCAGCGACCACTAAAACGCCCATCTGAGTCGTGATTTTCTGCAGACTAACGGAACCATCCCGCGGTGCCAGCTTGGTCAGATAGTCCCAGTCATGGCGCTCTTGAGAACCGGCAAATACTAGGTAATAGCTATTTCGTGCGCGCTTATAAACCGTAAACTCGGCGCGCACGCCCCCGTTTTTAGAAAGCATATGACAGAGACCAATGCGCCCTACTGCCTTGGGAATAGTATTCGCCAAAATGCTATTTAGCCAAGCTTCTGCACCATGTCCGGTGACTGTGCACTTGGAGAATGCCGACATATCGAGAACCCCAACATGCTCATTCACATGGCGACATTCCTCTCCAACAAAGTCAAAGTAGTTGGAGCGGCGGAAAGAATTTTTCTCAACAATACGACCATCGGCCAAGGCCTTGGAATGGTTTTTATTCCACAGGGTATCGGCTTTATCCAAATCATCCTCCGACAGAGAATAACCGGGAGGCGCAAACCAGTTGGGGCGCTCCCATCCATAGACGGAGCCAAACACGGCGCCCAATGCTTTCATACGGTCGTAACAGGGAGTGGTTTTTAAAGGCCGAGCGGCACCGCGCTCTTCGTCTGGATAGTGGTTTTTAAACACATGATCATAGGCCTCTTCATTTTTACTGCGCAGATAACCGCGGGTTGCATAGGGACCAAAGCGCCGCGGGTCAACACCCATCATATCCACAGTGGGCTCACCATCGACAATCCATTCCGCCAACTGCCAACCGGCACCGCCGGCGGCAGTAATACCAAAGCTGTGGCCTTCATTAAGCCAGAAGTTCTTTAGTCCCCAGGCTGGCCCCACAATTGGGTTGCCATCTGGCGTATAAGCAATGGCACCGTTATACACCGTCTTGACTCCCACCTCAGCAAAGGCCGGAACCCGGTTCATGCAGGCCTCAATATGGGGCATCAGACGATCGAGATCACCATTAAACAGTTCGTATTCAGAGTGCTCGCTGGGGCCGTCCACATAGCAACAGGGAGCATCCTCTTCATAGGGGCCGAGAATAAAACCACCCGCCTCTTCGCGCAGATAATAACCGGCGTCAGACTCTCGTAAAACCGCCTGCTCGGGAAGTCCCTGAGCTTTTCGCGCCAGTACGTCTGGGTGTGGGTCAGTGACAATATACTGGTGTTCCACCGGAATAACCGGGATATCCAGACCCACCATCTCGCCGGTCTTGCGAGCAAAATTACCGGTGCAGCAGACCACATGCTGACAGTGGATATCACCTTTATCAGTCTTGACGATCCAGCTGTCATCCGGCTGTTGCTCGAGATCCAAGACCACAGTGTTGCGATAGATTTCAGCTCCCCGAGAGCGGGCACCTTTGGCCAGTGCCTGAGTCAGATCAGCGGGTTGAATATAGCCGTCATCCGGGTGCTGAATGGCGCCGATAATGCCATCCACATTAGCCATTGGCCAGGCTTCTTTAACCTGCTCTGGGGTTAAAAAATTAACCTCGACACCCACTGTCTGAGCAACCCCTGAGTAGTATTTGTACTCGTCCATACGGTCTTGGTTGGCCGCTAAACGAATATTCGAGACCACACTAAAGCCGACATTTTGCTCGGTCTCTTTTTCAAGCTCGTGATAAAAGTCCACTGAGTACTGGTGTAACTTGCCCACCGAGTAGCTCATATTAAACAGTGGCAATAACCCGGCAGCATGCCAAGTGGACCCAGACGTCAATTCCTTGCGCTCGACCAACACCACATCAGTCCAGCCTTTTTTAGCCAGATGATAAAGCGTGCTGACACCGACAACGCCACCGCCCACTACCACTACTTTTGCACTTTTTTTCATACCCGTCTCTTCAGCCCAGCTTTATGATTTTTTAGCAGTGTAACCCTCAAGACTGCCCTGCCAACGCGCAAATACGACAGCCATATACCTTCCTGCGCCATAGCCGCAAATCCTTGCTCTGCTTGACCTAGAGTCGTTTTTAGAACAGCATAAGCCGGTCTCAGAACGCCAGCGCTACGGCTGTTTAAGGAAGATAAGCGCAACAGTGATGACGCTGGTGAGAAATAGTCTTGCCAGGCAGTCTTATTGACATAATCAAAGGAGTTAGACCTGAATGAGTGATATCAAAATAGCGCGCAGTGCCACCAGCCAACCGATCGCTGAAATCGCTGCCAAGCTCAATATTCCCGATGCCGCAATAATTCCCTACGGCCGAACCAAAGCGAAAATATGCCCTGACCATATTGCGTCTTTAAAAGACAAGCCCGATGGCAAGCTGATATTGGTTACCGCGATTACCCCGACCCCTGCGGGAGAAGGTAAAACGACGACTTCTGTAGGCCTGACCGATGGACTTAACCGCATCGGCAAAAACGCACTGGTGTGCCTGCGAGAACCCAGCCTCGGCCCCTGCTTTGGTATGAAAGGCGGAGCTGCCGGTGGCGGTTATGCTCAGGTGGTGCCAATGGAAGATATCAATCTGCACTTCACCGGTGACTTTCACGCCATTGGCGCAGCTCACAATTTGCTCTCAGCCCTAATCGACAACCATATCCACTGGGGCAACAGTCTCGAAATTGATGCCCGTCGTGTTGTCTGGAAGCGCGTTGCGGATATGAATGACCGTGCGCTGCGCAGTATCAACTGCGGTTTGGGTGGCCCAGGCAATGGCTTCCCGCGGCAGGATGGCTACGATATTACGGTAGCATCGGAAGTGATGGCGATCTTCTGTCTAGCCACAGATCTCGATGATCTTAAAGCGCGACTGAATAAAATTGTGGTGGGCTACACTCGCGACCACAAACCGGTTCATGCCAGTGAAATACTCGGCACCGGCGCCATGACCGTGCTGCTTAAAGATGCTCTTGCACCCAACCTAGTGCAGACCCTGGAGAACAATCCAGCGATTATCCACGGCGGACCCTTCGCCAATATCGCCCACGGCTGCAACTCAGTAATCGCCACCAAGGCAGGCCTTAAGATGGCAGATTATGTGGTCACCGAAGCCGGCTTTGGTGCTGATCTCGGGGCCGAGAAATTCTTTGATATTAAATGCCGCGCAGCAGGCCTCAGTCCCGATGCCGCCGTAATTGTAGCCACTACCCGAGCGTTAAAAATGCACGGTGGGGTAAGCAAGGAAGATCTAGATAAAGAAGATCTCAAGGCTCTTGAAAATGGCTGCTGCAATCTAGTGCGCCATATTGAAAATGTAAAAGCCTTTGGCGTTCCAGTGGTGGTGGGTATCAACCGCTTTACATCAGATACAGATGCTGAAATTGCGCTGATTAAAAAGATCGCTCTGGCCAATGGCGTTAAAGCTATCGACTGTACCCACTGGGCTGATGGTGGTGCTGGCACTGAGGAGCTAGCCCATGAAGTCGTGGCGCTTGTGGATTCCGGTCATGCTAATTTCGCCCCCTTATACCCAGATGATATGCCCATTTGGGAAAAGATAAAAACCGTAGCCACGCGCCTCTATCGGGCTGATGATATTATCGCCGATCAGAAGATTCGCGATCAGGTTCAGCAGTTACAAGACAATGGTTATGGCCATTTCCCGGTGTGCATTGCGAAAACGCAGTACAGCTTTTCAACCGACCCAACCCTCAAGGGCGCGCCCTCTGATCATGTGGTGGCAATTCGCGAGGTGAGACTGTCTGCGGGTGCCGGTTTTATTGTGGTGGTCTGTGGCGACATTATGACTATGCCGGGGCTACCGCGAGTGCCTGCGGCGAACAGCATTGATATGAATAATCAGGGTGAGGTTGTTGGTTTATTTTAGGCGGCAAATCAGGGACTAATAGTCGGTGAGTATGCAGTCGGTGCAGGAAGTGTTGTGCCGGCTGTATTGAGTGTTGAGTGTTGAGTGTTGAGTGTTGAGTGCTTGGGAATCTTGAGACCTCGTGGATGGTTCTGCTGCACCAGATACAGCTATGTGATACCAGAAGCCTCGTCGCAAAACTTCATTTAGCTTACCCTTGCCTGCAAACCTCATTTGGGCAATACAATAAGCCCCTCATTAGGATTCATCACACCCACCACCACATCGGCATAAATCTTAGCAAAAGCCTCAAAATCTGCCACAGTCTCTACCCTCATCCAACCTGCACTCTGCTCCATGCGCGCCTGCATAAAGGCCGCCGCCCGCTGACTAAATCCATCTTGGCCCCAGTCACCCACGCGCTTTTGAATATGCGCAGGGGCAAAGAAAAAGCTACTGCGTTGGCGATTGATCTTAGCTGCTAGAGGATCATTATCCGCCAGTGTCTCCCAGTGAGTCATACCGACACTGATACAGCTGAGCATATTGTCCCCAAGGGCTTCATGTAGAGCTCCTAGAACCGCTCGATTGCCAGCCATATCCACCATAACGGTGGCTCTACTGTCATCGATATCCATTAACTGGTCATAGCCAATAATTTCATCGTAACAACCCAGAGAACTCACAAATTCACGGTTTGTTGTTGAGGTAACGCCAATAACTCTAGGGCTACTTTTTTCATCCGCTAATCCCTGAGCCAGACCTATAGCAGTTTTACTAGAGGCACTCAAAATAACCACCTGCGAGGCGCCGTGATATGCCACAGACTGCAGGGCATCACAGAGACAGAATGAGGTCACATGTAATGGATTTAACAGAGCGCGAACATTGTCAGTAGAAGCGTCATAGTCCGCTTCGCCGGACATTAGCAGGTAATTATTGTAGACCGCCGGCAGCTCCGCACGGTGGACTGCACCATCCATAAAGCGCAGTGGGGAGACTTTGACTGGCGACATAACCAGAAAATCAGCCGGTGGGAAGTAGCCATAGATTCTCTCACCTAGGGCTAGCCCATCAACCTTAGACGCCGTAATGTCCGCAAAACCCCAGACTGGCAGACAACCCCAGTCGCCACTTTCATTGGCTGTTGCAGGAAAGAACTTCCAATAGCCGATGGTATCTCCAGCGGCGCCATAGGTGACATTGTTAGCGGTAAAGGCAAAGCGCTCTATCTCCACAAGAATATCACCGGTTTTTAAATTCGCCAGAGCCTCGGCCTTATCAGTTTCAACCAGACGTGACCGGGTTAGATCTTTTTTATAGGTTTGAAATTCACTCATGTTTTAGTTCCTTGCGATAGCTCTTGTTCTAACGGCTCTTTATCTAACAGCTCGATATTAAACTGTTGTAACTTGGCGATAGCTGGCATTGCGTTGTTCTGAATGCGTTGCAAGATATCCATCTTCTTCTGGTCTTCTTTATCAGCACTGCTGATTAGCTTGGTAAAACCATCCAGTCGATTCGCTCGCACCCAGAGTCGCAGCTGCTTATCCTGTGACCAATTAAATTGATTCATCATCATCGCCAAAGTCATGGGGATAAAATCCACGTCATGGTTTGGCGGCGGGACTAGAGCGCAAAGGCGATTCTTCTCTCCATCGCTGGCATAGTTAACCTCAACGTAGGCTGCCATTGAAGCACTAAAGGCTGGCTGATAAGCCCTTATCATTTGCGGCGTAATACAGTTGCCATCAAATACCGGCCGTGGTTGTTTATGGGCAAAGGATCGTTCCAGACTGGCTGAGCAATCAACATGAATATGAGCTGTAGTGGTGGGGATTTCGCCTCCTGCTAAGACAATACGATCTAACTCAATGGCACTCACCTGCCCCATCCGGACAATATTCTTAATACGCTGCAACTGCTCAATCTCAGGTTTGCTGATTGTGGCAGCATGAAACATAGATGGCCGCACGTCCTTGTCTAGGCGCAACAGATAACCGCCCTCTTCGAGGCGATCGAACATATCGTCAATAGAGCTTGCACCGCCAATCGCCTCATATTGCGCGGCGATGGAACCCACGGACTTATGAAAGAAAGCATGAGTGGGCTGGGTGTTGGCCCGATCCAGCAACCAGGCATCACGGGATCGAATCCAGGTAATCTGATCCGGATCAACCCCGCGGGCAAGCAGCCAGAGGCAGGCATCTATGCCAGTCTTACCGCCGCCGATAACCACATAGCCAGCCGGTTTTTCGGTGATAGTTGGCAGATCATTCAGCGGCATAAATTGCGCCCCTATCGCTACGCTGAAATTGGGTGTATGAGTAGAGGGCACTGCAATGGTCAAGAAGGTTGCATCGACCAATTTCTCGTAGTCCACCGAGTGAGTCTCACCGGTTAGCTTAGAGGTGAACTGGCCATCGCCCTCATATTCGCACATGGGGAAATATTGCACTCGGCCACTGCTTAAAAATCGCTGGCGCATCACATCATCGAAGTAAGCGCATATCTCATCACCGGTGGCAAGATCAGCCATGCCTTTATTAAGACCAATCTGGTCGATCACTCCGCGACTTAGCTCCTTCGAGCTAACACCGAAAAAGGATGAGGGTTGATGGAGAGTGACAAAGGGATAGGCCATATTCCAGTGGCCGCCTGGTTTGGCATAGCGATCGACAATAACAATGTTGGCATCAGTCTCGGTAAAAAGCGTATCGGCAAAAGCCATACCCACTAGACCGCTACCAATAATCAGATAATCTGTCTTAAGTGATTCCCCCACTCTCTGCTCCTTTATTATTTTTATTTTAAGCCATGATGGCGGGCATTAAATGGCCTTGCCAGCCAGGCTTTGATGGTATCCTCTCCCTATTAACACACCAATAGACCAGCATGTAAAATGCGGCTTTAATATGCGCCTTTGCTATGACTACGCATTCTGGAGAGATAAATATGCGTTACACCCTTTTTTCCACACCGCTGCTCTCGCCATTTCTCCGTGCTCTTTCAAAAGTTATCTTGAAAATAATAGGCTGGCGAGTAGATGGGACTCTGCCGCCTGATCAAAAAAAGTATGTGCTTATCGTTGCCCCGCACACCTCAAACTGGGACTTCTTCCTTTTTGTTCTTACGGTTTCAGTGCTTCGCCTGCAGCCCAGCGTGCTGATTAAGGACACCCTGTTTATCGGACCTCTGGGTTGGTTCCTGCGCTACTGTGGCGCAATTCCGGTGAATCGTCGACAGGCGGGTTCCTTGGTCACCTACATATCAAGTATTTATGAGGCCAGAGAGGAGTTTGTATTAATCATTACACCAGAGGGTACGCGCAGCCCCAATGCCAACTGGAAACGTGGCTTTCACCATGTGGCCAAGGCCGCAGAAGTCCCTATTTTAGTGGTCTATGTGGACAGTGCTGTGCGCACTATTGGGATTGAGGGGCTGATGCAGCCCAGTGATGATATTGAGGCGGATATGCAGCAGTTGAAGACCTTCTTCGATAAGAAGAAGGGTCTAAAGCCGGGAAATTATGCGTCTTAGCACTGGAGAGTGCGACGTTATTTTAAGGCCCAAATAAATAGACGATATTGTTGCCCATAACCTTTTAATTTCATCTCCAGAAACATACACAGCATCGGTTGCCACGGCCCCATCGACAAGAGCTGTAATTATTAAAGAATAAATACTTAAGCAGAGACCGTCATGGCTGACAAGAATACTATAGCGGCGCCCTTCTCGATGTCGCGCCATTGGCTCATTGCGTTAACATTTTAGCGATCTTCTCGCCACTGCTGCCCACGACATAACTGCCTAGACCTACTTGAAGTAATGGCCACGCCTCATCTCTTTAGGGGCTTGCGAGCTGGCTAGCGTTATCGCCAACAACCAGAGCCAGAAACCTGTGTATGGTGGTCCGCCTCCCACTTGCCGCAAGCCAGTTTCCGCTGTTCGCCTATGGGATGACTATCGCCTGTTGCCCCTTGATCATTTCCTTTGAGACATCAAAACCTTCCCATGGCTGCCGCCTGCATCCAACAGTACCGTATTATGGTCCTACGGGCTTGCCCGCTTCCCATGCGAAGTTTTTCACGTCTATTTTGTCAAAAAGTTAGCTCGACAATAATGATGTCGCTGTAACTACCCGTATGTACGTTCTGAAGAGCGGGGATACGTCCATAAACTCCGTGATTTACGTTCACGCCAATACCGGTGCCGTTTACTGTAACGGTGCCATTGGTGGCGTCGCCCCACAAGACGGCGCGGTTAGCGGCGGTGTAAAGGTTGTAGTTGAGCCTGTGGACGCCGCTGTTCATGAGACGCTGCATATGGGTCCCGCCGCCCGCGGTGAGGGCCATGGAATACCCGACGCCGTTAGGGCAGTTCACGTCAATGTTACCGGTGCTATCAAGCGCTGTATTGCTGAACACATCATAACTCCCGAAGTTCACCCCTGTAACATTAAGGGTGCATGCATACCCCTGCTGCGCTGTCAGCGCAAAGGCTAATAGGATCACCAGTACATTGCGCGTGCCTGTATCCACAAGGGTACTTGCCGCTGCACAGCGAACTGACTGAAAAGTTCGGCAGACGCTGGGTTTTAGGCTGATAAATATTCTCATGGCTCTACTGTAGTGCAGGTGTAAGACCCCAGATAGGGCAACGGTTCTGTCGATTCAGGGAAAGGCAGCACAAACTCGCAACTCTGCTCCAGCCAAGTGACTCTAAGCCGATTGCTCGCCGCCAGTCCGGTTAGATAAAGTTCGCCCCCCATGCCGGCTGGGAACACTTCATTTTGCTCAACCTTATCTCCGATAATTTGCGCCAGAGAGCCCGCCGGCAAAGGTTCGCCATTTTCCAGGACCACAGTGAGCAGCGCTCCCCGTGAGCGCTTTACTGGAAAATTCAGCAGCAGGCCGCTGCGAAAATATGGCACGGCGTCAAGCTGAAGCCTGTCGATCTTCGCATCGAGCGGTAAATCAGCTTGTTCGATGCGCACTGTGTTTATTTGATAAGCGCGCAGTCTTGGCAGCAGCGCGCTGCCGCTGGCGTCAGAGCGTGCTACCAGTTGATTGTCCACGTAGATGGCCACGTCGGAATAGTCGGGCACCTTCACCACAGCAAAGCTGTCGCTGATGCGCCGACTCAAGAAGGCGCTACCGCCAAGAAAAGCTACGCCGCCGCTTGCGCTCCCGCGGAAGGCCTTCTGGCCACTGGACTGGGCTACTCCCAAGACATAGCTACCAACCTGATTTTGCAAATTTAGCTCCGCCCGACGGACATCAGAATCCCCCACCCCGGCGACTAGGCGATAACCCATTCCGCTGCCTGCTGGCAGACTGCGGCCCAGCTGTAACTGTGCCTGCTCGCGGCCAGGCTTGGTAGACGTACTTATGTTGGCGGAGGTGCGTTTGCCTAATAGCATGGAGAAGTTCAGGCTAAAGAGGGTCTTGGCGTCCCCGCTTAAAAATCTCATCACAGACATCCTCAGGTTGCCTAAACTGCCTACTTCTCTGGAGTAACTCCCGCTTACTATCTCGTTATCTTCCCGGTCACGAAAGGCCTGCTGCGTGTATCTCGCTGAGAAGGCGCCATAGTCGGTGGTTGCCAAATTGACAAAAGCCTGGCTTATCTGCCGGGGCGCAAGCTCTTCGGGCTGCATCCCCAACTTTACAAAGCGCTGACTAGCCAGCTGAGTAGTCACACCAAAACTAAAGGAGCGGCTCTGTCGCCGAAACCCGAGCACCAGCAATCCGCCTACGCCCTTATGGCTATGGCTCGCAGCCAAGGAACCAGATAATACGCCAGTTGCAGGCAACATCAACACGCCGCCTAGCCCCAGGGTCTGCTGATTACCGAGCACTTCACCATGAACCTCGCCAGTGAACTGCTCGGTGAGACCCAAACGGTGCGTGCCTACCCCTACAAGGCGGCCGTAGTTGTTGCTATCGATACCAAAATTCCTGCGCACAAAACCTACCTCGTAAGAATAATCATGCAGGCCCTGCTTCAGCAGTCTTGAGGTGGTATCGAAGGGCTGAGTGATTATCTGCTCGCGCCCCAAGATGTCGCGTACCACCAAACGCGCATCTCCTTGGCCGCTTGGTACCGGCAGATCCTCGATGCTAAACGGCCCGCTGGGCACTTTGCGCCTCATACGCAAGGCACTATCCACATAAAGGTCTACCGTGGAGGGCAGCGCCGCTTCGCCAGAAATCACTGGCAGCGGGAAGGTGACAAAGCCAGGCTGGACAGAAAAGTTAGTCGCCCACTGCATGCCGCCGAAGCGCACCGCACCGCCCCAACTACTCGCGCCGCTGATCGCATCGCCGAAACGAAGGCTGTCGAGTTGCATCGGCTGGTCGCGTGTCCAGGTGGTATCCAGCCGTATGGCGCGAGCTTGCCCGTTCAGGTCTAACGCCAAAATACGCGTTTGGGCTGTACCCAAGCTACCGAAACCGCCAAGTTCAAGCAGCCCGTCAGTACTGGTTAGCCCCTGCGCATGATTGGCATACACATCGTAATTAAGAAAGCCACCTAGAGACGCCGGAGTAGGAGCACTAAAACTCGTCCCCTTCCCCGTTAGCCTCGTGGCATCAAATAAGCTGGGAGGCACTTGAACCGCTAAGGTTTGAGTAAAGCCATCTAATCTGTACGTCAGGCCCGCTAGTGCATCAAGAGCGTAGAAGTCCTCGCCGTAGAAGGTTAGAGGGTTAGCATTAGGCAAGCGCACGCGCCAGCGCCGCAGATCTTCAGCCCCCGCGAACAGACGACCATCATTGCGCAGCAGCAAGACGGTGTCCTTGCGCTGCTGGTTGATAAACACGTCCAACAGAACTTCATCTGCAGCAATCGCAGTGTCTAGCGCTAACGACACAGACGGTGTTAGCGTCAGTATGGCTAGACTAAGTAGGAGTGCATTTAGAAATATGCGGGCATTAATTCTGTGGGCGATAGCCCCTGCCCAGCACATATTAAGGTGCAATCAGGACTTCGGCCTCCATGTCACCGGCATCCGTCTGGGCAAAAAGTTGGAGGATGGCGCCCGGCGGCGGAGGCGGATTTTCTGAGTTGGTCGGTAGGATCCAGTCGCGACTTTGTCCCTGAAGAACGTAAACAGAAGACTGCTGGGTTATCCAAGGCTGCGCGCTACCGGGCAGCGACAGACTGAAGCTGACGATTTGGATATGGGCGTTACCACTGTTGGTTAGGCTGATTCTGAGACCGCCATCCGAAGTGCGTGCCGCCTGCCAGCGCAGTACGGGTTGAGCGGCGACCTCGGGCAATACAAACACAGGCAGACTAACGCGCATCAGCATCTTTGCCCCCTGAAAATCGGGACTGGGCGGCGGCGGTAATTCTTGCATAAAGATGCGGTAGGTCAGCTCGCGCCGCGCATCGGGCGCGCGCCGCAGTCCGGCCCGGATCAACTGCGAGCCGCCGGCCGGCAAGGTGAAAATGGGCGGGTTGGCCAGCACCTCGCGGGTGGCTGTGAAAACATCCCTGCCCTCTTGCTGAGACCAGTTCATCACCTCCAGTTGCACCGACATAGGCTCGCTGCCAGTGTTGCGCACCGTGAGTGCGCCCACTTGCTGGTCGGCGGATAAAGTCGCACGCACCGGACTCACTCCAATAGAGGTGGCGCTAACGACACTGGCTCCCGCTACGAAAAGAAATAGGCCGTAAGCGGCCGGTATCATTACTCGCTTCAGCATTAGTAAGTAAGTGTTATGCTGACCAAGTCAGAATAACTTCCTGCTGTAGCGTATCTTTGATTTTTCGGAACTTCTCCGAAAACCGTCAAATTCTGAGAGACGCCAGTACCAATCACGCTGGCGACTGAACTCATTTCATCAACATCGTGATTCCAAACAACTGAATAACCAGCATTAGTATAAATCTGATATCTCAGGAAAGAAGTCTCTTCTGCATTTGCCATACGACGAATACAGTTAAAATTGACACAATAAAAAGCGTGGTCCCCCTGATTCATGGTTACAACGCCAGTTGCACCTGATGTGCAGGTCGTTGATATCTGAGCAGACGCCGTAAGGTCTTCTGTTGCGTTGGCAACTACAGCATCATAGGCGCCGAAGTCTAAGTCTGTGGTACTCAAGGTACAGGACGCGTTGATGTTGGCTGTAACAGCCATGTCTGCTGTTGTGTCAGCGCAGGTATTAGTGCTGAGGCCAACGATACCTAAGACTATAGCCGGTATGACCGCAAGGTTAAGCTGTCTTTGGCCTACTTTTGTTTTCACACTATTACCCTCGCTTGCTCATACAATAAAAAACAGGCCGCAAGCGGCCTGTCATTTTACTCATGCCACTATTAATAATTAATTGAAGCAATTATTGTGTCAGTATAACTTCCGTCTTCAGCTGTAAATTGGTTGGCCGCGACTGAACCATAAACATCCTCTTCCACCGCGATACCGGTACCCACATAGGCTACGGCCTCTGCGCCGATGCCCCAATTAGCGCCCCCATAAGAAGCATTCGAAACACTATACGTTAGGTAATTGCCAGCTTCGGTTGCATGTGCCATTCGACGGCCCAGCCCCTCATCATAGTACTCTCCGTTATCTAATGTTATGACTCCGGCTGAACCTACAGTGCAGGTTGAAGTTACCGAGGCCATCTTATTAAGTGGGTCTGATAGGTTGGTGACAATAGGATCATAGTTGCCGAAGGCTAAGTTTGTGGTAGTTATGGTGCAGGACATATTGATATTAGCTGAAACATTCAAGTTTGCAGTTTGTTCTGTTGCGTAGGCAGGGGCGATAAGAGCAGCGCTGCCAAGTAGCACAGCTGACACGATCGCACCTTTAAGTGCGCTTTGATTGAATTTAGTTTTCATGCTTTGTTCCTTTTATTAAAAAATATAATTTTCTGCAATCTGCAAGAGATAGTTAGTTACTTCCTCATCGAACTGATCTGGGCTGAGACGATGCAAGACAGGATAATATCTACGGGTTCTTAAAAAGTCAACAGATTTGCTTACTCATTAAATTTGTCTATTCAATAACTTTGTTTGCACACTAATTTTGTTTATGCATTAAATTTGACTATTAATTAAATTTGATTGTTGCTAAACTCTGTGAAATGGTCTTGTTATCAAACATCACTTGAAACGATGAGAAACCCTAAAAGCGACAGGACGGGGTGTTTAAGAGAATGCCGATCAATGATTTTATCCATCGACCAAACAGCTATGCATCGTGAAAAATAGAATGGTAATTAATTGAAATACAATTTTTTGTCGATGCTTCGATACGATTGTAATGGCAAGCACAGTAGGTTGTATGCGTGATTAAACAAAATCATAGGCAGGGAGACGGTGCGCAGTTTGATGATGAGATAGGCCTGCGCCAGCTTCTTGATATGCTCCTAAAGGGACGCTACATTATTGCAGCCTTCGCTACCCTATCTGCGGCTTTGGCCGTTGTCTACGCTCTACTTTTAACACCGATCTACCGCGCGAATGGCTTTGTCCTAATAGAGGGCAATGCTCAGGACCTTTCCGGGCTCGACGGCACGCCAGAGATAATGGCTTCAAAAGCCTCGGTCGCCCAAGAGTTGCAATTCATTAAGTCGCACATGCTAGTGGGGAACGTAGTCGACGAGCTTGATCTCACAACGCGCATCTCACCAATCTATTTTCCTCTATTCGGGGCGGCCTTGGCGAGACGCCATAGCGGCGTTGAGCCCAATGCCCCCTTTTTTGGGCTTGATAGCTTCGCTTGGGGCGGCGAAACGTTTCACCTGTCTTATCTGAAAGTGCCGAGGAAATACCTAGGCCAGTCTCTCGATCTGGTTGTCCTCGATGGGCTACAGTTCTCTCTGTCTCACAATGGTAATAAACTATTGAAAGGCTCCGTAGGTGAGATGGCTTTGGGCCTAGAGGGTGAGATGCAGATCCTAGTTGATAGTCTAGTTGCTCGGCCAGGCACCCATTTTGAGGTAAAAAAGTCTGGCCGCTTTGATGCTATGTTAAACCTGCAAACTACTCTGTCGGTGTCTGAAAAGGGCAAGGGTACGGGTATTATAGAGATCGCGCTCGAGGGCGCAGACAGAGATTATATTTTGGAGGTTGTGGACTCGGTAACGAACAACTTTTATCTCCAGAGAATGCAACGCCTGGCGTCGGAGGCCGAGAGCACTCTCGACTTTCTGGAGCAGCGGATTGTCGATGTGAAAGCCGATCTCTCCTATTCAGAGGAGGCCCTCAATAACTACAGGAGCCAGCGTGACTCAGTGGATCTGTCTCTTGAAGCCGTGGCTGCTCTGGACAGCCTGGTGCAGATCGAGGCGGACATCAGCGTCATGTCAATTGATGAGATAGCAATTTACCGCCGTTTCACTCCAGAGCACCCCAGTTATATTTCGCTCAAACGTCAACAGGAGAACCTCAAACAGCAGAGGATTAAGTTCAGAGCTAAGCTGTCTGAGCTGTCTGAGCTGTCTGAACTGTCTGCTACACAGAAGAAGATACTGCATCTCACGAGGAATTTTGAGACCCATCAGGCTATCTTTTTGGCACTTGATAGCCGTCGGCAGGAGCTGTCGATACTGAAGGCCAGAAGACTGGGCAACGTACGCCTAATGGGCGAGGCTGTGGTTCTGCCCAACATCGTCAGCCCCAAGCGAAAGCTCAACCCAATACTGGGTATCCTGCTGGGTGGTATGTTGGGCGTCATAATGGTGTTACTGCGCTTTGGGACGCGCACTGCCACGGAGGTTACCCTGGCAAACAACAGCGATTATCAAAAATTACCGACTAAGACTTGGGCCAATATGGCTGACAGAAAAAATCTATTAACGCCCGAAGAGCTCGATGCATTAATGGAAATCGGCTCAGGCTCTTACTAGTAATGACTGGATCCCAGCGCTCTAAAGTCTGTCTGAAGCTAGGTCCATTCAATCTTGTAAACCTATGATTGAATCGAAAAAAACAATGGAGTACCTGTGACTACGGTCCCCTGGAGATCCATTTAAAGTAATATATCCATAACGAATGAAACTAATATATAAGTCTAATCATATCGTTTGCTACCAAGCGAGTTCTAATTCAAATTCCATACTTTATGGTTTATTTTCGCCTTTAAAAATGAGTCGATTAATTGATCTTGTATATTTTTATTTGATATTGCATATCCATTCACTGTTATATTACAAATTAGCAGGAAACTGAAATTTTTTATGCGAAATTTTCAAAATTCGTCTAGTGACATCCGAAGTATTAGCTTTAATAGCCGGCTGCTGTATAGCTCTGGCATTATCAGTCACGGGCTTAAAGAAGCGGCAATGGGCGTCTTTGTCCTGTTTTACTACAAGCAGGTGCTGGGCCTGTCGGGTACGCTGACCGGCATTGCTATCGCCATTTCAATTATCTGGGATGGTATCAGCGACCCAATGATTGGCGCCTGGTCAGACCGTTTGCGCTCTCGCATTGGCCGCCGACACCCGCTAATGATTGCCGCCGTTATTCCAATGGCTGCGGGTTTTATTATGCTGTACGGGCCACCCGACAACGTGCTGAACGACCAAATGCAGCTGTTCACTTGGCTGCTGATCAGTATTCTTCTGGTACGTACAGCCCTGACCTTTTTTATGGTGCCCTACTTAGCCCTGGGCGCAGAGATTATCGACGACTATCACGAACGCTCGCAGCTCGCCGGCATGCGCACTAATGTGGCCTGGTTTATAAGTACTCTTGTCTCGGCCACCGCCTTGATTTTTTTATTCAATGAAGAAAATGGCCTAGACGGCCGCTTCGTCATCGACAATTACCGTTTTTTTGGCTGGGTTAACGGCTTTCTCGTCATGCTGTTCAGTGTCATCTGCATTGCCGGCACTTGGCAATACATTCCCAAACTCGCCGGCGGCGCGGCGCATGCAGGCCGCAATATGCTGCGCGATGTATTCAGCACATTTCGCAACAAGAACTTTAGATACATGGTTATTTTGGATATGGGCATAGGTGGTATCAGCAGTATTACCGCTACATTGCTAATGGTGACTTATACCTATTTCTGGCAACTGAATGCGACCCAGAGTTCCTTGCTGTTTGCCGGCCCCATTATTCTCGCGGTACTGCTGTCGGCCATGTTTTCCGGATCGCTGAATCGACTGTTTGAAAAACAACAGTTACTGCGCCTGACCTGCACCCTGACCACCATCAACCTGCTCTGGCTGACACCGTTGAAATTGTTTGACCTACTGCCAGACAACAGCACGGTGGTATTTGCCTTGATCTACGCCAACTGGACAGTGCATATTACCATGACTATTCTGCGCGTTATCACCGTTCACTCGCTGCTGGCCGATATCGTAGATGAGCAGGAATTGGCCGCTGGCAAGCGCCAGGAGGGGGTTATTTTTGCTGCGGCTTTCTTTTCTGCCAAATTTATTAGCGCCTTTGGCTACCTGATAGCCGGCCCATTTCTGGACCTGATAGGCCTGCAGGCTGGAGCGCAACCAGACGAAGTATCCAGCACGGTAATGTGGGGGCTAGGCCTACTTATGGGTCCGGGGCTGGCGATTATCATGCTGCTACCGATGTGGATGTCGTTCAAAGTGAATATGAGTCGCGCCAGTCAGTTGGAAGTTCGCCAGACCCTTTCACAACGACAACAGGTAGCCGCAAGCGCCGACAGCGCCTCCGCCAGCACATAAGATCGCACTGAGAGCTGAGTTTAATCAGCAAAGATGCCACTGAAACACCATCGGCCAGAAGCGTTTAGGCGCCCCAGTGCGGGAGTGGAGGTTCGGGATTGGAAGTGCGGGATTGGAAGTGCGGGAATAGATCTATGATGGGAGCGATACGCGCATGATATCCGGTGGAAATTGGTAGCGTTTGTAGGTGCACATTGCCTGATGTTACCCATTATGGCGACTTAACTTGACAATACCGGCGAGCTTTTCACTCAGCCGTCATTGCAACACCACAGACTAATGGATAATTACTAACGTGATAGCGCCATAAACTACAGGCTGTTGAGTCCATTGATTTCTTCACTCAGCCTAGCGTGAAGTTCGGGGCTGGCATCAGACGCGTACACCATAAGAATGCCCTCTAAAACCTGATGACGGAACTGATTCAAGTCAATGTAGCCACTAACCCAGTCAATTCGCCCAAGCCGATTGCTATTGTGAACTCTTTTCATAATTGCTTTGGGTTCGATATTTCCTAAAAACAACCCACTTTCGTACCACTCCTTTCTCGGTGTTGCCAGTTGCTGTGCCCGCTGGAAAAGTCCATCCGGAATTCTAGGATCAAACAATCTTACTTGCTCTGCCGACATAAGTGCGGCGCGATAAAAATCTGTATCTTGCTCGTATGCAGCAACCATGTTGTCGATAAAGAACTTTGCATTTTCAATAGGGTCGATAGGCGGGTTAAGGGCAATACCCTGCATTTGTTCAATTAAATTCGAGACCAACTCTTTAATAATGTCACTTTTTTTCCCGAATAGATTATGAATCGTTGGTGTTGACACTCCCGCTTCGCTGGCAAGTTCACTTATAGTAAAATCTTCTAATCCTTTTGTAGCTATTAGACGCTTTGCTATATTAAATATGCCTTCCCGACGCAATTTTTTATTTGCCTGACGAGTTGCGTTTCCTAGTGCTTTTACTGGTTTTTTCATATTTTGTAGATTATCACATGATAGAAGATCAAACTAACACTTTTTCCTATGAGTCAAAGCTGCAATTTCAAGCGGTCTAATTTTTTTAAGGAGGATATATACAGAGACTGTGTCGGAAGAAGAGTAGCTGTTAAGAGTAAAAGTACTTTGAATAAAATGGGGTTGTACCCATTATTATTCCTATACGACTATAAATATTACGATCATAAAAAACCCCTTAAAAACAGCGGGTTAATTAATATACAGCAGTGGGATAGACCGATAACCTATGTAGTTAAACTTTACTCTGAAATACTAAAGTAGCCGCCGCAGATACCTTAAAACCTAACAATTACCTCTCCGACCAATAGAGGTGACGATTGCGATGCCGGCTCCAGCCCACAAAAAAATAGGCCTCAAGGGGCCTGTATCAGCCCTCGTATCAGCATCAGTAAGTAATGGTGACGCCGAGCTGGTCACTATAAACCCCTTGGGCCGCTGGTTGCGCTGCCAGGATGCTGCCATAGGCAGTCAGGGTTTGTGAGACGCCAGTTCCTGTAAGTGCCACACCTGTGGGGGCGGTATTTCCCCATACCGTGCCGCGAGCAACATCTGAATAAACTTGATAGACCAGATACTTTCCCGCTCCAGCAGTCATTCGACGAACTGGCGCATCAGCCGAACCCGGTCCCGCGGAGGCGCCAGCATTCATAGTGATCAGGGCCGCTGCCCCTGAGGTGCAGGTCGACACTACCGTGGCCATGGCTTCAAGGGCGGTCGAAGCATTTGCGACAACACCGTCATAGGCTCCGAATGCCATTGGGCTGGATTCCATTGAGCAGGAATGTCCAACCGATGCGCTAACGCTCATGGTTGAAGTACTTGAGTCAGCGTAGGTATAGACGCAAAGAGTAGCGGAGCCAAGTAACATGGCCGATACGATCGTGAGGTTAAGAGTACTGAGGTTAAGAGTACTTTGGTTGAGTTTCGTTTTTATAATTCGTTCCTTCCATTAAAAAATACAGCTTTCTAAACGAGGATATTGAGTTAATTCCTCATTGAACTAATCTCAGCCGAAACGGAGCCGTCAATAAACCCAAAAAGATGGCCAACGATGCTGCACAGAAAAAGTAAGAAAAAAGCGTCTTGAGATGAGAAAATAATAGTTGTAGTTTGATATTCATCTGTTCAATTCCCGCTCCAACCCTACACCTGTAATAGATTTATCGAGGTTTGCCAATCAAGTAAGGGCTGGACATTTAATTTAATCGTCCCACGATACGCTGTTAATCCTGCAGTAGAGCATTTATTCTAGGCAACTTCTAGTTCCATTCTTAATGCTGAAATCTAGGTTCTTCCAAACACCGTCTGCAGTAGCCACCAGTTCATAATCGTACCCTAAGCAGGTGCTATCGATTTCCTAGGGTCAAAACGACCAGTTTAGACATCGCTATTAGCAAGAATATAGGTAACCCTCCCTACTAGCTTCCCTTTCAGCCAGCTCCCTTCATATTGGTTACCGTTTGGAGGAGATACCTTTGCCGCACCATCCAACTGACCATTTTTAAATACACCCTACCACTGCAAAAAGGGTGTCGCTTTAATTCTCAGATCCGCCGTTTCGGCAATTAACTAAAAGGGGCAGGCACAATTAATGCTATCAACACCCTCTCTGGCGACATCGGAGTAGCCGCAGAAAATAAGAACAAAAATACTTTACTAGAGACAATTCAAGACGTTGTCATCGAGCCAAAAGGGAACTATTCGAGATCATCAAATGACGGCGCACTTATGCTCTGCTTTACCTTAGGTCAAGACTAAAAAAGAGCAGTAATACTGTTATCTCGAATAAATGGGACAGGTCTCGGACACTAGCAAAGAGATCCCTCGCCGCTACGCCCTGTCGGGATGACAACTTATTGATTCTGAGGTGTTACCACTGACTAAGTAGCGCAACTAATACCCGTGCCACGCAACCCGCAGTAACCACCGGGATTCTTAGCCAAATACTGCTGATGATACTCTTCAGCATAAAAGAACGTCGGCGCCATGCGAATCTCAGTGGTAATCTCACCAAAACCCAACTCAGACAATTTACCCTGCACCGTCTCAGCCGAGACCAGTGCCTGCTCAAGCTGTGTCTCAGTGTCACAGTAGATCACCGAGCGATATTGACTACCCTGATCATTGCCCTGACGCATACCCTGGGTGGGATCGTGAGACTCCCAAAATACCGTCAGTAATTGCTCAAAGCTTATTTTTGCAGGATCAAACACCACCAACACTACTTCAGAGTGGCCGGTCATACCGGAACAGGCCTCTTCATAAGTCGGATTGGGAGTCGGCCCTCCAGCATAGCCCACAGCTGTAGTCACCACCCCGTCCTGCTGCCAAAACCGGCGCTCAGCACCCCAGAAGCAGCCCATACCCACCACCACTGAACAGAGCCCCGCAGCAAACGGCGGCTGCAGTGGCTGGCCATTGATAAAGTTGCGATTGCTGATTGGCATAACAGTGTCTCGACCGGGCAATGCCTGATCGGCGGTGGGAAGATTTAACGTGAACATGATTTGAACCCCGGCGAACAATCGCCCATTAATATTAGGTTGTACGGAGACTAGATTCGATTTAAACCCAATTCCAAGTCATTTTTAATATCGACAATATCTTCCAAACCCACAGCAATGCGAATTAAATTTTCACCAATGCCAGCCTGCTGGCGCTCCTCGTCAGAGAGTCGGCCATGAGTGGTGGTTGCCGGATGCACTATAGTGGTTTTGGTATCACCCAAGTTCGCGGTCAGCGACAGCATGCGGGTATTATTAATCACCGTCCAAGCCTGCTCCCTGCCACCGGCAACCGCAAAAGACAGCACACCACCAAAGTCAGACTGCTGTTTTTTAGCCAGACTGTGGCCGGGATGATCTTCTAGGCCAGCGTAAAACACCTTACTGACCCTGGGATGATTATTTAGCCAGGTCGCCAGCTCTGCAGCATTGGCCGAGTGCGCTTGCATACGGATACGCAGCGTCTCCAAACCCTTGAGAAATACCCAGGCATTAAAAGGACTCATGGTGGGACCCGCTGCACGCAAGAAACCAACGATTTGTTCCATCAGTTCGCTGCTGCCCACCACCGCACCACCGAGACAGCGGCCCTGCCCGTCGAGATATTTGGTCGCCGAGTGGACGACAATATCGGCGCCCCACTCAAGGGGCTTTTGCAGCACAGGTGTGCAGAAGCAATTGTCCACCACAAAGAGCGCACCGGCCTTTTTCGACAGCCTTGCCAATGCCTCAAGATCGGCAATCTCTGACATAGGGTTCGAGGGGCTCTCGCAAAACAGCATTTTGGTATTAGGCTGAATCCCCTGCTGCCAAGCATCGAGATCGGTGAGGGAGACATAGGTCACTTCAACGCCGAACTTAACAATATACTTATTTAGCATCACGCGAGTGCTGCCAAAGACATCCTTGGAGCAGAGAATATGATCCCCAGACTGCAGCAGTGCCATAACTATACTGAGTGTCGCTGCCATGCCGGATGAGGTCGCTACAGCCTGCTCGCCGCCTTCCATCGCCGCGAGGCGCTCTTCGAAGGCGCGCACAGTGGGATTGGTGTAGCGGGAGTAAACATTGCCCTGAAGTTCATTGCTAAAGTGCTTGGCAGCCAGCTCGGCATTTTCAAACACATAGCTTGAGGTGAGGAACATCGCCTCTGAGTGCTCGGCCTCATGAGTGCGCTGATAGCCGCCACGGATTGCGAGGGTTGCCTGTTGATAGGCCTCCACCGCCGCCACTGGCTGATTGTTCTCGTTGCTCTCCGTGCTATCCGACATAATTACTCAACTCTCCAAAATTAAGGCGCAGTCTAGTTAACATTGGCTTCGCTGTTGTTATTGTGAATACCAATAACCTGATTCTTTTGTCGCCCCTCTGGGGCGCCATCCTGACTCTTAGCGTTGTCATTGCGCTGCTGATCAATGTGCGCAAGATAGGATTCATCCACATCGCCTGTGACATAGTCACCGTTAAACACAGAACATTCAAATCGCTTGATCGCCGGGTTGCCCTCGGCAGCGGAGGTCACCAGATCCTCAAGATCCTGATAGATCATCCAGTCGGCGCCAATAATCTCGCCCACTTCCTCATCACTGCGACCGTGTGCAATCAACTCTTTGGCCGAAGGCATATCGATGCCATAGACATTGGGGTAGCGGACACCGGGAGCAGCTGAGGCCATATAGACCTTGTTGGCACCGGCGTCTCGCGCCATCTGAATAATCTCTTTTGAGGTGGTGCCGCGAACAATGGAGTCATCAACTAACATGACATTTTTGCCCGCAAACTCGAGCTTCACCGCATTGAGTTTTTGACGCACAGACTTCTTGCGCTGGGTCTGACCCGGCATAATAAAGGTGCGGCCAATGTAGCGATTTTTCATAAAGCCTTCACGCAACTTTACGCCCAGAGTCTCAGCCATAGACTGAGCGGACACGCGGCTGGTATCGGGAATCGGAATTACTACATCGATATCGTGATCCGGCATTAGGCGCAATACTTTCTCGGCGAGCTTCTCACCCATTCGCAGGCGACATTTGTAAACCGAAATATCATCCATCATTGAATCTGGACGGGCAAAGTATACATGCTCAAAAATACAGGGCACTAGCTCTGGCTTGGCAGCGCATTGCTGCAAATGGATCTTGCCTTTATTGTCCACAAACAGTGCTTCGCCTGGCTGCAGATCTTTGATCTGACCAAAGCCCATGCTGTCGAGCACAACACTCTCAGAGGCAACCGCATACTCGATGCCGGCTTCGGTCTCGCGAGAGCCGTAACATAGTGGTCGAATACCGAAGATATCGCGAAACGCGAACATGCCGTGGTTGGCCACCAAGCCGACTACGCCATAGGCACCGCGACAGCGCAGGTGAACATTGCGCACCGCATCAAAGATATCTTCACTGGAGGGTTCGAGTTTGCGCCGCAACTGTAATTCATGGGCAAATACATTGAGCAATACTTCAGAGTCGGAATCCGTGTTTAGGTGGCGCAGATCGGAGCGAAAGATATGCTTGCGCAACTCATCGGCATTGGTCAGGTTGCCATTGTGGGCGATGCAGATGCCATAGGGGGAGTTTACGTAAAACGGTTGCGCCAGAGCGGGACCGGAACTACCGGCGGTGGGATAGCGCACATGGCCGATGCCCACATTGCCCTCGAGGCGTGCCATATGCTCAGTGCGGAAGACATCTCGGGCTAGGCCAACACTCTTACACACATGGATTTCACCATCGTTGTCGGTGACGATGCCGGCGGCATCCTGACCGCGATGCTGCAAGACCGTTAAGGCATCGTAGAGACGCACATTAACATTTGAAGTTCCAGAAATTCCAACAACACCGCACATCCGTTATACCCAACCTAGTAGAAGATCTTTAATCGCCGCCGCTGTCTCTCTGCCCCAGAGTTCAAAGCTCTGAAAAACCGGAATCAACGCCGACGCTTGCCACCAGGGGTCTTTATCAACCGGCAGCGCACTGGGCAGAATGACTACCAGCGCGAGAACGATTAACAGCCCCCGAAAGACACCAAAAACCAGCCCGAGCATCCTGTCGGTTCCGCTCAATCCTGTTGAGCTGACTAATTTACCCAATAAAAAATTGACCATACTGCCAAGCAGCAAGGTCCCTACAAACAGCCCACCAAAGGCAGCTAGCTGCCTGATTGATGGCTGATCTATCATATTTATTAACAGCTCTGCCGCCGACTCTTTAAAGTTCACCGCCACGGCAAAAGCGACCATCCAGATAACCAGTGACATGGCCTCTTTGACAAAGCCGCGGATCAAACTGATCAGCGCCGACAGTGCTATTAGAGCAATAATTATCCAATCTACCGTGGCCACTTCCATTGGCTAACCTCGCATCAGGGAATGTACTGCAACACAATCGCATCGGTTGCAAAGTTGCTATCGATTTTACTCTTCTCGGCAATCGCTCTGCGCTTGTCAGCCTTGGGGCCCACATAGACACGATAGAAGGTGGTGCTCTCGACTATCGCAGTCTTTACAAACGCTTTAAAACCACTCTTGCGCAGCCGCTGCATCAGCCCTTCGGCCTTGTCTTGGGCCTCAAAACTACCAGCCTGAAGCACCCATGCTCGGGGCAGATCATTTTCATTGAGACCGTAAAAGCCTTCACTGACATCGACAATGGGTTTTGACTCGGCAATGTTAAACAGGCTGTCTATCTTGCCCAACTCGGCACCGCCCTCCGGGCGCTGTGCTTTGGCAACCTCAATGGGGACAATTTCTGGCGCCGCAGGAAGGCGACTCTGGCGATCGATTTTCAGGGGATCGGCAAAATCAAATACGATTGGCAAAACGATCAAACCCAGCGCGCCAAGCACTAAGGCGCCGATGATTCGCTGCTGTAACCCATTACTCATTGAATACACCCATCAGACCCGCGCTGCATATTAAGTACTGCCGAGACGGTGTGAAACGATCCAAAGACCACAATCACATCGTCTTTAGTGGCCGCTTTGAGGGCACTTTGAAATGCCTCTTCTACCGACTCGAACAATCTACTAGAAAGGCCTGCATTGTATAACACTTCGTGCAATGTTTGAGCTTTAGTGGCTCTCTCGCTAGCGCTTATTTCGGCAATTCCCCAGTGCTCGAAAATCTCCGATAAAGGCTCCACAATACCACGCCAGTCTTTGTCACTGAGCACTGAAGCAACCGCCAGATACCGTCCACTAATAGGCGGCAGTGCCGCGGCTAATGCAGTGGCTGCGGCGGGGTTATGGGCCACATCTAGGATCACCTGACGGTTATCAATTACTAGCTGCTGCTGACGGCCCGTGAGGGTCAATCCCGTAAGGGCAGCATTTACTTTATCCCGGTCCAAACTAAAGCCGGCACAGCTCAGAGCCTGAATCGCCGCGGCCTTATTAACGGGCAGCAATCCTGAGCTAGGCAACCCTCGAAAGCGCTGGGACTCTGCAGTCGCTATCTTGATCTCAAGGCTAAAGCCATTGGCATCGGGGCTAATATTAAAATCTTCACCGATAATAAAGGGCGCCGCGCCAGTGTCCGCGATCATCTGAGCAAAACCCACTGGGCCGTCCGCTTCGGCAACCACTAATGGCTTCGAGGGACGCGCTATGCCGAGTTTTTCCACTCCGATTAACTCTCGGGTATCCCCCAACCAGTTCTGGTGATCGAGGGCAATACTGGTGACTACGGCGACATCCGCATCAATAATATTGATCGCATCGAGACGCCCACCCAGGCCCACTTCCAATAGCATCAGATCGAGATCTGCATCCGCAAATACCAGCAGTGCCGCCAGAGCGCCAAATTCGAAATAGGTTAAAGAGGTATCACCCCGGACAGCTTCGATCTCATCAAAGGCGCAGACAATGGTTTGATCCTCAACCGGTTGACCCTGAACCGCAATACGTTCGTTGTAATGCAAAAAATGGGGCGAGGTAAAGAGACCGACTCGGTAGCCCTGACCTAACATGATGCCCTGCATACTGGCGAGGCAGGAGCCTTTGCCATTGGTACCGGCTACTGTGATAACGGTGGGAAGCACTATGGCGTTGCCCTGCTGACAACGCTGCTGTTTGATCGCGGACCAGACTGCTGAAATACGCGCGAGGCCTAAATCAATTTCGGCCGGGTGCCGCGCTTCTAGCAGAGTTAACCACTCCGCTAGATTGCGCTCAGGCATCGACTGGTTCTGGCAGATGCATAAACTTGGAGAGGATACTGGAGAGACGATCGCGCATCTGGTGACGGGCAACAATCATATCGATCTGCCCCTTCTCCAGCAGAAATTCACTGCGCTGAAAGCCCTTGGGTAATTTTTGTCTAATAGTCTGTTCAATAATATTGGGGCCAGCAAAACCTGCGCGGGCGCCGGGCTCAGCAATATTAATATCCCCCAACATGGCCAGACTCGCTGAGACGCCACCGTAAACTGGATCGGTCATCACTGAAATATAGGGAACGCCGGCCAGGCGCATGCGCTCTAGAATGGCGCTGGTTTTGGCCATTTGCATCAGTGAGATCAGAGCCTCCTGCATGCGGGCACCACCAGTAGCTGAGAAACAGATCAGCGGCTTGTTTTCCGCCAGTGCCAGTTTCGCGGCACGGGTAAACTTCTCTCCTACGGCATAGCCCATAGAGCCGCCGTGAAAGGCAAATTCGAAGGCTACGGCAACTACAGGTATGCCTTTAACGGTGCCACTCATAGCAACCAAGGCATCTTTTTCACCGGTTTTCTTCTGGGCATCGCTAAGACGATCTTTGTATTTTTTAACATCTCGAAACTTGAGGCGATCGATAGGCTCAACCTCTGGGGCAACCTCGGTACGGCCATCGATGTCGAGAAAGATATCCAAGCGCCGGCGAGCGCCAATACGCATATGGTGTTCGCATTTAGGACAGATATCGAGATTGCGCTCTAACTCTGGGCGATAGAGTGGCGAGGCACATTTTGGACATTTTTTCCAAAGCCCTTCGGGAACTGAGTTGGAGCGCTCGCTTGTAGTGCTCGATGGTCCCTTGGGTCGAATCCGCTTCAGCCAGTTCATCTATTTCCCTTTCGCTAAAATCAATATGTACTCAATATTACTAAGCCAGAACGTTACTCGATGCAAATTTTACATTACAGAGACAAGCTGTGGCTCTTGATAGGTCGGCAGTTTAACACGACAGAATGGCCGAGCTAAACAGTGCGTTGGGTTATTTTTAGCTGATTTTCGACTCGGCTCTTTAATCATTCTGCAATCATTCTTAAATGACGCTTACATCCAATCGCACACTATCCAGCGGCTTTTGCCCGCCGGATAAAATCAGTCACCTTGACGGGATCTTTTATTCCCGGCGCCGACTCCACACCGCCGCTGACATCCACCATATCCGGTGCGACAGCGACCACAGATTCTGCGACATTATCCGGGTTCAAGCCCCCGGCAAGAATCAAATTAAAGTCTCGCTCGCGGGGCAGTCTACCCCAGTCAAAGCGCTCTCCTGTGCCGCCGTACTGACCCGGATGCCAGGCATCAAAAAGCAGACTGTGGGAAGGTTTATGAGCTCTGGCCTCGGCGGCTATATTGAGATCTTCATGCATGCGCAGGGCGCGAATATAAGGAAAGTCAAACTGCTGGCAAAATTCGGCGCTTTCATCACCGTGAAACTGGAGCAAATCTGGCTTCACTTCAGCGATCACTTGTTTGACAAATTCTTTGTCCGCATTCACCAGCAGCACCACACAGAGCACATCGGAGGCAATCACTGCTCGTACTGCAACCGCCTGACGCAGATCGATATAGCGGGAACTCTTGCGGTAGATCACCAGCCCCAGCGCATCGGCACCAGCCTGCTGCACCATTAGCGCTTGCTCTGGGGTAGTGATACCACAAATTTTTACCTGGACTGACATGCTTGCACCTGTGAAGTAAACTGGTTTGGAAATGCTTTCGACTTAAACCCTTATCTAGCTCTCTAAATTGAGAAACAGAGGTCCCTTGGGCATCTGAGGAATAATCGGGTCATTTGGATAGCCCACATTAACCAAATAAAGCCCTTTTGGCGACGCCGTTGCAGCACTCTTGGTGCGGTCGCGACCTTTAATCAACTGCCCTATCCAGCTGGGGTCTCGGCGACCGAAACCCACTTCCATCAACGAGCCAATAATATTACGCACCATATGCAGAACAAAGGCGTTGGCCGTCACTTCAAAGACTAGCAGCTCTCCAGCCTGAATTATCTTGGCGCTGGTGATATTGCGATTGGGGGACAGTGATTGGCACCCTGCCCCGCGAAATGCGGAAAAGTCCTGTTCCCCGAGCAGATACTGACAGCCCTCTTGCATCGCCGCAGGATTTAATCGGTTGCGCACCCAGGTAATGCCCTGTGAGAGTATCGCCGGCCGCGCTGCAGCAGCGTGAATAACATAGCGGTAGGTACGTGAGGTGGCGCTAAAGCGCGCATGAAAGCTGTGTTTAACCTCATCGGCCCAGAGCAGCCCAACCGAATCTGGTAGCTGACTGTTTGCGCCCTTGACCCAATTGCGCCCGGTGCGCAGTGCTGGGGTATCAAAGTGCACTACCTGATAGCTGGCGTGCACAGCAGTATCAGTGCGCCCTGCACAGCTAACAACAATCTCCGAATTGGCTACTGAACTCAGAGCCCGTTCAAGTTCTTGCTGTACCGATGGACTGTGCTTTTGTTTTTGGAAGCCACAAAAAGCACTGCCGTCGTAGGATACGACGGCAGCATAGCGTTTAACGCCGGTAGGAAGGCTCTTGCCTTGAGGAATCTTGCCGTTGAGGCTGTAGACCCAGTCTAATTCTGTCATGTGCGAAATTATACACACTGACAAGCTTGTTAGCCCAGCTAAGGTTGAGTGCCAGAGCTTTTATTGCGAGCTTTTATTTACCCTCTTTAGCCACAAGACTATCAAGCAGCGTTTGCGCCTTGGCCTGCCCCTCGGGATCCGCCTCCCCAAGCAGCTCTTCGAGTATTTCCTTTGCACCCTCTGGGTCGCCCATTTCAATATAGGTATTGGCCAGATCCAGTTTGATATCAGCGGCGTCGAGGCTGTCGATATCATCTAGGGCGGTAAATTCTTCGGTGGCTGAACTCTCTATATCAGAGCTTTCTATATCAGAGCTCTCTATACCAGAGCTCTCTATATCAGAACCCTCTGTATGAGAGTTCTCCTGTTCTGAGTTCTCTGCAGTTGAACTTTTAACCGCCGCAAGCTCTTCATCAAAGTCTGCAAATGCCTCGTCCAACTCGTTAGTCAGCTGTTCTCCACCGGGGAATTGCAGCACTGTGGATTCTTGCGGTGACTCATCAACCTCAATATCAAAGTCTTGGATATCCAATGAATCTATATCCAAATCCTCTAAATCAAAGGTGTTTAATTCCCCATCCGAGAAGCCAAGATCTTGAAGTTCCGGGTGCTGGGTGTCGGGGCTTTTTACCGGTGCAGGGCTGTCTATTGGCTCAGGGCTGTCATCTGGCTCAGGGCTGTCATCTGGCTCAGGGCCTTCTATTGGCTCAAGGCTGTCCAAATCCAAATCACTAGCACCCTCTTCCAATGAGGTGATGGATCCATCCTTAGGACCTGTAATAATTGCGGCCATTTCAATAGCGGTACTGTCTTCTGTCAGCACAATTTCTTCATAGAGGGGCCGCAATTCAGCTTTGCGGCCCTCGCGGAACAGGATCTCCATCAGTTTTAAACGGCAGGAAGCATCTGTGGGATCTTTAACTCTAGCATCTTCAAGCACTGCGATAGCCTGGGGGGTATTTCCCAAGGAGAGGTAGACCTCCGCCTCGGCAACCGCCTCTACCATCATATCAAACACTTCTTCGTTTACCGTTTCCTCAAGGCTGTCAAAGATCTCAGCATCGGTCTCGTCAAATAGATCATCCTCTGGATCCAACTCTAGATCATCCAGTTCGTGAAGGGTTGCCGCAGCAGTGGCATTACTTGGCGCGCCCTTATCATAACTTTCATAACTGCCCATCGACAGATCGTTTAGGTCTCCGTTATCCCTTTTCGAGGCTGAGGAAAGGCGCATCACTAAGACGGCCAAGAGCAGTATAAGGCCGATCACGGATGCCCAAAAATAGGCTGGAACCGCCAGTAGTGCGGCACTGAGATTGTCCCCAGACTTGCTTGGCACAACCGTTGCCCGGTCAATGTCCCCTTGCTTTTGGGCCTGTTCTACCAGTGCTGCCATAGTGGCAACCTGAGCTTCTAGCAGCGCTAGACGCTCGCGCAGTTCACTGTTCTCAAGCTGGACCTTGTTCACTTCATCATTAGCGATTGCTAGATCCGAAGAAAGCTGCTGAGCAACCTCTCGGCCAGATGAGTTGGCTGCTGCAGAAGAATCAGCCCCTAGCAGATCTTCAGTATCAGCCTTTGCAGCCATATCAGAAGCCTGTTCCGAGGCGGAGACCAGCTTTAGGCGTGCATCAGTGTCTTTCAGTTGCGCGGGGGCAGGCTCTGAATCGTATTCGTCACTGTAGATAATTTCTATGTCGTCATTGGCGGCTATTTGGCCAGCCGGATCAGATGGTGCAACTAGACCAATCTGGGATGCCACTCGATCTCCAACCTGCTCACTAATTTCATCTCTGGATGGCAGCCGCAAAACTGATCCCTCCATTAAGCGATTGGCATCACCACCGGAAAAGGCTGTGGCATTTTGCTCATAGAGAGAATCCATAGTTTGGAGAATTGTGGTGCCTCGAGGGCGCAGGCGCTTGGCCACATTCCAAAGTGTATCCCCCACTATTACCTGGTGTTGATCCCCAGAGAGCGCAATCCGACCAGTTGGCGCAACTGCAGCTGACGCAGGCCCGGGGCGAGTCCCTTGCTCTGCAGGTTCATTGCGGCTTACTGGTGGCGCAACTTGCACCGCGGAGGTTTGATCTTGCCGATAGATAGGCAGATCCAGCAACAGGGTATAGGAACGCATCACACGGCCCTCTGGCCACTGTAACTGCACGAGAAAATCGAGATAGGGTTCGACCACTGGCTGTTGAGTAACAATATTAATAATGCGCTGATTGGAACTGTCTCGACTGACTGAGAACTGCAAACGGCTGAGGAAAAAGTCGCGGCTCACCCCCGCCCGCTCAAAGGCCTCGTCAGAGGCCAGGGAAACAAGGATTTGATTATCTTCAAGATCCGTGGAGTTAATAATATCGATATGAGCAGAGAGAGGCTCATTAAGAGAGGAGTTGACTGTAATCTCCCCCAGTCCAACCGCTGAGGCGGAGGGTATTGCCACTAGCCCAGCAATCAATATGGCACTGGTAGCAAAGGCTAACTTGAGACTGCTGTTAACCCGACCGAGAATACTATCGCCAAGGGTTTTAAGGGCGTTTTGCTGATGCTTTTGTCTGGCCTCTTGGAGATAGAGCGCCGACCACGTCCGAATTGTCATAAAAATGTCCTATAAAAAGCCTTTTAAACAGGGCTTTACAGTAATTGTTTAGCGGCTGTCCTGCAATATCTCAGGATGTTAACCATCCTAAAGTCTTAGCACATTATTGATCAATCCACGTCCCTGTTTAACACTGTGACGGCACCTAATTCTCATTTAGCGATGGAGTAGATTTCCTTTTACTTAATGCTCGATAAGAATTCTCAGCATACGGCGCAGGGGCTCAGCAGCTCCCCAGAGAAGCTGATCGCCCACCGTAAAGGCAGAGAGATACTGTTCACCCATATTCATTTTACGCAGTCGGCCCACTGGAACATCCAAACCGCCGGTTACGGCAGCAGGTGTTAAGTGCTTAACCGAAGACTCTTTGTCATTGGCAATAACCTTGGCCCACTGATTGCCTTCAGCCAACATCGACTCGATTTCATCCATAGGCACATCGCGGGTTAATTTAATGGTGAGCGCCTGACTGTGGCAGCGCATGGAACCAATGCGCACACAGAGACCATCCAAGGGAATAGGATCGCCCTCGCGATTCAAAATCTTATTAGTCTCCGCCTGATTCTTCCACTCTTCACGGCTCTGGCCATTCTCAAGTTGGGAGTCAATATAGGGCAGCAGACTACCAGCCAGCGGGTAGCCCCAGTTATCGACTGGGAAACTATCAGAGCGCAGAGTATCAGTCACCTGACGATCAATCTCTAAAATAGCCGAACCGGGATTAGCCAGCGCATCGGATACGGAGCTTTTAATCACCCCCATCTGATTGATCAGTTCACGCATATTCTGTGCACCGGCACCAGAGGCCGCCTGATAGGTCATGGAGCTAGCCCATTCCACTAGATTGGCATTAAACAGACCGCCGAGACTCATCAGCATCAGACTGACAGTACAGTTGCCGCCAATATAATCTTTAACACCGTTGGCCAAACCATCTTTAACCACAGACATATTGACCGGATCGAGCACAATAATCGAACTATCGTCCATACGCAGAGCAGAGGCCGCATCAATCCAATAGCCATCCCAGCCCGCTTTACGCAGTTGCGGATAGACTTCTTTGGTGTAATCGCCACCCTGACAGGTCACAATAATATCCATCTGGTGCAGAGCATCGATATCAAAGGCACTTTGCAGCAAAGGTATTTCAACACCTACATCGGGACCTGCTTGGCCGGCCTGAGAGGTGGTGAAGAAAATTGGCTCTATATGGGCGAAGTCATTCTCTTCACGCATTCTATCCATCAGCACAGATCCAACCATGCCACGCCAACCGATAAATCCTGTCTTTTTCATTGTTCTCGATCCTGTTATAAATCTTGGTTAAATTCTTTTGTTATTCGGTGTTACTGCTTAACTATGAGATCTCTCGTCGCTACGCTCTGTCGAGTTGACAGATCAGTTGTCCTACCAACACCAAGTTATGGAGCAGCTTAAAGCGCGGCCACCACCGCATCACCCATCTCAACAGTACCAACCCGCGTCATACCATCCGTATAAATATCCCCAGTGCGCAACCCCTGATCCAGCACATCACTCACCGCCGTCTCAATTGCATCCGCCGCCGCCACCGCATCCAGCGAATAACGCAACATCATCGCCACCGACAAAATAGTCGCCAATGGATTAGCCACACCCTGCCCGGCAATATCCGGCGCCGAACCATGGCAAGGCTCATACATACCGCCGCCATCTTTATCCAACGACGCAGAGGGCAACATACCAATAGACCCAGTTAGCATAGCCGCGGTATCCGACAAAATATCGCCAAACATATTACCGGTCACCACCACATCAAATTGCTTAGGTTCTTTCACCAACTGCATGGCCGCATTGTCTACATACATATGGCTCAGCTCCACCTCAGGGTAGTCAGCTGCCATAGATGTAATGATCTCGCGCCATAAAATAGTCGCCTCCAACACATTGGACTTATCCACCGAACACAGACGCTTACCGCGCACCATAGCCGCCTCAAAGGCCATACGACCAATACGGCGAATCTCTGACTCATTGTATTTGTAGGTGTTGTAACCCTCGCGCTCGCCATTTTCCAGCACCCGAATACCCCGTGGCTCACCAAAGTAGATGCCACCCACCAATTCGCGAACAATCAAAATATCCAAACCGGAGACAAACTCAGGCTTTAGGGAAGAGGCATGGGCCAACTGGGGATACATAATCGCCGGACGCAAATTGCCAAACAGCTCCAACTCAGAGCGAATTGTTAACAAACCCTTTTCAGGGCGCAGATGGCGCTCAACATCATCCCACTGGGGACCACCCACAGCACCCAATAGAATCGCATCCGAGGCGCGGGCCTTATCCAAAGTCTCCTGCGGGCAAGGCTCACCCACAGTATCTAACGCCGCGCCACCCAAATGGGCGTAATCCAACTCAATACCCAAGCCAAACTTCTGGTTAACTGTCTCCAGCACCTTTACCGCTTCAGTAATAATTTCAGGGCCTATATTGTCCCCGGGTAGTACCAACACTTTACTCATTATTTAATCGCTCCAAAGACCCAGGGGTGCTGCGCCGCACGGTTAACTTCATATTCTTTAATCGCATCTGACTCTTGCAATGTCAGGCCGATCTCATCCAAACCGTTCAACAGGCAGTCTTTGCGAAACTCATCCAACTCAAAGGTAAACACATGACCGGAATCTGTGGTCACCGTCTGCGAGGGCAAATCGATCGACAGTTGATAACCCTCTTCGGCGTCCATCTCCTTAAACAGAATATCCACCTGTTCCTCGGTTAAAATCACCGGCAACAAACCGTTCTTAAAACAGTTGTTGTAGAAGATGTCCGCGTAACTGGGTGCAATCACCGCATTGAAACCGTAATCCTCCAACGCCCAAGGCGCGTGCTCGCGACTGGAGCCACAGCCAAAATTCTTCCGCGCCAAGAGCACAGAAGCGTCTTTGTAACGAGGAAAATTCAGCGGAAAATCGGCCTTCAAAGGACGGTTACTGCAATCGGCTCCAGGCTGACCCTCATCCTGATAACGCAATTCATCAAACAGATTGGGACCAAAACCACTGCGTTTAATCGACTTTAAAAACTGCTTGGGAATAATCATATCTGTGTCTACGTTGGCGCGGTCCATAGGACCCACCAAACCACGATGTGTAGTAAATGCTTTCATTATTGATCACCTCCTACAAATGTTCGGACATCGACAATATGGCCCGCCACCGCAGCCGCAGCCGCCATGGCAGGACTCATCAAATGGGTGCGACCGCCATTGCCCTGACGGCCTTCAAAGTTGCGGTTCGAGGTAGAGGCACAGTGCTCACCGGCCCCCAACTTATCCGCATTCATGGCCAGACACATAGAACAGCCAGGTTCACGCCAGTCCATACCAGCATCAACAAATATCTTATCCAAACCCTCAGCTTCCGCCTGCGCCTTAACCATCTGTGAACCCGGCACAATTAATACCTGCTTCACTGAATTGGCCACTTGACGGCCCTTAGCCACAGCCGCTGCCGCACGCATATCTTCAATACGCGAGTTGGTGCAAGAACCAATAAACACTCGATCTACATGGATCGATTCAATCGCTTGACCGCCTTCGAGCCCCATATATTCAAGAGCACGCTCAAGACCCCTACGTTTCTCTTCGTTAGGCTGCTCATCCAAAGTCGGCACAGAGGCGGTTACCGCAGATACCATCTCTGGAGACGTACCCCAGGTCACCTGAGGCGCAATATCCTCAGCCGCCAACTCAACTTCAGTATCAAACTGTGCATCCGCATCCGAGGTTAGGGTATTCCAATAGGCCACGGCCTGATCAAACATCGCACCCTTGGGCACAAACTGACGCCCTTCGCAGTAATCAATAGTCTTCTGATCAACCGCAACCATACCCACACGGGCACCGGCTTCAATGGCCATATTGCACACGGTCATACGCCCTTCAATGGACATATCCCGGAACACCGAACCAGCAAACTCAATCGCATGCTCATTGCCGCCGGCTGTGCCAATCTTGCCAATAATCGCCAATACCACGTCTTTGGGGGTGACACCCACGCCAACCGTGCCATTCACAGTGACACGCATATTCTTCATCTTCTTGGCCACCAAACATTGAGTGGCCAATACATGCTCAACCTCAGAGGTACCAATACCGTGAGCCAAACAGGCGAGCGCACCGTGAGTCGCTGTGTGGGAATCACCACAGACCACGGTCATGCCTGGCATAGTGGCGCCCAGCTCCGGACCCATAACATGGACAATGCCCTGCCCCATCTCATTGATTTTGAATTCCTTAATACCATAGAGATCGCAGTTATCATCGAGGGTCTGTACCTGAATGCGCGACACTTCATCAGCCATACCTGAAACACCCGCATCCCGCTCAGCTTTATCGGTGGAGATATTGTGATCAGGAGTAGCAATATTAGTATCCAGACGCCAAGGCTGACGCCCAGCAATACGCAGACCTTCAAAAGCCTGAGGTGAGGTCACCTCATGAATCACATGCCGATCTATATAGATTAACGATGAACCATCGCTATTTTGCTTAACAAGGTGGCTATCCCACAGCTTGTCGTAAAGTGTTCTTCCAGTCATAACAGTCTCCCAGACGTGCTTATTTCAAGTTGCAGCCATTGTAGACCTGACTTATGATGAAATAAATTCATATTTAGCATAACTTACATTCCAATTAAGAATGATCGGAGTCCCAAGGGATGGATAATCAAAATCTAAAAGCCTTTATTGCTGTTGCCAGCTGCGGCTCTTTTTCAGAGTCTGCGGAACAGCTCTATCTCACCCAGTCCGCGATCAGCAAACGTATCGCCCAATTAGAACAGCAGATAGGTAAAAAACTCTTTGATCGGATCGCCCGTCAGGTGACCCTCACTGAGGCGGGTAAAGAGTTGCTGCCCAGGGCAAGACGCATACTGCAAGAATATGAAAATGCTCTACAGGCTATTAATGACCTCTCCGGCGAAGCCAGCGGCACATTGCGACTGGCCATTAGCCACCACCTTGGACTGCATCGCCTGCCGCCGATTCTCAAGCAGTTCGCCCAGCAATATCCCAGTGTCACCTTGGACATCGAGTTTATGGACTCGGAAAAGGCCTATGAGCAGGTGCTTCATGGGCAGTCTGAAGTGGCGGTGATTACTCTAGCCCTAGAGAGCCATCACAATATTCACAGTAAGAAGATATGGAATGATCCCCTGCGTTTTATCTGTGCTCAGGATCACCCACTGGCGGAGCTCAAGAAACCCCAGCTTACAGATCTGGCTGAGTATCCGATTATCCTGCCCGGACTTAATACTTATACCGGACGGATTATTCAGAATCTGTTTCACCAAGAAGGCATACCCCTGAAGGCCCCCATGTCAACCAACTATCTGGAAACTATCAGCACTATGGTCGAGATTGGACTGGGCTGGAGTGTGTTACCAGAGACGCTAGTCAGAGAACTTCATGTGATGCCCTTTGAACAGGTCAGTATCGAGAGGGATTTGGGCTATATCCACCATATGAAGAGAAGCTTATCGAATGCGGCGGTGGCATTTTTAGGATTGCTGGATAACAGCCAAGCCTAAACAAGCACCACTCAACAGAGCTAAAATATACAGAGCTAAAATATACAGAGCTAAAATATACAGAGCTAACTCAACCCCCAACAACCAAAAAATACCTCTCAGGGCAAGATAGGATTTTACTCCGCGATGGAGCCCTATATACCGACTCGCATCGAAGCATTTACTTGTTGGTAGAATCTAAAACAAAAGAGGCGCCATTTCGTGACTAAGTATTTATCCATAATCATTTACGTTGTATTCTCAAGCTTCATGATTCACGGCTGTGAAAGTTTTAGTGCACAAAAAGCCGACCTTAGCGCACTACCTATTCTTAGTAACACACCCAACGCTTCAGACCGCGAAGAAAATGAGTGGTGGCGAGATCGCCATCAAGGAAAGAAGCAAGATGCAAAGTCCCAGAAAATTGATGTATTGATGATCGGCGACTCCATTACGCATTCTTGGGAAAAAGTCGGGCTATCCGTTTGGAACAAATACTACCAATCGCGCAATGGTTTCAATATTGGTATTGGTGGTGATCTCACTGAACATGTTCTCTGGCGTTTACAAAATGGGGCTGTGGACAATATGCAACCCAAGGTCGCGGTATTGATGATTGGGACTAACAATACTGGCCACCGAATGGACCCTGCAGATCATACTGCTATGGGAATCGAGTCCATCATTAAAAGCCTTCGACAGCGCCTACCAATATCCTATATCGACTCCAACGGTGTTCCTGAAACCAAAGCCCATGCCCAAAGAAATCTCGAGGCCTCTCGCAACCAATTAGAAGGACTTATACCTCACAGCTTTGAGACTGACTATCGGAGCCTTGTTTCGAAACTGAAAAATTTATTTTAAATTGTGCTGAATAAAGTCAACGCCCGAGTGTGCGCATTGTGATTAATTGTCTGCTCTCTCAGTGGAGGTAAATTGCGCGACTTTCTCGGGACAGCTGTTTAAAGACTAAATAACCCGGTTAGGATTCAAAATCCCTTTAGGATCCATCGCCACCTTTAAGGTTTTCATCAATGCAATTTCGCTGGGGGTTCTCGAGAGCGCCAAAAAGTCTCGCTTGAGAACACCCACACCATGCTCTGCAGTAATAGCGCCAGAGTACTCGCCGATCATATGCATGATATCTTCATTGATCTTAAACTTATCTTCATCGCGCCCGGTGTAGGCACAAACATGCAGATTATTATCACCAATATGACCAAACAGCAGCACGCCAATATTGTTATATTTGGCTTTTAATCGCTGATCCAAGTCATCGGCAAAGGGCCCAATCTGCTCCAGCGGCAAGCTGACATCTTGGTTCGACACTGGCCCCAAGACCTGAAAAAGCTCGCCAATTCCATCGCGTATCTGCCAAAATTTTTCTGCATCCTGGTGGGACTGTGCAATCAAGGCATCATCTATCAGAGCGGATTCAAGCTGTTCGAACAGGGCTGATTCAAAGCGTTCACTGCCCAGTGATTGACTGTTGTCTTTGTACTCAACTAACAGGTAATAGGCGTGCTGCTCTTGAAAGGGACTGGATAAATTGGGCAGCACTTCAAGTACCTTGTTGTAATAGCTGTCCCACATTAATTCAAAGCCCGTTAAGCCGGAGCCAAGGCTACGCTTAAGCTCGACCAATAACTTTGTCACTGCAGCATAACTGCTTAGGGCGCAGAGTGCGGTATGAGAACTGCGCGATTTTGGCTGCAGTTGTAAAACCACTTTAGTAACGATACCCAGAGTGCCCTCTGTGCCAATAAACAGGTGCTTGAGATCATAGCCAGAGTTGTTTTTGACCATTTTGTTCATTCCATTGATCACTGTGCCATCGGCTAAAACAGCCTCCAGCCCAAGAACCATCGAACGAGTCATTCCATAGCGTATAACTTCAGTTCCCCCGGCATTGGTAGCCACGTTACCGCCTATGTTACAGCTGCCTCGCGCACCTAAATCCAGGGGTAAAAATAGATCATTATCGGCGGCGGCATCCTGAAGTACCTGCAGCGGTGTGCCCGACAGTGCGGTGAGCGTCATAGCGGTGCTATCCAACTCTTCAATGCCGTTCATGCGCTCGAGAGAAATAGCGATCTCACCTGACTGGGGAGTCGCGCCGCCGGCGAGACCGGTGAGGCCGCCCTGAATAACCACCGGCTGCTCGTGCTGGTGACAGAGCGCCATGATATCGGAGAGTTGCTGGGTTGTTTTGGGTTTCAACAGCGCCAGTGGCTGGCAGGGATCTGCTCCACTCCAGTCAGCGTGATACTTATCGCTGATATCGGCGCCAGACAGCAGCGTCGATGAATCGAAGAGTTCGGCTAGAGAAGCAATTAGATCGTTCATTTCGCTATAGTGTCAGTGGCAATGGACTTATGATAACCGACCACAGCGGCCAACTACCATTTATCATCGAATGTCTGTAGGCGCTCGAATGATTCACCGATCAAAACACCCAACTCCCGCTGCTCACCCTCTTTAAGCTTTACCGAGGGACGGCCATGGGCAAAGCGATAATTACAAATTAAAGCTATATCCCCCACTTTCCAGTTAATCGGGATGCCAAAGTCATCGTAGATATCAAGGAATAGCTGCTTTTCTTCAGCGGACATTTCGCTGCCGTCACCAAAAGTGAGCTTTAATGGACGCTCTTCCGGTGGCAGGTGCTGAACCAGCGGCCAGCTGTCGAACCAGGCATCATCGTCAGCCAGGCTGGCATAGAGCAAATTTCGGTCGAGATGGGGAAAGTACTCAAATGCCGAAATATAATAGCGCGTTTTGAGTTTGCGATCGGGTCCCCATTCGGCTTCCAGTCCGCGGCTCCGTGCTTCGGCAATCGCCTCGTCCTGATTATCGGTCAGCATCGACTGTTGCCAGTGGTTGTAGACACCAATATCGAGACGACCGACAAAGGCATCGCGGTCCGTGAGGTCACGGTGGTAACAGAGACCCAATTTTTTAAGTTTTTGGCCAAAGTCTGTTGCCATCAGTGCATCGGTGGCCTGACAGTTGTCAGAGACAAAGGTGGCTCCACCCTCACTGGGCATCTTATGAGCCATAAAGCTGACCATTTTAGTGCTCGAGCCTATGTAGGCCATTTCGTGGTGGTAGTGTAAAGACGCGTCCAGTGGCGCACCCACTTCATAGACATTCTTTTCAATGATGTTGCGCGGGTTGGCACCACCCTCATATTTGCGCTCATTTTTCAGCACCTGAGTGGCTACCAGACGCATGGATTGCAAATCATCCAGTCCGCTATTGATAACATGCACCAAACCAACCCTATCGAAAGTGCTTTGCATACGCTCAGCAAGCGCCGGGCTAGCAACCAGGGGCTGTCCATCGACGCGATACTCATTGCCATCGATAACAAACAGATCAGGAGAAATTGCCGGAGTACCAGTCCACCACCTAGGCTCTAGACGGCCAGCCAGGGGTGCAAATTCTTCGGCGAAGTTGGGCTTCAGCATGAATATCAATATCTCAAAAATTTAAAAAAGCACGGCAGTTTAGCTGCGAAATTGTGTCTCGACAATCAAAAAATAGTCACTGGTTGTAAGTTATTTAGAGCAGTTTGCTATTAGGTTAAAACCTAACCGCCTAGACCAGCGCCACAATGACAGTCTATACGCAGTTTGTTCAGGGTTGGTTTGATCTGAGGGGATTCCGATTGGCCTGTAAAGACAGGCCCAATCGGTTGTTTAGAATTGGTAAATAGCGACCCTATCTAGATTCGCCATCAATCGATGCTTGGACTAAATCAAGCAATTCACGGAGTGCGACAGAGATCATAGCAAAATCCGGAGTCGGCCCATTGCGCAGGTCTTTTATCATAAATTTCCAGCGTTCAATCAGTGCCGCCTGCTGCTCCTGCCAGCCTGCTATCAAGGAGTCAAGATCATCTCCTCCAGTGTCACATCCCAGACTCGCAGTAAGACGACGACGCTGTCCTTCCAAATCATCAACATAGGACTCCCGAGCCAGATCCTGCCAGCGATTCTCTGGGTGTAAAGCAACAATCTGGGCCATAAACCAATCCAGTGAGAGCAACTCGCCGAGCTTAAAGTAAAGTCTCGCCACCTGCTGCACCGGCTTGTCCAGCTGTAGGGCGGTATCTACTACTCCGAGACTGATAAACATGCTATCAGATGCCGCCAGCCGCGACGCCAAAGGCTCTGCAACTCCCTGTTTGATAATACTGTCTTTCTCAGCGCTCCATAGATTGATCCATTCAACCTCATGCAGCTCCGGAAGGTGCTCCAACACCGCTGCGATAGGCCCCGTAAACTGTTGAATAATCTCTGAACAATTTAAATTCTGTCGGCGATTGCGCAACAGCCAACGCGTTGTGCGGCGCGTCAGACGAATCAACATATGTAATAGATCCAGTTTTACTGTTGCCGATAGATCCCCCTCTTCGATCTCCTGCCAGAGTCTCTGCAACCCGAGAATGCTCATGGCAATACTGTAGGCGCGAATCACATCCCCTGCCGAGGCACCGGTGGATTCCATCTGTCTGAAGAAAAAACTAAAGCCCACACGATCGACCATATCATTGGCCAACTGAGTGGCAACGATTTCCTGTCGCAGCTGATGGCTAGCCACTTCATCGGGATAGCGCTCAACCAGTGCTGGGGGAAAGGCTCGATCTACTGATGCGGCCAAAAAAGGCTCTGAGAGCAGATCCGCAGCTACCAGTGCTTCTTTTAATATCACCTTGGAGTAACAGACCAGTACCGCCAACTCCGGTCGAGTCCAGCTTGGCTTATGGCGATTAATGCGCTCGCTGAGCTGCTCATCCGTGGGTAAAAACTCTAACTCTCGATCCAGCTTACCGCTGCTTTCAAGCCAAGCCATAAACCGCTGATACTCTGCGTGCTGAAGATCGCTGCGATGCTGCGCCAAACTAATTGCCTGAGTCTGGCGCAGATTGTTGTGCAGCACCAACTCAGCGACACTATCAGTCATGGATTCCAGAAACTGATTGCGCTGATCAATCTCCAACTGCCCGGTCATCACCAATTGATTGAGCAGAATCTTGATATTCACCTCATGATCTGAGCAATCAACACCAGCAGCATTATCGATAAAGTCAGTATTACAGAGGCCGCCTTTTAGGCAGAATTCAATGCGACCGCGCTGGGTCATACCTAAATTGCCACCCTCACCAAAGACCTTACAGCGCAGATCGCGACCATCGACCCGCAGCACATCATTGGCGCGATCCCCCACTTCAGCATTGTTTTCTGAGGAGGCTTTGACATAGGTGCCAATACCGCCATTCCAGATCAGATCAACCGGGGATTTTAGAATCCCATTAATCAATTCAGTGGGGGTCATCTCATCCTTGTCGATGGCAAAGCGCTGCTTGATCTGCGGGGTTAGCGTCAATAACTTAGCGGAGCGCGAATAGATCGCACTGCCCTCGGACATCAGTGAGCGATCAAAGTCATCCCAGGTGCTGCGCGGTGTATCAAATAACCGTTGGCGCTCGACAAAGGTCGAGGCCGCATCCGGATTAGGGTCGACAAAAATATGCAAATGATTAAATGCTGATACCAACTGGATATGCTCGGATAAGAGCATGCCATTACCAAAGACATCGCCGCCCATATCGCCAACACCCACAACAGTAAAGTCCTGCCTCTGTATATCGATGCCAATTTCACCAAAGTGCCGCTGCACCGCGACCCAAGCGCCGCGAGCGGTAATACCCATAGCCTTGTGGTCATAGCCATTGCCGCCGCCAGAGGCAAACGCATCGCCGAGCCAGAAGTTGTTGCCATAGGAAATTTCATTGGCGATATCCGAGAATGTCGCAGTACCCTTATCCGCGGCCACAACCAAATAAGGATCATCGCCATCTCGGCGCACCACATCTTCTGGTGGCACAATTTCGCCATCAATAATATTGTCGGTAATATCCAGCAATGCCTGGATATAAAGCATATAACTGGCGATACCCTCCTGCAGCCAAGCATCGCGACCGGTGGCCATTGATGCCTGTTTGGCAACAAATCCGCCCTTGGCCCCGGTGGGCACAATCACTGCATTTTTAACCTGCTGGGCTTTCACCAGACCGAGAACTTCAGTGCGGTAATCTTCCAGTCGATCAGACCAGCGCAGACCGCCACGGGCGACTTTGCCACCGCGCAGATGCACACCTTCAACTCTGGGCGAGTAGACAAAAATCTCAAACTCAGGGCGCGGCTTAGGAGCCAGAGAAATTTTCCCCGCCTCCAGCTTTACTGAGATGTAGGATTTAAAACTGCCGTCTTCTATAGTTTGGAAAAAATTGGTTCTCAGGGTCGCCTGAATCACTTCCAAGTAACTGCGAATGACATTGTCTTCACTGATATTGTCGATTTCATCTAGGGCCGCAAGAATCTTTGCCACCAGACCCTGAACCCGATCACCGCGGGTTTCCCCC
>Ga0208971_1000124_pt1 | contig 54651 bp, 38 predicted proteins | sample AOAMet1_18_M0_10_2_FD_188229 | JGI IMG/M metagenome (GOLD analysis project Ga0208971, IMG submission 188229) | Ammonia-oxidizing marine microbial communities from Monterey Bay, California, USA - CAN11_18_M0_10 (SPAdes) | ecosystem: Environmental > Aquatic > Marine > Intertidal zone | place...
TTGGCTACGAATACCCCACAACAAACCCGCTGGGTTCACCTGCGGTCCCCATGCTTGAATCCCAGCATTTAAGCGATAAGTACGACGGCCTCTTTCTCGAATATGCTGGACTGAATGAGTCTCCATCATACCGCTATGGTATAACGGATGCTTGGGGCTCCCACCAAAACTGGGAAGAGGACCATTGGTCGCGCTACCACAAATGGCGGCGTGTGAATGCCGGCACTTTGGTTGATTCAGATCCCGCCGCGCATTGTCTGAAGCAAATCATCATCCCTTCTGGCACACGAATTCTCCCACAGTACGAGCAACACGAATACCGCCACGTCCAAAACCGACTGGGCGAGGTTATGGTCCCACTCGACCTTAACGTGACTTCATCTCATGACAAACTGTACCTAGACACTGACTTTCTTGTTGATGTATCAGGCCTTGGATGGGACATTACAGATGACAACGGCAATGGCGTCCAAGATGAAATCGCGGAAGCACTTTCGGACCAACTGGTTGGAAATCGGGTCTTTACAAAAGTTCTTTTCCAAATGTCCGGAACGGCCAGCACCGACCCCAAGGATGAAAATGGATGGAACTATTTCCCTGCTTTCGTAAATGTCGAAGCGGTCGGAACAGACGCAAACGGCCTCTTCATTGAGATTGAAGAAAGCGGCAATTACAGCCTGCCCCAAGATGCCTGCTGGGACTTTTATCAAAAATACCCGCGGGTCTCCATTGGCGGATTGAGTTCTATCGATTTGGGCAATGGCGGCGACGCGCTGATGTCTGACATCGCCAGAGTACTAGACGAAGCGGCCAGCGCGGACAACCAGTTGTTTGGCAGTGGTTGGCCCGGGGTGATCTGCAACATTTATGACCCGGCAGAGTCCTATGTCCGAATTCCACTTTTAGGTGGCGCTCACAAAATCGGAGGTGGGCTGCGCGTCAAGAGACTAATGGTATACGACCCTGGAATTGAGGACGGATCCAACATAGAGGGAGCGCTGCTTACTGGTACCGAGTTCGGATACGAGGTCTGGAACAACAACCTAGATAAGTGGGTCTCCTCCGGGGTGGCGGCCAACGAACCGCGGGCCATGTATGAAGAATGTGCATTGTTTGAGCCCCTTGCCAAGGAACCGCAGACCGATTTGGAACGCGCATTGGGCGGTGAGGATAACGAGACGCAGACAGGTCCGGTAGGTGGGAGTTTCCTTCCCTCCCCCGGCATATCCTACGAAGAGGTCACCGAACGTTCAATCCACGATGACCTGTCCGGAGAAGGCGAAACAGTGCACCGTTTTTACTCCCACAAGACCCACCCAACGATTATTGAATTCACAGACCCAAGCCGGTCCCAATTGGACATTCTCAAGCCGAACAATCCACTCAACTCACTATTCAGTATCGTGACACGCAAGGGCCTCTGGTATTCGCAAGGAGTCCGTGTGACGACGAGCGACATGCCTGGAAAGCAAGCAGAGACGGTCATGTATGGCGCAGAACGGGACCGCGAGGGTGTCAGGGTGCCTGTCTCACGGACCACATATCAGTACTTCGAACCAGGGGAAAGTGTGAATACCCTAGATGGATGGAACGAGGGCATGAAGGATTTCGGTGTTTTCGACGAGGTCTATTTTATGGGAAAATTCATACGGAACCATAAGGTCAACCTCCAGTTCGAAGCGGACATGGATGTGAGTATTTCCCTAACCCCGATAGCAGTTCCTGTTGTGTTTGGCGTCCCTTCTTTTTTTCCCTGGGGCTCCATCATGACAGAAGTACAAGGGGTTCATGCCACGGTCATGCAATCACATCGGCCTGCAATGATTCAATCCATTACTACCGTGCAAACGGGAATGGAGAGTGTGGTCAAGAACATGCGGTATGATGAAGAAACGGGCCGGCCCCTCTTGACCTCCATCACCGACGGGTTTTCAGATGTCGCTTTCGATCCTGAAGGAGATGCCACAGAACTCGAACCCTTTGCGAGCCGCAAGCTTGACTTGCAGCTTTCCGGGCTCCCTTGGTATGATGAAATGGGCAAGGCGAGCAAGAATGACCGTCTCTCCATGACCACCGGAGAAGGACGACTTGAACCGGTAGCACAAATTCTATCTGAGCACGAATCCATCACCTTTGGTTCTGCTACTGCTGACCTTTACTTCCTTGAATTTTGCCCTAAGGCGGGCAAATCACTTTGTGGAATCCTGGGAGAAGATGGCCTTTTCTACCCTGGTGACCTGCTCGAATTGGAAGGCACACCGTCCTCTGGAACGGGAACGGTGAGGACCTTTTGGTATGTAGAAAGCGTTGATGGGAATCGTGCATATGTCCAACCATCGGAGAAGCTGGGCTCTGTGCACACCTTTGACGTGGAGAAGGTTGACATAGTGCGCAGTGGCCGATCCAATCAATTGGGCACTTCAATCGCCCAGATTCTAACCTACGACGAGGACCTTGACGTCACAATCACTCCTAATCCGGCTGCCGCCCCCTTCCACAATCTCGTAGCATATCTAAATGCCAATGCGATACCGGCAATTTCCAATTCTATAACGACCCGTACTACCAATATCGCCTCGGGATCTTGGGAAGAGGTGCGCATAGAGGAGGCTGGGTGTAGCCAGATGATGGACCCCAGTGTTGGGTTAAGTTCATTCCACATGGAGTTTCATGGAAACTCATCATGCGGCACAGGTTATATCTCCTTCCCCAACCCCACAAATATCACCACCACGACCACCACGACCACGGTTACCACAACCAACAACCAGTATTCAACACCAGGGGTCACAGACGGCAACAGCAATGGCGATTCATCTCCCAACGGACGGGTGGTCAACCTCGCAGGACAAGTGGTCATTCCGATCCACTTTGCCCCTGCTTCTGAGGGTGGTCCTGGTGAGTTCAGATTCGACCCAAAACTCGGTGCTGTGGTTTGGACCTCTCCAGATGCTGAATGCAGCCCTACTGTAGTTTTCACAGCCTGTCAAGACTTCTCCGACATCGTGTCAATTCCCAACGTAATGTCCGGAAGAGCCAATGGATTCAATGATCTAGTAGACAAACCCAAGGCAGATTATTACGGTGGCACCCCGCTATTTCCGAACAATTATGAATTTGGTGAAGCAGGCCGCTGGAGCTTGGAGCGCACGTTTACGTTCAATTCCACTGCCTCATCCTATTTGGATGGTACCCCACATAGCACCCAGGTTGGTCTAATGCAGGATTTCACTGCGCCTTCGCCTTACCACCTAGACTACAGTCCGGACCAGTGGATCCAAACCGTATTGCATTTGGAGCTTGATGAACGTGGGAGAACCATTGAATCTGAGGATGCCTTCGGACATGGACATGCCATGCGGTACAACCATCTGGAAAACCGTCCCATATGGGCCGCCGATGGTGGTCGCCAGAACAGCTGCTCGTTTGAAAGTTTCGAAAACATACAACTGACCAGCACCTATGGCAATGTCCTCACCGACAGTGACATGCCTACATCTTCGATGCAGGGACAGCGCTCCAATGACGAGGCCCATTCGGGTCAGCACTCTTGGCGGTTCAACCTCGTTTCCAATTGCACTCGGGCCATACTGCAAAAGGTCACTTTGGATGAGAAGACCGTTGCACAAGGGATTCGCATCAGATTCTGGGCACACGAACCCGTTAAGACTGGCGGCATGAAGAACTACGCCATGAATGACCTGTTCACCGTGGGACTGCACGCTTCGAACCCATCACCACCCAGTTGCTCTTCCCCATCTACTCTTGACTTGACTGTAGAGGCGGATAGTTTGGCTCAAACAGGCAAATGGGTGCTGATGGAAGCGATGTTCCAACCGGAGGAATTGGGTGCAGCGTTTGCGATCGATCAGGTTCTTTATCCCTTGATACAGTGTAACCGCGGTCCGGGATCACCGCAAAACTTCATCTATTTAGATGACGTGAGGGTACAACCCAAGCAAGCGGTTATGACATGCTCAGTGTTTGACCCGCAGGACTTCCGGTTGCTGACCAATTTCGACGGCAACCACTTTGGCACCTATCTCCAATACAACCACAAAGGTGAATTGATCCGAACGCAGGTTGAGACAGAAGCCGGTATGAAGACGGTTTCTGAAACCCAAGAGCACATCCTCGAAAACTGAAGCTATGCATCGCCCCAGACCCATCACATGGAGGTATGCCGCGGTATTCATGGTACTCGTGAGCTGCTTCAATGTCACTCAGGCACAATGTGTGTTTTTCAGCTTTGACGATTTCGAGGGGGAAGGATTCGGCCCCCCACTTTGCGCAGTGCCTTATGAAATGGTGACCGAAAACTGGACCAATATCGAAGGCGACGACGAGACCAATTGGGTACCCTGGGTTGGAGATACGCCAACAGGGGGTACTGGTCCGTCGCTCATGCCGGTGTTCGATACAGACATCATTTTTTCTGGAGCGAGCACCATTGAGGGGGCCACCATTAGTCTGCGCGCCCTGGAAAAAGAACGCGAGGCCCAACGCAGCATAGACACGGGAAAGTACATCTATGTCGAATCCACGGATTGTTGCGGCAGTACCGCCATCCTTGAATCAGATACGTTCGACTTCAGCAACCATACGACAGTAGGAATGCTATTCCTCTACCACATGTACGGCACCACCATGGGCAGTCTAGCCATGGAGGTCAGTGCTGATGGTGGGCAGAATTGGTCCAACGTTTGGGAGGAACCCGATCCGACAACTGGATGGATGGCCGCCACAGCGGCAGGTTCAGACTGGAATCTGGGAGGAGCGAACCTATCGACACACCTAGCGGGTGCTTCCGAGGCGATCATTCGATTGACTGCCACTGTGGGAGCGGGAGGTGAACACAGTGATATCGCGCTGGACAACCTGTTCGTATTCGCCTTGGAGCCACTGCCAAGTGTGCACAATGAAGGCACCTTAGATTACCAAGAACTGTCCAACACTTGTCGAGCACGCATCACGTTTGACAAGCCTTCGGACCTGTGCTCATCGGTTGATCACACTTTACAATCAGCGGAACTCCGTCTGGACTTAAATATGGGAGAGCATTTCCTTTTTGGAGGAACAGATCTCGATAGCGGCATCACAGTCCAGTACAGACTGGACCCACAAGGGTCAGGATGCCTGCTCACGGACACCTTCTCCTTGACCATCGCCGATGACCGACACCCCGAGCAACTTGCCATCCATGACTTCGCACTGTGCTATCATTCCAGCGATTGGATTGACATCTACTTTGAATCCATTACTGTAGGTGAAAATCCAGAATTCCCAGCCTACCTCGATGATGTGCAGTTCCATATCGAAGTGGACATACACGAGCACATCAACGCTTATGGAAAAGCCGTCAGCCTCCAAGCTCCGATGATTCCATCAGGTGGCGGACCTGTCCAATTCTCTTGGAGTCCGACCGATGGTGTCAATTGTGACTACCCCACCTATCGCTTCCAACTGCTGAGACTGCACGACTTTGGCGGCAGTGCCCTATGCCCCCGTTCCAAGATGGGAGAGCACGAATGGACACGCAGCGCACTTACCCTGGAGGTGGGAGAACCCAACGTGGACCTTTCCATGCTCGAAGGGTCTGGACATTACGCCTGGCGTGTCATGCCCATCGGAGACCTCCACCCAGGTGGCGCTGGAAACGACTTGAACTGGGGAGATTACTCCGCATTCTCCGCATATTCCACTGCGTCATCAAACCTTCAAAATATCTGCAGCACGGAAAATGGTGTCTTCGAATACATTGACCCCGATGAGGACAAGAACCGGGCGTACACGAGAAATTTCTCTCGCAACCTGAATGGGCCTGATGAATCGCTCCTCGTTCAAGAAGCGGTCAGTTTCAAAAGTGGAAGTGGCTTTACGCAGCAAACCCACGTTTTATTCAGGAGCAAAGGTGTTGCGCTGACACAGGCAAACGTGAGGTCATACCGGGGAATGACCCCCCTGCAGATCATGCCCATACCCCTAGAAAAGGAAAACCTGAATTATGAGCAAGCGTTGATTCGAAATGCGGGAGATACCAGGACATACTCACCAGAAAATTTTGATTCCGACATCAATTTCCAAGAGCCGGAAGCCATGTCTCAGTCGGCCGCTTCTTCGGTTGGTCGTTACTGGTCAGACGAGCACAACACCGACATCAGCACCCCCAGTTCAGAGGGCTATCCATTTTCGGCCATTGAATTTACTCGAGACGGCACCAACCGCCCACTCAACAAAGGACTAGAGGGAGAAACCCTGCGCTTGCGACCCGATGGATATACCAGCAAAATCAAATATGGATCGGTGACAAAAGAAGAGTTGACGCGAATCTTCGGCAACGAAGCCCCCAAAGAGAAGAAGGTGGAGAAGATCATTACAATCTCTCCAGAAAATATTACTAGCGTCACCTACATCGACTTGACAGGGAAAACGCTGGCCACCTGTCTGGCCAGCAATCCAAACGTCGATGAAGACAAATTTGCATTACTGACACCTGAAGAAGCATTCGGGGTAAGCAATGAAATCAACGCTCAAAGCACAGGCGACCCCTACCTGTTCGAGGCCCAAACGGAGCTCACTTTTGAGGAAGAGATGACCCTCGAATTGGATTATGCACTGGATGAGGCCGTCTTTCAATCCAATTGCCTGTCCTTTTGCAGGACCTGTGACCACAAGGTCCATGTGAAAATTGTCGATTTAGATGGGACAGATGTCGTTTTTGCAGACACCATTGATGTTGATCAAGAATCCTGCGAAGGCGGCTTAGATCAGCTACTGGGAGTTACCGAATGGAACGACATGGTAACCCTCGATGCCGGGCGTTACATGCTCCATTATGAAGTTCACCTGAACAATTCAATTGGTCTTTCGACCTACCTCGATCAAGCACGAGAGGCCCTTGCTGCTGAACTCACTGTGCAAATGGGATCCGTCACCGACACCTTGGAGGCTGAGCTCCAAAATATCGTGGATGAAACTACAACGCTGGGTGACTTCTTTGAATACTGCGACAACGCTGTGGCCGATGGAAGCGCCACCGCCCACGACGAGGACAGTGATGGCTTCATCGACTATTACCTTTTTGGTCTGGGCGAGGAGATTCTGGGGTCTGGGGCATGCGACGAAATCCGAGTTGATGCAGACACCTGCAAGTACAACTGCAACCCCGACACGCGGGACTTCGAGGCTTTTGTAACCGACATCGCAGGTGAGGCCATGCGCCAACGTGTATATGTGGATGGTCTCATCAGCCTAGAAGATGGCGAGCCTTTGGATATTGAACCCGTTTGCACTTCTGGTATTCCCGGTGTTTGCATGTTCCTGACCGGAGGTCGTGGCTGGTTCAATATGTCCGGAGGAAGCGTCGACTGGAATTCGCCCAAGAACATTGCCGCTCTGAACTACGATGTTGGCGACGGTGACTTTAACCAAGTTATTGAAACGATGTTACAGGCCAATGCCGACGCTCCCGAGATCTACGACACGTACTCCTGCCTCAACATTTACGCCCAGCTCGAGGCCATTAGCCAAAACCTTCTGTACTACACCAGTGACTCCTCTATTGTCGAACAATTGCTTACACGGGTGGGGTACCATCTTCAGGACACCGTGGCCTATTCACAGCCCGGATCCTTTGGCGACCCCTCCGACGAAGGACACAAGACACATCCTTACAAATACGTTCGCCTTCCAATTTCTCCCTTCCCACCGGCTTTCGACTGGGAATCCCACCCTTGCTTCGATGAGAGCAGCGTATACACAGGATTTGATGTAGGAAGCCTCGACTATGCCATCGAGGCACAGCGCGACTCCATCGAACAGGCCCACAACCTGCTCTATGACTGCCTCTATCCCACCAGCGAGGCGTTGGTCAATGACAGTCTCGCCGATTCCGACGCTGGGGTCATCAATGAAGAAAACGTCTACGAACGTTGGAACACATTGTGCGAAGACCTGATTGATGACAAAGCCGCCTATTTCGAGGAAAAAGCGACTGAAGCTGTCACTGATGCATACTCATGCCCTGACGGGTACCTCTGTGACCCCTCTTTGACATCAGGTCAAATCGATGAATTCACACGGTGCTACGCTGCTGCCATTGTGGAATATGCCAAAAATCTATGTCAAGCACCTTCCCCACCTCGCGTCAATGAATCATTTGGTCCAGATGATCCGTCCCCCATCATTGGACGGGACTCTTACGTCGTGGAAGACACGCAATTGGCCGGCACATTTGTCCGATATGGTCAATCTGAGTGGGCTGAATTTTCGAGGGCAGGAAACGTGATGGTCACCCAGTTGCCCATTCCGTTCAACAACGAATATGATGAAGTGACGGACGGCTTTTTTGCCCCCTACCCCATTTCGCCATCTGCCTTGAAAGTGAAGGCGTGGAATTACGAACTCGACATCGATTCAGCTTTCATCAGCACTGTTCCCACTGAAGAAGAAATGGGACTGCTCACGGCCATTGCCATGGGCACGACCTCTGCCTTCTTCGAACCCGACAGTGTGACGGATGAATCCGTTGTAATCGCTTCTATTGGAGACAACTCCTGGTCGAAAGCGCCCATGGCACCGCTATTTAGCAGCGACTTCTCATCTGTCACCGGCCCGATCCCTGGAACCATTGACGGGTCTTCTTCGGAGTGGACCTCCTCTCATTCTGGCGGTGGAATCCCTAAGTTGCTTTTCTTAGATGGGGACATCGCCATGACCATGAATTGCGGTGCTGATGACCCCGCCACCCCCACAAAGGTGACCGGAAATGGGGCTTGGCCTGAAGCGCACATCTGTTTTGATCCTGGATGGAATAAATACGAGCTCACGCTCAACCTTGACTTCTTAAACGGCTCGCGCATCGACAATCTGTATTTGGTTTTCGAGGATGCTCAATTCTTCCCTTCGGCCACCTTTAAACCCGAACTTCCTGGCTCCGGAGAGGTTCTTTATCCCACCGAAATCAACGGCCGCACAGTGGCCGTTCATGAGATGAACATCCACGACCTCGTATCCGGTGGATGGCAGACATTGAAGTCGCGGTTTGACTTCTTCGGAGTAGACCCCAGCTTCTGTCGCAGTCACCGGATGTTCATCTACATGAAACAAGAACTGCATTCCGAACCTGTGCGTATTGCAGTGGACGATATCACCATCCATAAGCTGGCCCCTTGCATTTTGCCTGCAACCCTTTATGCAGATTTCACCCTCTGGGAGCCTGAACCAAACGAACCAGAGATCGAGACTTGCGACCAAGTGGTGGCGCAAACACTGCTCAATAAGATTGACGGGGAGAGGCAGCGCATCCTCGACAAGCACGATGAGATCCTTGTTCAGAGCTACGAGACGAACTGCACCCCCTCAGATATTTTTACGGCGGAGTATGCACTGAACTATTACCAGTACACGCTTTACTACTACGATCCCCTCGGTCGCCTCATCAGAACGGTTTCTCCTGCTGGGGTAGACACGAGCGCATCCTTTACGCGGGGTGATTCGCCTGACCACGCAGCAAATGGCACTTTCGCCACTGAGTATGGCTACAACGGGGTGGGCTCCTTGGTCCAGAAGAGTACGCCAGATGCAGGCACCGTCCACACCTGGTACGACCGTCTCCAACGGGTCCGATTTACCCAGACCGCACAAGACGTGCAGGAAAACCAGTTCAGATATGTTTGCTACGACCAAATGGATCGCCTGGTCCGATCAGGGGTTCGTGAGTTTCAATTGCCCGATGTGGACCTTGTCAACCATGTGGACGATCTTGATTGGCCCGATGACGACTACGACAGGGTCACGACTTCAGATTGTGCCGGCTGCTCCGAGCGCGTCTACGTCATCTATGACAACCCGATCGACCTTATGCCCGTCGGATTTGAGCAAAACCACTTGACCAATCGCATTAGCTTTTCCACCAACGAGGAAGGAGACACCACGGCGTACAGTTATGATTCAAAAGGCCGAATCACATCGCTCTACCAACACGTGGAACTTACTGGAGATAACTTCACAGCGGACGACACGTTGACGTTCAACCACATTGTCGATTACACATTTGACCCTGTCAGTGACAACGTGCTACAAATCAACATAAACGAAGGGCGAGAAGACCAGTTCTTCCATCGATACGCCTACGACGAAGACCAGCGTCAAATCGCTGCCTATACTTCTACCGACGAACAAATTTGGCATTTGGATTTGTTGAAGTCATTCAACGATGTCGGTCAGCTTCAGCGCAAAGAACTCGGTCATTTTGGTGTTCAGGGCGTAGATCACACCTACAACATTCACGGGCAGCTAGTTGGCATCAACCTCCCCTCTGGAAATGTGGACGACGACCCCGGCTTGGATGGGGCAGCCTCAGGTCCGCACGCTTGGTTTGCACCGGATGCGTTTGCAATGCAACTCAGTTATTATAACGGCGATTTCAACCGCAGTGGTTCCTTTTTCAATGAAGGAACCCCTGGAAGTCCACGAAGAGCTGGGAAGAGCTACCTAGACGGCAGCATCGGAGCCAATAGTTGGTTCCAGAGGCACTTATTGGAAGACAACGGGACGGCCTCAACGGTAGGGCATGAGTTCAAATACGATGAAATTCACAGATTGACTCAATCTGAATGGGCAACCCACGAATCGGAATGGGTTGCCTCGAGTGCTCATTACGCTGAGTATGACTTTGACCCCAATGGAAACATGCTGTCATTGTCCAGAACTGGATCAGGTGGCACGACCATTGACGCACTCAATTTTCACTATCCGAGCGCCGGTAACAACCGGTTGGGACATGTCACGGACGATGCGCTATTGTCAACAGATGGATTCGACCTGTCCACACAGTCAGAAGACAACTACACCTACGATGAGTCAGGTCGATTGGTCACTGATGATTCTGAGGGAATCCTAATGACGTGGACCTCGAACAATAAAGTAGAGAGTATCGTTCGTGATGACGGAAGTGGAGTAACCTATCGATATGGACCCTCCGATTTCATGAATATAAAAAGCAAAGATGACAGCACGACTTACTACCTGAGAGGACCGGCTGGTGAAGAGCTGGCGACTTATCACTTCAACAATGAATCCAGGATAGAACTGAGCAAAATAAAGCTTGCTGATGGATGCTATCAAACAGATGGTGACACAAGCTCAACAGCCATTCATGGGTCGGACACCCGGACATATCGCAGAGCATTAGGAAATCGCATGTTCGAATTGCACGACCACCTTGGCACTGTCAGGACTCTTATCTCCGATTTGACTTTTGGAACTTCCGCTGACGGACTGGTCATTGACGGCGTGAATTCCCAGGCTGAGGGGGCTACTGACCATTTCCCATTTGGAATGCACCTTGAAGACAGATCCATCAGCACTGACCATTCGCAAGGCTATTCATCGCACAACAACATGGATGAAGTCAATGGGGAAGGGAATGTGGTCGACATGGGTGATCGCTGGCTATATACCAGACTGGCCAGGACAGCCAAGCCAGACGTCAGACAGGAATTGTACCCATCACTTAGTCCCTATTCATATGCAGCCAACAATCCCATCTCCATAATTGATCCTGACGGCAAGGAAATTGAGATTGTCGCAATGGTGGAGCGCGCACCCACTTGGCTGGAGAACCTCGCCGGCGTGAAAGGGGAGGATGAAGTCAGGGTTCATTACTGTGATGAAGGGCTCTTCCTAAATGGACAACCGTATGAGGGAAACAACCCTTACATATTAAATGTCGCGAAGGATTTAGACAGAGCCAGAAAGACAGATAAGACCGTTGCATCCATGATGACTAGTCTCGAGAATAGTAAGAATGTCCATTCCATTCAAATGACACCGGAAGGACGTGGCAACTTCGCCAGGAGAAAAGCCCCCGTTGAAGGTGTCTCAGGCTTGGGGGTGATTGTCTTTTATGATCCAGAAAATCAAACGAGCTCAGACGAAAGCCGAAGGGACCCCGTGATTGGACTGGCCCACGAATTGGTTCATGCGCTCCAAGGTCAACAAAGTGAGTGGGTTGATGGGCCCCATGGCGGCGTAGAGGGCTCTATCCCTGCTGTGGAAGTGGAGTCCATCAATATGGAGAACCTTGTGAGGTATTCATTGAACCATCCTCTGCGATACAATTATTGGGTGGGTCATGATGAAACGTTAGTTCCTCCAGAGTTGTTGATCAATCCTGTTACCGGAAATCCATTTGGCAATTACTTCAATCACTCAACCAACAATGGGCAGACATTCGCTGATTATGCCTCTCAATTGGAGATGAGTACTGATGAATTGAAGAAACTCAACCCCCACATCCAGGACTTGGGGAATTTACAGAATGGTGAGGTTATCATCATTGCTCCTGAAACAGAGTCCGAAGATGATTGAGCAGTTCAGCCCTAATTTGAGGGCATGAGAACTGTGCGCTGCTTTATGGGCCTTTTGGCCAGTACCCTTCTGATTCTGACCTCTTACGGTCAGACGGCGGATTTGCTTGGAACACGGAGCGTAGACCAAATTCAAGGCCTCGCCAGTGGAATCGGCGTACCAAATGGGGTTTTACCTTTTGATTTCGGTGTCGCGAAATACCGGGTCACCTATCCCATGCAGTACCTGGGGCAGACCTATCAAGTGACAGGCGCGATGTTCGTCCCCTTGGATGGTGATGGCGATGCCGCCGCTTGCGCGATGCCGACCCATACCTACATGCACGGCACCATGTTCGTCCGAGAGGCTGGCCCCTCGTACGAAGGATTCGAAGGAGAACTGGGCTATCTCATGGCCACAGGTGGTGCGCTCACCCTCATGCCGGACTACCTCGGACTGGGCGGCAGTGAAGACGTCCTTCACCCTTATGTCCACGCGGACTCAGAAGCGGAGTCCGGCATTGCCTTTTTGCAGGCGGTTTTGGGCCTTCAAGACGAACTGGGTATCGGACTCAACGGCCAACATTTCGTGAGTGGGTATTCCCAAGGCGGGCATGCCTCCATGGCCATGGCCAAGCGCATGCAGGAGGACCCTGATGCGGGATTCCCATTGGCAGGGGCAGCACCGATGAGTGGCCCTTACGATATGTCAGGAACCCAACTTCCAATGGGCATGGCCCAAGAGCAATACTCCAATCCTGCATACCTCGCATACACCCTACTGGCTTGGCAACAGACCTACGGCAACCTGTTCGTGGACCTCGGAGAAATCTTTCAAGAGCCTTATGCCTCGGGACTTACCGCTATGTTCGACGGGGAAACAGAGGGCAGCATGATCAACGACTACCTCGCAGGTCCAACTGCCGATATCGTTCAGCCGGGTGCTCTCGAAGGCCTCATGGCGGAGGACCACCCCTTTTTCCTGGCTGCTCAGGACAACGACCTCTATCAATGGGTGCCCGAAAGCCCGGTGCAGATGTATTACTGCACGCTCGACGAACAGGTGTTCTATGAAAATACACTGGTGGCCGAGGCTTGGATGAACGAAAATGGCAGCACCTCCGTCACCACGGTGGATGGCGGACCGCTGGACCACGGCGGTTGCGCTTTGCTCGCCATACTGGGTGGCACCGTGTGGATCAACAACCAAGCCGACCTGTGTGAGCCCACTGGCATCGAAAGCATCGGACGGACGGACCTGACATGGCAACCGGCAGCCGGCGGTGCCGTGGTCCAGGGTATGGAAGCTGGTGAGGCCTGGACATTGTATGGACTGGACGGACGCGTTCTCGGACAAGGCTATGCGCCTCAAGGCCTCATGGAGTTGACCTTGGGTTCGGGCTTGTACATCCTTCACGGCACCTCGAGCGGCGCGGTGCGTTTGGCCCTCGACTGATAAAAGTCAATTCTGGTACCAACGGGGGTCATGTTGGAGAGGGGGGACCTGGCGGATGTTTGACATGTCAATAACCCCAACACCCCCATCAACATGAACAAGTTTCTCCCCTCTGCCTTCGCCGCTGCCCTGACCCTCGTCGCTACGGTCGGCTTCGCTCAACCCCGTTCAGCATACGCTGGTTACACTCCGATGAACTTCGGACAAGGATCTGTGGGTTCCACAACATCCAGCAACAGCACCGCCGCGGCCATCTCCCGCTCCCCCATGAGAGCGCCAGTGGGGCAGGTCCGAGCTGGCTCAACAGCAGCTTCGAACGCCCGCATCTCCGACAGGAGGTACACCCAAGCTCTGTATGTCATCACCGCAGTGGTGGTCCCTATGACCCAAGACCTCAGGAGCACTCATGAACGCGTCTTGAGAACCGGAGCTCCCACCAAAGGCGCTGCCATGTCTCGAATGCGCCAGTTGATCGGAGATATCGGCGTGCCTGTGCGCGTTGTGAGCTTGGACATTGTGCGGCATTAAACCCCAACACTTCTCCTGGCTTTTGGCGCCGTCCCATCATGGGGCGGCGCCTTTTTTTTGACCGTTTCGTGGATGGCCCTGACGAAAGTCATCCTCTGCCTTGACCAGCCTCGTTTCTTCAGTGCCAACGCTGCTTCAAGTTTGAACCTGTAATCAATTGCCCCCTAAACCCCTTTTGCTATGAATTTCAAATTGCCCACCCTCCTCCTTGCCTCTATCGGAATGCTGGCGGCCACTTCGGCCAACGCACAGTGCAAGAAATTTTCCAAGAAGCGTGTCATCAGTGCCGTTCAAGGCGCGCAGACCCTTGATCAAATCACAGCCGGCACCCTTGGCCGCGGAGAAAGTGCCGCCGCTTTAATCGAGGTAGACACCTCTGGTGAAGTAGACCTGATCATCAGCACCCACCCCAACCTTGGAGAAGTCCAATACAACGTGGTCACCTCCCAAGGCGAATCGCTTGCCTCAGGGTCTTCAACAGGCGGCCTGGCACGGCTGCCCATCGAGGTCAAAGCCCACAGTGACATCATTGTGCACATAGAGTCAGAGAAGCCGAGCAGCGCTTACATCCCGCTCGGCTGTGTGGCCGTGGCGACCACCAAGGTCATCCCCAACGAAATGGACATTTTGACCGGAGAATGATGGCTGTGCGCCTCCTCCCATGAAGGGGCAGCCGGTATCGCTCAGACCAAAACGGCTGCTGTGCGAATGCGCTTTACCGCTTTCAAAGCGTGCTGGATGCATGCCGATGTGGTCATGCGGCTGAACGAAAACCGAATGGAAGTGCGGCCTTCTTCATGCAGTCCCAAAGAAGACAACACATGCGAGGGCTGGGTGCTGCCACTGGAGCAGGCACTGCCGCCTGAACAGGCTACGCCTTCCAAGTCCAGGAGGAACAGCATCATGCCGTTCTTTTCGTGGGCGGGGAAATTCGCATTCAGCACCGTGTACAAACTGTCACTACGATCGGAACCTGCATTGAAATGAATGCCGGGAACAGCCTCCTTCAATCCTTCAACCAATTCGGCCTTGAGACCTTGGATGTGGACGGCGTGGGAGTCCATATTGGCCATGGACAGCTCGAGGGCCTTGGCCAGTCCGATGATCCCGATGAGGTTTTCGGTGCCTCCCCGCATGGCCCGTTCTTGGCTCCCGCCTTTGATGTGGGCGCTGATTCGGTGACCATCTTTCACGTAAAGAAGCCCCGAACCCTTCGGCCCGTGAAGTTTGTGCGCACTGCAAGCGGCGAAATCAATGGGCAGTTTGCCCAAATCCATGGCGTAATGTCCCATGGTCTGAACCGTGTCAGAGTGAAAAAGGGCCTTGTGATCCCAACAACACTGACCGATGGCCTCGATGTCCTGCATAATGCCGACTTCGTTGTTTCCATGCATGACAGAGACCACCGTCGGGACGCCATCAGAAAGCGTGGCTGCGAGATGATCCATGTCTACCCTTCCATCGCTGTCGAGCTGAAGCATGCCGCAATTGACACCGTCTCTTTGGCCCAAGTGCCGCGCTGTTTTGAGGACGGCGCTGTGCTCAGTGGCACAAGTCAAAATGCGCCGACAACCCAATTGATCCACGCTTGCATGAAGCGCCATGTTGTCTGCTTCAGTGCCTCCGCTGGTAAAACAAATGGTTCTGGGTTCTACCCCCAATTGTGCGGCGATCTGACGGCGCGCTTGTTCTATGGCAGTCTTGGTGCGCCGACCAAACTGATGGGTCGACGAAGGGTTACCGAAATGGTCCTTCATGTAAGGAAGCATGGCCTCGACCACTGCTGGAAGCATCGGCGTTGTGGCCGCATTGTCAAGGTACACGTTCATTGCGTGGTCGTCTTGTGTCGGTTACTGTTTCGAAAATAGTTCACACGACCCGGTCTGTCCATACCGCCTGCAGATTAAGCGCAGGATAAAAGTTGGTCCCGGTAGGTATTGACCAAGTCCATGGCGGCCTCCTGACTTGACGCTTCAGCATAAACGCGCACGATGGGCTCTGTATTGGATTTCCTGAGGTGCACCCAACCTTCGGGCAAGTCCAACTTGACACCATCAATGGTAGAAGGCTTCAGATGATGGACTTCCTGAGCAAAACTGGCCAGCAAGCGGTCCACATCCCATTTTGGGTCCAGGTCGATTTTCGCCTTGACCATTTCGTAGTGTGGATAGCCTTTTCTCATGTCGGATACCGCACCACCACGGTGGGCGAGATGGGACAGAAACAAGGCGATGCCCACCAGTGCATCGCGGCCAGCATGAAGGGTGGGATAAATCACCCCACCATTGCCTTCTCCACCAATGATGGCCCGGGTCTCTGACATGGCTTTGACCACATTGACCTCGCCCACAGCGCTTGCTGTATACGCTTGACCATGCGATGCGGCGACATCCCGCAATGCGCGGGTTGAACTCAAGTTGCTGACCACCGCCCCCGGGGTGTGCTGGAGAATGTAGTCTGCTACTGCCACCAACGTGTATTCTTCACCAAACATGCTTCCGTCCTCGGAGACAAAGGCCAGCCTGTCGACGTCGGGGTCAACAGTGATGCCCAAATGACAACCGTGCTCTACCACAGCTCCTGACAACACCGTTAAATGCTCGGGCCTGGGCTCTGGGTTGTGAGGGAAACGGCCATGGGGTTCGCAATACAATTCAACCACCTCCTCTACCCCCAGCGCATGGAGCAACTTGGGAACGGCAATGCCTCCCGTGCTGTTCACCGCATCCACGGCCACCTTGAAGCCGGCCTTTGCCACTGCATCTCGGTCGACGAGGTCCAAATCCAAGATGGCCTGGATGTGGGCATCGATCCAACCGCTGTGGGCCGATACGGTGCCCAAATCTTCTACTTGAGCAAAAGCGTGGGGTTGCGCAGACCGCCTGATGACTTCTGCTCCTGCCTCGGCGGAGATGAAGGCGCCATCGGCATCCAACAACTTCAGCGCATTCCACTGAACGGGATTGTGGGAGGCCGTGAGGATGATTCCACCATCAGCACCTTCGCCAATGACCGCCATTTCAACCGTTGGTGTGGTAGACAATCCCAGGTCGATGACGTCGATGCCCATGCCCATGAGGGTCCCTGTAACCAGCCGCTGGACCATGTCTCCCGATGGACGGGCATCTCTGCCTACCACCACCTTGGGCCGTCCTGCATTGGCCTCCAAATCGCTGAGAATCCAGCTTCCATATCCTTGGGTTGCCCTCACGATATCGGGAGGTGTCAGGTTGTCTTCCTCCGGACCGCCAATGGTGCCACGAAATCCTGAGATGCTGCGGATAAAAGTCATGGTGCAAAAGTAACCCTCCACAGCGCCAACGATTACGAAATAACCCGCCCTTCCTACGGATTAGCCGGCGCGATTCCACATCTTTGACACACTCGTGAAGGAAATGGACACTGTTGTTCAAAAGACCTTAGCCCAAGTGGTGACCTTCATAAAAACAGGAGCATAGATTTAGGGGAGATTGATGCACGACGAAGAACTCAACGAACACGACTCGAGGGAAATGGCTGGTATCTTACAGAGATACGAAGCCATGTTGGCCTCTGGCACTTCGGTTTTTTTCGATTTAATGGAGCTTGAATCGCTCATTGAGCATTTCCTGAACCTCGGTAAAAGCCGCAGTGCACAGCATGTATTGAAGTTCGCAAAGGGCCTCTACCCTGACAGCCTGAACCTCAAGCTGAGAGAAGCTCAAATGATGGCGGGTTCTGGCAACTTCAAGCGTGCCATCCCCCAATTGCGTCAACTGCTGGCATTTGAACCGACAAACGACGAGATCCACCTGACGCTGGCGACCCTGTATTCACAGACATCACAGCACCAAGAAGCCATTCACCACTACCGACAAGCCTTGGATCTTGGAGACGCGGTTTACCGCAGCGACCTCTACATCGACATCGCGCTTGAGTACGAGAACATTGGCCATTGGAACCATGCAGTAGAGGTGCTCAACGAGGCCCTCCTGGACAATCCCGAGAACGAAACGGCGCTCCATGAATTGGGCTTTTGCTTCGAATCCATGGGCATGAGTGAGGATGCGATTGGGGTTTTCCAATCGTTTGTGGACAGACACCCTTACAGCTGCCCTGGCTGGTACAACCTCGGCAATGTCTACCAGCGGACGGGCAAATATCATCGTGCGATCGAGGCTTACGAATACGCCCTCGTCGTCGACGAAGGATTTAGTCCTGCATTGCTTCAAAAAGCCGCAGCGCTGACCATGACGGAAGACTACGTTCAGGCCATGGAATGCTACCGCGAATCCATCTTGATGGATGCCCCCCAAGCCAACATCTACACGTTGATGGGGGAATGTCAGGAGCGCCTCGGTAACCTGTCTGAAGCAGAAGAACATTACTACTGCGCCTTGGATTTAGATGCGGAGTTTGCAGATGCACACGTAGGCTTGGGCGTGGTCTCTGAAATGAGAAAAGACTGGACCTCCAGTCTCAAGCATTTTGAAAAAGCCTTGGCCCTGGAGCCAGAAAACGTAGAGTACCACATCCTGCTCGGAGGAATCCTCAGAAAAATCGGGATGCACGACGAAGCGGGACTCATTTATGCCAACGCATTGCGCTTGGAACCCGATAACCTCGAAGTCTTCTTAGAGGCTGCAGACAACCTGCAGAAAGACGACCGTCATAACGAAGCCTTGGCCTTACTGGACGGGGTCCCCCTCACTTCCACCCACGACCCCTTGGTCGTGTGCCGCCGGTTTGTGAGTTTGTACCGCCTTGGTCAAACAAAACAAGCTTACAGCTTGCTTGACGTTTCGTTGGAAAAGACACCCGACCTTTGCACCACGCTTGTTGAACTGTTTCCTGGCATCGCACAAGATGCAGAGTTCAGCCTGCGTGTTTTGAACGCCCCAAAAAACCTATGAATTTTCCTCTCCCCCACATGCCCGAGCGTACCACGAGACCTCGGGCACATGGCCTCACTATGGTCATGGACAAGGGCCTGAGTCTGCGTGAAGCAGAAGACTTGATCGATGTCGCTGCGGACAAGGTGGACTTCTTGAAGCTCGGTTTCGGCACAAGCATGTTCACTCCGAACCTGAAGGAAAAAGTCAAGCTGTACCGAGATGCTGGTATGGACGTGTATTGCGGAGGAACTCTGTTCGAGGCTTTCTTGGTCCGCAACAACTTGGATGATTACTTGAAGTTCATTGATCAAAATGGCATCGGATGTCTCGAGATCAGTGATGGCTCCATGGTGATCGATCACGACTACAAGTGCGAGTTGATCCACCGGCTCAAAAAGGACTTCAAAGTCCTCTCCGAAGTCGGTTCCAAAGAAGAAGGCATCTTGATTTCACCAGCCAAATGGATCCGGATGATGCGCAACGAATTGGATGCTGGATCCATCAAGGTTATTGCTGAAGCGCGCGAAAGCGGCACTGTGGGAATCTACAGGCCCAACGGCTCTGCGCACACACAGCTCATCCGTAAAATCCTGTCCAAAGTCGACCTCAAAGACATTTTGTGGGAGGCGCCAAAGAAGGCCCAGCAGGTCTGGTTCATCAAGCAGTTTGGCTCCAATGTGAACCTCGGTAACATCGGTCCAGCCGATGTCATTCCATTGGAATGTCTGCGCGTCGGCCTTCGCGGCGATACGTTCTTCCACTTTTTGCCCGACGAACTGAAGCAGGATGTTCTCCAACAGGAGATAGAAGCCGACTCATGAAGGAAATCGACGTACTTGAGCTCAAATCTTGGCGCGACAACAACACCGCCCATCAGCTCGTGGATGTTCGTGAAGCCTACGAATTCGAGGCAGGAAACTTAGAAGGTTTGCACATCCCTATGGGGGAAGTGCTTGAACGTCAAGAAGAATTACGCCGGGACATTCCTGTTGTCCTTCAATGCCGGTCCGGTGGCCGTTCAGCAGCCGTGCTGACCGCCTTGGAAGACCACTTTCAAATGGACAACCTCTACAACCTCAGAGGGGGAGCACAGGCTTGGTCGAATCAAGTGGATGGCACCGTAGAGGTCGCCTGATGATGACACGACGGCGCACCCCAAAAGCTTGGGTCCGCCTTGGACTGCGAGGCATGGCCATGGGGGCCGCCGATTTGGTGCCCGGTGTGAGTGGAGGCACGGTCGCCTTTATTGCTGGCATCTATGAAGAGCTCCTGGATACGCTGGGAGGATTGGGTGCGGGAACTTTGCGCGATCTTTTCAAAGAAGGCCCGGTTTTCACCTGGAAGCGATACAACCTCGGATTCTTGGCAGCCCTGGTGGCCGGTATAGGCTTGTCGGTGGTTCTGCTCGCTGGCGCCCTGCACCATTTGCTCGAACATCACCCTGTGTTGCTCTGGTCGTTTTTCTTTGGACTCGTTGCCGCCAGTGTTCCCTTTATGCTGCGCGACATTCCAAGACGCTCTTTTCAGGCACCGGTTTTTGCGATGCTGGGAATCGGGGCAGGAACGGCTTGGTGGCTTACTGGACTTCCTCCTTTGATGCAGGGCAACCACCCTGCCTTTCTTTTTGGGTCGGGGGCCATTGCGATTTGCGCAATGATTCTCCCGGGCATCAGTGGGTCCTTCATACTGGTCATCCTCGGGGCCTACTCCTCTGTCATCGGCGCATTGAAGTCGTTCGATCTTGTGCGTATTGTGGCCTTTGCCTCTGGAGCGCTCACGGGGCTTTTGGGCTTTAGTAAAGGGCTGGGATGGGTGTTCCGTCGCCATCGGGAGCTTGCCATGGCTCTGCTCAGTGGGTTTCTCATTGGCTCGTTGCGCAAGCTCTGGCCTTGGAAGGAGAACCTCCGCGCCCTCTTCACCCACTCAGATGGAAGGGTAGAATACCTGCAGGCGAACATTTCACCTGCGGCCCACTCAGATCCTCAATGGTGGCTGGCCCTCGTTTCGATGGCCGCTGGAGCCATCGTAGTGACCGGTCTCGGTGCCCTTTCTCGCAAGGACAATTCACCCAAATCAGGTGAAACCTCTACCGCAGCATGACTGAGCTTCGCCGGCGGTTTGGCCTGATTGGACACCCCGTTGAACACAGTTGGTCCGCTCGATTTTTCGAAGAGAAATGGGCCCAACTGGGCATAAGCAATTGCGACTATGGCCTCCACGATTTGGACACCATCGAAGACGTCCATGCGCTCTGGCAAATGCCGGGATGGGCGGGCATGAACGTGACCCTCCCGTACAAGAAATCAATCCTGCCACTCTTGGATGGATTGGCGCCTTCTGCAGAGGCGGTTGGAGCGGTGAACACCGTGGCCTTCACCTCGGCCGGCCGCATCGGACACAACACCGACACAGTGGGTTTCAAGCGGTCCATCGCCCCCTTCTTGGAGGGGCACCACCAGAGGGCCCTCATCCTCGGGACAGGGGGAGCTGCAGCAGCGGTGCGCTCTGTTCTTGAAGGCATTGGTCTCGATGTTTTTTTGGTGAGCCGGCAGCCCAATGGCCCAAAATCGGTGCACTACCGGGACATCGGTGCAGAAGGTGTAAAAGCAACCCCGCTTTTGGTGAATTGCACCCCTGTGGGCATGCACCCTGCTGTAGAGCAAATGCCCCCATTGTCTGAAGCTGCATGGCGCGCCATAGGTCCCGACCACCTTGTCATTGACTTGGTGTACAACCCCTCTCAAACCCGCCTGCTCGATCACGCTTCTAAACTAGGAGCCAGAACATTAGGCGGACTTTCGATGTTAAAGTTGCAAGCCGAGGCAGCCTGGGAAATCTGGGAGGCGACAGCGGCCCAACCTTGAGCGCATTACAGCACCAACTCGACCGCCTAGCGGACCTTATTCTGAGCCCTTCTACGAAGAAGACGGTGGAGCACACTTTGGTGCACATGGCTTTGGGCCTGTTCTTCTTGCACTTGTTGCTGTTTGGGTTTCACGAGGCAGGTTGGCTCCCCTTTCCGATGCCGGAAAGCCTTTTCGGACATCCGCTCCATGTGCTTTACACGCCGTTTTCGGCCATCCTGGTTGCGGAGGTATACCTGCTGGTGTACCACCTGCCCTCGTCCTTTGCGAGGTCCATGGGCAAGCAGCTCGAGATCGTGTCTTTGATTGAAATCCGATCGGTATTCAAGGACCTCTCCGTGCTCCAAGAGGCCGATGGCATGGCCGTGATATGGCCGTGGAAGGACCCCTTCTTTCCGCACATTGTTGGTGCGGTTCTGCTTGGGGCCGCCCTCGTTGCCTTCTATCGCATTTTGCCGAGGCGCATGGCCAGGCTCGAGGAGAGTGAACTGGCCCGGTTCATCCGTTTCAAACGCCATGTTGCAGCCCTCTTGGGCGTGGCTCTGGCCCTGATCGCCATGTGGAGCTTTGGTCAATGGTGCCTGGACATGGTGCACCACGCCAGCGGTGGAACAGGCGCACTGTTGGATCCCAATGCCATATTCTACCACGATTTCTTCACGGTGTTGATCTTTGTGGACGTCATCCTGCTGGTGACCTCACTGCGGTATTTGTCCAACTATGGACTCATTCTGAGAAACTCAGGATTTGTTGTCGCCACCATCATCTTGAGGTTGTCCTTTGGTATGGATGGCTGGGGTGCCGTCGCGCATGAAGTGCTGGCTGCGCTTCTGGCCTTGCTCCTCCTGCTCCTGCAAGCAGGATTACAGTGGGGCGACCGAAGGCTAGGGCCAGAAGACCAAGGCTTTTCCACACGCCAATAGCGCATTTTTGGTGCTGTATACCGAATTTGCCCCTCATGAAATCTCCCCTCTCTCCCACAGAACTGCCTGGTCAATGGGACCGATTGGAAGACATGACGGCTTTGGAAATTACAGCGGCCATGGCGGCTTGCGACAGGGAGGCCACCGAAGCGGTAGAGGCCCTGTCCAAAAAGATCGCCGTTGCCATTGAACACGCCGCTGCATTGGTCGCCAAAGGCGGTCGAATCTTCTACCTCGGCGCAGGAACCAGCGGCCGGCTGGGGGTGCTAGATGCCAGCGAAATACCCCCCACCTTTGGCGTCGAAGGCCGCTTTATTGGGTTGATTGCCGGAGGCGATGGCGCCATTCGCAAGGCGGTGGAAGGCGCAGAAGACGATGCCGCCGGTGGCGTGCGAGATTTGGAGCGCCATGGTGCAAACCCAGCAGATGTCATTGTGGGTATCGCGGCCAGCGGACGGACTCCTTACGTGATGGGGGCCATGCAATGGGCCTCCCAAAAAGGCATCGCCACAGTGGGCATCACCTCCAATCCCGACAGCGCATTGGCCGCGGCAGTGGACATGCCCCTTGTGGCCCGCACAGGTCCGGAGTTTGTCACGGGCAGCACCCGACTCAAAGCCGGCACCGCCCAGAAGCTCATATTGAACCAGCTCTCCACTGGAATCATGATCCAATGTGGCCATGTGCAGGGCAACCAGATGATAGACATGAAGCCCGCCAATGAGAAATTGGTGGACCGGGGTGCCAGGATGGTGGCCGAAGCACTGAGTCTCCCTATGGACCGGGCTCTGCAACTGCTGACCGAATTTGGCTCTGTCCGAAAGGCCATTGATAATTTCAAGGACGAGAACTAAGCCCGGACATGCACGACATCGAACCCTTCTACAATTGGCGCAACTTTTATGTGGCCAGTGACGACGAGCGTTCGCCTTTCTATGACCGGCAATACAGCGAGACCCATTTCACGGAGCGGATTTACAACCACTTCATCCACCCGCAATGGGACAACATCGGCAGTTCCACGCTGTTTGCAAAAATCCTCTACACCGATTACGAGGAGCGTTTCACGGTGATCGAATTCATCGGCGAATGGAACGACACCCTCTTCAACGATGTGATGAACCTGAAGCGCAATGTGATCGAACCCCTCATCCACGAAGGGATCGAGCGCTTCATCTTGATTGGAGAGAACGTCTTGAATTTTCATGCGGCAGACGATTGCTATTACGAGGAATGGTTCGATGAAGTGACCGATGTGGATGGTTGGATCGCCATGCTCAACTTTCGAGAACACGTGACGGAAGAACTGATTCAAGCCGACTTGGACCAGTATTTTGTGATGGGGGGTGAACTTCAGGAAATGGGTTGGCGCACCTTTAGCCCGCCCCAATTGTACCGGCGCATCGACGATTGTGTGATGCACAGGATTGGCCAGACGGGCTAGACGGTCTTGAAGTTTGGCCGGCGGCTCGTGGGCCCCGGAAAACCGCAGTGACTTTAACTTTGAACCATGGCCCCCGAGGACGATACCGCACCGATGAATTCCAGGCGTGAGGTATTGACCCCAGAGCGCACAGAAGACGGGTCACTCACCCTTTATTCTCAACGGTTCAACCAGCCGTACCACAGCCGCCATGGGGCCGTTACCGAGTCTCAACACGTCTTCCTCGAGGCCGGGTTTCACCATTGCCTGCGGGGCCAAACCGCGCCCCACCCGCTGCGCGTTTTGGAACTTGGTCTCGGCACAGGACTGAACGCATTGATGACCTTTCACGCTTGGAAATCCGTGCCTGAGGCCCGCCGACCCCCTTTAGAATATGTGGCCCTGGAGCCCTATCCATTGGGGCCCGAGACACTGGCCGAAACGGCCCTCGCAAAAGACGCGCAGGCCTCGGAGGACCAGGTTTCTGCGCTGCACGAACGCCACGGCGCTGCACGGCATCAAGTCCAATGGAGTCCCGGTGCGCGATGTGTCCGGCTCCTCCAAGAATGGCAGGCCTTTGCGGCATCGAATCCCGGAACTTTTGACCTGATTTATTATGATGCTTTTGCGCCTGACAGTCAGCCGGAATTGTGGACGGAAGACCGCTTTAAGGAGGCCCATGGAATGCTCAATACGGGCGGTGTACTGGTGACTTACTGCGCCAAAGGGGATGTCCGACGGGCCATGGAGTCTGCTGGGCTCGTGGTAGAAAAATTACCCGGCCCGCCGGGTAAACGGGAGATGCTTCGGGCCACAAGGCCCGCTGCTGAAAGCGTTTCGCTGAAGCGCTTCAATGTGCGGGTGTACTTTTTTCTGATGGCGGGGGGTACGCCTGGTGCGCTGTTTGGTGACCGGGTGCTGCTGAGCGACGAAATCATTGCTGGACGTCGCTTTACGAAGTGGCCAGGAGGAGGACTTGAATTTGGCGAAGGCCCAGAAGACTGCGCCCGGAGGGAGGCGGTCGAAGAACTGGGGCAGTCCATCTCTTTGGGGCCCCTGGTGCACGCCACGGGGAATTTTGTGCGGTCGGCATGGCGTCCAGATGAACAGGTGCTCTGCCACTATTATTTGGCCCGTTTGGAGACAGAAGCTGCCTTCCGCGTTGCATCAGCTCCCTTTGAATTTGAAGCAGATGCATTACAGTCGTTCAGGTGGGTTGACCTCGACACCTTGGATGAAGGGGATTTGTCTTTTGAGACGGACAGGGCTGCTTGGCGGGCTTTCACCGCCGGCAGAAATGCCCATTAAAGGGGCGCCAGTGCACCATTGACTCCCATTCCAAATAAGGCAAAGTCATAGCGAACAGGGTCTTCCGCATCCAACCACCGCAGCGCTTCGGTGACTTCTTCCACCGCTTTCCAATCGTTTCCTTTTCGTTTGAGCAAGCCCAGTGCGCGAGAAACCGAGGCTGTGTGAACATCAAGCGGCAAACGCAAAGCAGACGTTGGTATGTCCTGCCAAAGTCCAAAATCTACCCCACGGTGATCGGAGCGCACCATCCAGCGCAGGTACATGCACAGCCGCTTTGCTGCACTCCCTTTAGCAGGGTCCGCTACATGCTTCACTGTGCGGCCCGGCTCTTCATCGGCAAAAAACCGCCGCTTGAACCGGTGCAAAGCCGCCCCCATGTCCGGCACCGATGAACCCTTTGCGTCGCCGCCACTCGCCTGAAAGGCCGCCGTGAAAGCCCCTTCCAATCCTCCATCGCGCTCCAATGAGCGCAGACAACGGACAAAACGCTGGGCATCTTCAGATTGAAACGTCCGGTGAACGAAGCCATCAAGTGCGGCGAGGTCCCGATTGGACGCCTCTCGGACAAACGCAGCCGGAGCCCTGTCCATTCTGTCCAGCAGGTTGTCACACGACCGGATGATGCTCACGCGGTTGCCCCAAGCCAACGTGGCCGCAAAGAACCCTGCGGTAGCGATGTCCTCTGGGGTGGTGTATCGGTGGGGAATGCCCAAAGGATCCGCATCCAAAAAGTCGGGCCGTTCATAACGGTCCGCCGCCTCGTCTAGGAGGGTTTTCCATTCATCAAGCTTGGCTTTTGACGGCCTTCGCCTGTTATTCTGGGCACGGCGTGGGAGACCGGTTGGGGAAGAAGATGATTCGGGCACGGTTGGGCACTAAATTCGCATATAGATGCAGTTTGTCCACCCCGAGGTCCTTTGGGCGCTTTCGGCGCTGACCATACCGGTGCTGGTACACCTGTTTAGTTTCCGCCGACACCGCAAGGTTTCTTTTTCGCAGACCGCCTTCCTGAAGGAAGTGAGGATGGAATCGAGGTCCCGCAACCGGATTCGGAACTGGCTGGTGCTCCTCATGCGCTTGGCCGCCATGGCATGTGTGATTCTGGCTTTTGCCGAACCGATGTGGCCCTCCATCGACGGAGAAGGGCAAGGCGGACAGAAGCGCGTCTCTATCTACATGGACACCAGCCCTTCCATGGAGCTAGAGGGACGCAATGGCCCCATGCTCGAGGCCGCCAAGAATGGAGCCCTGGCATTGGTTGAGTCGCATGCCGCGACGGACCGCTTCCACGTGGTTTCCTCCTCATTTGACCCTGCCGACCGCCGGTGGCTGACCAAAGAGGAAGCCCTAGAACGCATCGCATCTGTGCAACCCGGGCATGCCGCCCCCAATGTCCGGGACGTCTTGTTTCACCAGCAGGAATTCCTCAGTGATGCTCCCGGAGAGCAGCGCCTGGCCTACCTCTTTTCCGACCTCCAGCAATCCAGCCACTCCATGAGCGGCGAAGCTGTAGGAATGGTCGATTCTACCCTCGTTGTACGATTTGTAACGCAAGCTGCTCAGCCCAAGGTCAACATCCGGGTGGATTCAGCGTGGTTTGACACTCCAATGCGCTTGGTTGGCCGCAGTGAAGTCCTGCACGTGCGCATTGCCCACGATGCCGAGCGACCGGTAGACGATTTGCCCTTGAGCCTCAGCATCAATGGACGCAAGGCAGCCATCGGTTCCTACCGCATTGTTCCGGGACTGCCCACCGACACTGTTTTGCGCTTCCGACACGAAGAAAGTGGTCCTGTTCACGCCATGGTCTCCACTACAGACGCTCCCGTGACGTTTGATGACGCCCTGCATGTGGGTTACAATGTGGCGGAGAACGTCAAGGTGGTGTTGCTTCAAGGAAAGGAATCCACCCCCGTTGAACAGGTCGCTTTGGGAAGGTTGTTTGGCGATGCTGCGTTGCACGAAGTTCAATCTATGGAAGCCTCGTCTTTGGATTACGACGGTTTGGATGCGGCTGACCTCATCGTGCTCCAAGGTGTGCGCGACCCGTCCAATGGCCTGGTGGCTGCCCTGTTGCGCAATGTGACTTCTGGCAAGAGCCTCATCATGATGCCGCCCGCTGAGCAGCTGGGCACAGGTTGGGATGAACTCCTGGTCGGCCTTGGGGCCCATGGCGTAGCCGATTGGATGACGTCGGAAGAACCTGTTCGACTCGGAAAATTGCACCACGACCACCCGTTGTTTGCTGGCGTTTTTGCGCGTGCACCGCGGCGGGTAGACCTCCCAACGGTCCGCGGCTGGCATGCGCGCAAGCGCAGCGGCTCGCTGGAACGCGACCTGATGTCGTTTGCCGATGGGAGTCCATTTTTGACCACTGGTCTCAAAGGCCTTGGCCGTTATCACTTCTGCGCTGCGCCCTTGGACCCAAAATGGTCCAACTTGGCCCAACATGCCCTGCTCGTGCCCACTTCACTGAGAATGGCAGAAACCAGCAGAGCGACGGGTCTGCAGCAGTTTACTGCGGGCAGCGAAGCCGCCGTATTGCTCCAAGGACTGGACCGCGTGGCCGGTGCAAGCCTTGCGCTTCGTCCTGCCTCAGGGGACGCTTCTGAGCGTCTGCTGTTGGAATCCGGAACGGTTCCCGGTGGCGTGGAGGTGTATTTGCCGCTTCGCGATGCAAAGCCGGGACCTTACCTCATCGAGTCTACTGCTGCCGCTGGAAACAACAGCGACAGCGTATCCGTGGTGATGGCCTTGGGCATCAATCCTTCGCGCGGCGAGAGCAACTTGGCGGTTTGGGACATCGAAGATTGGAAACAAGCGCTGACTACCGAAGGTTGGAGGCGCAGTGATGTCATCTCTTCCGACGTGGAGGACCTCGTGGAAGAAGTGGAAGTCTTGGAGGCTGGGCCGCCATTGTGGCTCAACCTCGTCACCCTCGCATTGCTGTTTTTGCTCATCGAAATGATCTTGTTGAAGCGCAAGTCCGCCTTGCGCCAAGTGCAAGAATCGCCAGCCTCCTAAAAGTCTGAAGTCACCATCATCCTGAGCCCGTCATGATCCGATACCGCGCCCCCAGACTCTTGCAACCCGGACACCCCCTTCACGCACAACCCGTGGACTTGGCGGTAGAAGATGGCCGGATTGTCTCGATTGGAGCGGCTTCATCAGGCGCGCAGAATGCCGGTGACCACGTGCTCTCTGAATGCTGGATTTCTGCAGGATGGTGGGACGGACAGGTCGACTTTCGGGATCCGGGTACAGAACGGGCTGAGGGACTCACCCAAGGCCTCAAAGCAGCTGCTCAAGGCGGCTTTACGCGGGTGGCTCCTGTAGCCTCTACGCGGCCGTGTCGCGACCAACCCTCTGAAATCCTCGCCCTTTTGCACAGGACTGCGGATTCCATTTGTGGCGTCTTGCCTGTAGCCGCGCTCAGCGCAGGCTGCAAAGGAGAGCAACTCACCGAAGCATACGCCCTCAAAAACGCCGGTGCTCGGGCTTTTTCCGATGATGCTCCCATCGAACGTCCAGAATTGTTGAGGCGCGCTCTGGAGTACCACCAGCCCACGGGCCTTTCTGTTTTTTCTGCTGCCCTTGACCCTCATTTTCAGCCCGATGGCGTCATGCACGAAGGCGCCATGAGCACCACCTTGGGATTGCCAGGAAATTCAGGCGAATCCGAACTCCTGCGCATCGGCAGAGAACTGGACATCTTGTCTTATTCGGGAGGACTCCTCCACTTCCCCGTGGTCACAACGGCAGCAGGACTGGCCGCCATTATCGCTGCAAAACACAAAGGGCTCCAAGTGACCTGCGGCACCACCTTACACCACCTCTGCTGGACCGACAACGACCTGGACGGGTTCAACAGTGACATGAAGCTTTCGCCTCCTTTGCGCTCTGCAGAGGACCGCGACGCACTGCGCACAGCGGTTTTGAATGGCGACCTGGACATGGTGGTTTCGGACCACCGTCCCCGGACGCCAGAGGAACACGATGTAGACTTCATGGTGGCCCAGCCTGGAATCGCAGGAATCCACGCTGTGGGTCCTGCATTGCTAGGCGCACTTTCTGATCACGGCGCCTCTACAGAAGACGCCCTGAACGCCCTTTATGGTGTTCTGGTGGCAGGACCGAGGAAGGTCTTTGCTGCGTCGGGTTCAGAGGTTGGCCTCGCCGAGGGGCATTCCGCTGAGTTCACCCTCTTTTCTGCCACGGAAACAGGCATCCCCAAGTCAGCTTCGCGGGCCCCAAACACGCTCTACACTGAAGAGACAGCTCCCTTGCTGGGCAAAGTGATGGGCATTGTGACCCCAAGGGGCAACCACTGGAACTGAGTTTGGAGCCAATCAGGCCTCCCCTGTAGGACCGCCGAAATTCACTGGAAACGACGGCTCAGGCTGGCTGGTCATTTCAATTCGTCCATGCTGGCCTTCAAATTTGCTGATGTTGTCCACCAGCATTTTCATGACGCGCTTGGCATGTTGGGGGGACAACACCACCCTCGAACGCACCTTGGCCTTGGGCGTACCGGGCATCACCTGAATGAAATCCAAGATGAACTCCGTCTGGCTGTGGGTGACCACCGCCAAGTTCGAGTACACACCGGGCGCCACATCTTCGGGCAGCTCAATGTTCAACTTGGGCTTTTTTCCTTGGTTTTCCTGACTCATGGGCGCAAGTTAAACCAGACCCCCGAGGGCATTAGGGCAACACCGCCAACAATTCTTGCAAAGCGCCCACCGTGGCAGAAGCTGGGGAATCGCTCTCGGCATGGTCGTCTGGACTAAAAAACACCGTCTTCCAGCCTGCTTTGTGGGCACCGATCACATCCGCCTCGTGGTCATCTCCAATCATCCAGGCCTGCTCCTTGCGAACTCCAGTGCACGCGAGGGCCGCATCGAAGCAAGCCCGCGCGGGCTTGAGGTGTCCCAGCTCTTCACTGGTCAGCAGCTGGTCAATCCACTCCGAAATGCCTGTGTTCTTGACTTTGATGTGCTGGACCTCGCTGAATCCATTGGTCAAGATGTGAATCTCATGCCCCCTGTTTTTCAAAGCCTCGAGGACTTCCAGAGAGCCTGGGATCAAGTGCCTTTGATGCGGCCCCCGTTCCACGTACTTCCACCCCAACTTTTCCGCCAACTCGGAGTCTTCCACGCCATATCCTTTTAGGGCCCGCTTAAACCGCTCTGAGCGCAGCACCTCTTTCTTCATTTTCCCTTGGCGATAGTCAGACCAGCACTGCGCATTTTCTCGCTGGTAGACGTCATTGAATGCCGCAAAGTCGCCCCCTCCCCTCTCCGCCAAAGCGAAGTCTGCGAACAAGCCCTTTAAGGTCTCCAGAGAATTCCTCTCAAAATCCCAAAGGGTGCGGTCCAAATCAAAAAAAAGGGCGGTTCTCTCGGACAAGGGCATTTAAATAAGGGCCTGTGCCGACAAGGTCGTCAACAATGCGCTCCAAGCGGCATAGGACAGCATCATAACCGGCAAGGTTTCGGACCTGTTCTCGAAGTACTTGAAGGCGAGCAGCGCTCCTACCGGAACGCCTACAAGCCCACCCAAAACTGCAATTCCGAGCAGTCCAAAGTTCTGTTTGATCCTGACAATTCGGCGCCTGTTGGTCGTAAAAGCGGGCTTCCCTTTGCGCTGACGCACCCGGGACCTCCAGCCAAAGAGCGAGCGCACCACCGGCTGCAATGCAACCAGCCCCAAGGCAGCGCCGCCTGCAGAGTAGGCGAATACCCACCAAGGGTTCAGTCCCGCTGCCACCGCTGTGGAAGGCATCACGATAAATTTGACGAAGCTGAACAACATCCAACCTGCAGCTTCAAAAAATGTGGACCACTCCATTCTGAAGACAAAGGAAAGGAGGTCTAGCCTGTTTCAGCTCACTGCTTGAAGAACGTTGGGATATACCGCGCCCCAGCCTTCCCACATCCCTTCAGGAGCCAAGCTTTCATTGTGCCACAAAAGGCGCAGGGTTCCTCCAAAGGGGCGAACACCGGCAGCGAGTTTGGCCACATGTTCGGCCACCGCCGATGGGTGCACCTTTTGATACCTGTTCAATGTCGCATCCATGGCCGCAAAAGGATGCAGCATGAGTGGCGTCAGACCCTCGGCATCCAAATCATACCACTGCCGTGGCCGGGTGAATCCCCCTCTGAACCCTGTGCAAACAGCATGCCCTTCGGTGTGGTCTTCCTTCACACCCAATTTGAGCAGATTCCTGCGGGTTGTACCTGGCTCCATGCGCAAATAATGCTGTCGCGATGCAACGGGAGCCTGGCCCATGATGTCCATAAAACTTTGAAACTCGCGCTCCAAAGCGCCTCGGTCCGTGGCAGAAGCGTAACCCGGATGCCACTGAACCGAACCAGGAAGGCTGGACTCTAGATCCTGCATGAGCTTCCTAAGCTGTGTGCTGTTGGCCGGTAGACCCTTGTCATGTGGGCCAAATCGAGCCAGAAGAAAAAACCATCTGGGCTCCAATCCATATTCGCGGTGCCATTTGTTGGCCTGTGCGTAGGTGTTGTAAGGATCGGGTGCTCTTCCCTTACAAACGCGCCACCGGCGGCCCGCCACACTCCAATCTCCACGCATCACATCGCGGGACAAAGCCCCTCCAGTCCGCCACAGTCCCTTGCCTTGAAATGCAAAGGCACTGTCGACATCTAGGGTGGGCTCCACGGCATATTCCGCCTTGAGACGGTCCCGATGTTCGGGCCACACCTCACCCAAAACGTGCGCTCCAAGTTCAAAAGCCCATTGCTCACAGATAGGTACAGAAAGCCATCCCCTTTGCATGGGATGCGAGGCCGAAGGGTCGAATCTTCCGTGAACATCACGCGGGGCATCCTCTATCCACTCTTCCATGCGGCTGCCCATCCAAAAAATCAAGGCCAACCAGTCTTGACCAGCTTGTCCAGAAGCTGGCGGATCCTGCCTCAAGTGGACTTCATCTAACAAGCCCTCTGGCTCTATCCAAAACGCCCCGTCCACCCGGCTGTCTCCTCCGTACTGAAGCTTCCACACTGCATCGGATTGCACAAAGGCTGCCAGATCGGGTTCATGGCGCCATGGCAATCCCAGCACGGCATCCCATGTCCACTGCAAGGCCGCCTCGAGCCGGGGCGTCAAACGCGGTGAATGCACCAAAACATGCGGCTGAGTAGAGAATCTGGGCATCTTCTAAATTCGGTCCAGAAGTCCGGACAGCAACCTCTTGGCCGCTTGGCCTTCTCCAAACAATCCCGACCCTTCTACAGGCGGAACGGAAGGTGCGTTGCACAAACGATCAACCAGATTGGAACGTCCCGATGCCGATGACAGATGCGCTGGATCAAACAAGACCGAAGCGCCTATTTGTATCAATTCGCGCCATTCTGTGGTGTCCCGAAGTATGACCGCTGGGGTTCCCTGGTACCAGGCTTCTTTTTGGAGACCTCCTGAATCTGTGAGGACCACATCGGCATTGCACAATGCCGACTGCATATCGAGGTATCCCAAGGGTCCCGGATTGATCAGACGCGCAGGCAGGGTCATGCCATGCGCTCGTATGACCTTGAGTGTTCTGGGGTGAATGGGGAAGACCACACTTCCCCCCGTGGCTTCTCCCCACAAGCCTAGGGCATCCAAGGCCCCCTGCAGCAACTCCGGCTGGTCAACAGTGGATGGGCGATGCAAGGTGGTCACCAATACCGGTGCCGTTCCTGATGGCCAACCTTGTATTCTGCGATTCAGCGCTGTGGCTTTGGCGGCCAACGCCAAATCCAACATGACATCGCCCACCTCTAAAATGCGCTGTGGAACCACGCCTTCAATCCGCAATTGTTCGGACGCAGTGGGGCCTGTCGTGCACAAAATATCCGAGAGCTGATCGGTCACAATGCGGTTGTGCTCTTCTGGCATACCGCGGTCGCCGCTCCGCAGCCCCGCTTCGACATGAACCAATGTCACGCCTGCATGGTGCGCAGCCAATGCGCCTGCCAAGGTGCTGTCCGTATCTCCGTAAACCAAGACAGCCTTGGGCCTCACCTGCTCAATCTGCTCTGCCACACCACGGATCATATCCGCCAGCCTCAGGCTCCGTCCCTGCTGGGATGGACTGATCCTTGCATCTGGTGGCGGAACGTCCAATTCAACCAGAAAATCCATCCCCATGTGGTCATCGGGATGTTGTCCGGTATGGACCAACCATTGGGTCAGGCCAGCCGCTGACAGAGCACGGGTCAATGCCGCTGACTTGATGAATTGAGGGCGCGCGCCCACCACCGTCAACAGGTCTTTGGGTGGTGTTTTATTGGACGTCATCAAATCAGGCGATTTTCTGCAAAGCTAAAATGTCCCATGCCAGCAATGATGATGTGATCAAGAACAGGCAAATCCAACGACTTCCCCGATGCGCAAAGGTCGGTTGTCAACTTGCGATCGGCAGCACTGGGATTGGGATTACCGCTGGGGTGGTTGTGAATGAGCACCATGGCCGCCGCCCTCACAGCCAGCGCTTTGCGAAACACCACCTTGGGGTCCACCACCGTTCCGGACTGCCCTCCCCGAGATATGAGCAGGTCCGCGATGGGCGCATTGGCCCGTGAGAGGGCCAGCGCCCAAAACTCCTCGACATCCAAGTCCACGAGCCGGGGCCTAAACCTGGTGACAATGTCATCGGAACAGGTAACACGCAGCAGCGGTGCCTCCTGACTGCTCATCCGCCGTCTGCCCAATTCCATGGCAGCGCCAATCAGAACAGCGCGTGCATCACCAATGCCATGCATGGTCCTCAACCTCAATAGGTCGCAGCGTCCCAGCGCATGCAAGTCTCCTTTGACCTCTGCCAATACGCGCCGCGCTACACCCATGGCATCCTCGCCTTGGGTGCCACTTCCAACCATGACCGCTACGAGTTCGGCATCGCTTAATGCCCCCACGCCATGCACGATGGCCCTCTCCCTCGGCCGCATTACACAGGCGGATTAACAGACATCACGCACCAGGGTCTACCGCAAAAAAAAGGGAGGCCTAAGCCTCCCTTCACAGAATGTTGATTGGCCTTCATGTGGCCAAAATGCTCAACCTTTTACAGTGTCCAAGTGGCGGACGAGGCTGCTTTTGAGGTTGCCTGCTTTGTTTTTGTGAATGACGTTCTTCTTGGCGAGTCGGTCAATCATAGATGCAACTTTAGGGAGCTGATCTTCGAGCTCCTTGGCATCTGTTGTGGCGCGATACTTCCGCAAAGCATTCCGCATTGTCTTGTGATAATAGCGGTTGCTGAGACGCTTGGTCTCGTTGGAGCGGATGCGCTTGAGGGCTGATTTATGGTTCGCCATGCTTGCGTTTTGGGGGGGCAAATATAGTCAACTGCTCCATGCGAAACGACTCAGTACCAAATCAAGTGCACCCGAATGGTTGTTGCGCCGTCTGTAATGTCTGTTTCTTGGCGCTCTTCACCCACATGATCTTGTGGTTTGAAGGGCAATCCGAGCGCAATAAAATCCTGCGTTGTAGCCACGTCTTCATCGAAAACAGTGAATTCAAAATCGGTATCGAAATCATCCACCTCAATGTTGACGGCGACAAAATCTAAATCGACCGGCAGCTCAGCATCTTGTGCAGTGCCAGAGGTAAAGAGCACCGATTGTGTGTCCGCCACCCTCAGTTCTACGTAAACGTCGGGAAGGCCCTCATCGACCGTGTCCTCAAAATAATCGGGATCTGTGGCCAATACCTCCACCCGGTCAATCACGCACCTGGTAATCGGCTCGGGCTCTTTGCATCCCGGAAACAACAGACACAACGTCAAGAAGACAGGGACAAGTTGAAGGCCTTTCGTTTTCATGGCGGCAAGTTCGTCAGAAAGTTTGGGAAAGAGAGAAGGGCGCCTTCGCGCCCTTCCTTCCTAACAATCTACTTGCCAATCGCCATTCCTAGCGATAGCTGTTGCAAACATACAGCGTGTTTCGCATATGTGAAAACATGTTTTACTGTTTGCCTTAGGCTTGATTACTTCTTGAAAATGAAGCGGGTAATGTAGAGACCCTGTCCATCTGGCTTGCCAGCATCGGACTCAACGCCGCTCGCGACAAATTCCAGACTCCATCCGGCGGCCACCATGTTGTTGACCTTGTCAGTGATCAATGCGTCGTTAGAAGCAATGTTTTGGAAGTTGATGCCCGCTGCACTAAAGAAGTTGACCAACTTGGTTTCCTTGAAGGCGTCAACCTTCAAATCTCCACGCTTTACATCACCCTGACCGCTTTTCTTTCCGTCAATACGTTCTGTGGTAGCTGCCTCACTGTCGGCCTCTGAGGTCGTCTCGATGATCCTAGAACGTCCAACTCCTCCTGGCACAATGCTCTCAACTACCGTAACAATTTTGTATTCCTGAGCAGCAGAATCCAAACAGGTGAAGAGGGCCAGGGCCCCGAGAAAGATCAATTTTTTCATGATATGAATTGTTTGTTGGGGCGAAGTTAACACACCGAAATCTGCATCTCAATGGATGCACCGCCACAAATCAAACGTGGTCCGAGGAACCGATAACTTCCAATGCTTCGCTGAAAAAAGCCTTCCCACGGTCCTGTGAATACCACTTTTGGACCTCTGCTGCAAACACCCTGTATTCCGGCTTAGGTGGAGGAGCCGCCTTAAAGTCTGCCACCATCCGTTGTGCCTCTTGCGGACGTGGACCCCACTGCCCTAAAACGTTCCCATCAGAATCAGCCACAATCCACAGTGGGATGGCCCGGGCTCCATGGGTCAGAAAGTCCTCCATGATCGAGGCAGGTTCATCGCGCAACACCACATCCAAGTGGATGCCCGCACTGCTGGCCATCGCCCCAATCAAAGGCACCGTTTGGGCCGCATCTCCGCACCAGCTTTCAGTAATCACGACCCAATGCTGGCCCTGAACCATGACGCTTTTCAGAGTGGCTTCAAGGTCCGAGGACCACTTGGAAGTCTTCGTCACCCGGCGCATTCGAAATGCATTGAGCCGGGTGTATTCAGCCAATGCTTCCGATGGTTTTGGGCCGCTGTGTGTCCCTTCTTCCACCCAATTTTCAACGGCATTGACATAGGCCGAATAGGACATTGCCCCTTGGCGACCAGCTTTCCACCATGCTTCCCAATGGGATCTGCTTACGTCCATTATGAATGTTGGTTTTCGCGGTTATTTAACCAAGAGGTGAGGGCCTCAGCAGCCAACCTTCCCGACCGCATGGCCCCATCAAGGGATGGAGCCAGCAGTGCATCTCCTGCCCCAAAGATGCCGTCTTCGAGCTCAGAACCCATCTGGGCACTTCCCACCGATTGGATGCGGGGCAAAGCCTGCTGAATCATGGCACTCCACTCTACATCCCCGCACGCTATCCCCGCATCTAACAGCTCTTTGCGGATGACCACCATGGCTTCTTCAAAGGTCTCTTGGGGATGAAGCAGTGCGGTCACGTTGATCCGTCCCAACCCCTGACTGCCCTCGAGGTCCTCCATAAAATGAAAGTTGGTCACCTTTTGGGCCGCTGGAATCAATCCAATCACCGGTTTTCCGAACCGCCGCGCCGTGGTCTGACACACGACATTGACACAGGCGTTCCACTGGCCAAGAGGGTAGCTCTCATGAACCCCCGCCGTTGCGACAATGGCACCCTTTGAAAGTGACAAACGGTTTCCTTCGACCATCACCCCCCCCTCCTCAATGGCTTCCACGCGGCAGCCCAGCTTCACTTCGGTGCGCTTGAGCTGTGATGCCAGGTGATGGACCAAAGCCGCCATGCCTCCTTTGGGCCGCACGACTTGCCCATCGGCAAGCATTCGAAAGGTGTACTGAAATTGGGCCGCTGGGGTATCCAGCGCGCCTTCCAGAAAAATGCCCGAAAAGAAGGGCTTGAGAAAATCCGCCACAAAAGCGTCAGAGAAGCCCCAATCCGCCAAGAATGAGCGCGTGCTTTTGTGCGCCCATGGTCCCAATCCAAGGGGCTTTCCTGTATGCTTGCGGTCCATTTGGGCAGCAAAATGGCCATTTTGGATGTCCTCGGTCGGGCAAGCCTGCAGCTTGAACACAAGCCGCAAGACCTTGAACCTATCGGACCAATTCCCAATGCCACTCATCAATGTCGCCGGAAGCCAATTCAAGGCCCTGCGTGGATCGGCGAGAACGCGCCATTTGCCCCTCAAAAAAACCCGGGCTCCCGGCACAAATGCAGTGCATTCGAGGGTTTCGAAGTCCACCCATCGGCTCAGTTCGGGATACCCCGCTTGCAGCACCTGAAACCCACGGTCTACGGGAGTCCCATCGGGCAAGCTTTCGGTGCGCAGTCGGCCACCCAAACGGTCCGAAGCTTCAATCAGCAACGGGCTGTACCCTGCTTCCTCCAGGGTAAGACAAGCAGCCAAGCCAGCTGCGCCGCCGCCGATGACGACAGGTCGATTGTCGAATTTCATGGTGATCAGGTCAGTCCGTTGAAGGGGGACCAGGGACTGCAGTCTTGCCCGAATCAGAGACCAACCGCTGCAACTCACTGAGTTCCTCTGCGGTAAAATCCCGCCACTCACCGAGCGGCAGATCCAAATTCATGTGCATGATGCGAACGCGTTTGAGCCTCACCACTTCGTATCCGAGGTGCTCGCACATGCGCCGAATTTGACGGTTTAGGCCTTGGGTCAAGACAATCCGAAAATGCCGTGGACCTGTTTGCTCCACTTCGCACCGGCGGGTCACGGTGTCCAAAATGGGAACGCCCCCCGCCATGTCTTCGAGAAATTGGCCCCGGATTGGGCGGTCCACCACCACGTGGTATTCCTTCTCGTGGTGGTTGCGGGCCCGCAAAATTTTGTTGACCACATCGCCATCAGAGGTCAAGAAAATCAACCCCTCACTGGGTTTGTCCAAGCGCCCTACTGGGAAGATGCGGCGCGGGTGACCGACCGCATCAATGATGTTGTCGCGCTCGCGCCTTTGATCGGTTGTGCAAACGATACCGACAGGTTTGTGGTAGACGATGTACACATGGTCTTCTGCTTTGGTCGGCTGGCCCACGGCCTTGCCATCGACCTCCACCACATCACCCGGCATGACTTTCGTTCCCAATTCGGGCACGGTGCCATTGAGCGTGATCCTCCCTTGCTCTAAGAGCTTGTCCGCGGCCCGGCGAGAGCAATGTCCCACCTCGCTGAGGTACTTGTTGATTCGAATGCCTTTGGCAGCCTCCATGGTGTAAAGAACGGCCAGATGAAATCAGTCGACCACGATCCAGCGCCAGCGGCTTCCATCGTCGAGCGTCAACATGTAGACGCCAGAGCTGAGGCCATCTCGGCACAGGCCGTTGACCTGGCTGAACGTGCGCCGCAATTGACCTTGGGCATCCCAAAGGGCTCCTGAAGCGGGCATTCCATCCCATGCCACACACGTCGAAGATGGATTGGGGCCCATGACACGTGCCTCCCGCTTGGGGGTATCGCCAACATCCAATATGATGGCGTAGTTGTTTGTGGAGGCCGCTGTCGGGGTGGCAAACCACACCCAGTAATCCGCTCCATCAGGATAGCGTCCGAGCGACGCGTCCTGCTCTGATTGTCCGAATGCAAAAAAGTCGAGCAACACCCACACCTCTTCGGTGTCGTTCCATTCGAAAAGCGCAATTTCATCGCCCGTAGATGACAGCGTGAACGGCGCGTGATATTCCCCTTGTTCCGGATCATTGTCGACCCAATAAAACGCCCATTCTCCTGGACCTATGGTGCCCTCTGGCAATGCGTATTTGTCTGGGATGCTCAGGTTATCGGTCAGGTATTTCCCACCGAGTTCAATGGGATAGTTGCCCGCATTGAACAGTTCTACCCAATCGTCAAACTCTCCAAAAGCGTCCGAGACATTGTTGGCATTTGAGCTCATGAGCTCGTTGACTACCAAATCCGAAGGCGATACCCCAACGGTGGCGGTGACTGGGTCGCAAGGCAACCAACGCTCTAGCCCAGAGGCGCTTACTGCCTGCACTTGGTAATCCACCGTGGTCCAATTCCATTGGATGGGCACCTTGATGCCCCATGTGCCATCTCCAGCCTGGCGGTCGCCGTGTTCACCGTCGTCGTACATGACGAAAGGCTGCGCCCCGCCCCCTGCATCGACCCAACACGTGACCTCTACAGCATCTCCACCTCCGTCTACAATGGCACGCACACGCAGTGAGTCCAAGACCGGCGCATTGTCCTCCAACTCGTGGGTGATGAGCACTTCTCCTTCGTCATCCAGCTGGTCATTCAAGCTGAAGGCTCGGCTGACCAACCATTGTTGGATTCCAAACTCCACATGCCCTCCCCAGGCATCGGTCAACGAAGCTTCAAAATCTTCGAATTCGAAGCCAAAAGTCAAGGGGTAGTAGGTGTCTGAAGCCACATGGGGCGAGAGCAATGCCATGCGTGGCTCGAGGTAGGCATTGACGCTGTCGGGATGGGCATATTCGGAGACAATGCGCCAGAGGTAATGGGTGTACCAATCCCGGTATTCGGGGACCTCCATGAGCCGGTCGTAGAGGGGGCGGGTTTCAGAGGCCCACTCGTAGGGATCACGCGACACCCAGTCGCCGTCGACCCAATCGATGCCCCAGGTGTTGTCCAAATCGTAGGGGATGTATTCAAACAGCCCGGTCTGTGGGTTGTGATAGAGGTAGAAGTTGTTTTTGTTGCCGGTGTAACCGTCCCAGTTCCCACTGACCACGTCCAAGGCCATGACCTTGAGGAAATCGGCCACATTGAAGACTTCTTCGATGGCACACTTGAAACCTTCGTCTGGGGTATTGTTGAGGATGCCGATGAATTCAGCCAAGTCCGTGTAGTCGTCTTCTCCGGTATTGGTTTTGAGCTCATACACCCGGCGGCCGTTGACTTCTAACTTGTAGTCGTCGGCGTTTGGACTGATGTATTCGAGGGTAGCTGGCCAAAGGCATTTGTAGAAGTTGCCGCCGTCTTTGTCGTAGTACTCCTCCACGAACTCTTCGTCCATGTGCTCAGTGTTGACATACGCCCCCATGTAAGCTCCATTGAGCATCACCTTGACGAGGCTGTTGCGAGACCCCGCCAAACCCATGCGGCGCAATATGTCCCAGCTCAATGCCGCGCGGAGCAGCGAAGGATCGTTTTGGTTGGCGTTGAGGTTGAGCTTCTCGAGGTCGGCAAACTTCTGTCCAGGGATGAATGCATTGAGGTCAACCTTGAAGCTCTTCTTTGGTGCAAACAAGGAGGTGTTGCCCCTGAGGCGCACCGCCACCGTGTCGATGATGGTGTCGAGCACCGAGGACTGGTAACCAACGGTGGCCGGGAAGGGGTTGCTCGACGCATAGTCCACATCCCCGAAGAGCATAGCATCGGCGTCGGCGGGATCCATGGTGATCACCACAGTGGCGATCTCATCTTGCAAAAAGACGGGGCCGAAATCAGGAAGGTCCGTTTGGGCCATTGAAGATCCCATTGCACCCCACAAAACCAATGTCAGAAAACTGAGGGCAGCACGTGACATATAGGACGTTCTCATGGCGCAAAATTAAGGGGCACTTGTCAAGGGATTTGACTTCATAGATCTGCCTGTCCTCAATGTGTCACCAACAAGGGCCGAACTTCTCGTCCGGTGGGCAAGACACACTCCAACAGGTACATGCCCGGAGCCACGCCATCCAAGGCATGCCAGGTGCGCGGGGCAGAAGGTGGCCAACGCCTGACCTCTGCGCCATTCACATCACACAGCCGAAGGTGCGCGCCCCCCACATTCAGCTGAAAACCACTTTGGGCGGGATTGGGCCACATGGCCCATTGGACCTGCCTGACCTCGAGCAAGTTGGTGACTTCTTGAACTTCAACGTCGAGGTTCAAGACCGCCCCGGTGCATGCGTCATTGGTCTCTACCACTTGAATGCTGTGCCCGCCTATACTGGTCCATTCTACGGTCACAATAGAAGTGCCTTGACCAGACTGTAGCGTCCCGCCAGACACCGCCCAAGTGTAACCGTTTCCGGCCTCAGCAGGCATGGCCACATAAAGCTGGGTAGCCCCTTCATCCACGACCTCGCTGCCATCGATTCCCGTGGCAGTGAGGTAGGCACAACTGCCGTCGTCTTCGCTGGCAGACTCCTCGAAATTGCACGCCTCCGAGTCGGTGCAACCGCTGACCTCCAACTCATCGCAAACGCCATCGCCATCGCTGTCATTGAGACAGTTGCCTGCACAATCGTAATAGAGGGCCGAGAATTCACAGCTGCCATCGTCTGCGTTGGCCAAAGGGTCATAGTTGCAAGCCTCTGGATCGGTGCAGCCCGGTACGTCGCAAATGCCGTCGCCATTGGCATCGGCATCGCAGCCGCCGCCGCATTCACCCAAGGCATCCAATTGATTGCCATCGCAATCACAATCGCCCTCGGGAATGGATTCGCAGCCACACTCGTACACCGCTCCAGGACCATCGCAGACGCCACACTCGTCCAAAACCCCTCCAATGCAGGGGTCCTCATTGTCACAGATGCCATCGGCGTCCACGTCGGCACCGCAATCGCCCCCGCATTCGCCCAAGGCATCCAATTCCGCTCCCTCACAATCGCACCAACCAAAATCCGATGGAAACCAGCACGACCCATCGTCTTCGCCCGCATCTGGATTGTAATTGCAGGCCTGTGCATCCGTGCACCCTACCGCGTCCGTCGTGGATGCGCAAACGGTCACGTCATCGAGCAAATAAGACCCTGTGCCTCCGTCAAAACTGTAGCCGTAAAAGTTGACCCCACCGAGGTTGCCAGGATAGTCCAACAGTGCCACGAGTTGCCCGCCAATGATGACCCGCACTGTGTTGTTGTCGAGGTCAAAAAGGTGGGTAAAGAAATTGTCTACCCCCACCTGGAACCCCGAAGTCTGAAGCGTATCGTCGCCTTGAACCAAGGCCAGACCGCCCTGCGGATTGATAAATGTCTCCAGTGTCCATTCAATGCCAGGAGTCTCCTCACCTTGGAAATTGTAATAGGCCGTTTGACCCGCTTCCGTCGAGATGGAAAACTGAACCACGTATTCGCCTTGGGTGGCCCCAATGGGGAAATACACATCGCTGGATTGCGACGGATCGGCCTCGGCAGAAACGATGGCAAGCGCTCCGTCAAACCCATCAAATAACACAAAGGGATCTTCGGCTGTCCCAGACGGACCACTCCACGTCTCCCAACCATTGGCCGCCTGGACCGTCAATGGCACAGCGGCATCATAAGCCTGGAAGGTCTCCAGCAAAAGGGTCTCCGTGCAGCTGAAGCAGAAGTAATCGCAGCTTCCGTCGTCGTAGTCTGCCGCTGAATTGAAGTTGCAGGCAGCGCTGTCGGTACACCCGGGAATCAGCCCATCAAGGGGGCAGACATAAGGCACGGAAAAAGTCACCTCTGTGAGGTCCAGGCCCTGAGATTCACCGTACCCGTTGTACAAGGAAACAGTCCAGGTGCCGACACCAGACAAATTGAGGCCAGACAGGTTCAGCGTTGCGGAGTAACTGCCGCCGCCGCCCGTATCCCAATCCTCTGGCCAATCGACGCCGGCAGCGGCAGCCCCAGTGGTTTGATCGAAGCCCCCCCATTCAAAGCAGTCGCCATTGGGGTCGCACAGGAGCACCAACAAATCTGAGGCCCACTCTCCTGTGGTCGACCCACCCCATTGCAAATCGACTTGAATTTCACCGACGGTGCCAGCGCCTCCAAACGTAAACTCGAGCCCTTGGCCTGCTGCTGCATTCAACGACATGCCCCAGAGAGAAGTGCAGTCGCCGCATGGCTCTCCCGCAACGGGATAGATGCAACTGCCATCGGTCAAGGTGGCTTCAGGATCGTAATTACAGGCCGCCTCATCGGTGCACCCTGGAGTCCCGACTGGACCATCAAGGGCATCGTAATCCACCGTCCAACCGATGTCCTCGAGAACCCCGAGGCACATGGCCCCGGGAGAATGAATGGCCTCGCCATTTCCAATCTGCGGGGTCATCAGAGAGTGCTCATTGCCGGCGGGATAAGTCGACTCATCGAAATGCGAAAAACTGGACCCTTGGTTCCAAGAAGAGGGCGCGTAGAGTTTTGGAGAGAAGGCTCCGCTGTAGGCGTTTCCTTGGGCTCCCGCCCAAAACAGGTCGTCAGAAACAAGCGCATCCCCCAAGGCTTGCGACCCGCTTCCAAAGTCCAAAACGGGTATGCTGCCGCCTGTCCACACAAACCCATCGTAAACATGGGGCAAGCTGCCATTCAAGATGTAGCCATTAAGGTCTGTCCCGACAAACGCTGTCCCGGCAAATCCGAGGCCATGTCCAATCTCGTGAAGTACAACCGACACCAAATCAAACTGGGCAAAGGGGGTGTTTCCGTCGAGGCCATAGTACCAATTGGTGCCACTGTCAAAGTTGGCCGAAATGTCGGCCTCCCCTGGTTCCAGGTCTGAACCGGCGAGTTTGTCGGCCAACGGTGAGGGGTACAACACATTGTTCGCGGGTGCGCCTCCAAAGTTGTAGTAGAGGCCATTGGCGCCCGCCGAACCCAAGGCATTGCCGGGCAGATCCTCCCAGGTGGCATTTATAATAATGGGCACATCGCTGGTGATCAGGCCTGACCAAATGTCCACGGCGTACTGGAAAGCGGTTTGGGCGGGGGCCGAAAACCCGGTGTAGTTGACGATGAATGTGGCCGTGCGCTCTTCAACAGGCACCCATGCTGGGGCGGGCACTTGAGAAACCGCATCCGATTCGACCGCTGTAAGGACCAGTCGGTTCGCGGGGGTGGCGGAAGGGGTGCTTTGCGCGACGGCAGGGACAATGAATCCCAGAAAAATGGCAGAAAGAAAGAGGCGCATGGGGCTGGTAAATCTGAAGCAAACTAATGCGCACTACCTTGTATTCATGACGCGCCGAACAGAGGTTTTCATCATGGCACTTTTAGGTGCAGCACTCTGCAGCGGCGCAGGATGCAGCAAAATCGACTCCCCTGAACCCGAGCCTTCTCCGCTTCAGGAAGTGGCCCACCCCGACTTGCCTGCCACGTCCATTGGTTATTCTGAAATGGAGTTTCCCCAGAACTGGCTCAACGACCCTGCACTGGCCTTGTTCGGTAGCTTTGGCGAAACGGTGGACATTACAGATGCCGGAGCCACATTGGGGCGCGTTCTTTTCCATGATGTCCAGCTGTCCTCAGACAACACGGTCTCATGTGGGAGCTGCCACCAGCAGCAACACGCTTTTGCCGACATCACGCCAGGGTCAACAGGCATATCGGGCGTCCCGCTGGAGCGCAACACCCCTGGGCTTTTCAATTTGCGTTACCAACGCCGGCTGTTTTGGGACCTGCGCGTAGCGGGACTGACCAACCAAGTGCTGCAACCGATTGGACACCCCGATGAAATGGGCATGGACCTCGAGGAATTGGGATCTAAACTGACCCGCCTCCCCTACTATCCCGCTTTGTTCGAGGCGGCCTTTGGTGATCCCGCCATCGACCTCGACCGCATAGCCAGTGGATTGGTGCAATTCCTCAGGTCCATCCGCTCTTACCAAAGCCGCTATGACGCAGGGGTTGCCAACGGATTTGCTGACTTTACAGCCAGCGAATTGACCGGTAAAGACGTCTTTTTTGGGGGAGATACCCGGTGCAACCAGTGCCACAGCGGCCTGAATTTCTTCTCCACACAAGCGTTTATCAATGGCCTCGAAATGGACTATGCCTCGGCAGGAGATGCTGGAATTGGCGCCCTCTCTGGTGACCCATCGGATGATGGACGTTTCAAAACGGTCTCCTTGCGGAATGTAGGCCTCACCGCACCTTACATGCACGACGGCCGGTTTGCAGACCTTCGGGCCGTTGTGGACTTCTACAGCGACGACATCGCTCATCACCCCTATCTCGACGAACGGTTTTCGGAAAATGGGGTCGGCCTGCCTGGCCAAGAACCTTACCGGCTCGAATTGACTGAAATGGAAAGGACGGGGCTGGTGGACTTCTTGCACACCCTTTCCGACACCGTGATTACAACATCACCCGCCTTTTCATCGCCCTTTTGACTTCAGTCTGGCGTTAAGCTGGGATCAAGACCTCGCAGCGTGAGCCGATTCCGGGCTCCGAGTGGACCTTGATTTGCCCTCCATGCTTTCTGACGATCTGGTAGACATGGCTCATGCCCATGCCCAGCCCATCTTCCTCTTTGGAAAACCTCCTGAATGGCTCAAACAGCGCGCTGGCTTGCTGCTTGTTCATGCCTCGGCCGTTGTCTTCGATCACCAACATCCATCCGTCCGGCACCTTCTCCGCGCTAACGTCAACATGAACTTGAACACCGGGCCGGCCATATTTGATGGCATTTTCGATCAGGTTGCTCAGGACAATCCTCATGCCCAACGGCCCCGCCTTTATCACGGGCAGATTTCCAACGTGCAACTGGGCTCCCGTGCGGATGATGAGGTATCTGAAATCCTCTTGGATTTCGGTGACAAGCCTTCCGAGATCAACATTTATTGATTCACTTTCCCCTCCCAAACGGGCATGGTCCAACAGGCCTTGAACCAGCTCATCCAGCCGGGTCGAAGAAGACTGCAACCAACCGCAGAGCTGCTGGCGCTCCTCATGATTTTCTGGCGCAGTGGAGGACAACATTCGTGCGCAACTGCTGATGTTCCTTAACGGCTCTTTCAAGTCGTGGGCCACGACCATGGCGAATTTCTTCCAATGGTGCTCGTCGCCCTCTTCCCGTTTTGCGAACTGTAATTCTCCTGTGAGGGAATTGACAACATTGGGCTGAATCTTCATGGTGCAAATCCTGAGTGGCCGTGAATCTAAAAACTCCAAAGCCCCAGTGTCAAAGCCTTGTTTTGAACAGGCCGTTAAACCGGACCTCGAAAACGACTCAAATAACTAAAAATCAGAAACATAAATCCCTAACTTCAAGGATTCTCTTTTCGGGGCGAGATTGCTCCTACAGTGCTCGAAATCCCGGCTTGTCAACGGACGGCTGATCGACTGCAACAATTGTTGGGTTTTTACGTAATCATACCATGGGAATCAAGCGCACTTATGACACGTTGGTCATTGAGGGAGGCAGCCTCAGGTGCGCTTTTACCGCAGGGGTGCTCGACACTTTTTCTGTGGTGAGGTTCGACCGCTTTAAGCGCTACTACGCCGTTTCGGCTGGCACCATGGCGCTGACCTCCTTTCTTTCTGGGCAACGCAAGCACTTCATTGATGTGGCGTGCCACATGGTGGAGGACGGTCAATTCATCCGGTTCACAGGCGCCTTTAAAGAAGAGGGATTGATGAACCTGGCCCACCTGTTTGATCATGTTCGCCGTCACCGGCCCTTGGACATTCAGGCAGCTGCTTCAGCAGCCAAAGGCAAGGAGGTCCGAATGGTGACTACCGACTTCGACACTGGCCGCCCCTTGTATTTGGAACCCAAATTGGACGACTGGCTCCGCATCATGTGGGCCTCTGCCACCCTGCCTATGGTCACCCGTGGCAAAATTAAGGTGCGCGACCAATGGATGTTTGACGGGGGAATTTCGGACGCCCTGCCGCTGCAAGCTGCCATCGACGGCGGCGGCAAAAACATCCTCGTCATCCGAACCCGCCCCTCTGGCGAGCACATCGCCAAAGGCTGGATGGACACCTTTGCCACCTATTGGTACCGCGACAATCCAGCCATTGTGGCGTTGTACAACGAAGGACACCTCACCTACAACGCGGACGTAGACCGGCTGGCTTCCGGCGGAGAAGGCCGGATCAGTTGGGAGGAAATCGCGCCATTGAAGCCGCTCCGATCAGACGGTTACCGGATCAATGCAGGGCAGCTGATTCAGGACTACCACCACGGGATGGAACGCGCCCTCGACTGGCTGGAACCCCGCATGTGAGACCGGTAGAAATCAACAATTGGTGCCCCTGCTTTAAACTTGGGTTCGGTGGTTTAGAATCGCGTCTAACTTTGCGGCGATTCACTCTAGCCCAACATCATGCGCAAGCTGTTCACTTTGGCCCTTTTGGCCGCCACCACTCCCGCCCTGTTCGCACAGTGCGATGCCCTTTTCATCTCTGAGTACATCGAGGGATGGTCCAACAACAAAGCCGTCGAGGTTTACAACCCAACAGGGTCGGCCATCGACATGTCCGACTACCGACTCGAGCGTTATTCTAACGGCGCTACAGCTGCAGAGGAAAACCAGAAGGTCGTTTTGAGCGGCAGCATTGCACCCAACGACGTCCTCGTTTACGTTTTGGACAAGCAAGACCCTGACGGCGTGGACTTCGAAGCACCAGTCTGGGACGAACTGGCCGAAAAAGCCGACGTCTGGCTGTGCCCCGTTTACGAGGAGAACAACACGATGTACTTCAATGGCAATGACGCCTTGGTACTGCGTCAGATTTCAACCAATGCCGTCGTCGATATTTTTGGCGTGATTGGAGAAGACCCCGGCTCTGCAGGCTGGGACGAAGTCACCCAGAACCACACGCTCGTGCGCCGCCCTGAAGTCACATCAGGTGACGTCACTGCCACCGACGAATTCAATGTCCTCGCAGTGTGGGACTCCTTGTTGGTCAACACTTTTGATGAGCTCGGTCAGCACGTATGCGACTGCGTTGTCTCTGTAGAGGAGAATGGCCGCGACAGCTTCAAAGCTTTCCCCAACCCAACGGAAGGAAGCCTCTCCATCACCATGGCCACCCCCATGCGTGAGTTGATCGTTCGGAACATGGCAGGAATTGAAGTCCGCCGCGTGCTCGCCAACGGCGCTACCCGCTCGGAATTGGACTTGACCAATCTGGCAGAAGGCACCTATTTCGTAGAAGTTCAGCTCGCCAACGGCACAGCGCGTCACCGTAAGGTGGTCAAGCACTGATTGCCTCAATCTCGGCGAACATGAAGTCTCTTCTCGCACTGGTCCTCGCCATCGGCTTGGGTCTGTTTTCGGCTGCTTTTGGCCAAAACTGTACCGTAACCGGTCTGGTCAAAGACGGGTTTACTGGTGAACCCCTCATTGGGGCCTATGTGATGTCCGGAGAGGCGATTGCGCCGACTGACATTGATGGCCGCTACAGCTTGAGCCTTCCCCAAGGGGATTGCACCATCAGTTTCTCCTACATCGGCTACGAAGCCGCGGAGAAAAAGGTGGTCCTCACGGGGGCCGCGATGACCGTGAATGCCAAGTTGGAATCCCTGGTTCTCGGAGAGGCTGTGGTCGCTGCGGATTTGGCCATTGATCGGAAAACCCCCGTGGCGTTCACCAACGTCCTTCCGGCCCAAATCCAAGAGGAGCTTGCGGGACGTGATTTGCCGCTGATCTTGAACTCCACGCCAGGTGTTTACGCCACACAGCAAGGGGGTGGAGATGGAGATGCGCGGGTGACCATTCGCGGATTTGACCAGACCAACCTTGCGGTGATGGTAGACGGCGTCCCCATGAACGACATGGAGAACGGATGGGTCTACTGGAGCAATTGGGCAGGTTTGGACTTGGTCGTGCGCACCACCCAGGTGCAGCGCGGACTGGGCGCGAGCAAGCTTGCCATACCCTCGGTAGGCGGCACCATCAACATCCTCACTGGAGGCGATGAGAGCGGAAACGGAAGGCTCACCTTTTTGTCCGAAGTGGGCAATTACGGATACTACCGCAACAGCCTCGCTGGCGTGATCGGCAATCAAGAGAAGGGCTTCTTGCATTTTGTGGGTTCCTACAAAACCAACCAAGGTTTCGCCGAAGGTTTGGAGTCCAAAGCCTACGCGTACTACCTCAAGGGCCGCAAGACCATGGGCAACCACAACGTGAGCTTCACGGCATTCGGTGCGCCTCAGCGGCATGGCCAACGCGCCTACCAGATGCAGGTGTACGAGTTTGACTCTGACCTTGCCGAGCAGTTGACAGACGACAACGGCCAGCAAGAATTGGGAGAGGTCATCTCAGGTTTGGGTGAGACTGCGATTGTTTCACGTGGCCGCGGTTTCAATGAGTTCCTGGTCAACTACGATGAGGTTTACTACAACTACAACGAGGCCACAGGCCAAGTCGATACCACCTATGGCGAATCGCGTCGGTTCAACTCCAGACAGAACTATTACTTCAAGCCGATTTTCACGGCGCGGGATGTTTGGGGCATCAGCGACAAATCCACGCTGATCACCACCGCCTACGCCAGCTTCGGAAAAGGCGGAGGGGAGGCGATGAACAGCACACCAGGCAGCCGGACAGCCGATGGCACCATCGACCTGCAGCCCACATGGAACGCCCACCAGTTGTTTGAGTTTGGGGCCAACGGTCTCAACGTAGATGAAAACGGTGAGCGCAAAGGGTCGAACTTCATTCGCATCGCGCACAACGACCACCGTTGGTACGGAGCGCTCTCCAACTTTACAACCCAAGTTTCCAAGGAGCTCAGCTTTAGCACAGGCTTGGACGTCCGCCACTACACCGGAAGCCATTACCGGACCATCGGTGACATGTTCGGTGCAGACTACTACGACGCACCCGATGACCGCAGAGACCAAAATGCGGACTTTGACGCGCCGTTGCGTGAAGGCGACAAATACTATTACTCAGATGACGGCCAAGTGGCTTGGGGAGGCACATATATGCAGTTCGAGTTGGACAAGTACACCTACTCGGCTTTTGTCAATGTCTCCGCTGCCCAAAGCTGGTACCGGGGCATCGACTACTTCCGGCCCAAGGTGGTCACACTGGATGGCGACACATACGAGGTGCGTTCTACTGACGAATGGCGCCTCATTGGAGAAGACGACTGGTCCACCGGAGCATTGGCCAACGGAACCGTGCTGACGGCGGACAACCCTGGGCTCGAAACCTACTCCACCGATTGGGAGCGTTTGAACAGTGCCACCATCAAGGCCGGTGGCAACTACAACATCAACGAATGGATGAATGCCTACACGAACGTGGGGTATTTGAACCGGGCACCACTGTTCAACTCAGTGTTTGACATCAACAACAACCTCATAGAAGGCTACGAGAACCAGTATGTCAAGGCTGTGGAAGTGGGCTTGAAATATGCCAAGGGCCGTTTTGCTTCTAACCTCAATGCCTACCGCACGGGATGGGAAAACAAGGCCGTCAACCGTTTCTACAGTGTAGGCGGTCTGTGGAACGACCCCAACCTTTCCATTTACGCCGACACTTCGACCACAGCAGGCCGTCAAGACCTGTTGCTCTTGGGTGAAGATGACCGCGCCATTGAAGATGTGGACTGGGCCAACGAGCAGGCCAACATCATCGAAAACGTGGACCGCAACCTCGGTTACAACCTGCTCAATGCAGACGCCGTGCACTCTGGTATCGAATGGGACTTTGCCTACGACATCAGCGACAAGCTGGATGTTCAGGGTGTTTTCTCTGCAGGCAACTGGCGGTGGACGAGCAATGAGCGGGTAGACCTGGTCAACAGGAACACCAATGCCTTCATCACCCGAGCAGGCAGCGGGACTGTGGCGGACACCCTCGTGAACCTCGACGGCGTCAAGGTGGGAGACGCTGCACAGCGTCAAATCTCAGCCGCTTTCAGCTACCGCCCAAAGCGCGGTACCTACCTGTCCGTTCGAAACACTTGGTTCTGGCAGCACTATGCGAATTTCTCGCCCGGCGATGTGATCACCCAAGGAGCGCCAAAGGATGTCTGGGTCACCCCTGCCTATGCGCTGCTCAACGTCAATGCCGGCACCACATTTGAGGTGTCAGACAACGCCCTCTTGCGGTTGCGTTTGAGCGTGACCAACGTCTTGGACAAGTTGTACATCGCCGACGCTACCAACAACTCTCAATACGCCCCCAACCCTTACGGCCTCGAAGGAGGAAGCGGAAGGGCTGAAGTCTTTGTAGGCCCTCCCCGCATGATACGTGTTAGTGCCGTGCTCGAACTCAAGGGACTCCAAAACCCACGCTGAACATGAAATACATTTCGCTTCTCTCCCTGTTCATCGCCGCTGCGGTGGGCTCGGCATGCGCCCAAGACAACATCCTTGAGGCCCGGACCAACTTCAACATCGGTGATGTCGTCACCGTCTCTGGAGTGGTGACATCAGATGAGAACCTCGGCTCTGTGCGCTACTTGCAGGACGCCACTGCGGGAATCGCCCTGTATCCTGGTGGCGACTGGTCTGCTTGGGACGGCGACCCCATCATTGGTGACTCCCTCACTGTGACTGGAGAAATTACAGAGTACAACGGCTTGCTCGAAATTGGCCCCAACCTGTCCGCAGTGACTTTCCATGGTCTTGGAACCGTTCCTGAAGCCCAGATCATTTCTGCCTCTTCGATGAACGAAGGGCTCGAAGGTGAGTTGGTGCGCGTCAATGGCGCCAGTTTTCCACTCGCCGGACTCGAGATCACAGGAAATTCCACCTACGATTTTACTGCCGAGGGTGAAACAGGCATCATTTACGTGCGCTCCAGCAACAGCTTGGTGGGGGAAACCCTCACGGGATGTGCGGTGGACTTGGTAGGCGTCGTTTCCCAATTCTCCTTTGACGGCACTGGAGGCTACCAGTTGCTTCCAAGAGGGCCGCAGGACTTGATTCCCGCTTCCGACATCTGCTACACTTCTCCTGTGGTGCAATCCAACATGAGCACCACCGGATTTACATTGAGCTGGAGCACCGACCTCGCTTCTACGGGCACTGTGGAATATGGCTTGACAGAAGACCTGGGCCAGGTGATCGAAGGAGCCGCAGGAACCACAGACCACAGCGTTGACCTCACCGGACTTGAGCCAGGCACCATCTACTACGCACGTGCTACTGCTACCCTGCCCGATGGAGGCCAAGCCCTGTCATCGATCCGCCCCTATGCCACTGTTTCTAACTCTTCGGGTGACATCCACGTTTACTTTAACGGAACCGTAGACGTCTCTGTCGCGCTCGATGAGGAGGCCATGTCACTTGGAACCGACATGAACGACACCGTGGCTGCATGGATCACATCTGCGCAGCACACTTTGGATGTCGCTGCATACAACTTCAACGACCAGACTTTGGAAGACGCCTTTGAAGCTGCTGCCAACAACGGGGTCGAAATCCGTTGGATTTACGAAGGCCAAAACGCAAATGTGGGCTTGTCTAACCTCCCTGCTTCTGTGATCACCCATCCCCGCACGGATGGTCAAGGCAGCGGCATGCACAACAAGTTCATTGTAGGTGATGCTGACTACCCAGAAAGCGCTTTTGTCCTCACAGGTTCAACGAACCTCACCACTGGAAACCTGGTGCAGGACCTCAACAACGCCATCGTCTTTGAGGACCAAAGCCTCGCACGCGCTTACACCATTGAATTCAATGAGATGTGGGGTGCTGAAGGCATGACGCCCGACGCAGGCAACGCCAAATTTGGCGCGGACAAGACGTGGAACACTCCGGTGGACTTCTTGGTGGGCGGTGTGCCCGTCGAGCTCTATTTCTCACCTTCAGATGGCACCACCAACGCCATCCGCGAGGAGATTGAAGCCGCCGACTCAGAATTTGAATTTGCAGTACTCGCCTTTACCCGCGACGACCTCGGAGACGCCATCTCCGCTTTGGGACAAAGCTTTTTTGTCAACCCCATGGGGGGCATTGAGCAGGTCAACACCACTGGAAGTGAATATGAAAACTTGCTGGCCAATGGCGTTCAGGTCTACCACCACAACATCAGCAATGACCTGCACCACAAATACGCCATCGTGGACCATGCATCTCCAGCAAATGACCCTGTGGTGATCACCGGATCTCACAACTGGTCGTCCTCAGCAGAGAACGTCAATGATGAGAACACCGTGATCGTTCACGACGCCCGTGTCGCCAACCTCTACCACCAGGAGTTCCGTGGAATCTTAATCGCCCTTGGGGTCATCCAATCCGTCGAGGACCAAGACGGTGGCTCCATCTGCACAGTATACCCCAACCCTGCCCGCGACATTCTTTCTGTCCGTTGGGAATCCAATGCTGCTCCAGGAATTATGGTGATCCGCGATTTGTCAGGCCGTGAGGTCATGAACGCCCAGCTCAATCCGACCACCACACAACTCTCCCTCAGCGGAGTGGCCTCCGGCGTCTACACGGCGTCCGTGAATGGCCAAGGATTGCCCACCCGCATCGTGGTAGAGTAACCTCGTGCTCTGGCTCCCCCAACAGGGAGGACCAGCGATAAAAAAGCCCATGTGCATCCGTGCACATGGGCTTTTTCAATGGCACAAATTCGTGGCAGACTGTAGGTGCAACTCCCACAATCAGCACCGGCTTTGATGCACAGCGGAGCGCCTGTGCGGCTCAACTTGAGCGCTTGGGACAATCCAGCAAAGAAGTGCTAAAAACCGAGCCTTAGATCTGACAAAACAGCGGGCTTCATTTCACCCACCCAAGCGACCATCCTTTGGCAACCCCTTGATAACATGGCCATTGATTCTACCTCCTCAACGGAGATGTCAAATGTCATGGTCAGTAAAGCCAACCTTGAAAACGGTCAAATCAGATTTATACCTCTTTTGGTTCGAACAAACCAAGCCTGTCCCTGTTCATGACTCAGAATCACACAAATCCACAACATGCTCAAGCATACCCTCCTTATGCCCTTGCTCCTGCTCGGGTCCCTCCTCACAGCCCAGACCACCGTGGTCGACGTGGTTGTCAACAGCGAAGATCATACCCTTCTCGAAGCCGCAGTCATTGCCGCTGAACTCGACGACGACCTCTCCGGAGATGGTCCGTTCACATTGTTTGCGCCTACAGATGACGCAGTAACCGCCTTGGTGACCGAATTGGGCATCACAGCTGAGGACCTCCTCGAACTCGATGGCCTCGCTGACATCCTCCTGTATCACGTTGTGGGTGCCACCGCACTCAGCACCGACCTCATGGACGGTGACATGTTCACCACATTGCTCGGTGAGGACATCACCATCTCCATCATGGAC
>Ga0208971_1000128_pt1 | contig 54444 bp, 41 predicted proteins | sample AOAMet1_18_M0_10_2_FD_188229 | JGI IMG/M metagenome (GOLD analysis project Ga0208971, IMG submission 188229) | Ammonia-oxidizing marine microbial communities from Monterey Bay, California, USA - CAN11_18_M0_10 (SPAdes) | ecosystem: Environmental > Aquatic > Marine > Intertidal zone | place...
CTAGGGTTGGCGCAAACACCCAATCAATGCCGGTCACCGCTACTTCGAGAGCAGTTGCTTCGCCAATCTGGCGCATTAGGGGGGCATTATTCATCGCCCCAAGGCCAATATTGTGAGGGAAAATAGTCGCGCCAATAACATTGTTATGACCGTGAACTGCATCGGTACCCCAGATCGCTGGAATACCCGCACCGCCATCGCTAATATCTGTGCTGGCCTCGTAAAAACTGTCCGCAAGGGCAACCCAATCGGCAATGCTAGAGTTCTTGCCATTGGGCCAAGTGCCGCCGCCATTGAGTACCGAGCCGAGATTAAAATCACGCACCTGAGCCGCGTTAACATTGCTAATTTCCGCCTGAACCATCTGCCCGACTTTTTCAGCCGTGGTCATCTCGGCCAATAATAAGCCGACAAGGGTATCCACATTGTCGGTCACATCACTACTGATCTGGGGCCATGAGAAAGGCTCATTGCTAGTGACAACAGTAATAGCAACAGTGGCTGTGGATTGATCGCCATCCCCATCGACAATGGCATAGCTAAAACTATCGTTACCGCTAAAGCCTGGTGTCGGGATGTAGGTTGCACTGCCACTCTCCGTGAGGGTCAAGGTGCCATTGCTGGGCGCTGTATCAATGCTAAAGGTTATCGGACTATCTCCAAGACCTGAATCATTGGCCGCAAGGTTAGCGTTTAAAGTGGTATTTTGATCAGTATTAAAACTGTCAGCCACGGCTAACGGAATATTGTCCGCTGGGGGAGTGGGAGGCGTCACTGGAGGAGTAACTGGAGGAGTAACTGGAGGAGTAACTGGAGGAGTAACTGGAGGAGTAACTGGAGGAGTAACAGACGCCCCCGATGAACTGCCGCCGCCACCGCCGCAGGCACTTAGCGATAAGGCGATAGCAAGCACTGCCACGCCGCGGCCAAATGTTGTTAAGCAAGTTATTGATTTATTGTTGTTATGTAATTGACTAGAGCGCATTTGAAACCCCTTGAGAACAAGACCCCGATTTTGATCTATTACAGTCATCATTCACATAAGTTTGAGTTTGACGGTATACAGGAAGGGATGAAAGTGAACTAGACTAGCTTTACTTAATTCTTTGCAATGGCTCATTAGTACTCTTTTAAAAAAAAACCACTTTTTTAGTAGCCTAAGCCCATGATCTATAGGTAATACAGCCCCTTGCTATGGGGTTTTTTTATGCCTCAATATTATTTTTTTTAGAGTGTCGCAAAACCATATTTTAGGGTCGGATAATTATATGCAGGATACCCAAATTGGGCACAAACTGCGGACCTGTTTGACGCGCAAACCGCGCCGATATTATTGAGTGTAAGCCATGATAGAGTTACAAAAAAATACTGCAGCCTCTGAGTTTTTTTTCGGCACCCAAGTGCGTAAATCCCCATACTTTGACGCCACTATTCGCTGGGGTGCGAAAGGCTTTTCTGTATACAACCATATGTATATTCCTCGGGATTTCGGTGATGCCGAACAGAATTTCTGGAATATGGTTAATGGTGCCACTTTAAGTGATGTGGCCGTTGAGCGTCAGGTCGAGATAACCGGGCCAGATGCGGCCGAGTTTACGCAGCTGTTAACGCCGCGAAACCTGTCTGAATGTGCCGTTGGCCAGTGTAAATATGTGCTCTTAACCAACAGTGCTGGAGGCATTTTAAATGATCCCGTTTTATTGCGCTTGGGAGAAAATCACTTTTGGCTGTCACTGGCCGACAGCGATATTTTGCTGTGGGCGCGAGGAGTGGCGATTAACGCTGGTTTAGATGTCACTATTTGCGAACCGGATGTATCTCCTCTGCAACTTCAGGGACCTCAGTCTGGGCATATTATGCGCAGCCTCTTCGGTGAGCGCGTAGATTCACTGCGCTACTACTGGCTGGAAGAGTTTGAGCTTGAGGGGATCTCTCTGATTGTTTCACGCACCGGCTGGTCCAGTGAGTTGGGCTATGAGTTGTACCTGCGCGATGGCAGTCGTGGCGATGAGCTGTGGGAGCTGATTATGGCGGCGGGGCAAGAGTTTGGTCTCAAGCCAGGGCACACCTCATCGATTCGACGTATTGAAGCTGGCATGCTGTCTTACCATGCAGATATGGATGCAGACACCAATCCCTATGAGCTGGGATTGGGTCGCTTAGTCGATCTCGATATGGAGGCGGAGTTTATTGGCAAGGCGGCGCTGAAGAAAATCTATCAACAGGGTGTTAGTCGCAAACAGGTGGGGATGCGTATTGACGGCGATCCTCTGGGTGGGCCAAATAATGAATTCTGGCCGATTATGGTGGCGGGTAAACAGGTGGGTAAGGTGACTTCGGCTATTTATTCCTCGCGACTCAAGGCTAATATTGCCCTGGCTATGGTGGCCATTGAATATGCAGAAGTTGGCACGCAGCTTGAGATTATCACGCAAATGGGGCCGCGCTCTAGTACAGTGGTCGAAAAGCCTTTTTATGATCCCAAGAAAAAGCTTGTTAGCCGCTAAAAAAATAACAATAAGTAGATAAAAAATGGTTCAAGGCAACGCTGAAGAGACCGATGACACTAATGGGGTGGATGATTACTCAGAGGAGTATCTTGCGCAGATACTCACCGAGATAAAAACCATTGCCCTAGTGGGCGCCAGTCCCAAAGCTCACCGCGACAGCTATCTCACTATGCAGGCACTTCTAGAACAGGGTTATACTGTTTTCCCGGTTAATCCTCGCGAAGCTGGCAAGCAAATTCTTGGGCAGCACTGCTATGCTGATCTGGCTTCTATTGATCAGTCGATTGATATGGTGGATATTTTCCGCTCCTCTGAGGCCGCGCTAGGGGTTACCCAAGAGGCCATCGGGATTGGCGCTAAAGTGGTGTGGATGCAGTTAGATATTATCAACTCCCGGGCTGCCGAACTGGCAACTGCCGCCGGCTTAAAAGTTGTTATGAATCGCTGCCCAAAAATAGAATTTCAAAAAGCCTACTGGACTAGCAGGGCAGGTTAATCTTTAGATACAGGTGTCGTTATGGAAAATCACAGTAGTGAAATTTCGCGCAGTGAGCCTCTCAACAGTGAACTGCTTAAAAGTGAACTATTCGACAGCGGGGTTCTGCGCCTAACGCTCAATGACCAGCGGCGGCGCAATGCGTTATCGGAGGATATGCTGGCTCAGTTAATGGATGTCCTATCCACTGCCGCGACCAACACAGAGGTTCGGGTAATTGTTTTAGCCGCTGAGGGCCCTGCCTTCTGCGCCGGTCACGACCTCAAGGAAATTACTGCAGCCCGTGCTCAAGAGGATGCCGGTAAAGCGTATTTTACAGGGCTATTTGAACGCTGCGCCTCAGTGATGCAATTAATTGTCAACAACCCTAAACCGGTAATTGCAGAGGTGGCTGGAGTGGCCACTGCAGCAGGCTGTCAGTTGGTGGCGAGCTGCGATTTAGCGCTGGCAGCAGACGCTGCTCGGTTTGCTACTCCGGGGGTCAATATAGGCCTATTCTGCTCTACCCCTATGGTTGCTCTGTCGCGTAATGTGGCCAACAAGCAGGCCATGGAAATGCTGCTAACCGGCGATATGATAAGTGCCAGTAAAGCTCAGGAAATAGGCTTAATCAATCGCACCCTAACCGCTGAACAGTTGACCGCTGAGACGATGGCAATGGCGACTAAGATTGCCAGCAAATCGGCAATGACCCTAGCGGTGGGCAAGCGTGCCTTTTATGCACAGTCTGAGATGAGCCTGTCCGATGCCTATAGTTACAGCTCACAGGTAATGGTTGAGAATATGCTCAGGCCTGATGCCGAAGAGGGAATTGGCGCTTTTGTCGAAAAACGCGCTCCACAATGGACAGATCAGTAACGCCTATGAACAGTATCTATGATCGGGATTTAGATAAAAATCAGGCCAATTACCAGCCCCTGACGCCCCTGACTCTCTTGGAGCGTGCGGCCACCGTTTTTCCCGATCATATTGCGATTATTCATGGCCATCTAAAAATAACCTATGGGGAATTCTACGCCCGCTGTCGCCGCTTTGCTGCGGCTCTGACAGAACAGGGTATAGGTTCTGGCGACACGGTATCGGTAATGCTGGCCAATACTCCGGCCATGCTCGAAGTGCACTATGCGGTGCCAATGTGTGGCGCAGTGCTGCATGCAATCAATACCCGGCTGGATGCCGCCATAATTGCTTTTCAGCTTGATCATGGGGAGAGCAGGGTACTGATTACCGACTTGGCTTTTAGTGCAACGATTAAATCCGCACTTGAGCTGGCAGCGGTTGAACCACTGGTTATCGATTATCAGGATCCAGTATTTCCTCAGCAGGGGGAGTTATTGGGGCGCTATGATTATGCTGCCCTAGTCAGCGCCGGTGATCCTGACTTTAACTGGCTGATGCCAGCTGATGAATGGGATGCAATCAGCCTAAACTACACCTCGGGCACCACCGGTGATCCCAAAGGCGCAGTCTATCATCATCGTGGCGCCTCGCTGCTGGCTCAGGGTAATGTGATTACGGCTTCTATTCCCAAGCATGCAGTCTATCTATGGACATTACCCATGTTTCACTGCAATGGTTGGTGCTTCCCCTGGACTATATCGGCAGTGACTGGCACGCATGTCTGTTTGCGTGAAGTTCGCGCTGATGCGATTTGGGAGGCTATGGTTGAACACCGGGTTACCCATCTCTGTGGCGCACCTGTGGTTATGTCGACCATCTTGGACGCCGACAAAAAGCACCAGCGTACTCTGCAACAGGCAGTTGATTTTTTTACTGCCGCTGCGCCACCGCCAGAGCGAGTGCTTGCGCAGATGCGCGAGGCGGGCTTTAACGTGACCCATCTCTACGGTCTAACCGAAGTGTATGGGCCAGCAGTGGTCAATGATTGGAACCAGCAGTGGGAACAGCTATCGATCTCAGAGCAAAGCAGCGTTAAAGCTCGTCAGGGAGTGCGTTATCACGCCTTGGAGGGGCTGGATGTAGTTGATCCACAAACTATGCAGCCGGTTCCTCGGGATGGCGAAACCCTCGGTGAGGTTATGTTTCGCGGCAATGTGGTGATGAAAGGTTATCTAAAAAACAAATCGGCCACAGATGAAGCATTTAAAGATGGTTGGTTTCACTCTGGTGATCTCGGAGTGATTCATCCAGATAATTATATTCAGCTCAAGGATCGCTCCAAGGATATTATTATCTCTGGCGGCGAGAATATTTCATCCATAGAAATTGAAGAAGTGCTGCACAAGCATGCTGCTGTGAGTTCCGCCGCGGTGGTTGCTATGCCCGATACAAAATGGGGTGAGACGCCCTGTGCTTTTATTGAGCTTGTTGAAGGTGCCCAACTCGGTGATGAAGATTTAGATCGCTGGTGCCGTCAATATATGGCCGGTTTTAAGGTTCCAAGGCGCTATGTCTTTGAACCGATCCTCAAGACCTCCACTGGCAAGGTTCAGAAATTCGTGCTGCGTCAGCGCGCTGTCAAAATGGCCCGTCAGATCGACTCATAGCTGTCTCGTCTTTGAGGCGTAGATTTAGATCCTGCCACTTATTTTTAAACTAGCTCCCGGTGAGCTTCCCAGAGCAATGGCTGCTGTGCGGATTGTCGACTCTGTACTGCGCTTCGAAATACAGGTTTTGATAGAGTTGCATGCTTTGCAGAGGGCTTAGGGCGTCATGGAGACTTTGACTAAATTTAGCCTATCAAGAAACAGTGATTTTGGTGTTTGGCGATTTAGTACACTTAGAGGAAGCGTGCGGCCGAAGTTTTTCTTTAGTCTTAATGGTGCCCAGGAGAGGACTTGAACCTCCACCCCCTTGCGAGGACTAGCACCTGAAGCTAGCGCGTCTACCAATTTCGCCACCTGGGCATAACAATAAAACTATCTTTATCTGTGAGATGACAACCTTGCGTTAACCATCTCAGTACTGCTTGGAACCGTCTAATTCCGCTGTTGCTGTGACCCTCTTCAGGCCTAAACCTGCAGCCGCTCACACAGCGGGCGCGAACTATAGTAACCGCGGAAGATTTTGTCAATTGCCTAAGAGCAAATTAGTTTTTTTGTGATCTAGTCTTGCCGTAGAGGAAGTCACTTTTGCCAGTATTATCGCGTCATACCGCTTGACTCTGATGGCTCTGCGAACCCTGCAGTTGGCGGTTTAACAGGGATAATCGGCGATGACATTCTTATATAATCTTACAAGGAGTTAGACCATGTTAGAAAAAACTAAAAAAATGCTTTTGATCGGGGCTTCTTTAATTGCTCTGGCGGGATCGGTACCGGCGATCGCAGCATCTACTGAAAAGGCCGGTTCGCCGGTGTCGGAACAGACCCAGCATCAGGTCAATATCAATAGCGCCTCTGCGGTTGATATTGCCAAGACACTCAAAGGTGTCGGGCTCAAGACCGCTAAGGCGGTTGTCGCCTATCGCGAGGCCAATGGCGCATTTGAGAGCCTGGAATCGATTGCCATGGTCAAAGGGATTGGCAGCAGAACGCTGAAGAAAAATTCTGCACGTATATTGCTCAAATAAACAGACTTGTCATGTAGAATAATCCGGTCGCCTAGATAGGTGGCCGGATTTTTTTATGGGATGAAAAAGGTTACTGAGGAGTAGTTCGATCAATGAGTTTTGATGCATTAATAACACTGGGTGTTTTGCTGGTATTTCTTGGCATCATTATTCGCGGCCGCCTTGCTATCGATTTTGCCCTGGCTGGGGCTATGGTGGCGCTGTTAGTGCTTGGTGTGTTGACCCCCAATGAGGCTTTTTCCGGCTTCTCCAATCCCGCTCTGTTTATTATTGCCTGCTTTTATGTGGTTGCCTCGGCACTAAAAGAGAGTGGGGCACTGCATTGGTGGGTGATGCGCCTGCTCGGCAATAGCGGTTCGATTAAAGGAGCTATCCCGCGGATTATGGGGCCGGTGGCTCTCTCTAGCTCAATGATCAGCAATACGCCGGTGGTGGCGATCTTTATTCCGCTGATTCAGGATTGGGCGCGACGTCACCAGCTGTCGGTGTCAAAGCTGCTTATTCCATTGAGCTATGCCTCTATTTTGGGCGGCACCTGCACGCTGATTGGCACCAGTACCAACATATTAGTGGTGGGTATGCTGCACAGCACCCCCGAGGCCAATAGTCTGAGTCTATTTAGCCCGGCGCTGGTTGGTATTCCGTTAGTAATCTTGGGTATTGCCTACTTTGTTCTAATCGGCCATCGCCTGCTTCCGGATCGCGGCGGTGTGATGGAAAGCATGCCGGATACCCGTGAATACGCGGTGAGTATGCGGGTAGAGGAGGGCGGCCCGCTGGCGGGGATGTCCATTGCCGATGCCGGGTTACGCCATCTGCAGTTTAGCTTTTTGTCAGAAATCCAATCCAAGGGTCATATTATTCCCGCGGTGGGTCCCGAGGAAATTCTCAGTGGCAACGATATATTAATCTTTGTTGGCCAGCCGGAAGGGGTCAGTGAGTTGCGCCAGTTCCGTGGTTTGGTGCCTGCGGAGGGTGAGGTATTAAAACTCGATGTACCCTACAGTTCGAGAGCACTGATTGAAGCAGTTATTTCGCCGGTGTCTAATCTGGTTGGCAAGACGGTGAAGGCCTCCAGTTTTAGAACTATGTTTGGCGGCGTGATTCTCTCGGTATCGCGCAATGGCGACAGAATCAATCAAAAAGTCGGCAGCATCGTGCTTCGCGCCGGTGATACCCTGTTGCTGGAAGCGGCACGAGGCTTTGTTCGCCGCCACCGCTATAGCCGCGACTTTCTGCTACTCAGCCGCATTGATGATGCCAGCATTCCCGATGTTAGTAAGGCACCCATTGCTCTGGGGTTGCTGGGGCTGTTTGTGGTGGTGGTTGTATCCGGCCTTATGTCATTGGTCGCTGCCGCACTGTTACTGGTAGTGGCCTTGGCGGCAACGGGATGCATCTCTATGGAGTTTGCTCAGCGCAGCATCGACTTTAGAGTGCTGCTGGCCATCGGTGCATCCCTGGCACTGGGCTTTGCCCTACAAAAAACCGGTCTTGCGGATCTCGCGGCCCAGGGGATTATCCTGCTGGCGGACGGCAATCCCCTGTTGAATCTGGTGCTGCTCTATGTGGCCACAGTGATCGCGACCGAATTGATCACTAACAATGCCGCCGCGGTGCTGATGTTTCCCTTGGCTCAGGCGTTGAGTATTGAGCTGGATGCAAGCCTATTACCCTTTGTGATGACAATAATGTTCGCGGCATCGGCTAGTTTCTTGACGCCGCTCGGCTATCAAACTAACCTCATGGTTCAAGGGCCGGGGGGGTATCATTTTACCGACTATTTCCGCGTTGGTATTTTGCTCAGTCTGATGGTTGGCCTCACAGTGGTATTGTTAGTGCCACTGTTCTGGCCGCTTTAAGTCGCCTTAGTTAGTCAGACTATCTGCATATTCTGAGCTATACTAAAAGGCATAATTCCTAATCCTATTTCCAATGGCTGCTGTCCCTGCCGATCAAGGCTCTGGATGTCAGTTATAAATATTTATATCAGGGGCCAACTGATTTTCAGTGCCCCTCACAAGAGAGACAATAATGACCGAGCTGACCTGCTTTAAAGCCTATGATATTAGAGGCCAACTTGGCACTGAGCTGGATGAAGAAATAGCCTATCGCATCGGCCGCGCTTACGCCGAATTCCTGAAACCCACAAGTGTTGTGCTGGGTGGCGATATTCGCCTTACCAGTGAGGCCCTTAAAGCCGCACTTAGTGAGGGCATCCGCGACGCCGGTGCCAATGTGATTGATATTGGTATGGTGGGGACAGAAGAGGTCTACTTTGCCACCTCCCATCTAAATGCCGATGGCGGTATTGAAGTGACTGCCAGCCACAACCCCATTGACTATAACGGTATGAAGCCGATCCGTGAGGGCTCTAGGCCGATCAGTTCAGATACTGGACTGTTGGACATTAAGCGCCTTGCCGAAGAAAACAATTTTGCCCCCATAGACCCCGACATTCGGGGTGACTATCAGCAGGTCTCGATTCTCAATGCCTATCTCGACCACCTTTTGGGCTATATCGATAACAGTGCCATTACCCCCCTTAAACTGGTGATGAACGCGGGTAATGGAGCTGCTGGCCATGTGGTGGACGCTATTGAAAAGCGTTTTGCCGAACTCAAGCTGCCGGTGGAAATCGTTAAAATCTTTAACCAACCTGATGGCACCTTCCCCAACGGCATCCCCAATCCTATCCTCCATGAAAATCGTGCACCCACTATTGATGCGGTACTGGAGCAGGGCGCTGATATGGGCATTGCCTGGGACGGTGATTTTGATCGCTGCTTTCTAGTGGATGAAAAGGGCAACTTTATTGAGGGCTACTATATTGTCGGTCTGTTGGCCGAGGCCTTTTTGCTGAAAAATCCCGGCGCCAAAATTGTCCATGATCCACGCCTTACTTGGAACACTATCGAAGTGGCCAAAAAAGGTGGTGGATGTGCAGTTCAGTCAAAGACCGGCCACGCCTTTATCAAAGAGCGCATGCGTGCCGAGGATGCGGTTTACGGGGGTGAGATGAGTGCTCACCATTACTTCCGTGACTTCTTTTATTGCGACAGCGGCATGATCCCTTGGCTGCTGGTAATGGAGCTGATTACACGCAGCGGCAAACCGCTTTCAGCTCTGGTGGACGAAATGGTTAAAGCCTATCCGTCTCCCGGCGAGATCAACCGCAAAATCGCCGATCCCGCCGCCGCCATAAAGCGCGTGCGCGAGCACTATCAGGCCAGTGCCCTGACCGTGGATGACAGCGATGGCATTTCAATGGAATTCCCTCAGTGGCGCTTTAATCTGCGCATGAGCAACACCGAACCGGTAGTGCGACTCAATCTTGAAACCCGTGGCGACACTGAACTATTAGCCAAGTGTCAACAGGAGCTTCTTGCACTGCTTGACTGAGTATCAACAAACAGATGAACAAACTCTCACAGGATGGTGGGTATGGGAATGGTTAAGGATAACTGGTTTTTGTTGCAGACAAAATCCAAACAAGAAAGCCGGGCAGTAGAGAACCTAGAACGACAAGGGGTCCACTCATTCTGTCCGATGATGCGCATCGAGAAAGTCTCCCGAGGATCGCGGGTAGTCAAACGGGAAGCACTGTTCCCGGGCTACCTGTTCGTCAACTTCGATAATGAATCGGTCTCTTCAAGCAGTATTCGCTCAACCCGAGGTGTCAGTCAGTTTGTCACCTGTGCCGGTGCCCCGATAAAAGTCCCAGAGTCGCTGATTGCTCAGTTACGGCTGCGCACAGATCCGAGCAATGATGAGTTGCTCTCTGATCTGCCTAAGCAGGGGGACAGGCTGCAGGTGGTCGACGGACCCTTTCGCGGTCTTAATGCGGTATTTTCTCAGCCCGATGGCGATGCGCGCGCTATAGTATTAATCAATCTATTGAATCAACAGGTCTCGGCATCACTGCCATTTAGCAGTCTGGTGGCTAAGGATTCCGGTAACGATGATTGATCTGCCTTTGTCAGGAGACTTTATTGGCATAGCAGCAATAGTTTGAATGGAAGCAAGACAGACAACAGGGAACAGTTTATGAACGATCGGCACAGCTCTTTTCTACTCTACCTTGGCATCGCCCTGATGTCTCTGTGTATGGCAGTGCAGGCTCAGCAAGTCTCTCTTGAGGCGGCCAGTGAGGGTTTAAAAGAAGCCCAAGAACTCTGCAGCAGTATTGGTGATCAAGAAAAGCGACTGGCCAAAAGCGCCGGTTATGATCTCGATAAGCTCTGCGGTAGTCTCGATCTAGTCGAGCTTCTCGACATTGACGAGGAAGAAGAGCCGCTGGTCACACCAAGGGAAGGCTCGCCATCTGCAGCCACCGCAGATCTTGCCGCTGTCCCCAGTCCTGAGACAAAGCGTGAATACGGTGCACAACTCAGCAAGTTAAAGCCCTTTGGTTACGATCTATTTGCTGGCGAACCGAGTGATTTTGAACAGGCTGCGCGGATCCCGGTTTCGCCAGACTATCTGCTTGGCCCCGGAGACACCGTAGACGTAGGCTTTTATGGCAAGGTCAATGACAGCTTCAGTCTTGAGATCAGTCGCGATGGCTCAATTGATTTTCCCAGCTTAGGGCCGATTAATCTGGCGGGCATGACTTTTAGTGATGCCAAACAGCTACTTCAGCAGCGCATTAAGCGCGAGATGATCGGCGTCGAAGCCGGTATCAGCTTGGGCGAGCTGCGCTCAATACAGGTATTTATGCTCGGTGAGGCCTACAAGCCCGGCAGCTATACCATCTCGGCACTTTCAATCATTACCAATGCACTGTTTGTCTCCGGTGGTATGAGTGATATTGTATCCCTGCGCAATGTGCAGCTAAAGCGCAACGGCAAGCTTATCTCGACCCTTGATCTCTACGACCTGTTATTGCACGGCGACACCTCAAATGACGCGCAGCTGCAATCTGGCGATGCGATTTATATTCCCACAGTGAAAAAGACCGCCTCGGTAGCGGGTTCAGTGCGGCGCCCGGCGATCTATGAGTTAAAGGGCAGCCTAAGCGCCCAGCAGTTGGTGGAACTTGCCGGAGGGCTGAAGCCCAATGCATTTAATCAGAGCGCACGGATTTATCGCGTCGCCAGTTCCGGATTTATGCAGGTGTTAGATTTAGATCTGGCCACGGCCCAGGGAAAGAAAACGCCGATTAAAAGCGGCGATCGATTAATGATTGATCAAACCGTGGATCAACAGGAACTGATTGTTACCCTCTCAGGCCATGTTCACTATCCCGGTGAGTCTCTGTGGAGGGAGGGATTGCGTGTCTCCGATCTGGTGAAAAATCTTAAAGTGTTAAAGCCCGATGTGGATTTAGACTTTGCACTGGTGCGCCGCGAACTGCCACCGGTGGGAAAAATTGAACCGATCTTTGTAGATTTAGGGGCGGTGCTGGCGGATTCTCAGAGTGAATACAATATTAACTTTTTGCCCAAGGACGAATTGATTGTTTTCTCCAATCAAAAAGACCGCGCCTTACGATTACAAGAGCTGGTAGAAGAACTGCGTCTGCAGTCGAAATCCGGAGAGATGGCACGCATTGCCACGGTTGCTGGGACAGTTAGGTCTCCGGGTAAATATCCCCTGACAAAAGGTATGACAGTCACCCAGTTGATTGCTGCCGCTGGTGGGCTTAGTGAGTCCGCTTACGCACAGTTTGTTGAACTCTCGCGCTACGATTTTAGCAATCTAGAACAGAGCTCATCGGATCATTTTACTGTGGCTCTTAGTCAGGCATTTGACGATCCGGATAAAGACCCGAAACTGCAGCCCTATGATGTGGTGTCGGTGCGCAGCATCCCGGAATTTCGTGAAAACCTCAGTCTTGAATTAAAGGGCGAGGTTAGATTTCCCGGGGTCTATACCTTTAAGCGTGGAGAGACCCTAACTCAAGTGATCACTCGGGCCGGTGGATTAACCAAGCTGGCTCATACGGATGCCGCGGTATTTACCCGCAAGGGTCTGCGTGAACAGGAAACTAAACAGCTCGAAGGTTTGCGCCAGCGCCTACGTGCTGAAGTGGCCGCCAGTGGTTTAGAAAAAGCTAACGAGGGAAAGAGTAGCGGTGCGGATATCACCAGTCGTATTGTTGAACAGCTGGATGCCACCCAAGCCCTCGGGCGTCTAATTGTTGATCTCGGCGACATTCTCGATGGCTCGGCGAACGATATTATTCTCAAGGATGGCGATGCCCTAGTGATTCCCGAGTACCATCAGGAGATTTCTGTCGTGGGTGAAATTCAGCATCCGTCATCACATCTGTTCAAAAAGAACCTAGCAATTAAAGAATATATTGAACTCAGCGGCGGTATCAATCGCTATGCGGATGCCAAGCTTATCTATGTTGTAAAGGCGAATGGTTCTGTGGCCTTACCCAAGCGATCGGGATGGTTTAGACATCGGCGCTCGATGATTGAACCCGGCGATACCATTATCGTGCCGCTTGATGTTGATCGCCGTCGCGCGCTTACCGTATGGAGCGAGACCAGCGCCGTGATCTATCAATTGGCGCTGGGTGCTGCAGCGGTTAATAGCTTTTAAAACCTGATCCATATTGAGCAATAACAGTGATAATGACAATGACAGTGGCAATGAAAAAAATTAAAGACTCAGCTCTCTTTCGACTGGTCATTTCAAGCGCGCGCGCACTGGCGCTCTTAATCTGCATGGTCGGCACCGTTGATCTGGTCACCGCTGAGCCCTGGCTGGATGTTCGCAATGCGCCATTGCGAGCGGACATCGAACAGCTGTCCAGGGCAGGAATTATTCAGGTACCAATCAATACTTGGCCATTGATGTGGGCAGGTATTCTCAATGATCTGGAACAGACCGACAGTGCCAGTCGATCGCTAAATCTTAAACTGGAAGATAGCCTTGGTCGAGTTTTAGCCGCCGGGCGCCGAGCCACCAGAACCTATCAGCCAAAGCACTCCCTAACCCTTTCTGTGACAAATCAATCACAGCTGATCAGACAGTTTGGCGATGACAGTCGCGACGAAGCGCAGCTCACTCTGAGCCGCAGCGGTATGACCGAAGACCTGGCCTATAACCTCGAAGTCAGCAGAGTCCTGAATCCTTGGGACGATGAGCAAACCCACTATGACAACAGCTACTTTGGCGTTGTCTGGGGTAACTGGATTGCAATGATTGGTAACAGTGAAAAATGGTGGGGTATCTGGTAACTCACGGATACCCCCCCTTCCTGAAAGAGTGTCGTTCTCGTATTTATATGTCCGCTACAAAAAAATCTCACAAAATCTGTAATTTAAATAATATTTTCATATAAATCAATGACTTATAATAAATAAACTTTTGTAGCGTCAAAATTCTATTTTCATCTCGATCTAGCCCTGATTTGACTGGATGGGCTTAAAGCGCAGGCATCAACGTCTCCAAATGCGCCTCAATCTCCTCTGAAGTCGTTCTAGTAGCATCACCTGCAACCACACCATTAATGAGCGTATCGCCCTGTAAACCGAATAGATAACGCAGAGTGAGCAATCCATCTGTCAAAGCATCTATGTCTCCATTACCATCTATATCTGCAAGTTCGCCAAGAGTGGCAATACGAGATTCAATATCCACTGATTCAGTATAGGCCGCATCAGAAGCAATAGTTCCTGTCACCAGCGCACTTCCGTCTAGTCCAAACATTCCTCTTAATAATAGAAGACCATCTGTCAGGGCGTCATAGTCTTCATTACCATCTATGTCTAAAGAACCTGAAGGGATAGTTCCAGCTAGAAATTCATCTAATGCAGTCACACCATCATTATCTTGGTCACTAGTAGCATCGGAGGCATCGTTTGGATCAAGTCCATAACGAGTTTCCCAAGCATCTGGCATGCCATCAAGGTCACTATCTGCTTTGTATAGAGTATTATTAGGGAAGGCATCAGCGTTATCGCCTATACCATCGCTGTCGCTATCCAACGTTTCAGAAGCATCATTAGGGAAAGCATCAGCGTTATCTCCTACACCATCACCATCCGTGTCGCTTGATTCATTAGCATTCAAGGGGAAGGCATCATCAGCATCCAAAACGGCGTCATTATCATCATCTGTATCAGCATTATTTCCAATCCCATCTCCGTCAGTATCAATCGCCTCGCTTGGATCTAGAGGAAAAGCATCTGTTTCGTCAGGCATAAAGTCATTGTCATCATCAGTATCAGCATTATTACCTATCCCATCAGAATCATTATCCACACTTTCAGAAGCATCTAGCGGGAAGGCATCATCAACATCTAAGACAGAATCATTGTCATCATCAGTATCAGCATTATTACCTATCCCATCAGAATCAGTATCCACACTTTCAGAAGCATCTAGCGGGAAGGCATCATCAACATCTAAGACAGAATCATTGTCATCATCAGTATCAGCATTGTTACCAATAAAGTCGAGATCAGAGTCTAAATACTCGAATGGATCGAAAGGAAAGGCATCAAAATTGTTACCTACACCATCACCATCAGAATCAAGCGTCTCAGAGGGATCGGTGGGAAATGCATCTGAATTATCGCCCACACCATCATCGTCAGAGTCAGTAGTTTCAGATGGATCTTTTGGAAATGCATCGGAATAATCATCAACACCATCATTGTCATCATCATTATCTCGAAAATCAGGGGTTCCATCACCATCTGCATCCAATAAGAATAAGCTGTAGAGATCCCAAATATATCCACCCTCTAGTAAACTTTGTGAACCACCATCATATTGTCTGATAATTACATCTGCTATGCCCGATTGCTCAAGTGAACTATCATCCTGTAGTACCACGAATTCTGTGCCTACCAAGTAAACAGTTCTATCAGCCAATGTTAACTTGTAAACGTAGAGGTAACTACAAGGGTCATGATCAGAAAAAAGAAACTCAATCTCGAGGATTTCATTTAGGCTCATTATTCGATCTTGCGATCTTGATTGACTATTAGTTTCGATATAAATGATATCGGTTCCAAAACCGCCATGAGAAACGACATCAATCTCAGAATTCTTTGAGAAAATTAAATCGTCTCCATAGCCTCCACTTACAAGCGCAGTTGTGTCTGATCCCCATGTCTCTATTCGAATATCATCATCGCCATCATTGGCTAACCAAATCTGATCAAAAAGAAGGGCATAGTCGTAATCGAAGAATAATGGGCCAAAGTTCCCGCAGGTGGCAACCCATATTGTGTCTTCATATTCTCTTTGATCTGTTCGATTATTACCCAAAAATGAAAGACTAAAGTAGCTATCACTATTGAGATATTCCCCACTATTAGTGCCCTCATATAGTGAGAAGTTACCATAATATGGGTCCAAACTATCGAAGATAAGTCTTGGATCAGTGGCTTGTATAGCGTCATCACTATTGCCATCACCATCTGAGTCGGCCACGAGTGGATCTGTTCCGTTTACAATTTCATCTTCATCAAGCACTCCATCGTTATCATCATCTACATCAGAGTTATTACCTACCCCATCACCGTCAGAATCTATATTTTCAGTTGAATCCAACGGAAACTCATCAAGACTGTCATTGAATCCGTCTTTATCCGTATCGGCATCAAAAGGATTCGTTCCATTTGTAACCTCATCTTGATCAGATACGCCATCATTGTCATCATCTGTATCTGCGTTATTGCCAATTCCATCAGCATCTGCGTCAGAAATCTCTTCGGAATTGTTTGGGAATACATCAAGATTATCATTCACACCATCATTATCAGTATCAGCATTTAACGGATCAGTGCCGTTCTCTATTTCCGTTTCATCAGGTATGCCGTCGTTATCATCATCTGTATCTGCGTGATTCCCAATACCATCAGAATCTGTATCAATATGTTCGTTTTCGTCCAATGGAAACGCATCAGAAAAATCACTGTGATTATCTCCATCCGTATCCATATTGTGAATACTGGTCCCTATCTCAACCTCTTGAAAATCAGATACTCCGTCTAGGTCAGTATCAATTGGAGTAAGAGCAATAATAAAAGGACAGTCATACAGAGGAACCCATAGATTATATGAGTAAGGATTTTGATTAAATTTCATTTTTTTGTTGGTAATCGTGACATCATCGCTTGAATACCAAGTAACAGTGTTCCATTCAAAGTAGTGAACACAACGCGTCTGAGGCCGCTGATCTCGTATCTCAAAATATTCAGGAGGGGTAAGATTTATCTCGAAGTTCCGTGGCAATTCATTATAGCAACTATGCAGCTTAGATTCAGGGGTTGGAGGAACGTAAGAATGGCAATTAGGGTTGGAGATTTGCCAACCGTTATAAACCGCTAGATTCTGTGTCGCAACAGCTTTGAATCTGCTTGATGGTCCAACATACGAGTGATAGGCGCCATCTCTACCAGTTTCAGGAGCCACAATTGTCCAGAGGGATTCATCATCAGAACTGTAAGAATTGGGGGTCAGCGTATTTGGTGCAGTAGCCTCAAAGCTTATACTTATATCTGAACAGTTGACTCCCTTAACACCTGTCACGCCTCGATCTCTCTCCGATTCGGGAGCGTTCACAAAGGGTCTTATTTGTTCACACCTGATGTAGTCTGAATCTGAAGATAAACCAAGGCTCGAAAACAGCAACAGTGAAAGTAGAAAAAAGATCGGATATAGAAATTTCAATGTCTTTTTTTTCATTTTCCCTTCTCTCCCACCACTTCAACTGAGTATGTCCAAGTAACTGTATAACCTAAACTACTTACTGAAAAAAGAATCAAGAATAGTTTTAGTTTGATATTCATCTGTTAAATTCCCCTTCTAACCCCCTATGTGTGGTAGATATATAAAGGTGTACTATTTGAGTAACAAGGTAACCCCACAAATACGCTGTTCTCGATACTCATTGAGTATACAACCGCGAATAGAATAATCAATTAAACCCTCCATCGATACTCTTTGAGTACCCACTAGTTACGCTTTGAGTAATGGGTGTTTTGATTGCTTTTCCAAGCTAAACTTTCTGGGAGCTGTTGCTGTCGGTCTAAGCTCTAAGTCCTTATCCTCGCATTCATCGATTTTTCGCCACGTCATAGCATATAAAGCGCATCTACTATGTGGATTCTGAAACTTGCCTTCTCGCGTTCTAATAATCAAGTGCGCTTTCATAAGTTCCTTCACAGCATTAGTCAAAGTCGCGCTTCTCTTCCACCCCCGCGCCTTTAATGTCCCAAGAGCCGCCGTCAAATCTCCATTATTCTTCCCGTTATACTGGTGAACCAAATCAACTAGCAGAGCCTTAGACTTGTAGGATAGGCCAACATAATCTGGACTGTTTAAAACGACGTGAGGAAGTTGGGCAAATCGTCCCGATTCTTTTCTATTTTTAGTCTTCTCTCTTCGCTTAGATGGATTCATGACAGAGAGCGTCGCTCAGTAATTCTGAACAGGCGTTTTTTGGCCTTCCAGAGATTTTTCCCGTTGATAAGGCCGCAATCCATGCAAAGGGCAGGAGTAGGACGAACAAGACGAAATAGACTCTTTAAAGCCCTTTTCTAGATGATTTGGAGAGCAACCCATACACTCTGCACATTTAGCCTTAATGGCAAATGCTCTTGATGAAAGATTGTTCTGAAATTGCTCAATGGGATTAAATTTACTCATTTAAAATGTCCTTTAAATAAAAGGGCGACCTGCTACTGCTCCGAGATATTGGCTAACACATCCTGCGTTGTTTCAGTAGCATATAGCCGTTAAGCCATGTGCTCTTCAAACCATGTCTGAAAGCCTTTTGTATTAATAAATAAACGGCCATTAACTTTCTTGCAGTGGGGGTGGAGGCCGTTGCGATGGCGATTACGAATAAGCCACTTTGTGGATTCAGAGCTAAAAAGCCCACTTGAGTATTCGCCAAGTTTATTGGCAGGAATGTAGTCGTTAAGAAAGGTGCTCATATGCGTGTTCCTGTATGTTTTTCAATTCAGGAGTAAGTCTATGAGTTAGGCGGTGGCCAAAACACCGAGTTAAATGCTATTTAAGAAGTTTTCTAATTTTAGCTTGGCTTGTATTATATTTTTGGGCAACTAATCTTAAAGCATATCGCTCTGCTTCGCGTCAAATGTGCCTCTTTTCCAATGCTTCTCTGAGATACAGGTTGTAGTCAAGATAAATGGTATTGCGGCTTAAATCTTGTTCGAAAAATTTCCCAATCGCTCTTATACGTTCAGCCAAGTACTTCTCATCCTCGAGGCCTAATTCATCTGCCTTCTCTGCAATGAATTGCTCAGATTTGCCATGAGGGATTGAAGTTGACTGTTTTTCTAAATAGATTCCCAAGTCTCGGATATCTTTTTTCCAATTATCTTTCTTTTCACCTTTGCCTCGCTTTTTATGAGGGCTATTTTTAAGACGCTCTGCTATTTCTTGAGGAATATTAAAATTATGAGCAATTAGATGAGACTCGATATTCTTGAGATTACGGTATGTAACACTTGTATCCTCCTCTAACCAAAGAGCGACAACCTTTGAGAGAGGAATTTCATCTCCATCCCAATTTAAAATGATATCTTCCCAAGATTTATCCATGATCGATATCTCCAAAAACTCGGTCTGTCAGGTTTCGTTTATGCTCTATGCTGAGATGGGCATAGCGTTTGGTTGTTTGAACAGAGCGATGACCCAAGACTTCGCCCGTTTCATAGAGTGTAGCCCCATTCATCACTAAGTGGCTACCTGTGGTGTGACGTAAGTCATGAAATCGGAAACGTTTTGGATGATCTTTGGGGTAGAGTAAGTTGGATTTTTTTAATGCAGTCTCCCAATGTTTTCTGAAGTCTATAGGTTGCCATGGTTTTAGTTTGCTTGGGAAGAGTAAGCCAATCCCTCTAAATCTTTTCAATTCATCTACCAATGAGATAGGCAGTGGCAGGATTATAGGATCTCCATTTTTCGAGCGAGTTATGCAGGCCTCTCGTCGATCAAAATTGATATCTTGCCATTTGAGGGACAATAAATTCCCCTTCCTTGCACCAGTGCATACGCCTATAAATATTAATAAATGTAGACGATCCCACTCTGAGGATTTAGCGACTAAAAGTAGTTCTTCTAATTCGGTAGTCGATAAATAGCGAGTCCGCATATTGTTTTCAGGAAGGTTGCTGATACCAGTAACGGGATTAGATAGAACAAGCCCATCTTGGATAGCTAGTTTGAACAAAGAGGAGAGGGCGGCTTTCATACGGTTAACCGTCGCAGGCTTTCGAGCATGGTTGGTTTGCACCATTTTAATTTTAGTATGACTTCGACTGCCATTGGGGCGTAATGCTTTGCCACTTACGTATAACTTTAGTTGTTGGCGGATAGATTCTGTTGAAATGTCAGGTAGATACTTTGAACCAAGACATTGCCGCCAATATTCTATTTTCCCTTTTAATGATTTATCTCGACCGCTGTATTGGCCAAGATAGACATCAATGAGATCACTAAGAGTTGTTCGAGCACCAGAGAGACCTAGTGCTTTGATGGTTTCCTGATCGGCCTCCATTCTTCTTAACCAAATTCGGGCCAATTGTTGTTTTGTAAAGGTTTTGGTTTTGAGGACGTGATCACCACGCTTAAGAACAGCTTTGTAACGCATACCTGATTGACGTTGTATTTTCTGAATACTAGACATAAAAAAACTCCGAAACACATTAGGCGGTACCTATTTGGTAACCCGCGGTTTGTATCTCGGAGTTTAAGTCTGACAAATATCCTTATTTATCAGCATGTTGTTTGGCTCCGCCTGCTGGGCTCGAACCAGCGACCCAATGATTAACAGTCATTTGCTCTACCAACTGAGCTAAGGCGGAATCATGTCTGCTACGACACGGCGCGCATTTTAGGGGGCATAAAGGTCAGAGTCAACAATTTCTGAGTACTTAATTGGGGCTATTTCCCGCTGGTGGACAAAGTCTGGCGACAGATCAATCTTGCGGCGCTATAACTACTAATCTGGGGGACAAGTTTTTCACTCTCACAACTCATTTGAAGCCTTATAGCCTGTATAATCTGGCCCACTCAGGCCTCCGGGTTGGTGCTTTATGGAAGGAACCTCATTTGAATTACGCTAAGTTACTCAGCAGCTGTTTACTGGCTACAGTCTTATGCACTGTGGCGGGCTTTGGCCTGGCCGAACAGCAGTCACCTGCCCCTAGCCCCAAGGCCAAGGTCGAGCAGCAGTTTACGCCGCTGTTTGATGAAGTTAGTCTGCAGCTGTCGGCGAGCAAACAGCGCTATCTCGGTGATCCGATGGCCTATCAAGAGTTTATCGACCGCAGTTTGCGGCCACTCTGGGATGCATCCTCTACCGCCAGAGCCTTGGTTGGACGGAAGCATTTTGAGTCGCTTACCCAGCCACAGCAGGAGGCTTTAGTCGAGGCGGTCAGGGATACCTTGATGCGTTATGCTTTTGAAGGTCTCGAAAATTATTCGGGGCAGCAGTTTCGTGTTATCGATGTGGTGATCAACCCACAGGCCACTATGGGTTGGGTTCAGGTGCAGATGGAGTCGACACTGATACCAGATATTGTTTTAGACGTATTGATTAAACAGTCTGACCGGCAGCAGGGCAATTGGCAGGCGGTGGATGTTCGTTTTAAGGGCATCACCTATGTGTCGGTCAAGAAACATCAATTCCGCGAGACTATTGAAGAGCAGGGCATAGACATCTTGATTACTGACCTACAGAGCAAGAACCGCGAATATTTTGCCGATATCTGCACGCAGACGAAAAGCAGTGGCAGGGCACCCTGCGCCCCGAGCGCGGAGTAGTTATGGCCGATATTCTGCCTATGCCACCCTTGAAGGTGGTCAGTGACTACTCCCCGGCGGGTGATCAGCCCGAAGCGATCAAAAAACTGGTTCAGGGGCTGGAGAATGGCCTCTCAGCTCAGACATTGTTGGGTGTCACCGGCTCGGGTAAAACCTTTACCGTAGCCAAGGTGATGGAAGCTGTGCAGCGTCCAACGATTGTTATGGCTCACAACAAAACCTTGGCGGCGCAGCTCTATGGCGAGCTAAAAGGCTTCTTCCCTAATAATGCGGTGGAATATTTCGTCTCTTACTACGACTACTATCAGCCCGAAGCCTATGTGCCCTCGTCAGACACTTTTATCGAAAAAGATGCCGCGGTAAATTCCCATATTGAGCAGATGCGTCTTTCGGCCACCAAAGCGCTGATGGAGCGCCGTGACGTTATTGTGGTGGCTACTGTGTCGGCCATTTATGGTCTTGGTGATCCCAAAGCCTATATGAAGATGCTGCTGCATCTGTCCCGCGGTGAAAAAATTGATCAACGGGATATTCTTAGACGACTCGCCGAACTGCAATACAAGCGCAATGATATTGACTTCGATCGCTCCTCCTATCGAGTGCGGGGTGATGTGATTGATGTCTATCCGGCGGATTCGGACTATGAAGCGCTGCGTATCGAGCTGTTCGATGAAGAGGTGGAAAATCTTACTCTGTTCGACCCGCTGACTGGTGAAGTGCTGCGCAAAGTGCCGCGCTACACTATTTATCCGAAGTCCCACTATGTGACACCGCGCCACACAGTTGTGGAAGCCGCGGACCAGATTATCCTCGAGTTGGATGAGCGCCTGACTCAGCTGCGCTCTGTGGATAAGCTGGTTGAAGCTCAGCGTCTCGGTGAACGTGTGCGCTATGACAGTGAGATGATGCGTGAGTTGGGTTACTGCAACGGCATCGAGAACTATTCTCGCTACCTTTCTGGCCGACCCCCAGGGGATCCGCCGCCGACGCTGTTCGATTATCTTCCCGATGACGCACTGCTGATTATCGATGAATCCCACGTTACCGTGCCGCAGATTGGCGGCATGTACAAAGGCGATCGCTCCCGTAAAGAAACATTGGTTGAATACGGCTTTAGACTGCCCTCAGCCCTCGATAACCGTCCGTTGCGCTTTGATGAGTGGGAAGGCCTGGCACCACAGATGATTTTCGTTTCGGCGACGCCAAGTCGATATGAAGAAGCCAATGAAGGGCAGGTGGTTGAACAGGTTGTGCGGCCTACAGGGCTTCTCGACCCAGAGATCGAAGTGCGACCGGCGCTCAATCAGGTGGACGATGTGCTATCTGAGATCAATCGCTGCGCCGCTGCCAATGAGCGGATTTTAATTACCGTGCTGACCAAGCGTATGGCCGAAGATCTCACCGACTATCTTTCCGAGCACAGCGTTCGAGTGCGCTATTTACACTCAGATATCGACACGGTTGAGCGGGTAGAAATTATTCGTGATCTGCGTCTTGGTGAATTTGATGTGCTGGTCGGTATTAATCTGCTTCGAGAAGGGTTGGACATGCCTGAAGTGTCGCTCGTGGCCATTTTTGATGCGGATAAAGAAGGTTTCCTGCGTTCTGAAACGTCATTAATTCAGACCATCGGTCGCTCGGCACGTCATGTGCGTGGCAAAGCTATACTGTACGCCGATAAAATTACCGGTTCTATGCGCCGTGCCATAGATGAAACCGAGCGCCGGCGCGCCAAGCAGGTTGAGCACAATGCATTGCACGGTTTAACGCCCGTGGGCATCACTAAATCGGTCGCCGACATTATGGAAGGTGCCTACGCAGGGCAGGGCAAACCTAAGCGCGGCAAGAAAGTTGCCGAGGGTATTGGCAGGTACGATATTTCCGAGGCGCCGGTGGCGATTGGAGATATCGCCAAAGAGCTCAAACGTCTTGATGAAAAGATGTACCAACATGCGCGCAATTTGGAGTTTGAGGAGGCGGCTCAGGTGCGCGATGAGATTGGTAAGTTGCGTGAGCGGAGCTTGGCGTCTTAGGCAGCCTCTGCATCACTTGGTATCCTGTCCGAATTCTAATCTGCGCAGCAATGGCTCCAGCGGAAGGGATACCGTCTGAATCAGATTGCAGAGTATCTTCAGATTTCTTCTACTTGTTAATCGCTTAGAATTTCACTGATTCTCTCAAGACAGCCTTCCATGCTAGTGCGGATAAATGTCTCAAATGCTACCGGTGTTACAGCGGTTTCCCAAATCAGACGGCAGCCATCGGCATTGGCGATGATCTGCATGCTGGCATGGTGAGACTCTAGGGGAGCTGGCGTTTCAAAACAAGAATATTCCATTGTCCGCTGCTCTGGGTCGCGACTTAAAATTCTTTCTTTAATCTCACCTGCGCCAGGCAGGGAGAGTGAGCGCACCTCTCCATCAAATGTGCAGCTAGCGGCACCAGGAACCCAGTCAATTCGATCAGGCGTGCCGACGATGGCCCATAGTTGGTCTGCGGAGGCATTAAATTGGTGGTCGAATTTTACTGACATAGGGCGGGTCCGTTATGATTTTTATTGTTGTGACTGCGGTTTAGGAGCTGATAGTAACTGATTGGTCTGTTGGCTACCAAGTTTGGTTGTGGTGGGTGGAACTATTTAGCTGTTTTTTCGAATGTCTGTGAGAGATCTTGAGATCTCTCGTCGCTTCGCTCTGTCGGGATGACAGGGTAGGGTGGTCGGGATGACAGAGTAGGGTGGTCGGGATGAAAAAATATTGTTAGGTTCTGGCTGAGTAGGTGGAACTGTGTGAGTACCAGCTCAAACCAAATAACTGTCATCTCGAACGCATGTGAGAGATCCCTCGTCGCTGCGCTCTGTCGGGATGACAGGGTAGGGTGGTCGGGATGACATAGTAGGGTGGTCGGGATGACAAAGTAGGGTGGTCCGGATGAAAAAATATTGTTAGGTTCTGGCTGAGTAGGTGGAACCGTGTGAGTACCAGCTCAAACCAAATAACTGTCATCTCGAACGCATGTGAGAGATCTCGAGATCCCTCGTCGCTGCGCTCTGTCGGGATGACAGAGTAGGGTGGTCGGAATGACTTATATGTTGACTAGTGGACAAGCCTCGATACTACTCAATACACCTTATCTCCCAAGCAATAAAAAAGGCCACTTCTTTCGAAGCAGCCTTTTCTATTTTAGTGGCGGACCGGACGGGACTCGAACCCGCGACCTCCGGCGTGACAGGCCGGCATTCTAACCAGCTGAACTACCGGTCCGCATAAACTTTCTAAACTTGGTGGGTGGTACAGGGATTGAACCTGTGACCCTCGCCTTGTAAGGGCGATGCTCTACCAGCTGAGCTAACCACCCTCTGAAAGAGGGGCGCATTCTACCGAATTGAGGGGGGCTGTCAAACGTTTTTTACAGCTATATACATATCTCTTCTTCGGCCCTAATATACGCGTCATCAACAGCCATTTGAAAGCACAAAAATGCAGATTTACAAAGAGTTTAGTATCGAGGCGGCACATCGCTTGCCAAATGTTCCCGAAGGGCATAAATGCGCTCGGCTTCATGGCCATTCCTTCCTCGTGACCGTGGCTGTCGAAGGGCCGGTGGGGGAACAATCCGGGTGGATTATGGATTTTGGTGATATTAAAGCGGCCTTTGCACCTATCTACGATCAGCTCGACCACCATTACCTCAATGATATTGAGGGGCTGGAGAATCCCACTAGCGAAAACCTCGCGATCTGGATCTGGCAGCACCTCAAACCGACCTTGCCACTGCTTAGCTATATCACGATCAAAGAGACCTGCACTAGCGGCTGTATCTACCGCGGTTAATCCTCTAGGGGCGTTCTAATCGCTCTGGAAGCATCCCAAGCTAGTGCTAGCAGCATCACCGCGATTGGAATTAAGCAGAGTAGTAACATCTGCTGCCAGCTGATCAAGTTCAGTGCCCATCCCGCAGATAGCGACGCCATTGCCTGTAGTGAAAACACTGTGGAGTCGTTAAACGCCTGCGCCTTAAAACGATCTGACTCTTTATAACTGGTGGGCAGCAGTGCTGTTCCCGCCACAAAGAGAAAATTCCAACCCACACCCAGCAGCACCAGTTGCAGCCAGAAGCCATTGACGCTGATGTCGAAATAGCCAATGCCAATAGTGGCGCCATAGCAGACCAGTCCCGCCACCATCAATCCTCTAATGCCGAGCCATTTAAATAGCAGCGGTGCTATTAAAGAAGGCAGAAACATGGCTGCAATATGGCTTTGAATCACCCATTTGGTATCTACCAGAGAGTGGCCATAGGTATGGTGCATGCTGATTGGGGTGCCGGTCATGACAAATGACATCACCACAAAGGCTACCGCGCCACTGGCTACCGCGAGAATAAAGCCAGGGCCACGGACTAGAGTTCTCATTGAGCCTGCGGCAGTCGGCGCGCTGGTGATTTCAATCTGGGCCGGCTTGTAGGCGCTCAATAGCAGTCCGCCAAAGACTATGGATAGGGCGCCGAGCCAAAACGAACCTTGATAGTCTACAGCGGTCATATTGGCGCCGAGCACGGCTAACTCTGGGCCCACAAAGGCAGCCAAAATGCCGCCAAGCATCACTAGGGATGCGGCGCTGGCAGCGGATTCGGGTGCTACAGATTCCATCGCTGCAAAACGTACCTGTTGCAGTGCCGAATTGGTGGCGCCGAGCAAGACGGCTGCCACACAGAACAGACTAAAGCTGCGCTGCTCTAGTGCTAGGCTCGCTATTGCACAGGCGATGATGCCTAGCCCCATAAAGGCCCAGAGGCCGCGTTTGCGGCCGAGGTACTGCATGGTTCGAGTGGCGGGCACAATTCCTGCTGCGGTGCCACAGATGGTCAGCGCCAGAGGCAGTGTTGCCCATTCCGCTGCCGGTGCTAGGTCGCTGCCGACTAAGCTGCCCACCAGAATCATCAGGGCCATAATCGATGCGGCTAGGGCATTGCTGAGGGTTAGTATCCATACGTTGGTGAAGCCGTTAGCGCCTGTGTTCTGCATTGTGGTTCTCATTAGCAAAGAGTTAGTTATCGAGTTGCGGACAGATAAGCGCCTGTTAGCTGTTATCCCTGCAGGCTTTTATCTACTGAGGCCTCAACTCAGTGTGGCGTAGATCTAGTAGGCAGCTCTGTGGCTCTTAAATGAGCTTAGCACGGCGGTAATACCACGGGCATTGTGTTGCTGATTGTTTAACTGTTTATTCAAATACTTTATTTAGCTGTTCTAACTAGATTTGTCGAGTGGGTTCTGGTGTCAGTTTGATTATTGCTTCGTTAACAGACAGATTTTTCACTTATGGAAAGGGGCGCGGCATTATGTATAACCACAACAAACCGACCATTACTGAAATTGTTTACGATTATATTCTCAATAATCATGCTGTGGTGGTCGATATAGTCGACGCCTCTATGTCTCTGGCGAACTTAAATCTCGATTCTCTTGAAAAAATTTCATTGGCGATGGATCTTGAAGAACATTTCGAGATTGATATGTCTAATCAACAGATTGAAAATTTTGTCACTGTTGGTGACATTATTGATCATATACGCCAGGTGCTTGACACACAGCCTTCACTAGAAGAGTTAGCCGACATGCAACGCTTGGATATCAGTGCGTTAGAATCCGAGGTCAATGACAGCTGACCGCTTAGTGAATACTCTGCCTTAACTGCTGTATACTGACGCCCTCTATTTATACCCACTACTTATATCCACTACCCATAAAGAGTAGCTTGGATCTTCAATAATCTAAAGCGCGGTTGACAAAATGGCACAGGTTGGCAGGTTTAATAAGTTAGAAGTAATTAAAGAAGTCGACTTTGGTGTCTATTTGGATGGCGGCGAGTTAGACAGCATTCTGCTGCCACAGCGTTATGTGCCAGAGGATTGCGAGATCGGCGACTGGGTTGATGTGTTTCTCTATTTTGATTCCGAAGATCTATTAATCGCCACCACGGAAAAGCCTAGAGTCGAAGTGGGCCGCTGCGAAATGCTCAAGGTCATCGATATCAATAACGCCGGTGCCTTTATGGACTGGGGTCTGCCGAAAGATCTGCTGGTGCCATATAGCGAGCAACTCAAGCCGATGGAAGTGGGCTATTCCTATGTGGTGTATGTATTCCATGATCAGGACAGTGATCGCATCGCCGCCTCGACACGCCTTCAGGATTATCTTGCTGAAGAGTCGGTCTGGATTAAGCCTCGCCAAGCAGTTGATTTGTTAATTGCTGGACGCACAGACTTAGGTTACAAAGCTGTAGTCAACGACCAGTATTTGGGGCTTATTTTTCGCGATGACGCATTTAGATCACTTAAGGTCGGTGAGCGCTTGCCGGGCTTTATTAAGGGAATTCGCTCCGACGGCAAGATCGATCTGGTGATTTCTCAGGGCACTCTGCAGGGCGATCACGATTTGGGCGAACAAATTATTGAAGGTTTGCGGGCAACAGGTGGCGTCTCTACGCTAACTGATAAAAGCGCTCCAGACGAGATATACCGCGCCTTTAAGGTCTCCAAGAAAAAATATAAACAGGCATTGGGTTCACTTTATCGAAGTAAAAGAATTTTATTGAGTGCAGAAAAAATTCAACTCGTTGAATGATTTTGTATTTTCTGCTCAATGTCTCAAAAATGACTTTACATCTCTTTAAACGGTATTTTAAGCCCGTTTTTGCCCTTGTAAAAAAGGCTATCTGCCCTGATTTTGCCAAATAGCTGTGATATCATCTTTCTAGTTTTTTGCTCAGGAGCTGTCGCAAAAAGCCCACCTAAAAAAATCTAGGCCTTAGAGCTTAGTAATCAAAATTAGTCTAAATGGATTTGGTTTTTAAGTAATGTCTCTCTCTATTCTGTTGAGTGAGGCATCAGGGAGTTATTTGAAAAATAATGCGCAATCTCCGAAATTTCTATGGGATTGAGTAGAAAAAATTCATTTTATGGGGAGTATCAGTATGTATAGAAATAATAGACTAAGTCTGGCTGTTTCGGTTGCTATGGGTGTTTCATTTGCTGGCGTGGCAAATGCAGCGATTGAGGAAGTTATTGTAACAGCAACTAAAACCTCCGCTAGCACTCAGGATATTGCAGTAGCAGTGTCTGCGATCACATCGGAAAAACTGGACCAATTGGGCGTTGCAAATTTCGAAGACTATCTAATTCAACTTCCCGGTGTAACTGCCGGCGGCAGTGGCCCTGGACAAAATACAATTTACATTCGTGGTGTAGCATCGACTACGCCTAATCTGACAACTGCTGGTGTAGCCGGTTTGGCTCCCAACGTAGCACTCTATCTAGATGAGCAGCCGCTCTCGCAGCCTGGCCGTAATCTGGATGTCTACGCAGCGGATATGAACCGTATCGAAGTACTTTCTGGACCACAGGGCACCCTGTTCGGTGCCAGCTCTCAGGCAGGTACAGTTCGCTTGATCACTAATAAGCCAGATCCCACCGATACTTATGGTCGCATCAAAGTAGGTGTCTCCTCGACAGCTAATGGTGATCCTAGCAATAGTATCGAAGCTATGTTCAATATGCCGGTTAACGACAAGTTAACAGTTCGTGGTGTTGCTTATCGCGATCATCAAGGTGGCTATATTGATAACGTTCACGGCACTGTTAATGTGCTTGAGAGCGCGCGCTTCCGTGAAGCTGGCACCATGCGTTCAAATGGCGTTCCAGTTTCTGATCTGCGTGCCGGTTTCCAAACTCAGACTTACATTGACTCTATTCAAGGTCTGTCATACCAGCAAAATCGAGTTCCTTTAGATCCAAATGATCCTGCAAGCTATGCATTGGTTAACTTCGAAGATGCCGATAACAGCGCCTTGGTTAAAGACGATTTTAACGACGCAACCTATGAAGGCTTTAGAATTGGTGCGTTGGTTGATCTCAACGAAGATTGGTCTTTGCTACTAGGTTACGGTCATCAAGACTTAGAGACTGATGGTGTATTCCAGGCTGATCCCGGCCTTGGTAAAGATAGCCTATCTGTTCAGCGCTTTAGCCCAGATACTTTGGAAGATTCCTTTGATAACATCAACTGGAAGCTGGAGGGTCGTATTGGCGAGCTAGATATTGTCTATGCTGGAGCTTATACCAAGCGTGAAACGGATCAGGTAGTGGATTACACCGATTACTTATTTGTCGGTCAGTATCTCCCTTACTACATCTGTGACACCACAGTGACCTATCCTGAGTATAACTATTACAACCCTGGATATGCCTCCAACATCCCTGCTGGCACTTGCTACGCACCAGATACTTATGTTGAAAGCTACAGTGAAACGACCGTTAGCACTCATGAACTGCGTTTTACCACAGATCAGAGTAAGTCAATACGAGCAACTGGTGGCGCTTTCTACAGCGATCTAGAGCTTCAGGAACGCGTAAACTTCCGCTACCCTGGTATGACTCAAGCTAACTTCTGGAACTTGTATGACGGCGCAGATTCACCGTTGAACTTGCCTTTTGATGATGGCTTCCTGTCCCAAACTGGTCCTTTTGAGCGCGATACCATTTTCAGGAATGACATTAAACGTACCGATGAACAGGTCGGCATTTTTGGTGAAGTCACCTTTGATCTCAATGATGAGTTCTCCTTTACTGCAGGTGCTCGTTGGTATGACGTCCGTGTTGATATGGAAGGCGGCGCCAACTCTTCGTTCGGTAACTTCTTCCAAGGTACAGACGTTAACGCATTCGGTACTAATATCACCGACCTGTATGATGGCGATGGCAAGCTGACCTTTATTGGTGACAGTAAGCTAGCGACTCGAATCACATTTGAAGACGGTGTTACCTTTGATGAAGTTAAAGCAGCTTTAACTGCTGCTGATAGCTTCAGTGTTGGACGTGGCTCTGTAGCCAATGCGCCCAACGCGATCAGTGATGTAGAAATCACTGGTATCCTCAATGCACTAAAAGCACCTGATGAAGCCAAGACTAGCGGTACTATTGTCAAGGCGACATTGAACTGGACTCCCAGTGAAGACGTGCTGTTCTACGGTACTTATTCCGAGGGTTTCCGTCCCGGACTGCTGAACCGTCCTGGTGGCGCATCAAACGCTGCTGGCTATACAGTTCCGTTTGAGCTGATGACCGATGAAGTAACCAACTATGAATTTGGTTGGAAAACTGACCTGATGGACGGCCAGTTACGCTTCAATGGTAGCGCCTTCTTTGTTGAAATCGAAAACCTACAGACTACAATCTTCGATCCGTCGATTGCTAACCTGTTCTTCTCTGATAACGCAGCAAATGCTGAGGTTACTGGTGTAGAAGCTGACTTTATCCTAGCGCTTGATTCGTTCCAGGGTTTGACAGTTAGTGGTGGTGTATCGATCCTCGACACTGAGATCACCAAGGTACTAACGCCGACAGATGACGTTGTTAAAGGCGATTCGCTGGCCTTTGCTCCTGAATTTCAAGCCAACTTACAGGCGCGTTACGAATGGACTTTGGCCTCTGGTTTTGTTGCTCACGTGATGCCGCATGTTGCCCACTCTGATGAGTCTTATAGTGATATTATTCGCATGAACCGCGATGAAATCCAAAGCTGGACTATGATGGGTATTACTGCTGGTATAACCGGTGACACTTGGGGTGCTGAGCTGTTTGTCGACAACCTAACCGATGAGCGTGCGGAACTATCGCGTAACTTCGTAAATGATAGAGAGCGTGTTTCATACGCAAGACCCCGTACTATGGGAATGCGTTTGACTTACAATTTCTAATTGAAAGTAGTCAAATGTTAAATCTATATGCCCCGTCTAGGGGCATATTTTTGCCTGAAGGAAACGTACTTTGAACCAACAAGACAAGATTCAGATTGAACAATTGATGCGTGATAAGCGGTTTGATGATGCCCTTGTAGCCTTAGCGTCTATCTTTGAAACCCAGACTAGCAGTGTTGATGCTTTTTATTACAGCGCAGTTTGTCTGAGATACCTCAACCGATTAGATGAGGCTTTGGAGCAGTTAAAGGCATTGCGAAAAATTGCCCCGAGTTATGGACGAGGTCTTCAGGAAGAGGGCCATATTCATCGTGCCAAGGGCAATTTAAAGCAGGCACTGCACCTGTACACCCGAGCTACCCATGCTAATCCCTCATTGCAGGGAAGTTGGCGCGGACAGATTGAGATATTGCTCAAGCAAAATCGAGAACCAGAGGCGCTTCGATTAAAGCCTCATTTGGAACGGGTTTTGAAAATGCCGCCGTCATTGATTGCGGCAATGGACCATATTGCCCAAGGCAAGCTGTCCAATGCAGAGGACCTGTGTCGGGAATTTTTAAAGCAGCGTCCACACCATGTAGAGGCCATGAGGCTTCTCGCAGATGTGGGTATGAAGTTAAATATACTCCATGATGCCGAGTTTTTACTCGAAAGTGCGCTTAAGCTGGAACCTGAAAATGACCTCTTGCGGGTTGACTATATTGAAGCCCTGCGCAAGCGACAAAAGATTGAAGCTGCTCATGCAGAGGTTCTAACGCTCTACAAAGACAACCCTAGCAATGTCCATTTTGAATCGCTATATGCGGTTTTATGTATGCAGATGGGCGACTATGACAGGGCTTTAGAGCTGTTTGATAGTGTTCTTGCCAAGATCCCTGGGGATCCGGTAACACTCACATCAAAAGGGCACGCCCTAAAGACTCGCGGCAATACTCCCGAGGCTATTGCGTCCTACAAAAAGGCCACTCAGAGCAGTGTCGCCTATGGTGAAGCTTGGCATTCTCTGGCGAACCTAAAAACGGTCAAGTTCAATGATGACGATATTGGCAAAATGCTCGCGCAGTTAAAGGGCGATGACTTAAAGTTTATGGATCGGGTCTATATCAACTTTTCTCTGGGCAAAGCCTTTGAAGATGCGGAAAAATTTGATCAGGCATTTAGTCATTACGCCGCAGGCAATAAAGCGAAAAAAGCTCAGAGTCGCTATTCTGCAGAGCAGATGACCGATGAATTTAATCAGCAAAAACAGGTCTTTAGCCCCGAGTTTATTGGCGCTGCCAAGGACTCTGGGCACAGTGCAGCTGATCCAATCTTTGTGGTCGGTTTACCTCGTGCGGGTTCGACCCTACTAGAGCAAATACTGTCCTCTCACAGTCAGGTGGACGGCACCCTTGAATTGCCCAATGTTCTCTCGTTGGTAAACGAGCTGCGTAGAGGCGGCAATATGACTGGGGATAATTTATACCCGGGCATTTTAGAAACCCTAGATAGCAACAAATATCGTGAGTTTGGCGAAGCGTATATTGCTGATACTCAGGTTCACCGTCAGAGTGCGCCATTCTTTATTGACAAGATGCCGAACAATTTTAGGCATATTGGCTTGATTAAACTGATGCTGCCCAACGCCAAGATTATCGACGCCCGCCGTCATCCTCTGGGCTGTTGCTTTAGTGGTTACAAACAGCTGTTTGCTGAAGGTCAGGCCTTTAGTTATGACCTTGCTGATGCTGGAACCTATTTCCGCGACTACGAGTCGCTGATGGACTTCTGGCAGACGGCCTTTCCCGAGCAAATATTGCATGTGCAGTACGAGGATGTGGTCAACGACTTTGAGACCCAGGTACGTCGAATTTTGAACTACTGTGGACTGCCCTTTGAAGAGGCCTGCTTAAGTTTTTATAAAACCGAGCGCGCGGTGCGAACACCCTCTTCTGAGCAGGTACGTCAGCCTATCTATCGTGGCGGTATTGATCAGTGGAAGAATTTTGAGCCTTACTTAGATCCGTTAAAAGAAGCCTTGGGTCCAGTGTTAGATCGATATCCCTCTTGAATAGAGAGTGAGTAAAACCTAAATAAAAAAACAACATCGATTAGTGGGGGTGCAGTGTGACTGAAATAGTAATGACTGAAAGAGAAATTCAGCAGTTGGTAGAGCAATGTTTGGTAGCCAATGGTTGTAACAGCGATAACGCTGAAGCGCTGGGGCGCACCATTGCCTCAGCCGAGCGCGACGGCAGTGCCTCCCACGGTTTATTCCGCATGCCTGGCTATATTGCCTCCCTGCGCAGTGGTAAGGTCAATGGCAATGCCAACCCAAGCGTTACTCGTATCTCCCCAGCAGTGGTCAAGGTTGACGGTGATCATGGCTACGCCCCACTGGCCCTAGAAAAGGGTCGTGAAGCCCTAATTGAAGCGGCTCGGGAGAATGGTATTGCGGCTATGGCACTGGTCAATGTGCATCACTTCGCCGCGCTCTGGGTTGAGGTTGAACCCATTGCCGAAGCTGGATTAGTGGCGATGGCCTTTACTACCTACAAGCCCGCTGTGGTGCCCGCTGGCGCCAAAGAGCCTCTCTTTGGCACTAACCCGATGTGCTTTGGTTGGCCCCGCGGTGACAAACCGCCGATGGTATTTGATCAGGCCTCTGCGTCTATGGCGCGGGGAGAGGTGATGATCGCCGCCCGAGATGGCCATCCTGTGCCAATGGGAACCGGTGTCGATGGGGATGGCAATCAGACCACAGACGCGCAAAAGATTATTGATGGCGGCGCGCTGCTGCCCTTTGGCGGCCACAAGGGCTCTACCATCGCCATGATGATTGAGCTGCTCGTCGCCGGTCTTACCGGTATGGACTTCAGTTACGAAGCTCAGAAGAATGACAATAACGATGGCGGTCCACCGAATGGCGGTGAATTTATGCTCGCCATAGATCCTAGTCGTTTTGGTGACGCCGAGGGATGGTTAAACCACTCCGAGGAATTCTTAGAGCGCTTGGCAGGGATGGAGGGCGCGCGTATTCCAGGCAATCGCCGCTATGCCAATCGCGCCAAAAGCGCTGCGGAAGGGGTTACTGTAAGTGCCAAGACTCATGCTAGCTGTGTTGAGTTTATCAATAGTGCCAGCTGATTAAAGAATCGTTAAACCGTACTTCGCCACCTGTTGAGGCGTCTCGCGGATAATCGTCTCAATCATTGCCTCAGCGGCTGGAGAAAGGGCCCAGTCGTTGCGGGTAATCAGATAGATTTCACTGGACTCAGTGGGTGTGAGTGGCCTCGATACTAGATCGTCTGATGATTTCGGTATCGCCAGAGAGGGCAGCACCGAAACACCCAGATTAGATCTGAGCATGGCTATCAATGTGGTGATATTGGGGAAATCAAACTTCGATTCCCCCAAGTCTTGGCGCGCTCTCAGGGCCTTGGTGACACCAGTGTCAAGAAAGGTCACCTTATTCAGTTGCTCCCAGCCAATCATGTCAGTGCTTTGAGCCAGGGGATGATCTCGGTGACAGATCAATTCAAGCTTGTCGGCAAACAACGGTGTGAATTCCAGTAGCTTATTGGGATTCCACATACTGCCTATGCCAAAGTCCACCTCATTGCGCTCCACACGCCCCTGCACACCCCGAGAGCTATCATCGTCCAGATGCAGGTTAATACCGGGAAATTCAGTGGCGAAGGTTTTGATAATATCGGGAAGCAGGTTGGTGGCTACCGAGGGCACTGCGGCCATGCTCACATGGCCACTGCGACCCTCTGCGGTGGCTCTCAGATCATAGATTGCACTGTCAAAATCCCGTACCAGACGTTCCGCAATAGGCAAAAAGTTTTCCCCCTCCACAGTAGTGCTGACATTCCGTGTGGTGCGTTGCAGAAGCTTTAAGCCAATAAACTCTTCGAGTTGTTTTACTGCTAAGGTAATAGCCGGTTGGGTGCGGGAGAGTTTTTCCGCCGCACGGTTAAAGCTGCCCTCATTGGCCACCGCAATAAAGCTGCGCAAGTGTCGGAGACTGACATTTAAGTGGTTGATAAGAAGACCTTTATGGTTTTCAAAAGAATTTTTAAGATCAATAACAATAAATTAATTTAGCTTATATATCTATATTAATTTTTAATTAGATTTATAGCTGAATAAGCATAAGATTACACAGCCGTAAGGCGCTAATCGATTAAAACAGGGGAGTCAGTATGAGTCACGAAGTGTTCCAGAACTATATTAATGGCCAGTGGGTTGGTAGCTCAGCAGTAATAGAAAATATTAACCCTTCAGACACCAGCGATGTAGTCGGGCATTACGCCAAAGCGTCCCCGGAAGACTGCCTTGCAGCTATATCGGCAGCCAATGCCGCCTTTGCTGGCTGGTCTCAGAGCGGCTTGGAGCAGCGCAAGCAGGTACTCGACTTTATTGGTGCAGAGCTGATTGCTCGCAGCGGTGAAATCGGTGAGATTCTCGCTCGGGAAGAGGGCAAAACTCGCGCCGAAGGCGTTGGCGAGGTCTATCGCTCAGGTCAATTCTTTCAATACTATGGCGCCGAATCTCTGCGTCTGATGGGGGAAAATACCCAGTCAGTGCGTCCCGGTGTGGATGTAGAAGTGCACCGCGAAGCTCTCGGTGTTATCGGCATAGTCACCCCTTGGAATTTCCCTATGGCAGTGGCGGCATGGAAAGTGGCGCCGGCTCTGGCCTATGGCAATGCTGTAGTCCTGAAGCCCGCTGAGCTGGTTCCTGCCAGCGCCTGGATCCTAGCGGATATTATTAGCCGCAGCGGTCTGCCCGCTGGTGTGTTTAATCTGGTTATGGGTTCTGGCCGCGATGTCGGTGAGACTCTCTGTACCTCCGCTGATATTCAAGCGGTAACCTTCACTGGTTCCGTGGGTGTTGGTCGTCATATTGCCCGCAATGCCATCGACAATATGGCTCGAGTACAGTTGGAGATGGGCAGCAAAAATGCGCTGGTGGTATTAGATGACGCGGATATGGATACCGCGGTTAGCTGTGCGGTTGCCGGTGGCTATTTCGGTACCGGTCAAAAATGCACTGCTTCCTCAAGAATTATCGTCCAAGCGGGTATCCATGATGCCTTTGTGGAAAAGCTCAGCGCAGCAGTGAGCCAGCTGGTTGTGGGTCATGCCTTGACCGAAGGCGCCCAGATTGGCCCGGTGGTCGATGCCCGTCAGCTTGAACAGAATCTCGAGTATATCCAGATTGCCAAAGATGAAGGTGCCGAGTTAGCAGTGGGTGGTGAGCGACTGCAGCTAGACACTGAAGGCTACTTTATGTCGCCGACACTGTTTGTAAATACTCATAACAAGATGCGTATCAATCGTGAAGAAGTGTTTGGCCCCATCGCCTGTGTGATCAAAGTTGCCAGTTATGAAGAGGCCCTTGAGGTGTCGAACGACTCCGAGTTTGGTCTTACCTCGGGGATTATCACTAACTCATTACAGCATGCCGGCCATTTTAAGCGTCACTCACAGTCAGGCTGTGTGATGGTCAATCTGCCCACCGCAGGTACCGACTATCACGTGCCCTTTGGCGGCCGCAAAAATTCAAGTTACGGCCCGCGGGAACAGGGTCAGTATGCTCGCGAGTTTTACACCATTATAAAAACCAACTACAGCAAGCCCTACTAAGAGGGAGCCAGCCATGCACAAAGATATGCTCCTGATTGACGGCCTGCAATACGTCAATTGGAATCGAGAACTATTTGAACAGGCTCAGCGGGCCGGAATGCATACTATTCATGTGACCATCGCCTATTGGGAAAATAGTCGCGAGACACTGGAAAATATTGGTCACTGGAATCGTCACTTTCTCGATCACGGGGATCTGATTATGCCCGTGCACAGCGCGGCAGATATCCTTGAAGCCAAGCGCCTTGGAAAAGTGGGTATTATCTTTGGTTTTCAAAACTGCTCGCCCATTGAAGATGATGTGAAGATGGTGCAGATATTGCACCAGCTGGGGGTGCGGATAATGCAGCTCAGCTATAATAATCAGAGTCTGTTGGCCACCGGCTGCTATGAAGAACAAGACGGCGGTATTACCCGCTTTGGCAAACAGGTTATCCAAGAGATGAACCGCGTGGGCATGGTTATTGATATGTCCCACAGTGCTGAAAAGTCGACCCTCGAGGCGATTGAAATCTCTGAACGACCAATTGCTATCACCCACGCAAACCCGGGTTTCTTTCACGGGGCACTGCGCAACAAATCCGACAGAGTGCTGCGGGCAATTGGCGAATCTGAGGGCATGTTGGGTTTTAGCATGTATCCGTTTCACCTAAAAAATGGCTCGGACTGCACCCTGCCCGAGTTTTGCCAGATGATTATGCAAACCGCGGAAATGATTGGTATCGACCGACTAGGTATTGGTTCAGATCTCTGCGAAAACTGGGATTACTCGGTGCTCGAATGGATGCGCAGTGGCCGTTGGACTATGGGCATCGACCATGGGGAGGGCACTGCTGCTAGTCCCGCATGGCCGCGTCAGCCAAGCTGGTTTGTTGGGTCAAAGGATATGCACACTGTTGCTCAGGGTCTTGAAGATGTGGGCTTTAGCGACACCGATATCGGCAAAATAATGGGTCAGAATTGGCTATCATTTTTTGATAAGTCTTTTGTCGGCAAGGCGCGAGCATGACTCAGCAGCATAGCGAAAAATCACCGGCCATCGACTGGCCGGTGTTTATTTTGAGCGGCGGCTTCTTGCTGTTGTTTGTCGCCATTGCGCTGCTGGATATTGATCTGTTGTCGGCGCTGGTGAACAGTGCTTTTGGCAGTGCCACCACATTGTTTGGCGCTTACTGGCAAGTCTTAATGCTATTAACCTTTTTGATTGCTCTGGCTGTGGCGATAAGCGATTCCGGTAAGGCGCGATTGGGCAATCTCAGTGCACCGGATATCAGCACCTTTAAGTGGGTGGCGATTATTATGTGTACGCTGCTGGCTGGCGGCGGTGTATTTTGGGCTGCGGCAGAGCCTATGGCGCACTTTATTTCTTCGCCGCCACTATTCGATGTGGAGTCTGCCAGTCCCGAGGCGGTATACCCGGCTCTGGCTCAGAGTTACATGCACTGGGGCTTTTTATCCTGGTCTATTCTCGGCAGTCTCACTGCAATTATTTTTATGTATTTGCACTACGATAAAGGTCTGCCCCTAAAACCCCGTATTTTGCTCTATCCGGTGTTTGGTGAGCGAGTTTTGCATGGCTGGATGGGTGCCTTTATCGATGCTGCCTCAGTTGTGGCTGTGGTTTCAGGCACGGTAGGGCCGATTGGCTTTTTAGGGCTGCAGGCCAGCTTTGGCCTCTCGGAACTGTTTGGTGTCAGCGACAGTTACAGTACACAGTTGATTATTATTCTGGGTCTGATCGCAATCTACACGGTCTCCGCAGTGTCAGGTGTGACTCGGGGTATTCAAATACTGAGCTCGTTTAATATTGGTTTATCGATTCTGTTGATGGGCTTTATTTTATTGGTAGGGCCAACGGCGTTTATTTTTGATAGCTTTATTCAGTCCGTGGGTGTGTTGATTACTGAGTTTATTCCCATGGCCAGTTACCGCGCAGATAGCGGTTGGGTGAATGGCTGGACGGTATTTTTCTGGGGCTGGTTTATTGGCTATGGCCCACTTATGGCAATGTTTATTGCGCGCATTTCTCGCGGCCGTACGATTCGCCAATTGATTATTACCCTGTCATTAATTGCACCGCTGGTAACTTATTTCTGGTTTACTATTGTCGGCGGCACTGGCATTGCTTTTGAGCTTGCTAACCCCGGAGTGATCTCTGCTCCCTATGCCGCCTCTGGTATGCCGGCAGCCCTGTTGGCCATAACCCAGCAGTTGCCCTGGGGCTTTTTAGTCTCAGTACTGTTTTTGGTGCTGACAACGATCTTTGTTGCCACCACTGGCGACTCCATGACCTACACCGTTTCTATGGTCATGACCGGTACCGATAATCCGCCCACAGCACTGCGTGTGTTCTGGGGCATTATGATGGGTGTGCTGGCCGCTATATTGATCTCAATTGGGTCTGGCGGCGTAACTGCGTTACAGTCATTTATCGTGGTGACTGCAGTCCCCGTATCACTGATTTTATTACCGTCGCTTTGGAATGCTCCAAGGTTGGCAAAAACGATGGCCTCCGAACAGGGCCTGATTTAATCACTTGATAGTTAGGTAGCGCTGTGCAGAAAGATCCGCAGTCATTAGGGCAACAAACCCATAGCAATCCACAGATTTTGCCGCTGCGTCCTGCCAGTCAGGTTATGCAGTTGGAACGTCTGGGTAGCTTACATCAATCACGTCTCAGCTTTATGCGTACCCTAATTCGGCGCATGGTGGCGGAGAACTGGCAGATAACCAGCTCGGTATTTGATCTCGATGAGCAGGGTTATGGCACCGTGGTCTATCAGATCGATGCTACCTTCGGCATCTTTAGCTATGTGCTTTTCTCCCATTATCTGGATCCAGATAATCGCAATGATCGGGTTATCGCCAATCAGTGGGATCTGACTATGGCCCTCTGTGAAGGCACAGTGGATGCTGAACAGCTTGAATTCTTGCGTGCCAATGTTCCGAAACAGGAAGCCGGGCGTGTGGACTCCAGAGTGCTGGTGCTATCCCGCGCCAATCGCAGCGCCCGTACCTTTGACTATGTGGTGGATGAACTGACCCTTGGCCGTCAACCTGATGTGGATGTTATTGCCGAAGTGGGTTACCTCTATCGCACCACTGCAGCCTATGGCAGTGGCAAGCTGGGTATGGCGGACTGGGAAAAGGTTCGCACCAAGCATCGCGACTTTGCCCGGCCCTTTGCCGCTGAGATGTTCACCTGTTATATGTTGCGTCACTTTAGTATGCAGCAGGCGGATTATTTGGCTGCCCAACGGGCGCCAGATACTGCGGTGCCACTGCATCAAGATATCAAACGCTATATTGGTATTGGCAATTCCACGGGTCTTGGAATGGCGCCGTTTTTAATTAACCATCCGCTGTTAATCAATCAGTGGATTGAAATGCGTGAAACGGCGTTGGCTACCGTAGTTGCCGCCAGTGAGACCGGTGTTGATAAGGCGACCCTCGAACGACTGGATAAAGCGACACTGCGGGTTATTCAACACCTCGGTGAAATTATCACCGCTGACGAGCGTCAGAGTAACTCCAATGTGGTGGTGCGAGGCGAATTACAGCTGCTTCATCGATGGCTACAAGAGCAGGGCGCTGCCCTGGCTAAGGCACATTTTGTCTGGGCGGATCTAGTCCAGTACGCCGAACAGCAATGGGGTATAGAGACTCAGGAAGTGATTAATACACTGCTGATCGAACTCTATCCAGAGCTGGTTGATGGCCTTGAGGAGCAGATGGGGGTAGAGGAGTCCCATCAGGTTACCCCAGAAATGTCTGTCGCCCAGTTATTGGAGATTACCGAAGATAAATACGACTGGGCTCTCGCCATCGACTTTGAGCGTTTTGAGTCAATGGGCGTGTTTTGGTATCGCTCCCAAGAGAAAATGGAACCGCGCCTCGGTCAAACCAATTTTGATATGGGCATGGAAAAAGAAATGCCGCTGGCCATCGGTCGCCGGGTACGGGAATGCTACAACCTGTTGCATGACTACCATCAGGCCCACCCGCGGCAAAATGTTGCGCACTTTATTCTGAACAACCCCCATTACAGTGGCATTGTCGCCCGTATTCAAACTATGGCCGAGAGTCAGTACGGTGAAATTCGCGGAAATCTGATTGATGCGGATGTGCTGCCCATTCATTTGCTGCGCTGCAAGCTGTCGTTTTTTGGCGTCAGCAAGTTTGACCCCCGTTCACGCCTCTGGGTACGCAATACTATGTTTCAGGGCGCTCCGCTGATCAGTGATTTTGGCAAACCCTTTGTCGATGACTGGCAGTTTCCAATCAAACCTGTGTTAACTGCGCGCTGAGCACCATGAAAGTATCTAAAAATGAATTGATGGCTTCCCTGAGGAAGGCGTTTGAGGGCTTGGGGTTCCAGCCCGGCGACTACAGTGATGCCGCGGATATGGTGATCTGGTTAGAGACCCATGGTTTTGATGGCTTCGATCGACTGCAGGCGGCTCTAAACTATTTGAATACCACGGCGCCGATTCATGCGGACCTGATTCAGGAAGATGCCCATGATTCAGTGCTCGATGGCAAAGGCACCTCAATTTTGCTCTGTGGAGCTGAAGCGGTTGATCTGATCAGATCTCAGGTGGTGCCGGGCTTTAGCGCCGGGCTGGAGCTGGTTAACTGTTATAACCGAAGCTTTATTTTACAGCGATTGGTTAAAGCGGCGCAGCGGAATTACGCCTTTATTGCCTATTGGCGGCAGCTAGATTACTGCGTCAAGGTGTCTATCGAAGCGGGGGCCGAGCTGCCGGAATATCAGACTTTCACTATCACTGAGACCCTTGATCCCCAATCTCTCAGGCTGTTTTGCGGGGCAGATTTGGCGCTGATTGAAGAACAGTATGCAGCCCAGCTGCAGTTTGGCACACTGCTCGAAACCTTTACCGGGGAAGAAATGATGGACAGCTACAGAGACTCGTTAGAGCAGGGCATAGAGATCGATGAAGCGCTTTGGCATACCCTCGATGACCTGGTCGCCAGAATCCTTGTTGAATCCACGGATAGCTCCCGGGCCGGCGCTGGCTAAACGGCTGTTTTTGTTCCCAGTCTAGTAACGCGCACTCTGGCCCTGATGAATCACCCAGCTGCGAAATGCCTGCACATGGCTTTGAATAGGTTTGTTGGAGGGGATCGCGATAAAGAATGCTTCCTCGGTGGAGACTCCTTCATCAAAGGGCTTAATCAACCGTCCAGACTCCAGTAGAGTTGCTGCCAGAGAGGTGCGGCCAAGAGCGATACCATGTCCCTGCACCGCCATTTCCATAGCCGTGATCAATGAGTCGAAGTGAATGCCCTGAGAGGCATCGATACTGTGATGGCCGAGTTTCTTTAGCCAGTAGCCCCAACCCTCTTCATAGCCGATAACATGCAGCAGCGTGTGCTCTGTCAGCTGTTCTGCGGTAGTTGGCGGCAGTGTCTCGCGACTGCTGTGGTCGCCGCTCAATAGCTTCGGACTACAGACCGGAATCAACTGATCCCAGGTCAGCCGATCACTGATTAAATCCGGCCACATGCCTTTGCCATAACGGATTTCGATATCCGCCTCTTTGTTGACTGAATCCAACCAGATATTGCTGGTAAAGCGCAGATCAATATCCGGATAGTTGCGCCGAAAATCCGCCAGACGCGGAGCCAGCCAAGTGTTGAAAAACACCAGATTAACGCGCACGGTAAGAGTGTGGCTGCGCTCTTTGCCAAACACCTCGTCAGTGACTACCGCGAGTTTTTCAATGGATTCGCGAACACCGGGAATATAGGCACGGGCGGCATCGGTCAGCTCTAAACCCCGAGGTAAACGGATAAACAATGCACAGCCAAGCTGTGACTCGAGACCTTTAATCTGCTGACTAATAGTTGCCTGAGTCATATTCAATTCGGCGGCAGCCAGAGTGAAATTAAGGTGGCGGGCAGCGGCTTCGAAGGAGCGCAACCAGTTGAGTGGGGGCAGTCTCTTTTTCATTATTATCTCTCGTGGTTAGCCATTGGTGCTGTCTGGGCCATCGATTAGCGAACCCAATTGCCTGGCCGCTGTATGCAGAATATCACTGTAACTAAGTAATTGATCAAGACTTTTACGCAGTATTGGCGCATGAATAAACAGGCAGGCGCAGAGTCTTCCCTCACTGTCCAAAATGGGTACCGCGCAGCCCACCATACCATCGACAAACTCCTCATTATCGGTACCGATCTTATGCTGCTTAATGGTTCCCAAATCGATCTCCAAGAGCTTGGCATCGACAATGGTATTGCGCGCATATTGACGCAGCGGCAGGTGACTAATAATCTTTTGACGCCGCTGCTTGGGCAGTGAGCTGAGATAGAGTTTGCCACTGGCTGTGCACCAGGCTGGAGTGTGGCTGCCCACCGGCAGATTGAGTTGCAATGGCCAGTCCGACTGCACGCGATCGTAATAGATCATTTCGCTGCCATTGGCGATGGCAATGCCACAGGTCTCACCAATCTGTTCCGTAAGCTGCTCTAAAATCGCACGGCGGGCTGCGCTAAAACGCTGGCTGTGCAAGACACCCCAGGCGACACCGTGCAAACGCAGGCCCGGAACAATCAGTCCACGCATGGTGGTCTGGACAAAACCATCGCCTTCCAATTGATTTAGCAGGCGGTGAATACTGGGCTTGGGAATCGCCAACATACAGGCGAGATCCGCTGGCGACAGAGGCCGCTCAGCTTTGGATACCGCCTCAATAATATCCATGACCCGGCTAATGCTAGAGCCTTTTTCTCTGCCGCTGGTTTCCACGGTTACAACTCCTTTAGCGGTCATTAGCTCATGGTTGGCATTGAGAACAACACCGCCTCGCGGACACCCGCCGATGGCCAACGCTGCGTGATGGTTTTGCGCTTGGTATAAAACCGCACTGCATCTGGGCCGTAGGCATGGAGGTCACCAAACAGTGAGCGCTTCCAGCCACCAAAGCTGTGATAGGCGACTGGCACCGGCAAGGGAATATTAATTCCTACCATGCCCACTTGAATATTATCTGAGAAGTAGCGCGCCGCTTCACCGTCACGAGTGAATATACAGGTGCCATTGCCGTATTCATGGGCATCGATAAGATCCATCGCTGCCTGCATGCTGTCGACACGAATAACCTGTAATACAGGGCCAAAAATCTCTGCTTTATAGCTTTCCATAGTAGCGGTGACGCCATCGATAAGTGTGCCACCGACGAAGAACCCCTGCTTATGATCGGCGATCTCAGGATTGCGCCCATCCACCACAATGGTCGCACCCTGCTGTTCAGCACTGTCGATATAGCCAACCACTTTGTCCTTGTGCTGCTGGGTAATCACCGGGCCAAAGTCATTGTTGCTGTCATTAAATGGTCCAACTTTTAGGGCTTCCATCGCGGCAGTCATTTTGCTCACCAGGGCGTCGCCGGCGGCATCACCAACGGCTACTGCAACGGAGAGCGCCATGCAGCGTTCGCCGGAGCTACCGAAGGCGGCACCCAGCAGTTGATTGACGGCATTTTCCATATCCGCATCGGGCATTACTATGGCGTGGTTTTTTGCGCCGCCGAGGGCTTGGCAGCGTTTGCCATTGGCACTGGCGGTGCTGTAGATATACTCGGCAATTGGCGTTGAGCCGACAAAGCTTACCGCCTTGATATGCTCATCGTGCAACAAGGTATCCACTGCTTCCTTGTCGCCATTGACCACATTCATGACGCCATCGGGGAGGCCTGCTTCTTTTAGCAGTGAAGCGATATACAGGGTTGAGCTGGGATCCCGCTCTGAGGGCTTGAGGATAAAACAGTTGCCGCAGACGATGGCCATAGGATACATCCACAGGGGCACCATAGCGGGAAAATTAAACGGTGTAATACCGGCCACTACACCCAGAGGTTGAAACTCACTCCAGGAATCGATGCCCGGGGCGACATTTTTACTGTGCTCGCCTTTTAACAGTTCTGGCGCTCCGCAGGCGAACTCGACATTTTCGATACCGCGCTGCAGTTCACCGGCGGCATCATGAGAAATCTTGCCATGCTCCTCACCGATCATCTGGCAAATTTTAGCCGCGTTTTGCTCGAGCAGGTCTTTAAACTTAAACATTACCCGGGCGCGTTTGATGGCTGGCGTATCACGCCATGCTGGATAAGCAGCCTGAGCGGCGGCAATAGCCTCTTCAACGGTCGCTTTTGATGCCAGTGAAACCTGCTTGCTGACAGCGCCAGTGGATGGGTTGTAGACATCCTGAGTGCGTACTTCATCAGTGATGATCTGACCGTTAATAAAATGTCCGACTGTGGCCATGATTTGTTTCCTTTAAGAAAGTGTTAAAAATATTTTATTTAATTAAGGCTCTGTTAATTGAGACTCTTGTAATTAAAAAGACCTGTTATAAAAAGACCTGTTATAAAAAGACTTACCAAAGTTTTTTATAGATCTGAATAATGTCCTCTGCACTGGGCACCCGGGGATTATTGCCGGGAGAGCCAGAGCCAATCGCCTGCTCCGCCATAGTCTCGAGATTGTCAAAAAAGTGCTCTCTGGAAATGCCAAACTGTTCCGGAGTCGGCACCTGTAATTCTTCATTGATGGCATACAGTTCCGTCATCAATTTTGCATTGGCCTGTGCATCGCTGTCGCTGACTTCGGCAACACCCATTGCCCTGGCGCAGTCGGCATAGCGCTGCGGGGCTGCTGGAATAGAGTATTCAGTGACCGCCGGCAGCAGCATGGCATTGGAGAGTCCGTGAGGCACATGGTAGAAAGCGCCAATCGGGCGGCTCATGCCGTGAACCAATGCTACCGAGGCATTGGAGAAAGCGACTCCCGCCAGAGTGGAACCGAGCATCATTGCCTCTCGTGCATCCCGATCACTGCCATTGTGAAAAGCCCGACGCAGATTTGGCGCCAGTAGTTTCATTGCTGCAATCGCCTGGGTGTCGCTATAGAGGCTAGCCTTTTTGCTCACATAGGCTTCCATCGCGTGGGTCAGGGCATCGATACCTGTATCGGCAGTGGTGCGGGCCGGCAGGCTAAGCGTTAATTCGTAGTCCACCAGTGCCGCCGTAGGCATAAAGCCAATACCCACGCAGAGCATTTTCTCATCGTTGGTTTCATCGGTAATAATTGTCACCCGGGTGGCTTCAGAGCCAGTACCAGCAGTGGTGGGGATGGCGATAATCGGCAGGCCGGGTTCGCTTACCACACGGGGAAACTTATAGTCCCGCATCACGCCACCATATTTTCCTAGAATACTGATGGCCTTGGCACTGTCGATAGGGCTGCCACCGCCAATTGCGATAATCGAGTCGTAGCTGCCATTGCGCACCATTTCGACCCCAGCCTGAATTGAGCTCACCGTGGGTTCGGGCACCGTGTCATCGAATACATCGGAATCAATACCCAGAGCTGAAAGGCGCTCTTGAATAGCCGCCACATAACCCAGTTGCACCATCATTTTGTCGGTGACAATCAAGGGACGCTGACATTCTAGGGCTTTGACGATGGTGCCAGCCTGCTGACTGGCGCCAGCACCCACTTGCAGGATGCGTGGCAGGATAATTTGCACGGACATTTTGTTGCTCCCCCAGTTATTAATTATATTTATGCCGGCGATATTACACCCATTTTTAGAGTTTAAATAGCATAACGATACGTTTTGTATTGTTTTTAGGTGAAAATGTTAGTGAGTATTTAAAAACCCCACCCAAAGCCCCCAAAATCATTGTGTCAGTGGGTCTAAAACAGGTCTAAATTTAACCCTGTAAAGCGCCCTAGGTATCTCGGCTAATAGCGCTCTAGGCCAGTTTTTATAGGGTTTTCGAATTTCAGTGAGGATGCTTTTCGAGGCATAAAAAAAACCATGCCTGAGGCCAATTTTTAATTGATGGTGCGGTGAATAATTCACTCTTAATATGCCGCCCATAAGCAGCCAGATCAGTTTTTAAATGAGTCTGACTAAGCACATAAGTAGAGTGATATAGAAGGTTAGGGGTCATGGAAAAACAAGCTCAGTTGCCACTTGTTGGCGTTCGGGTTATCGATTTCGGTCAGCAAATAGCGGCACCTGCAGTGGCTATGGTCTTGGCGGATCTGGGCGCCACGGTGATCCATATAGATCCACCCCAGGGTCCCCAGTGGGATCACGCTGCCAATGCTATTTTAAACCGCAACAAGAGCTGCCTGCGCCTGGATTTAAAAAGCCAACAGGGTCTCTCTCAGGCTCTGAGCCTAATCGGTCAGGCTGATATTGTGATTGAATCCTTCCGCCCCGGTGTGCTGGAAAAGCTCGGTGTCGACTTTCAACAGCTGCGCGAGCAGCGTCCCGAATTGATCACTCTGTCGATGCCTGGTTTTGCCAGCAATGACCAACTGCGCCGCGATTGGAAAGCCACTGAAGCAGTGGTGGCTGCCACCGCCGGCGCCTTCACCGATATGGGCTTTAACCGTGTTTTGATGGGCCTCAATCCCTGCTTTTCGCCACTGCCACTGGGTTCCTCTTACGCCACCTGTCTCGGTGCTAGCGCATTGGCTCTGGCGCTCTTTGGTCGGGAAAAAACCGGTAGCGGCGACAGTATTGAAGTACCTGTGGTTGCGGCGATGATGGAAGGGCTGTCCTACAACTCCTATGTTGTCGATGGACTGCCCGAGCGCTACAAGACCATGCGTGAGCTTGAGATCGAGCGCCGCAATCAGGCCAATATTCCCTTTGACCTGAGCTATGACGCGCTACAGGAATATCTGGATCCCTTTTACCGCAGCTATGATTGTGCCGATGGCCGCAAGTTTTACTGTGTCTGTCCATCTCACCGGACCCACGCGCGACGCTGTTTAGAAGTGCTGGGTCTCTATGAGGAATTGGTTGCCGAAGGGCTTCCGGATACCACAGACCTGCATGCGCCGGTTAGCCAGTGGGACGGAGAAACCTCTATTGGTGTCTATCCGTTGCCGAAAAAATGGGCGGATATTATTGCTGAAAAAATGAAGCTGGTGTTTCTCACCAAGAGCTCTGACGAATGGGGCGTTATTTTTGGTCAGGGTAAAATACCCGGTGCCCCTCATCGCACCACCAACGAGTGGGTTAACAGCGATCACTGCAATAGCGCAGGTCTGATTGTTGAGGTCAATGATGCGGAATATGGTTTGATGAAGCAGCCGGGTCCCATAACTTGGCTGGAGGATTCTGCGCATCTGATGCTAGCGCCAAAACCCCGCACAATGGTGAGTTTTGATGTGGCTCTGGAGCTGTTAAAAGCGGTGGCTGCGGCTGAGACCGTCACCCGCCCTAAGATCTCTAAGGGCGATGGGCAAACCAATTGGATGGACAAGACGGGTTGGCTCGATGGCGTGCGTATTCTCGATCTGACCAATGTTATTGCCGGACCACATTCCTCCGCTTTTCTGGCGCGCTTTGGCGCCGATATTATTAAGCTGCAGTCGGTGGTGCCCACTTATGACCCACTGATCGGTACGCTGTTTGCGTTTCAGTCGGACATGGGTAAGCGCAGCGGTCTGATTGATATCAATCAGACTCAGGGGCGTGAGGCCTTTGAACGCTTGGTGCGCAGTGTCGATATGGTGGTGATCAATGCCCCCGAGCGACAGATGGTCAGCCTCGGGTTGGATCATGATAGTTTGCAGAAAATTAATCCCGGTGTGCTGTTTTGTCGCCTCGATTGTTTTGGCGGCCCCAGCACTGGCTCCAAAACCAACTACATCGGTTATGACGATATTATTCAGGCCAATAGCGGCATCATGTCGCGCTTTGGTGGGCTCGAGACACCAGAAGAGCACGCCCACTTGGGAACTCTGGATGTTAACTGCGGTTTTGCCGGCGGTGTCGGTATGGCGGTTGCCCTCTACCATCACTTAAAAACCGGCGTTGCCTGCCGGGCGCGCACATCCCTGTCTGCTGTAACCAATCTGGCGCAGCTGCCATTTTGTTTTGATTATGCCGGGCTGGAGCCGTTTAACGAGCCTTCTGGTCGCGCAGCTATGGGCAACCATGCTCTGTCTCATTTTTATAAAACCTGGGATGACTGGATTTTTATCGATGCCAGTGATGGAGATCTTGCCCGTCTGGAAACCGATGTACCCGGTCTTCAGGGCATCGCCATAGCCGGCGATATTCAAACCTTTTTGACCGTGGCCTTTCAACAGGCTTCTTCGGAGGAGTGGGTTAAGCGTTTTGTCGCCGCTGATATCGCTGCGGCACAGCCTCAGTCTATTGAGACCCTGCGTGCTATGTACAGTCGCGAGGCGGATGGGTTTGTCGGTATTGATCTGGGCAGCTTTGCTTTTTCAATTGATGCCAATCACCCCAGTGGACACTGTCTGACCCAGATCGACCACTATGCCATTCGACCAACAAACAGTTTGATTCGGTCGGTGTCTGCCACTGAGCGACATGGCCAGTCCACCCGTGAAATTCTTCTCTCGGTAGATTATTCCGCGGCAGAGGTTGAGCAGATGATTGAGAGTAAAGTGGCTTCTCTGGGCTGGACTGATGAGCACCTGCCGTCAGATTATGGCAGTCAATCTTTTGCCATTTCCACGGCCACTGTTTCACTGGCTCAGACTGCGGATCTGTCAGGGGATATGGATGAGGATCCTGGCTTGATAATCTAACAGGGGGCATAACCGACTGAATACGGATGACGGGCTTTTTATCAAAGACACTGTATACCCAGAGTTATTAGTCCCCTGCTTAGCTTTTATTAACAGCTAATTAGCGATACGCTGGCGCACCTAATAATGGTTTAGATTATGTGCCGCTACCTTTATGCCCCATTACTCTGCATGGCCGCGCTCTGCGCCTATGCCTCAGAGCCGCCGCCGATCCCACTGGCCGCTCAGGTGGCGGGCTACAAAGTGGTGCTCACCTGTGGCGCGACATTTAACGGGGGCAAGTCTGCTGCAATGATTGCTGCTGATGAACTCACAGGTATCCGTGTGGACTTTCGCGATACCTTTGCCCAGTTGCCGGACGCGCAAATTAATCTTCAAGAAAAATATGTCGCCGCTGAGTTTGCCGATCATTTGCCGCCGCGCTATGCGGTCTGGCGCAGGGGATTTGGCTGTGCACAGTTGCCAGTCGGCGCCAGCCTAGATAGCCGCAAACTGTTGCCCAGTGCACCCATCAAAGAGGTTAGCTCTAGGGTAGATGCGCTTTGGCCCTTTGGAGATAACTTAGGGCAGAATCACAAATCTAATCTAGCTCTCAGTAGTATCGTCGATAAGGCACTTAACAGTGCAACCTATGGCGATCTCAACAGTACCAGCGCGGTATTGGTAACAACGGCTGATAAATTACTCATAGAACAGTACAGGGCCGGTTACACGCCCTATACCTCACAGCGCACTTGGTCCGTGGGCAAGGCTATTACTGCCACCATAATGGGTATCGCAGTGGAACAGGGTCTGGTGGATATCAAAGCGCCTGCCAACATTCCCGAATGGTCAACACCCGGGGATAAACGTCAGCAAATAACGCTGGAGCATTTGCTGCAAATGTCCAGTGGATTGGATAGCACGATAAATGGCGCCAATACACCGGATATTTATTTTGGCGGTGGTTCGGTCACTGAGTATGCAACAGCCACCAAGCTCGAGGCGACGCCAGGCACGACCTTCAAATACGCCAATAATGACACCATGCTGGCGGTTCGCAGTCTTAGGGCATCGCTAAATAATGATCAGGCAATGCTGCGCTTTCCCAGTGAAAATCTATTCCACAAAATCGGTATGCACAACAGTGTTGCGGAAACTGACTGGCAGGGAAATTTTGTCTTATCCAGCCAGATTTGGACTACTTCGAGAGATCTTGGTCGCCTGGGTATTTTATATCTCAACGATGGGCTGTGGGGCGCTGAGCGGATCTTGCCCAGCGGCTGGCGCGACTATGTCAGCGCTCCGGGACCTGCCCAACCACCTCTGGAAATTGAGGGCGCCAAAATTCCCGGTTATGGCGCGCAGTTTTGGCTCTACCCAAGTCGCTTTGAGGGCATGCCTGATGATGCGTTTAACGCGGAGGGTCAGCGGGGCCAAAGTATGATGATTATCCCCTCACGAAATCTGGTGATTGTGCGCAGGGGCTATGATCACAAAGACGGCCAGCGCTTTGATATCGCGAGGTTCTCTGCCGATATTCTGGCGGCACTAGAGGATTAAATCGATCTCTTGATGCGAGGTTTAAATAGCCGGCATCTTGTCGATGGCATAGGCCTGTTGTTTGAGCCAGGGGGCAATTTTTTCCAGCTGGGGAACAATCTCATCGCTGTAAAGGTTGCGGCAGATCTCGGCGCTCATCTGCGGCAACTTGCCCAGCTCATCGGGTCGACAGAGCAGTGATAGATAGCGAGCGTGATTGCCATTGGCTAATGGCATAATTTCTACATCTTCAAGCAGCTGTGGATAGCGCACCATACAGAGCCCGGTAACAATGGCCCAACCGTGGCCCGACTGCACAAAGCGCAGCAATGTCTGGGTGCTGTCCAGCTCGTAGTTGGTCATCAACTTTATATTTATGCGCCGGGCAATCAGGTCGGTCAAAGTGCCGAGCCGCGACTGACGGTTGTACTGAATAAATGGCAGGTTATCTGCCAACCACTGAATATTCAGTTCAGAGGGCAGGCTACATTTCTTTGATACCAATACCACAAAGGGATCGCGCAGCAAGGGGTAGCGCTGCAGGTGCGGGTGTTCGTCCAGAGGATCACCGGTAATCAATATATCCAAATCCCGGTTGAGCAGGGCCTGAGTCAGGGGTGAAACCAAACCGGTGCGCAGCGCCAGTCGTGAGGTATAGGGTTTGAGTTGCTGCATCAATTGCAGGCCGGCGACATCGCAAAAGGAGTCAACCATTCCCACATTGAGGGGCACCAAACCGCCCTTGGAGGCCATGCTCACATCGGAGAACATACGCTGAGTTTTTTCGATAACTTGCATGGCATAGTCTTTTAGGACTTGGCCGCTGGGGGTTAGTTTAATCGGTCGCGAGCGGGTGATTACGAGCTGAGTATCGGTTTGTATTTCCAGCTGCTTGATTGCCTGTGAAACCGCCGACTGAGTAATGCCGAGCTTTTCGCCAGCCTGAGTCAGTGTCTCTGAGTTGGATACCGCGGCGAAGATTTTTAATGCGCCGATTTCGATATTTTTATTTTTTTTCATAGGGTCAGTATCTTATGGCGCTACTTGGTTTGCAATCGGTGGTAGCTAAGTTTGCTGTTTTTTTCTCAAAGCACTTTTGCTGATTTGCTGAACTAGTATTAATTCAATTTTACTCTGAGTAACTGTGCATTGGATTCCACTATTGGTGCCTCTGTGCGGCCGAAATGACCTCCATCACTTAGTGCTGATACTTTAGATGAGGTACCGGCTTAGCCTCATAAGCTCTTTGCATACAGCAATAGAGACAGGGCTGTTCATGTCCAAGGCGAGTAAGGTCTGGAGTGCTGCAGATTACGAGCAGTTTATAATTTATATCGCCACCAATCCCAGAGCAGTTGTTGGTGATTACTGTTCCAAAGGAACTGCTGAAATCTCAGCTCGCTTTTGCCAAACTAATGGGGAATTGCCACTGGCACTCTGCGGGAGTGGGAGCCGGGGCGCAGGCAACCGGATAGTGCTGCAGTGAGCCTAAAAAAAGTGGCTCAGAGCCGCCCTCAGGTGTTAGAGCCGTTAGCGGCGTGACAGCCGAAGATTTTCAACAGTCTCGCAGTGCCTGAATACCCACCGCGGTACCTTCAAATTCCGCCATAGCATCGAGCAGGCTATCCCATAAAAACTCAATCGAGCTGCTGTCGCTAAAAATACTGTAGCTGAGGGTTTCGCCCAGATCATTGCGCACCAATACCCCGTTGATTTTTGCAATGGAGGTCTGTGCCACTTCGCCATTGGCAAACTTGTGGGGGCGCAAATCGACACCGCAGACTTTGGATAGGGTGGCTGCTGCTTGGCTACCACAGAGTACTAGCCAGCTGTGACTGTCACTGCGGGGCAAACTATAGACCCGCTCCGGCAGCTGCGAACCCAGAGAAATATTGGCAATGCTCTCAGACAGTCCATCCAAGTTACTGGCCAATAACAGCTCAGTCTGAGACAGACGGGCAACCAATGTGCCGTCATCTTGCAGATTGGCTCGATTGGGCTGTACAGGCAGTTGGAGTCCCTGACCCGCGGCCCAGTCCGGGGTGCCCAGACCTTTAAAACCCGCGCGTGGCAGGGTTGAGAGATCCGCCAGACCAAGGTGCTGTGCCTGCTTCAGTTCCCCTTCACCGGTGCCGTAACAAGACACCACTGTGCTGTCCGTAAGTGCTTCAAAAGCCGCACTCATGGCCATATGACGGCGATACAGTTGGCTGCGACGCAGAGCGTTGGTGGCTATTTGGTTAGGGGTAGTCGATGACATTATTAAAGCTCCTGACGCTGGGTTTCGGGGTCATAGAAAGGCAGTTCCACTACCATTGCATCGACCATAACACCGCCGCTGGATTTGATCTTGAAGTGACTGCCAGCCTCAGCCTGGTCTGGTTCGACAAAGGCTAGGCCCAAAGGCTTGTTGAGAGTCGGAGAATAATTGCAGGAGGTCACTCGCCCAGTCATGCGATCACCGTCCAGCACCAGATGGCTCTCCAGGGGAATCGGCGCATTCAGGTCGTTGACCACAAAGCCCACCTGACAACGCTTGAGCGGCGCTTTATTAAGCTCTTGAATACTGCGGCCGCCGACAAAAAAGGGCTTCTTCTTGGCGATAGCCCAGGCCATATTGACCTCAGTCGGATTGGACATGGCATCGGTATCTTGGCCGATAATAATATGGCCTTTCTCGAGACGTAAAATACGCTGCGCTTCAATGCCAAATGGCTTGATCGAGAATTCGGCGCCAGCATCGATTAAAGCGTCCCAGAGGGCTTCGCCACAATGTTGCGGTATATGCACTTCATAGCCTAGCTCACCGACAAAGCCAACGCGAATAACTCGGGCGGCAATGCCTGCAACAGTGCCTTCACGGACCCCCATATAGGGGAAGGCTTCGCTGCCGAGATCAATATCCGAGCACAGCTTGGCTAGCACTTTGCGAGCATTGGGGCCAGCGATATTCACCGCGGAATAGGCCGAGGTGACATTGGCTATATCCACATCGAGACGCCACTGGGCATTCCACTTGAGCATACTCTGGTAGACATTGCCGACACCGCCGGTGGTGGCGGTCACATAGTAATGCTGTTCACTAAAGCGGCAGGCGACGCCATCATCAATCACCACTCCAGCTTCATTGGTGAGCAGGGCATAACGGGCTTTGCCCACGGGCTGCTTTAAAAAAGCAAAGGTGTAAAAGCGGTTTAAAAATTCTGCGGCATCCGGCCCGCGCACTTCGAGTCCACCCAGAGTCGACACATCCACTAGACCAACATTGTTGCGCACATTTTTAACTTCATTATTAATGCTGCTTTCGCGCTGATTGGTAGTGCCGTAATAGGCGGGTCTATACCAGGCACCGGCCTGCAGCATCTGGGCACCAGCTTCAAGGTGACGATAGTGCATATTGCTGCGCTGAGCGGGATAGAAGCTGCGCCCGGCACTGTGGGCCAGATGCTCGGCGGAAAAAGGCGGTCGTGCGGTGGTGACACCGGTTTGAGCCACGGTTTTGTTGGTGGCCGCGGCAACTAGACGAGCCGTTGCCAATGCCGAATGGCGGCCCTGTGAGGGACCCATGCCGCAGGTGGAGTAGCGCTTAACAAGCTGAACATGTTCGTAGCCATCG
>Ga0208971_1000130_pt1 | contig 54399 bp, 55 predicted proteins | sample AOAMet1_18_M0_10_2_FD_188229 | JGI IMG/M metagenome (GOLD analysis project Ga0208971, IMG submission 188229) | Ammonia-oxidizing marine microbial communities from Monterey Bay, California, USA - CAN11_18_M0_10 (SPAdes) | ecosystem: Environmental > Aquatic > Marine > Intertidal zone | place...
GTTTTCGATAGCTCGCAATTCCAGATTGGCTTTTCGGAAAATTTACAAAACGGTCCCAAGTTTGACGCCATGTGTGCCCATTGGGGGATCAAGGCGACCAGCGCGCGGCAAATCAAACCTGCGCATGTGGGTCTCGCGGCCCCGTTTCCCGAAGCTCTACGTCGGGACAGTTTGAAATTCTTAAAGACGCAATACGACTTTGTTGCTGATAATTTTGCGGAGCTGCCGGCGAATTGGCGGAAAAACCGGGAGTTACTGGCGTGACAACTCAGATCATCATCGGCCAAAAATTTGGCCAAGAGGGAGGTGCATAATGGACGGCTCCAAATTTGACGACGCTTTGACGGGCGAGCAAAAAATTCGCAATTTCAATATCAACTTTGGTCCACAGCACCCGGCGGCGCACGGTGTGTTGCGGCTGGTGTTGGAATTGGATGGTGAAATTGTAGAGCGCTGCGATCCGCACATTGGCCTGTTGCACCGCGGCACGGAAAAGCTGATGGAAAGCCGGACCTATCTGCAAAACTTGCCCTATTTTGACCGCCTAGACTATGTGGCACCGATGAACCAGGAGCACGCTTGGTGTTTGGCGATTGAAAAGCTCACCGGTACTGTCGTGCCGCGGCGGGCCAGCCTTATCCGGGTGCTTTATTCTGAAATTGGCCGCGTGCTCAACCATTTGCTCAATGTCACGACGCAAGCGATGGATGTGGGGGCTATGACGCCTTTAACCTGGGGGTTTGAAGAGCGCGAAAAGTTGATGATCTTTTATGAGCGGGCCTGTGGTGCGCGTTTGCATGCGGCCTATTTCCGCCCCGGCGGGGTGCATCAAGACCTGCCAGATGCTCTGCTTGATGATATCGAAGAATGGGCCCAGATCTTCCCAGAGGTTTTGCAGGACATCGACACGATGTTAACTGAAAATCGGATTTTCAAACAGCGCAACGCAGATATTGGCGTTGTGACTGAAGACGACATTCAGAAATATGGCTTTAGCGGTGTTATGGTACGTGGCTCTGGCTTGGCTTGGGATCTGCGTCGCGCGCAGCCCTATGAATGCTATGACGAGTTTGAGTTTGACATTCCTGTTGGTAAAAATGGCGACTGTTATGACCGCTATCTGTGCCGCATGGAAGAAATGCGCCAATCCGTTTCGATTATCAAACAGGCGATTTTCAAATTGCGCGAGGAGCCGGGCGATGTAATGGCACGCGGAAAAATGACCCCGCCAAAACGCGGCGAGATGAAGCAGTCGATGGAAGCTTTGATTCATCACTTCAAACTTTACACCGAAGGTTTCCATGTGCCCGAGGGCGAAGTCTATGCGGCTGTTGAAGCGCCAAAGGGTGAATTCGGGGTGTATCTGGTGGCAGATGGTACGAATAAACCCTACCGCAGCAAAATACGGGCGCCGGGCTTTTTGCACCTTCAAGCCATGGATTACCTCTGCAAAGGGCACCAGCTGGCAGATGTGGCGGCCATCATTGGCACAATGGATGTGGTCTTTGGAGAGATAGACCGATGACATACCGCGCCGTTGCTTACGAAATCTATGCCACGTCTTTGAACGCTTAAATTACAGGGGCCTAATATGCTTCGTCGCCTACACGCAGATCAACCCAGCGCCTTTGCTTTCACACCTGCCAATCAGGCTTGGGCAGAGGCGCAGATGACCAAATTTCCCGAGGGTCGGCAGGCCAGCGCCGTGATCCCTTTGTTGTGGCGCGCCCAGGAGCAAGAAGGCTGGCTGACGCGCCCGGCAATTGAGGCGGTGGCTGATCTTTTGGGCATGGCCTATATTCGGGTTCTCGAGGTTGCGACCTTTTATTTCATGTTCCAGCTTCAGCCCGTCGGCCAGATCGCGCATTTTCAAATATGCGGGACCACCACATGTATGATTTGCGGCGCAGAGGATTTGGTATCTGTTTGCAAAGAGAAAATTGCCAACAAACCACATGTTATTTCCGAGGATGGAAAGTTCAGCTGGGAAGAAGTGGAGTGTTTGGGCGCTTGCGCCAATGCGCCGATGGTTCAGATTGGTAAAGATTACTATGAAGATCTCACAGCTGAAAAATTCGCTGATCTGATTGATCAATTGGCCGCAGGCGAGGTGCCGACACCCGGTTCGCAAACGGGCCGCTATGCTGCGGAGCCGGCCACGGGGTTGACATCATTGCAAGACCATGAGGCGGGCAAAGTGGCTTTCAACGCATCTGTGCAATTGGCTGTGGACTTGGGCGATACGGTCAAACGGATTGATGGAAGCGAATTGCCGCTTTTGACCCCTTGGTTGGGTAAGGTTGCAAAATCAAAGGCCGCGCCCAAGGCCAAAGTGAAGGCCGCAGCGAAGACCAAAACCGCCAAGGCGAAAGCTGCGAAGTAACAAAGCGCCTCCTGGCAAAGACAATTAGTTGAAAGACCAAACACAGAATGCACAGCCAAAAAGATCATATCCAAGCCAAGAAGGGCCGGACAGCCAGTCTGGTCATTGCCGGCGCGATGCTGATTTGGCTTGGCATGCAGTGGGCCGCTGTGCAGCTCGATATTTCAAGCCGTTACATGCTGTTGCTGGATTTAGCCGTTATGGCTGCGATGGTTTGGTCGCTTATTGTCACTTTTCAAATTTGGCGTGCGCGCCGCGATGCAGATAAAGGCTGAATGAAATGCTGAAAGATCAAGATCGTATTTTCACCAATCTCTACGGGATGCATGAGCGCACTTTGAAAGGTGCCAAGGTGCGGGGCCATTGGGATGGCACGGCCGCTTTGATCAAAAAGGGCCGTGATTGGATCATTGATGAGATGAAGGCCTCGGGCCTGCGCGGTCGTGGCGGGGCGGGCTTCCCAACGGGGTTGAAATGGTCCTTTATGCCGAAAGAAAGCGATGGCCGTCCGTCCTATTTGGTCGTAAATGCCGATGAATCAGAGCCGGGCACCTGCAAAGATCGTGAAATCATGCGTCATGATCCGCATACCCTGATCGAAGGCTGCTTAATTGCCTCTTTCGCGATGAATGCCAATGCCTGCTATATCTATATTCGCGGCGAATATATTCGCGAACGAGAAGCGCTACAGGCGGCGATTGATGAGGCCTATGACGCCGGCTTGGTCGGTAAGAATGCGGCCAAATCGGGTTGGGACTTCGACATTTATCTGCATCACGGGGCGGGCGCCTATATATGTGGTGAGGAAACAGCGCTTTTGGAGAGCCTTGAGGGCAAGAAGGGCATGCCAAGGATGAAACCTCCGTTTCCAGCGGGGGCGGGGCTTTATGGGTGTCCGACCACAGTGAACAACGTGGAATCTATCGCGGTGGTGCCCACGATTTTGCGCCGGGGTGGTGCCTGGTTCTCAGGTTTTGGCCGCCCGAACAATACGGGCACCAAACTTTTTGCAATTTCCGGCCATGTGAACAATCCCTGCGTGGTTGAGGAGGAGATGTCGATCCCATTCGACGAGCTGATTGACAAGCATTGCGGCGGAATCCGCGGCGGGTGGGACAATCTCAAAGCCGTTATTCCGGGCGGATCCTCCGTGCCTATGCTGCCCGGCTCAGTGATGCGGCAAGATGCGATTATGGATTTTGATTGGCTCCGGGCACAGCGTTCAGGCCTGGGCACTGCGGCGGTCATTGTGATGGATCAGTCGACGGATGTGGTCAAAGCTGTTTGGCGATTGGCCAAGTTTTACAAGCATGAAAGCTGCGGTCAATGCACGCCGTGCCGCGAAGGTACAGGCTGGATGATGCGCGTGATGGAGCGGTTGGTAACCGGAGATGCGGAACCTGACGAAATTGATATGTTGCTCGATGTCACCAAACAGGTGGAAGGCCATACAATTTGCGCCCTTGGGGATGCAGCGGCCTGGCCCATCCAAGGGCTGATCCGACATTTTCGTGACGATATTGAGGACCGGATCGCCCATAAACGCCGTCCCCGGCCTGGCATGGCGGCTGAGTAACAGATGACCCGGATCGCTTCATCTCCTGCTGATATGCGTACCATGCTGAAGGCCTGCGTCATTGCGCTGTGCTGTGTGCCTGCGCCGGTTGTTGCAGCGAAAGGTTTGGCCCAGGAGGAAGCGCTCAACGAAGGGTTGATTGCGATTTCTATGGCCAATGTGATCCGTAAAACCTGTCCCAGTATCTCTGCTCGGATGCTGAAGGCCTGGTTAAAAGTTAAATCCCTCGAAGCAGAGGCGCAATCGCTCGGCTATTCGGCCCAAGAGGTGTCCGCCTTTGTTAAAGATCCTATGGAAAAAAAGCGTGTTTTGAGTGTTGCTCAAGAGCGGCTTGCAGATCATGGGGTTATTCCTAACCAACCCGCGACCTATTGCACCTTGGGGCTTGCTGAAATTGAAGCAGGCTCTGCGATCGGAAAATTGCTGAAAGCGAAGTAGATATGTCTGACCTGCGAAAAATCATCATCGACGATCAAGAAATTGAAGTAGACGGCGCGATGACGTTAATCCAAGCCTGTGAACAGGTCGGGGTTGAGGTGCCACGTTTTTGTTACCATGAGCGTCTGACCATCGCTGGCAACTGTCGCATGTGTCTGGTGGAAGTCGTGGGCGGGCCGCCGAAGCCTGCGGCCTCTTGCGCGATGCAGGTGCGCGATTTGCGCCCCGGCCCAGACGGGCAATTGCCAGTTGTCAAAACCAATTCTCCGATGGTGAAAAAAGCTCGGGAAGGGGTGATGGAATTTTTGCTCATCAACCACCCGTTGGATTGCCCAATCTGTGATCAGGGCGGAGAGTGCGATCTGCAAGATCAAGCCATGGCATATGGTGTGGATTTCAGCCGATTCCGTGAGCCCAAGCGGGCGACTGAGGATTTGGATTTGGGACCTCTGGTCGAGACTCATATGACCCGCTGCATTTCCTGCACCCGCTGCGTGCGCTTCACATCGGAAGTGGCCGGGCTCACCCAGATGGGCCAAACTGGGCGTGGTGAAGATTCTGAAATTACGAGCTATCTCGGTCAAACGCTCGACAGCAATTTGCAGGGAAATATAATCGATCTTTGCCCTGTTGGCGCTTTGGTTTCCAAACCCTATGCGTTCACGGCCCGTCCTTGGGAGTTGAGCAAAACAGATTCTATTGATGTCATGGACGCGCTCGGATCTAACATCCGCGTCGACACTAAGGGCCGCGAAGTGATGCGGTTTTTGCCGCGCAACCATGATGGGGTGAACGAGGAATGGCTTGCCGATAAGTCGCGTTTTGTTTGGGATGGTTTGCGCCGTCAGCGCTTGGACCGGCCCTATATTCGCGAGGTGGGAAAATTGCGTCCTGCGACTTGGCCGGAAGCGCTTGCAGCGGCGGCTGCGGCGATGGTGGGCAAACAAGTGACCGCTTTGGTGGGCGATCTGGTCTCGACTGAGGTGGCCTATGCGCTTAAGCAGGTAATATCTGGTCTTGGCGGCAAAATTGAATGCCGGACCGATGGGGCACAATTGCCAGCGGGCAATCGGAGCGCCTATGTCGGCACTGCCCGGGTTGAGGATCTCGAAACTGCGCAGATGATCCAGTTGATTGGCACGAATCCGAAAAGTGAAGCGCCGGTCCTTAATGCCCGCATCCGCAAGGCTTGGAGCCGTGGCGCCACAATTGGTTTAATTGGTGAGCCAGTCGATCTGACCTATGACTATGTGCATGTGGGCACAGGGCGCGCTGATCTGCAGGGCTTGCTCATGAAAGATTACAAGGCGGTTCTGGAGCAACCGTCAGTGGTGGTTCTGGGGCAGGCGGCTTTGCAAGGCGAAGATGGCGTGGCGGTTTTGGTGGCCACGATGGAGCTTTGCGAAAAAACTGCGAGCAAACTCATGATCCTGCACACAGCAGCGGCACGGGTTGGCGCAATGGACTTGGGATGCACCACGGATGGAGGGCTCACGGCCGCGCTTGATGGCGCCGAGGTGATCTATAACATGGGTGCGGATGAACTGGACATCGCGCCAGGGGCATTTGTGATTTATCAAGGCAGTCACGGCGATCGCGGCGCGCATCGGGCCGATATCATCCTACCAGGGGCGGCCTATACCGAGGAAAACAGTATTTTCGTCAATACCGAAGGGCGGCCACAATTGGCGCAGCGCGCTGGATTTGCCCCCGGTGACGCCAAGGAGAACTGGGCCATTCTGCGGGCGCTCTCGGCTGAATTGGGCGCTGCTTTGCCCTATGATACTTTGGCACAGTTGCGCAAACACATGATCGCTGCTGCGCCTCATTTGGCCGCGCTTGATATGGTGCCAGAAAATGAATGGCAGGCCGTTTCGGGTGGAAAAATGGGTCAGGGTGATTTTGGGCAGGCGATAAGCGATTATTATCTCAGCAATCCGACTGCACGGGCCAGTGCCTTGATGGCGGAGCTTTCTGCCAATGCCAAAGCGCGCAAATCTGCGCCTCTTGCGGCGGAGTAATCTCATGGGCTTGGCTTTGATGGATTGGCTGGACCGCTGTTGTGGCCCTAAGTTTGACGCGACTTGGCACGGTCACGGGGCCATCACAGGCTCTAGAGCACGCAGAGTGATGGTTTCATCGAAAAACCATGCAGCGAAGGCTGGTATTTTTACACAAGATACGGTTTACAGCCCATCAAATGACCCGGCTAACGTGTTGGCCGATATTCAGGCGAAAATCAGCACTGCTGTGCGCAGGGAACGAGGAATACCAGAGGTATGAACGAATTCTTTACCACCAACCTGGGGGTCGCTGTGATCCTTTTGGGCCAGACCCTTGCAGTGGTTGGCTTTGTGATGATCAGCTTGCTGTTTTTGGTCTATGGCGACCGGAAAATCTGGGCCGCGGTACAGATGCGGCGCGGGCCAAATGTTGTAGGATTGTTTGGCCTGCTGCAGACCGTGGCCGATGCATTGAAATATGTGGTTAAGGAAATTGTCATTCCTGCGGGCGCCGATCGTCCGGTCTTTATATTGGCGCCGCTTGTGTCTTTTGTTTTGGCGATGTTGGCTTGGGCCGTGATCCCCTTCAACCATACCTGGGTGTTGGCTGATATAAATGTGGCCTTGCTGTTTGTTTTCGCGGTGTCCTCTTTGGAAGTTTATGGCGTGATAATGGGAGGTTGGGCCTCGAACTCGAAATACCCGTTCCTCGGCTCGCTGCGCTCTGCGGCGCAGATGATTTCCTATGAGGTCTCAATGGGCTTGATCATTATCGGGGTGATTATTTCGACCGGATCAATGAATTTCGGCGCAATTGTAGCAGCGCAGAATGGTGATTTGGGCTTTTTTAACTGGTATTTCATTCCCCATTTTCCAATGGTCTTTTTGTTTTTCATCAGCGCCTTGGCAGAAACCAATCGTCCGCCTTTCGATTTGCCTGAGGCAGAGTCGGAGCTTGTGGCGGGATATCAGGTGGAATATTCGTCGACGCCGTTTTTGCTCTTCATGGCGGGTGAATATATTGCGATATTTTTAATGTGCGCTCTGATCACCTTGTTGTTTTTCGGTGGCTGGGCTTCACCTGTGCCTTTCATCGCTGATGGTCCTGTCTGGATGGTCGGGAAAATGGCAATCTTCTTTTTCCTGATTGCCATGGTCAAGGCCCTGGTGCCGCGGTATCGCTATGATCAGCTGATGCGGCTGGGCTGGAAAGTATTTCTGCCCTTCTCTTTGGTCTGGGTGGTCTTTGTGGCATTTGCAGCGAAATTCGGTTGGTTCTGGGGCGTCTATGCCCGCTGGACAGTGGGAGGCTAAACCAATGGCAAATATTGATTATACCCGTGGAGTCAAATATTTCTTGCTGCAAGATTTTTGGGCTGCGTTCAAATTGGGCATGAAATATTTTTTCCGGCCAAAGGCGACATTAAATTACCCACATGAAAAAGGGCCTTTAAGCCCGAGGTTCCGCGGCGAACATGCTTTGCGCCGCTATCCAAATGGGGAAGAACGCTGCATTGCTTGTAAACTTTGCGAAGCGATCTGCCCGGCTCAGGCCATTACGATTGACGCCGAGCCGCGCGACGACGGCAGCCGACGCACCACCCGTTACGATATAGATATGACGAAATGCATTTATTGCGGGTTTTGCCAAGAGGCCTGCCCGGTGGATGCGATTGTTGAGGGGCCGAATTTTGAATTCTCAACCGAGACGCGTGAAGAGTTATTTTACGATAAATCCAAACTGTTAGAAAATGGCGACCGTTGGGAAGCAGAGATTGCCCGCAATCTTGAACTCGACGCACCATATCGCTAGCGGGTAAGGGAAGGAATTACGATGGGTATCGCGGAACTCGCGTTTTACGCATTTTCAATGTCTACTTTGATCGGGGGCATTTTCACGGTCGTGGCGCGCAACCCGGTGCATTCGGTTTTGTGGCTGATTTTGGCGTTTCTCTCGGCCGCGGGCCTCTTTGTCCTGCTGGGGGCGGAGTTTGTGGCCATGCTGCTGATCATCGTCTACGTCGGGGCCGTTGCGGTATTGTTCCTCTTTGTTGTGATGATGCTTGATGTGGATTTTGCGGAATTGAAAGCGGAGATGGCGAAATATCTGCCGCTGGGTTTGGTGATCGGTGTAATCGTATTGATACAGCTGATGTTTGCGTTCGGCGTTTGGGACTATTCGGTAGGTTACGAGGGGCGTTTGGCCGCGCAATTTGGCTCTGGCACCAATACAGGCGAGCTGGGTGTCATTTTATATGATGACTATATTTTGATTTTCCAACTGGCCGGATTGGTCCTTTTGGTGGCTATGATTGGGGCGATTGTCTTGACGCTGCGCCATCGGGTTGACGTCAAGCGTCAAGACGTGGTTGCGCAGATGATGCGTGATCCAGCCAAAGCTATGGAATTGAAAGATGTAAAACCGGGGCAGGGACTATGATCGGACTTGAACATTATCTGGCCGTCGCGGCGGCCCTGTTTGTGATTGGAATCTTCGGGCTGTTTCTGAACCGCAAAAATATCATCATTTTGTTGATGAGTATCGAATTGATGCTTCTGAGCGTGAATATCAACTTTGTTGCTTTTTCAGCCTTTCTTGGTGACTACGTTGGGCAGATTTTCACACTGTTTGTATTGACCGTGGCGGCCGCTGAAGCTGCAATTGGTTTGGCGATTTTGGTTTGTTTCTTCCGTAACAAAGGCTCGATTGACGTTGAAGACGTTAACGTAATGAAAGGGTAAGGCGTTATGGAAACTATACTCCTTTTTGCCCCATTGGTGGGGGCTCTGATTGCAGGCTTCGGTCATGGGGTTATTGGCGATAAAGCAGCGCAGGTTTTGACCACCGCTCTGTTGTTTCTTTCGGCGATTTTGTCTTGGGCTTTGTTTCTTAGCTTTGACGGACAGACTGAAAGCATCCATATTCTGCGCTGGATTGAGAGCGGAACCCTATCGACCGATTGGGCCATTCGCATGGACCGTCTCACGACGATCATGTTGATTGTGATCACCACCGTCTCGGCCTTGGTGCATCTTTATTCCATGGGCTATATGGCTCATGACGATCATTTCCGCGATGGCGAAAGTTATCGCCCTCGGTTCTTTGCCTATCTGTCGTTTTTCACTTTTGCCATGTTGATGCTGGTGACCTCAGACAACCTGTTGCAGCTGTTCTTTGGCTGGGAAGGGGTCGGCGTGGCCTCTTATTTGTTGATTGGGTTTTATATCCGTAAACAAAGCGCTGGGGCGGCTGCAATCAAAGCTTTCGTGGTCAACCGGGTTGGTGATTTCGGATTTTTGCTTGGCATCTTTGGCCTTTATCTTGTGGCCGATAGCATCAAGTTTGAGGATATCTTTCTGATCGGCCCGCAATTGGCGATGATGGAGTTGCACTTTCTGTGGCGTGATTGGAACGCGGCGAATTTGATTGCCTTCCTGCTATTCGTCGGCGCGATGGGCAAATCGGCACAGCTTATCCTGCACACCTGGTTGCCCGATGCGATGGAAGGCCCGACGCCTGTGTCTGCCTTGATCCACGCGGCGACTATGGTCACAGCCGGGGTGTTTCTGGTTTGCCGCATGTCTCCCATTATGGAATTTGCACCCGATACGATGAGTTTTGTTGTTTTTCTGGGCGCTTCAACGGCCTTCTTTGCAGCGACTGTCGGTCTTGTCCAAAATGACATCAAACGGGTGATTGCCTATTCAACCTGCTCGCAGCTGGGCTATATGTTCGTGGCTGCGGGCCTGGGTGTCTATTCCGTGGCGATGTTCCATCTTTTGACCCATGCCTTCTTTAAAGCGATGCTGTTTTTGGGTGCCGGTTCGGTCATTCACGGCATGCATCACGAGCAAGATATGCGCAATTATGGTGGTTTGCGCAAAAAGCTGCCCTATACGTTCTGGGCCATGATGATTGGGACACTGGCGATTACGGGTGTGGGTATTCCGCTCACGCATTACGGATTTGCCGGGTTCCTGTCGAAGGATGCGGTGATTGAGAGTGCCTACGCAGGAACAATGGGAGGCTATGCCTTCTGGATGTTGGTTATCGCGGCGATGTTCACCAGTTTTTATAGCTGGCGCTTGATGTTCCTGACCTTCTTTGGCGCGGCGCGTGGCGACACACATACCCATGAGCATGCCCATGAAAGCCCAAAGCTTATGTTGGTGCCCCTTGCGGTGCTGGCGGTTGGGGCGATCTTCTCGGGCATGGTCTTTTACAAGCCGTTTTTTGGAGATCATCATAAGGTGGAAGTCTTCTTCGGCATTGTTGAGGCAAATGCTGGTCATGACGCTGACCATGCTGAGGGTGGGTTTCATCTGATTGCGCCAGCCCATGCCGCCACAGCCAGTGCTGAAAGCGGTGATGCGGCCGGTCATGATGCGGGGCAGGCCAGCGCTGAGGACAAGCTGGGCCGCGGCGCGATTTATATGGCGCCAAGCAACACCGTGCTGGACGATGCGCATCACGTCCATTGGTTGGTTAAATTATCTCCATTTATCGCGATGATATTGGGCTTTTTGGGGGCTTGGGCATTCTATATGACCAAGCTTGGCCTGCCGCGCCGCGTGGCTGAGAGCAATCCTGTGCTCTACCGTTTCCTACTCAACAAATGGTATTTTGATGAAATCTACGACGCGCTTCTCGTACGCCCGGGGCAATGGTTGGGGCGGTGCTTGTGGAAAATCGGAGATGGTAAAATCATTGATGGCGGCATTAACGGTCTGGCCATGGGGATCATCCCATTTTTCACCAAATGGGCTGGCCGCATGCAGTCGGGTTATATTTTCACCTATGCTTTCGGCATGGTCATCGGAATCGCAGCTTTGGTCACTTGGGTGTCCATCGCAGGAGGTAAATAATGAGCAACCTTCTTAGCCTAATTACATTCATTCCTTTGGTCGCAGCGATCATCTTGGCGCTTTTGGCGCGCGGTGATAGTGAGGCCTCGCAAAGTAATGTGAAATATCTAGCGCTGGCTGCGACCGGATTTACGTTTCTGGCCTCGCTTATGCTGCTGTCGGGTTTTGAGCCAAATGATACGGGCTTTCAATTTGTCGAAGAGCGCAGCTGGCTCTTGGGTATGCAGTATAAGATGGGGGTCGATGGGATCAGCCTTCTGTTTGTTTTGCTCACAACATTCACGATGCCACTGGTCATTGCAGCCTCTTGGAACGTCACCCATCGTCTTAAAGAATACATGATCGCCTTTTTGGTGCTTGAAAGCCTGATGATCGGGGTGTTCTGCGCTCTGGATCTGGTGCTGTTTTACATGTTTTTTGAGGCCTGTTTGATTCCAATGTTTTTAATTATTGGAATTTGGGGCGGAAAAGAGCGGATTTATGCTTCCTTCAAGTTCTTTCTCTACACATTTACGGGCTCGGTTCTGATGCTCGTGGCCATGGTGGCCATGTTCGCTGATGCTGGAACTACCGATATGGTTGTGCTCTTGAGCCATAATTTTGGATCTGACACGCTGTCCGTGGCGGGTTTTCACATTATTGGCGGGGCGCAAACGCTCATGTGGCTGGCTTTCTTCGCCTCATTTGCGGTGAAAATGCCGATGTGGCCGGTGCATACCTGGTTGCCAGATGCCCATGTGCAAGCGCCGACGGCCGGCTCAGTGGTCCTGGCGGCAATTTTGTTGAAAATGGGAGGCTACGGGTTCCTGCGGTTCTCCTTGCCGATGTTCCCTGTGGCCTCTGACCTGCTGGCGCCTTTGGTGTTTTGGATGTCGGCCATCGCTATTGTCTACACCTCGCTGGTCGCATTGGCGCAACAAGATATGAAAAAACTGATCGCCTATTCCTCGGTAGCGCATATGGGCTATGTCACAATGGGGATATTTGCGGCCAATCAGCAAGGGATTGATGGCGCGATATTTCAGATGCTGAGTCACGGCTTTATCTCCGGTGCGTTGTTTCTCTGTGTTGGGGTGATTTATGACCGGATGCACACCCGTGAGATTGACGCCTATGGCGGCTTGGTAAATCGGATGCCCAGCTATGCCTTGATCTTTATGTTTTTCACCATGGCCAATGTCGGCCTCCCCGGCACATCTGGGTTTGTTGGCGAATTCCTCACTTTGATGGGCATCTTTCAGGTCAACACCTGGGTGGCGCTATTCGCGGCCTCTGGTGTGATCTTGTCGGCGGCCTATGCGCTGTGGCTGTATCGCCGCGTGGTTTTGGGGGATCTGATCAAAGAGAGCTTGAAATCCATTACCGATATGGCACCGCGTGAGAAGATGATCTTCGCCCCTCTTGTGGCGATGACGTTGATCTTGGGCGTTTATCCAGCGCTTATTCTTGACATCATTGGGCCGTCGGTTGCGGCTTTGGTTGAAACCTATCACAGCAATGTGGCCACTCACGGAATTGTGAGTTCGGCCGCATCCACTGCATCCCATTAAAGGGGAATTTTGGAAAATGATCGCTTCTGATTTCACGACTGTTCTTCCTGAGGTTCTTCTGTCGCTCTATGCGATGCTGGCTTTGGTTGTTTTCGTTTATACGGGCAAGGATCGGCACGCCGCGCTCTCGGTCTGGCTGACCAGCGGCGCGTTTATGCTTCTGGCATTGGTGCTGGCGATGGGCACGCCGTCGGGTACAGCCTCATTTGGCGGGATGTTCATCGACGATAGTTTCGCGCGCTTTTGCAAAATCGTGATTTTACTATCCGCGGCTTTCGTTCTGGTGATGGGCCAAGATTACGCGGCCAAACATGATATGCTGAAGTTTGAATACCCGCTTTTGGTGGCTCTGTCAGTTGTGGGCATGATGGTGATGGTCTCTGCGGGCAGCCTTTTGACTCTCTATATGGGGCTAGAGCTGCAATCTTTGGCTCTCTATGTGATCGCAGCCTTCCGCCGCGATAGTGCCAAATCGACCGAAGCCGGCTTGAAATATTTTGTGCTGGGCGCTTTGTCGTCTGGTCTGCTGCTTTATGGCACCTCTTTGGTCTATGGGTTTGCCGGCACGGTCGGATTTTCCGGTATTTCGGCCGCAACCGGCAATGGGGATTTGTCCATTGGATTGCTGTTGGGCTTAGTCTTTGTGATTGCCGGCATGGGCTTCAAGGTTTCTGCCGCGCCTTTTCACATGTGGGCGCCAGATGTCTATGAAGGCGCGCCAACCCCTGTCACAGCCTTTTTTGCCACTGCGCCAAAGATGGCGGCTATGGGTCTGTTTGCCCGTGTTGTGCATGATGCTTTCGGCGGCGTGACCGCAGATTGGCAACAGGTTGTGGCAGTTCTATCGGTCTTTTCAATGTTTCTTGGTGCAGTGGCAGCGATTGGGCAAAAAGACATTAAACGTCTGATGGCATATTCTTCAATCGCGCATATGGGCTTTGCTTTGATGGGTCTGGCCGCGGGTACGGTGTTCGGCGTTCAAGCCATGTTGATCTATATGGCGATTTATATCTCCATGAACATCGGCATGTTTGCCCTGATCCTCTCTATGGAGCGTGATGGTCGGCCTGTGAGTGATATTGCCTCCCTCAGCATGCTGTCAAAAGGTCAGGCTTTGAAAGCGCTCTGTGTGGTGTTCATAATGTTCTCTATGGCTGGAGTCCCGCCCATGATCGGGTTCTTTGGCAAATTCTATGTGCTGCGCGCCGCTTATGAGGCCAATATGGCTTGGCTTGCCATAGCCGGGGTGGTGGCCTCTGTGATTGGTGCCTATTATTATATTCGCATCGTTTATTTCATGTATTTTGGTGCGGAGAGCGAGCCACTTGATACCCAGACGCCACGTCGGTTGACTGTGATCTTAGTGGCCTCCACCGCAGTGATCACCGTAGGTGCGGCCTTTAGCCTGTTTGGCATTGAGCCTTTGGCGCAGGTGGCGGCGGGGTCTCTTGCAAATTAATTTGCCCCCTGGCGTCAGCGCCAGTTTTTATGCGCAGGCGCGATCCACTATGGATTTGGCTCGCAGTTATGATGGGGCGCAGGGTTTCCCGCATTGGATTTTGGCGGCCAGGCAGACTCAAGCCCGCGGACGGCAGGGACGCAGTTGGTTGAGCCCAGCCGGGGCCTTTGCTGCCAGTTTGGTCATGCAGCCCTTTTGCCCCCCCGCTCAGGCGGCGCAGCGCTCTTTCGTTGCGGCCTGCGCCCTGCGGCGGGCCTTGTCTCGCGTAGTGGAGGTGGGGGCCTTGGCTCAAAAATGGCCAAATGATGTTTTGCTTAATGGCGGGAAGGTCGCTGGGATCTTGCTTGAATCTGTCGGGTCTGGCCAGCTGGTTGATCGCTTAACCATCGGGATTGGTGTCAACCTTGGCCATGCGCCTCGCGATGTTGCGCACGCAAGTTTTCAGCCGATCGGCGTGGCGGATGTGACAGGCCAAAGCCCAGCCCCGGAAGAGTTTCTTGCGATCCTTGCGGTGGAATTTTCAGCGGTAGATGACGTTTTGCAGCAGCAAGGCTTCTGTGAGGTTCGCGCCGAATGGACTGCCCATGCGGCTCGTTTGGGTGAGGATATTACCGCCCGCACCGGGCGAGAGGAGATAACTGGCCGTTTTGAAGGGCTGGATGCTCAGGGCAATTTGCTGCTGTTGACGGCAGGCGGCAAGAGGGTCATACCAGCCGCTGATATCTATTTTTAGGGCCTATCCATATGCTACTCGCGATTGACTGCGGAAATACCAATACTGTGTTCTCGATTTGGGATGGCACGCAGTTCATCGCCAATTGGCGGATTGCCTCTTCCCACAAACGCACAGCGGATCAATATTTTGTCTGGCTCAATACGTTGATGACCCTGGATGGTATCGCTGGCGATATTGATGAGATGGTAATTTCCTCGACGGTTCCTCGGGTTGTGTTTAACCTGAGGGTTCTGGCGGATAAGTATTTTGGCACGCGGCCGCTGGTGGTCGGGCGTACGGATTGCCGGCTTCCGATTTCTGTGCGCGTCGATGCAGGCACAGCCGTCGGACCGGATCGGCTGGTCAATTCCGTCGCTGGGCATGATCTGTTTGGTGGCGACCTTATCATCGTGGATTTTGGTACAGCCACCACCTTCGATGTGGTCGACAGCGATGGTGCCTATGTCGGTGGCTCTATTGCGCCGGGCGTCAACCTTAGCCTCGAAGCATTGCATCAAGCCGCGGCCGCTTTGCCACATGTGGATATCTCAAAACCCCAGCGCGTGATTGGCACCAATACGGTGGCCTGCATGCAATCGGGCGTGTTCTGGGGCTATGTTGGCCTCGTGCGTGAGATCTGCGACCAGATCAAAGCTGAACATGGCAAACCGATGAAAGTCATTTCGACCGGTGGCCTTGCGCCGCTGTTTCAACACTCAGCCCATCTGTTCGATGGGTTCGAAGATGAGCTTACAATGCACGGTCTCACCGTGATCCATCAATTCAATAAGGAAATTGGATGAGCCAACAACGTTTAATGTATCTCCCTCTCGGCGGCGCCGGAGAGGTGGGAATGAATTGCTATGTCTATGGTTACGGGCCGCGAGACAAAGAGCGCCTGATTGTCGTTGATCTTGGTGTGACCTTTCCTGATATGGACGGGTCACCTGGGGTTGATTTGATTATTCCTGACATTGCTTGGTTAGAGGCACGCAAAGACCGTATTGATGGCGTGTTCATCACCCATGCGCATGAAGATCATGTTGGAGCCGTTGGTCATACCTATGCCCGTTTGGGCGCACCAATTTACTGCCGCGCTTTTACCGCCAATATTGCCCGTCGTAAATTAGAAGAGCACGGGGTTGCCGCCAATGCGGTGACGGTCATGGCCGCTTGGCCAAATCAAGTGACATTAGGGCCGTTTAAAGTTGGTTTCCTGCCCATTAGCCACTCTATTCCTGAAAGTTCGGGTTTGGTGATTGATACGCCAGAGGGGCGGGTTGTGCATACGGGGGATTTCAAGCTGGACGAGACGCCCTTGGTTGGTGAAGGCTGGGATCCTGTCCTTTGGGGCGAGATTGCCAAACCCGGAGTCAAGGCTTTGGTCTGTGATAGTACCAATGTCTTTTCTCTAAGCCCAGGGCGGTCTGAGGCGACTTTGGGGGACAATATTACGCAATTGGTGGCATCTGCCGATCAATTGGTTGTGGCCACCACCTTTGCCAGCAATGTCGCAAGGGTCAAAACCTTGGCAGAAGCGGCCCGCCGTGCGGGGCGCTCGGTCTGCCTTATGGGGCGGGCGATGAACAAAATGGTAGAAGCGGCGCTTGAGACCGGCGTATTGTCAGATTTTCCTCCGGTGATTAGCCCAGAGGAAGCTTTGGATGTGCCGCGCGGCAATCTGATGTTCTTGGTCACAGGCAGCCAGGGTGAGCGGCGCGCAGCCTCTGCGCAATTGGCCAATGGCAAATATCGCGGGCATAAGCTCAAGGAAGGGGATCTGTTCCTATTTTCGTCAAAAACCATTCCGGGCAATGAGCGTGGCGTGATTAAGATTATCAACCAACTGTCTGAAATTGGTGTGGATGTTGTAGATGATGCCTTGGGCGCCTATCATGTGTCTGGTCATGCCAACCGCCCAGATCTTGAAGCCATGCATGCTTTGATGCAGCCGCAGATTATGGTGCCGATGCATGGCGAACACCGCCATCTGCGTGCTCATGCGAATTTGGCTAAGGCCAAGGGGATACAATCAGTTGTTGCGGTGAATGGTATGGTGATTAACCTTTCCGGCAATGCGCCCACTGTTGAGGAGTTCGTTGAGACTGGTCGCACCTATATTGATGGATCTGTGCAAATTGGCGCATTAGACGGGGTGGTGCGTGACCGTATTCGCATGTCGCTCAACGGTCATGTCACGGTGAGTGTGATATTGGATGATGACGGTCCTTTGGGTGAACCTTGGTGTGAAATTAAAGGCCTGCCAGAAATCGGCAGCAGTCGGGCGGGCTTGGCTGAAGTTCTTGAAGAAGATTTGAACCAATTTATGATGCGCGCGGGCCGCAAAACTCTGCGTGATGATAAGAAACTTGAAGATGAGCTGTACCGTATTGCACGGCAATCTGCGCAGTCTGAGATTGGTAAAAAGCCAGAGGTCACCGTTGTGATCAGCCGTTTGTCATAACCAAAACGCGTTAAAACCTCGCCCGGCATGAGCGCTAGGCTGCTTTTTCCGGCTTATCGGCTCGTCTGGGCAGACCACCCAGATCCGCAGAAAGGGTTTTATGCGAGGTCTTCCTGAGCAGCTAAGGTGTCCTGAGGCGCCTGGGTCAGGCTGAGATCTTAAGCGCCGCCCGCAATGCTGGGCAGTTCTTTGCCCTCAGGCGTATCATTGGCCATTGATGGGTTTCTGCCTTCTGCTACCAAACGCTCTGTAAAACTTTTTGCAATGAAATTGGGCATTGTGGCGTCCCAAGTGGCCCCACCGCGACGATTGTCGCGGAGCTCTGCATCACGGTTGTGACCGCGTCCACGGCCGCCGCGCCGGTTTGAGGTTTGCTCGCGTGCAGGATTGCTGGGCTGCGTGTTCTCCTCGGCCGTGTCTACGACTGCGGGCGCGGGATCTGCTGCCGTGTCAATGGCAGCAGGCAGTGCTTGCGCCTCCGACGGCTCTTGTACATTTGATTTCTTTGATCTTGCGGTGCGACTGCGTCGGGCCGGTTTTTTTTCTGCGCTGGCTTCTGAAACCGTTTCGGCCTCGGCAGTCTGGCCAGATTTTGCATGCTCAATCCGCGGAATTTCCATTTTCACCAGCTCTTCGATGGCGGCAAAATTCTTTTCATCTCGCGGGCTACAGATCATCATGGCCGTGCCAGACTTGCCCGCGCGGCCTGTGCGACCGATCCGGTGTACATAGTCTTCCGCATGGCTTGGCACGTCGTAGTTGAAGACATGGCTCACATTAGGCACATCCAGCCCACGCGCCGCCACATCTGAGGCCACCAAGAAGCGTAGCGCGCCAGATCGGAAATTATCCAAAGTTTCCATGCGTTTGGATTGATCTAAGTCACCATGTATAGGTGCTGCATCAAGGCCGTATTTTTGCATGGATTTGGCCACCACATCCACGTCCATTTTGCGATTGCAAAAGATAATGGCGTTGCTGCAATTTTCCGCTTCGCTCTCAATCATACCGCGTAAGAGCGCGCGTTTTTCAGTGCCTTCACGATCCTTGCGGCTGGCTTTGAACATAATGACCGATTGGGTGATTGTATCGGACGTGGTCGCCGCGCGTGCCACTTCAATTTTGGCGGGTGCTGAGAGAAACATATTTGTGATGCGCTCAATCTCTGGCGCCATGGTCGCGCTAAAAAACAAGGTTTGCCGGGTGAAGGGGGTGAGTTTGAAGATCCGTTCAATATCTGGAATGAATCCCATATCAAGCATTCTATCCGCCTCATCCACCACCATGATTTGGACGCCGGTCAAAAGCAATTTGCCGCGTTCAACGTGATCGAGCAGCCGCCCGGGTGTTGCAATCAATACGTCAACACCTCGGTCAATCAGCTTGTCTTGTTCTTTGAAGCTCACACCGCCAATCAGCAGAGCCTTGGTCAGTTTGCTGTATTTTGTGTAGGTATCGAAGTTTTCGGCCACCTGTGCGGCCAATTCGCGAGTGGGGCAAAGCACCAGGCTGCGCGGCATGCGCGCACGGGCGCGACCGCGGCCGAGCAAAGTGATCATTGGAAGGGTGAAGCTGGCGGTCTTGCCTGTTCCGGTCTGCGCGATGCCTAGGACATCTTTACACTCGAGCGCTGGAGGGATGGCCCCGGCTTGGATGGGAGTGGGGGTGTCATAACCAGCTTCGGCAATGGCTTTAAGGACTTTAGCGTCCAAATTGAGGTCAGTGAATTTTATCATGTACGTCCATCAAGATATGTCGTGATAATTGATTTTCACGACGAGTGTTGGACGCAGGTCATTCACGTCCATCGCAGGGTTGGCCGCGTGCCAACTCCGCCCGTATAGGCGGTAATCTGCCATAGGTCAAACCCGCAAACGGGCATGGCCATTGCCGAGAACGGGCTTTTAAACCATCATTTCTTTCGTCGCGGTCAGTGCAACATCGGGGTAATCCCGCCCCACGCGGTCAATGTCCCATTGCAGCCGGGTCAAAAACACCATGTCGTCGTCATTGTCTCGCGCCATATGTTGCTTGTTGGCCTGTGCGAAGGCGTCGATCTTGTCCAGTGGCCCTGAGACCCAGCGGGCCGAGGTAAATTGACTGGGCTCCATCCTCACCGGAAGCCCGTATTCAAGCTCAATGCGGCTGGCCAGCACCTCAAATTGTAAGGCTCCCACCACTCCGACAATAAAGCCTGATCCTATCATCGGTTTGAAAACCTTGGCCGCACCTTCTTCGGCAAATTGCATGAGGGCTTTTTCCAAATGTTTGGCTTTAAGCGGATCGCCTGCGCGGACAGATTGCAGCAATTCTGGTGCAAAACTCGGAATGCCAGTCACCCGGAGCGTTTCCCCCTCTGTCAGCGTGTCGCCAATGCGCAATTGTCCATGGTTCGGAATGCCAATGATGTCTCCCGCCCATGCCTCCTCGGCCAGTTCGCGGTCGGCAGCAAGAAAAAGGACCGGGTTGGAAATCGACATCTGCTTCTTACTGCGCACATGTGTCAATTTCATTCCCCGTTTGAAATGCCCGGAGGCCAAGCGTACGAAGGCGACGCGATCACGGTGTTTGGGGTCCATATTGGCCTGCACTTTGAACACAAACCCCGCCACTTTGAGCTCTTCCGGGGCGAGAAAACGCGGTTCTGCCCTTTGCGGCTGTGGCTCGGGGCCAAAATCAGCGATGCCCTGCATCAATTCTTGCACTCCAAAGGAATTGATGGCCGAACCGAACCAAATCGGGGTTAAAGTGCCATCCAGCAGCGCCTGATGATCCATTTTAGGCAACAGCTCTTTGGCCATTTCAATCTCTTCAAGAAACACTTCAAGAAGGTTCGCAGGCACATGTTCTGCCAGGGCTGGATCGTTCAATCCATTGATTTTTATAGATCCGGACACTCTATTGCGATCAACCCTGTCCATAAGCTCCAATTGGTCGCGCAGCAGATCGTAGGTGCCAATGAATTCTCGGCCACGTCCAATCGGCCAAGAGGCGGGCGTGACATCAATCGCAAGATTTTGTTGGATCTCATCTATGATCTCAAATGTATCACGGCTTTCGCGGTCCATTTTGTTACAAAATGTTAAAATCGGCAAATCGCGCATGCGGCAGACTTCGAACAGCTTTTGCGTCTGGCTCTCAACGCCCTTAGCGCCATCAATGACCATTACAGCCGCGTCAACGGCTGTGAGGGTACGGTAGGTATCTTCTGAAAAATCCGAGTGACCCGGCGTATCGACTAGATTGAACCGATAAGCCTTGAAGTCAAATGACATGGCAGAGGCGGAGACTGAGATGCCCCGATCCTGCTCCATTTTCATGAAATCTGAGCGCGTTCTTCGGGCCTCGCCCTTGGCGCGTACTTGCCCGGCCATTTGAATGGCGCCGCCGTAAAGCAGAAATTTTTCCGTCAAAGTGGTCTTACCGGCATCAGGGTGGCTGATAATGGCAAAGGTGCGCCGGCGGGCAATTTCTGGCGGAAGTGTGGGGCGGTTGTCTAACATGAGCCGCGTATAGGTTGGGATGATGCCATTGGCAAGAAATCCTGTCTCACACAGGTGGCATGGGCGATTTTTTTGAGTGGCCAGCTCTAGTCTACGTTCTTATAAGGTAGGCCTCTGGGCAAATACAGACCGCGCGGGCTGGGTTTTGCGGGGTGAGATGAGGATTGTACAGCCCGCGGTAATCTTTCGGATGGCTCGCTGGTTCGATCTTCGCCGCGCATGTGAGATTGCACTGCAATGCCATTGGCAAAAATCAAAGGCTTTGTGGCAAAACGTATTTGAACGCAATCCACAAAACTAGCCTCCACCCAATCTATTGTTGTGCCATTGTACAAATGCATTGCTTTGATGAACTGTCCCCCGTGGCTGCCATCGGTTTGGGGATATAATATGTCGTGCTCTGCGCTTAGGATGAGATCCGGATCGGTGCCAAAGTAGGATTTTGAGATCCATATGGGACGGATCTTGCCCTGCGTGCGTTGGGTTTTTATCTCAAAGCATATCACGTTTTGCTCTGCGAAGTCCTGACTGAGAAGCTTTTGCCCGGGTTTGAGATTCTCGGCAGCGCATAGGAGCCCGTCAGCTAGGGTGATTTGCGCGCCGGGATAGAAAATTGGATCGCTCAGCTCGGCCAATTTGCCTGGATTAACCTGGGACTCAATGCCAATTAGTCGATAGTCTGTATCGGGCCGCATGGCGCTGAATGCAGATAGATAGACTTGGTGATTTTCTCCAAGTTCAACTTCTACAAAGATCAGAGCGTCAAAAGTCCACCCGACGTCTGACATGAGAGTGATTTTACAGTCCAGATAGACTGCCGCGCCGATTGCACCAATGGCGCTATGCGGCGCCACACGAAACCTCTGACCTGAAGCGTCCGCTTGCAAAGTCAATCAGGTGGGTTGGGCTTTTGCCTTGAGACGATAGATATCGTCGAGATATAGATCTGCCTTATGGGACAAGGGATTTCTATAGTTAGCCCTTTCACCGCGGAGAGCTGCCCACTCGCATAAAGTGTGAAGTCCTGCGCCTGTGCCATCATTTGAAATTATTTAGGTATAAACATTCTATCAAAGGACAATATCCCCACGAATGTGAGGAAAATTTTATATATGCAAACTCAAATTTATGCTTTGGTAACTTTTTTGTTAAATTCGCACATATTTTTTGACAAGGGCTGGTGTCATACGACCCTCCTGAATGCTAGACTTTGTGAATACTTAACGAGGAAATAGACAATGGATATGGGAATTTCTGGCAAGAAAGCTCTGGTATGTGCCTCTTCGAAAGGTCTTGGGAAGGGCTGTGCTGAGGCTTTGGCCAGTGAAGGGGTGCATCTGGTGGTCAACGGGCGGAATGCTGATGTTTTGGCCGCCACTGCCGCTGCGATTCGCTCTACCTATGGGGTATCGGTCACAGAAGTGGCCTGTGATGTCACAACGTCCGCGGGGCAGGAGATATTGCTGAGCGCTGCTGGTGATGTGGATATTTTGGTGAACAATGCTGGAGGGCCGCCGCCCGGGCTATGGTCCGATTGGGAACGTGCTGATTTTATCGCGGCCCTCGACGCCAATATGTTGACCCCAATTGCCCTTATGAAAGCCTGCCTGCCCGCGATGATGGCGCGCGGCTGGGGTCGGGTGGTGAATATCACCAGCCAGTCGGTCAAAGCGCCCATCGCGGCTCTGGGCCTGTCCAATGCTGCGCGCACGGGCTTGACCGGCTATGTCGCGGGAACGGCGCGGCAAGTGGCCGAACATGGCGTTACGATTAACAATCTGTTGCCCGGCATCCACGCCACGGACCGGGCGGTCTCGCTCGACAGTGGTATCATGAAGGCTCAAGGCATCACCATGGCGCAGGCGCAAAGCCAACGCCATGCCACGATTCCTGCCCGCCGTTATGGCACATCTGAAGAATTTGGCGCGGCCTGTGCATTTTTATGCTCGCAACACGCGGGCTTTATGGTGGGGCAGAATATTTTGCTTGATGGTGGTGCGACCAACGCCACAATTTAACGAGATTTTGCCGTGTAGAGCTTTTGTTCTACAAGTGAATGTTCGAAGGTAATGCCGGAATGCGCCGCAGGAACTCTGCGGCGGTTGATTGAAGCGAAATATGGTGAAGGCCTCTGCGATGAAACATGAAAACGTGCAAGAGTATTACGGCAAAACCTTGCATTCTTCTGCTGATCTTCAAACCAATGCTTGCTGTGAGCCAGCAGAAATGCCCATTTGGTTGAAGAAAATACTGTCGCAGCTGCACGATGAAGTGCTGATGCGCTACTATGGTTGTGGCTTGATTGCGCCGGAGGCACTCAAGGGTGCGCGGGTTTTAGATCTTGGTTGTGGCGCGGGCCGAGATGTCTATGCGCTGTCACAAATGGTGGGTGAAGAGGGCTTTGTGGTCGGTGTTGATATGACCGATGAGCAGCTTGATGTGGCCCTCAGCTTTCAAGAATATCATCGGGAGGCATTTGGCTACAGCGCGTCAAATGTTGCGTTTCACAAGGGTTATATTGAATCGCTAGAAGATTTGCCGTTTGATCCTCAATCTTTTGATGTGATTGTCTCCAATTGCGTGGTTAATCTTGCGACAGATAAGCAAGCGGTATTGCGCGGAGCCTATAGTTTGCTGAAACCCGGCGGTGAGATGTATTTTTCGGATGTTTATGCCGATCGCCGCGTGCCAGAGGCAATGGCGCGTAACGAAGTGCTTTACGGCGAATGCCTGTCTGGAGCGCTGTATTGGAATGATTTTCTAAAGTTTGCCAAGACTGCTGGCTTCACAGATCCGCGTTTGGTAACCCATCGCCCGATCACGATCGAAAATCCCCTTCTGGAACCCGCGGTTGCGCCGCTGAAATTTACCTCTGCCACTTACCGTTTATGGAAATTGGCGAATTTGGAAAGTGATTGCGAGGACTACGGGCAGGCGGTGATCTATAAGGGAACAATTGAGAATTGCCCCCATGGTTTGCCTTTAGATGGGCACCATTGGATCGAAACGGGCAAGGTTTTTCCGGTCTGTGGCAACACTTGGACAATGCTGGCTCAAACGCGGTTTGCGGCGCATTTTGACTTTATAGGTAGTTTTAAAACCCATTACGGCATTTTCGAGGGTTGTGGCGCGGCCTCACCATTTGAAGCGGATGCCGCAGAGGCCAGCTGTTGCTAAATCTCCGCATGCCACATACATAAGCCAGAGTGTTTTTGTCAGTTGGGCGCTGCTGTTGTCGAATCCGAGACTTGAAATCCGAAACTTGTCGCGCCGCTTTGCCGGTCAATCTGCGGTGGATGATGTCAGCCTGCGGCTTGAGCCGGGGCAGGTGACCTGCTTGCTGGGCCCATCGGGGTGTGGAAAATCGACCACTTTGCGCATTGTGGCGGGGGTTGAGCGGCAGGACAGCGGTGAAGTGTTCATAGATGGCGCTTTGATCTGTAATGGCGCGCGCTCGCAGCCGCCAGAGCTGCGCAATATCGGCATGATGTTCCAAGATTTCGCCCTTTTTCCTCATTTATCGGTCTGGGAAAATGTCGCTTTCGGCTTGAAAGGGGCAAAAACTGTCCGTCGGGCGCGGGCGGACGAGCTATTGGAGCGGGTTGACCTGGCCGGCTATGGCGCTCAGATGCCGCATGAATTGTCTGGTGGTGAGCAGCAGCGGGTTGCTTTGGCGCGCGCGGTGGCGCCGGGACCAAGAATCATGCTGCTAGATGAGCCGTTTTCCGGCCTAGATGATCGCCTGCGCGATGAAATCCGTGATGAGACCCTCGAGGTTTTGCGCGAAGCGGGTACGGCTGTTTTGATGGTGACGCATGACCCCGGTGAGGCGATGAAAATGGCCGATGAGATTGCCCTGATGCGAGATGGCAAAATTGTACAAAAAGGCGCACCCTACACGATCTACAATTCACCAGTCGATAAAGATTCTGCTTCATTTTTCAGTGACATCAATGTTATGACTGGAAAAGTTAAGGGAGCATTGGCCGAAACACCCTTTGGTGAATTCTTCGCGCCCGGTCATGCAGATGGCACGATTTTGGACATTGTGATCCGCCCGCAACATATTCGTATTGATTTCGACCGCGCCGGTCAGGGACCGAACCCAACTGATGCAATGGGCCATGCGGCCCGTGCCCGGGTGCTGCGGTCACGATTTTTGGGGCAAAATTCATTGGTTGACTTCAAGCTTGAGCAGGGCGCCGTACTGACCGCTTCGGTTCCCTCTGTGTTTTTACCAAAGCCGGGTACGTTATTTTGGCTGCTAGCGCCACGCAAGAATTGCTACGTCTTTCCCCGCTCTGCATGAAGCGCAAACGCGGTTACGACCGATGTCGCGAGCGGTCGGGATGTTTGTTCCAGGCTAGATAATCGACTAAGGATTTGCCTGGCTCATCGACAAATACGGCCGGCATGGCATCAAGCCGCGTTATTTTATCTACCCTCAGGGTGATAAAATCCTGCGCGCTTTCATCCCAAGCGGCCAGTGTCCACAGCCGCCCCCAATAGTCCAGCGCCAAAGGCCGCAAACGCAGTGTTTGGGCGCCAAGGGTGATCTGCATCAACTGTTTAGAACGAATGGCTTGTCGGAGTTTTGGCATGTGCTGAAAGCCGCGGGCGGCATCGGCGAAAGGGTAGGTGGCAAAGGACCAACCCGAGGCCGCAGCGCTGTCTTCGGGCAAAACCCCGTCAACACGGCGTGACAGGGCTTTTGCCGCGGCTGAAAGCTCTGCATCTTCACTCTCCCCGACCGCCGCCAATCCCAAATGCAGAGCCTCGAGTTCAGTTTTGGTCAAATTGAGCGCCGGCAGCGTGTAGGCGGCGGTGATTTGGTAACCTAGGCCGCGCTCTCCGCGAATGGGCACTCCAGAGGCTGCCAAAGTGTACATATCGCGATAGAGCGTCCGAAGTGACACGCCAACAAGCTCTGCCAAGTCGCAAGCCCGGTAGAGATTTCCGTCGCGTAGGATTTGAATTAAGGAAAAAAGTCGGTCTTTGCGTGCCATACTGACAGAATAATGGCAGTTGAGTTCTCCTACAACGGCAAAATCTTGCAAAGCCACTTTTTGCTCCGTCGCAACTGTCTTAGAAACAGCTAACAATTCATCGAAGGATACACGCTATGACACCAGCATTTCTAACTAACATCCCACCGATGGGCTATTTGATCATCGCCCTTGTCGTCTTGGTTCTGTTCGGCCGTGGGAAAATTTCTGCCATGATGGGCGAAATGGGCAAAGGTATCACTGCTTTCAAAAAAGGCGTCAACGATGGCCAGCAAGAGGTTGAGGATGCGGCATCCGAAGGCGTGAAAGATGTGACGCCTGATTCAGAAAAAGACAAATCCTAATCACTATCACCTCTTTGACATAAGGAAGGGTTTCGATGTTTGGATTGGGATGGGCCGAGATACTGGTCGCGGCTGTGGTGGGGTTGATTGTCATTGGCCCTAAAGAATTGCCCGTCATGTTTCGCAAAATTGGTCAATTTGTTGGTAAAGCCAAGGCTATGGCCCGTGATTTCAGCCGGGCCATGAACGACGCTGCTGATGATGCGGGCGTGAAAGATGCGATGGACTCCGTTAACTCTGTCAAGGATGGGGTGCGCAGCGTCTCTGATCCAACCACCAAATGGAAAGATTTCGTGCCGGGGTCTGAAATCGGCAAACTGTCCGAAGAGCGGGCGAAAAATGCTAAGAAAATGCATGACGCCATGGCTGAAAGAGCACAACAGCGTATTGATGCGGAAAAAGTGGAGCAAGCGGCGGCCAAGGAGGAGCAGAAACCTGTGGCCGCAAAAAAAGCTTCGGCCGCTAAGAAACCCGCCGCCGCTAAGAAGCCTGCGGCTAAGAAGACGCCGGCGACGCCCAAGAAACGCGCGTCTAAGAAAGCCGCTCCCAAACCTGGTAAAGTGACATGAGCCACGAAGACGAAAGCTTAGACGATTCTTCTGCCCCTTTGATCGAACATTTGACCGAGCTGCGCACATGCCTGATCCGTGCTGCGCTCGCTTTTGTCGTTGGACTGTTTGCTTGTTTTTTCGTCGCCGAATATATCTTGAATTTCTTGGCCGAGCCCATTGCCGAGATTTTGCGCCGCCGCGGTGAAGTCGCGCAATTGATTTTCACGGCGCCTCAAGAAAAATTCTTTGTGTTGATCCGTATATCCGTAATTTTTGGTCTCGGGGTCTCTTCTCCAGTGATCGGCTATCAACTTTGGCGCTTTGTCGCGCCAGGTCTTTATAAGGCCGAAAAGAACGCCTTTTTGCCATTTATCATCGCATCGCCCGTTCTGTTCCTCTTGGGGGCTGCTTTTGCTCATTATGTGGTCAGCCCGCTGGCGCTCAACTTCTTTATTGGATACGCAGATATCATGCCGACAGTGACTGCCCTTTTGACCGGTACTGAGGTGCAAGTGGCTGACACCGCGTTGAAAACTCGATTTCTTGGATCAGTCCGCGAGACTTTGGACATTGTTCTAAAATTCATAATGGCTTTCGGTATTTGTTTCCAATTGCCGGTTCTGCTGACCTTGATGGGAAAAGCGGGCTTAGTATCAGCCGTGGGCCTGCGGGCGGTACGCAAATATGCCATTGTTGGTATTTTGATCCTCGCTGGGATCGTAACGCCACCGGATGTAGTGACGCAAATCATTCTCTTCGTTGTGGTCTATGGGCTATACGAGATTTCCATCTGGTTGGTTGTCTATGTGGAGCGCAAACGTAATGCGTTCCTAAAGGAACAGGGCGTCGCTGATGAAGATCTTTTTGCTAATGAGGATGACGATGGCACCGAGGGTTCGGCATGAATGATGCGGCTTTAACACGAATTGCCAATGCCTTAGAGCGTTTGTCGCCGGCCCCGCTTGGGGCACCAGATTTTGGCGCGGCGGAGGCGTTTTTATGGCACACCAGCCCCGATCAGCTGGAGCCGATTCCCAATGTGTCTCGGGTTGATCTTGATCTGCTCTTAGGCATTGATCGGTCGCGGGATACTTTGCTTGAGAATACCCTGCGCTTTGCGCGTGGCATGTCGGCAAATAATGCGCTGTTGTGGGGCGCGCGGGGGATGGGAAAATCGTCGTTGGTCAAGGCGGTGCATGCGCAGATAAATGCGCAAGGCCTGCCTTTGAAAGTGGTCGAGCTTCAACGGGAAGATTTGTCCTCTGTGACGCGCCTTCTCACTCTGCTGCGCGGTGCGCCCTATCGCTTTTTACTGTTCTGCGATGATCTATCATTTTCCCATGATGACCAGCATTATAAGTCGCTGAAAGCTGTTTTGGATGGGGGCATTGCGGGGCGTCCGGAAAATGTGATTTTCTACGCCACATCAAACCGCCGGCATCTCATGCCCCGCGACATGATTGAAAATGAGCGATCAAGTGCCATTAACCCGGGCGAGGCGGTTGAAGAAAAGGTCAGCTTATCTGATCGTTTTGGGCTCTGGCTGGGCTTTCATCCCTGTGACCAAGATCAATACCTGAGCATGATCGAGGGATATTGCGCGACTCATGGGGTGAATGTTGACCCTGAGGTACTACACGCAGAAGCGGTCGAATGGCAAGCAACACGCGGATCGCGTTCGGGGCGCGTGGCCTGGCAATTTTTCGTGGATTTGGCCGGCCGCCACGGGGTCCGTGTCTAATCCGCGAAAGCTTGCGTTCTAAATGAAATCATCGGGATCGACGGACTCGAGGCCTTTGCGCACTTCAAAGTGCAAAAAGGAGGGCGTGCCGGCGCGTACCTTGGCAATTTCTTGACCGCGCGTGACCGCATCTCCTTTTTTCAACAATAGGCTGTCGATATTTGTGTAGACTGTCAGCAACCCATCCGCATGTTTGATGACAACAATGGCAACGCCTTTCGTGTCTTTTGTGATGGCTGCCACTGTGCCGACATCGGCGGCAAGCACTGCCGCGCCCTCTGGAGCGCCGATATCAATGCCTTCATTCGCCCCTTTCTTATAGCTGCGTATGATTGTGCCGCTGACAGGCCGCATGAACCGGGCGTCGCCTTGCGAGGCTTGAGTAATCGGGCCGGTATTGACCGCCGTGACCGGGGCGGCCGGCGGTGTCATCGCCTCTGCTTGGGCCGGTGCGCTGCGTGGTTGTGGGCGGGTACTGCTGGGCGGGGCGGGGGTGACCGACCCTTCGCCGGGCGCACTGACGGGCGTGGGCAGATTTTCGGTGACCGGGATTAAGAGATATTGTCCCGGGCGCAGCTCCGTGGTCGCGTCAAGACTGTTCCATTTCGCAAGATCCTCTGCTGAAACAGAATAGAGCCGGGAAATTGTATAGATCGTCTCACCATCAACAACCTGGTGGCGTTTGGGCTCTGCGGCCTTTGCTCCTGAGCTCGGCTCATCTGACAATTCACTGATCTCCACCACGGTTGCGGTGAGCGGGGCGCCACTAGCTGCCTCGGCTGTCATATTTGCAGGCAGGGCGATCACTTCGCCATAGCGCAAAACCGCTTCCTTCGGGATACCATTAAATCGGCCCAACCGATCTGCATCAACGCCAATGCGAGCAGCGACATCGCCAATTCGGTCCCCTGTTCTGGCCAAGACAACTTGATAGGTTGCAAATGTAATCACACCGCGTGCATCGGGCTCTGGGCGCTCCGCCACCGCAGTTGCAGCCGCGCTTGTTGTGTCTAAAATCCCGCCAAATTGATCGCGAACATCCAAGCTAAAACTATTCGTGCAGCCTGCAATTGTCGTGGCTGCAAGAAAGGGTATTATATGTTTCGTACCAAATTTAAATGCCATTATACTCTCCTCATTCGGACCTCTTATTGTGAGGTCTCTTAGGTACTCTCTTTGCCCAGACCTTCGAGCAGCGGCACAAAGCGCACGGCTCTGAGCTCTTGGTAATCCAAACCCTCTTCGGTTTTCGTCACCTTGACCAAAGTCTGCACGGTATCCGACTGTCCGACTGGCAGGACCATAATACCGCCTATGCGCAATTGTGCCAACAGGGGACCGGGCGGATCTTCGCTTGCGGCGGTTAGGAGGATGCGATCAAAGGGCGCTTGCTCTGGCAGCCCGCGGCTGCCATCGGCGGTAAAGGCAATGATATTGGAAATGTCTTCGGCTTCAAACACCCGACGCGCGGCTTTGACGAGGCGGCTGTGTCGATCCACTGTATAGACCCGCCGGGCCAATTGGCTCAAAATTGCGGCCTGATAACCCGATCCGGTGCCGATCTCCAAAACCTTGTTGCGCGGTTGCACCTCCAGCGCTTCGGTCATCAAAGCTACAATGGATGGTTGTGAGATAGTCTGGCCACAGGCAATGGGCAGTGGCGTGTCCTCATAGGCGCGATCTTCGAAGGTTCCACGAATATATTTGCCGCGATCCACTTTCTCCATAGCCGTCAGCACACGTTTGTTCGTGACACCATGCGAGCGCAGGGAAAACAAAAATTGCATCTTACGTTCTGCGCCCGGATCCATAATTTAGCCTAAAATTCTGGCCAAATTCGCCAATTGGTCATGCGCGGTCAAATCGGCGCGCATGGGCGTGAGCGAAATATAGCCGTCCAAATTGGCGGCAGCATCGGTGCCCTGTTGCGTCGGAGCTTGCTGGGGGCGGCCGTGCATGAACAAGAATTTTCGGCCATTGGGCGCATTGGTGGCATGTGCACCAAACGCACCGTCACCACGATAGCCCTGTTTGACAGCCTTCATTCCCAACACGCCCAAGGATGGAACGGGCGGAAAGTTAATATTGTAAAACAAAGCGTAATCTTCGGCGCGCGCAAAACCCGCATCTAGGCAGGCTTGAATAGCTGCAACGCCGTGACCGGCACTGGCCTCAAAACTATCGTCCAAATCCGTGTTCTGCGGTCCGTAGAACTGTGAAAGCGCAATGGATGGAACCCCGGCCAGAGCTGCTTCCATCGCCGCGCCAATAGTGCCGGAATAGACTGTATTCTCAGCAGAATTATTGCCCTTGTTGACGCCGGACAGAACCAAATCTGGGCGCTGGGGCAATAGATCGTTGAGCCCCGCCAGGATGCAATCGGCAGGAGAGCCTTCCACCGCAAATTTTCGCGCTGCATATTGATGCACAAGCACGGGTTTGGTGTAGGAAATACAATGGCCAACGCCCGATTGCTCAGATTGCGGTGCGACTGTCCAAACCTCACCCTTCGGACCGGCCAGTTGGATTGCGAGATCATGTAGCACCTGTAGGCCGGGTGCCATAATTCCGTCGTCATTTGTGATAAGTATACGCATAGACCTTGGTTAGAAGGTTGTGCCGTGGCGGGCAAGCCTGATCGACCCGCAGCCTAGGCATTTTGTCCCACAAGATTAAAATATCCGCAGTTACGCTGCGGCTAAAGGATCGAGGGTGGCAATTATCCGGGCCGCTTCGCTGTCGCAACTGCTCAAGGCACTGCGATCTTCGCCCGGATAGAAGCGCGCCCGCGTGGCCGTCGGCATGGATGCCGGGGTGAGGATCTTAACGATGGGGCCAGTTTTGGCGGTTTCGGCCTGCCAGCTTCTGGCCAAGGCGATCTGCGCCGATTTTGTAGAGCCGTAGCTGCCAAAGAACTTTTTCCCGCCGCAGGGGTCGTCAAAGAAAACAGCTGTCCCGCTGCTCTGTAACAATGGCGCGATATTGGGGATTAGCATGCCGGTGCTGGTGACATTGAGCTTGATTGATTTCTCCCAATCACGGGCATCAATGCAATTGGCTGGCGCGAGGGGTGCGGCATGTATTGCGCAATGAGCCCATAGGTGCAGCCCGCCCCAGCGATCATGAATAGATCGGCAGAGATGGCGCACGGCATTCACATCTGTGATATCAAGCGGTGCAAGGGTCGCTTGCCCACCGCTGGCCTGGATGCGGTCGTCCAATTCTTCAAGCCCGCCGGTGGTCTTCGCCACAGCGATGATGTGAAAATTCTGTGCAAGCTGAAGCGCCAAAGCAGCGCCAAGCCCACGGGAGGCACCAGTGATAAGAATGGGATATGTCATAGGTCGCGTCATGGGGGCAAATGCGCAGCAGGTCAAGGGGCGGGCCGCTACTCAGCGGCCTTCATCTGAAACCCGTTAGAGATTTGATCGGAGGGTATCACGGGGTAGTCACCGCTGAAACAAGCATCGCAATATTGTGGCTGTGCGTTGTCGCGATCCGTGCCGCCGACCGCGCGATATAGCCCATTGAGCGAAATAAATTTCAAACTGTCCACAGCCAAATGTTGGCACATTTCTGCCTCGGACATGGTTGCCGCCAATAGTTTTTCGCGATCTGGCGTATCGACGCCATAAAAGCAGGGCCAAGCCGTTGGCGGGCTGGCAATGCGGAAATGCACTTCAGCGGCGCCAGCGTCTAGGATCATCTCTTTGATCTTGCGCGAGGTGGTGCCGCGAACAACGCTGTCGTCCACCAAAATCACCCGCTTACCGCGGATCAAAGCCCGGTTTACATTCAGCTTCAAGCGCACGCCCATGTTGCGAATTTGCTCACTGGGTTCGATGAAGGTCCGGCCCATATACTGATTGCGAATAATGCCCATTGCATAGGGAATGCCTGATTCCAGCGAAAAGCCAATCGCCGCGGGCGTGCCGCTGTCGGGCACGGGGCAAACCAGGTCTGCCTCTACCGGTGCTTCTTTGGCCAATTCGCGCCCAATGGCCTCGCGGGTTTCATAGACGCTTTGGCCGCCAAGAATACTGTCGGGTCGGCTGAAATAGATGTGCTCAAACACACAAAACCGCGGGCGCGCCGGGCGAAACGGGTAGCTACTTTCGACGCCATTGGCGGTGATGACCACCATCTCGCCAGGGTGAATTTCTCGCACAAATTCGGCGCCCGTGATATCTAAAGCGCAGGTCTCGGAGCTGAGCACCCAACCATCGCCCAATTTCCCTAATACCAAAGGTCGTACGCCCAACGGATCGCGCACGCCAATCAGCTGCGTTTGTGTCATTGCAACGATGGAAAACGCGCCTTCAACGCGGCGCAATGCATCTTCCATCCGTTGTGGGATGTTTTGCTGAAGGCTGCGGGCCATGAGGTGAATAATGCATTCGCTGTCTGACGAGGATTGGAAAATCGAGCCGCGCTCAATCAGTTCTTTGCGCAGAGAATTGGCATTGGTGATATTGCCATTATGGGCAATCGCCGCGCCTCCCATGGAAAACTCCCCAAAAAAGGGCTGTACATCGCGCATCGCAGTGTTGCCCTTTGATCCAGCGGTCGAATAGCGCACATGTCCGATCGAGAGGTCGCCCGGCAGTTGCTCCATAACTTTTGCACTGGTGAAATTGTCACGCACATAGCCAAAGCGGCGCACCGAATTAAAGCCCAGCGTTTCATCATGGGCCACAATGCCGCCAGCTTCCTGGCCGCGATGTTGCAGCGCATGCAAGCCAAGGGCGGTGAAATTCGCCGCATCCGCAGTACCAATCACCCCAAACACGCCGCATTCTTCGCGCAGTTTATCATCGTCAAAGGGATTTGTGTGCATCTGGTCCAACGGTTGGGTCACGCGATAGGCTCCGAAATATGTCGTTACATCCCATGCCTTACGCGATCGCAGCAGGCATGTCACTTTGACAATGCGAAAAATAAGCTATTTCTCTCATGAAAGCGAAAAAAAAGCAGTGGCAGACTTGTGTGGCCCGTGGGTAGATTTACGGAATTTTTGGTGAAACTAGGCGCTGCATTTGCCAACCAGTTGATCGTATTGAGTTCTTAACCAACTTAAAGCAGCTTCCGGATTTTGATCCTGGACATTGTCCACATAGCGCTCAAAGACTGCGGCAGAGCGGGAGGTCTCGAGTGCCACGATATCTTGGTTTGGCATGACGGTAAAATAGATGAAAAACCCAACGGCCACCAAGACAGCACCGCGCGCCACCCCGAAGAAAAAGCCCAGCATTTGGTCAAAACCGCCCAAGATGGAGCGCTGCACGATGGCAGAAAACACCGGTGTGAAGAGGGAGAGCAATAGCAACGACAAGGCAAAGACGATGGCAAAGCTGGCGACAATCGACAATTCGCAGCTGTCACCCAACATATCGCCCAGATAGGGAATTTGCCGAACCAAAGGTTGCGCTGTGTCAGCAAAGACAAATGCGACAAAAGCTGCGGCGATCCAGCCCGCAATCGCGGTGATCTCGCGCACAAGGCCACGAGAATAGGCCAACAAGGCTGACATCACGATCACGACCGCGACACCACCGTCGACTATTGTAAAACCGTCCACTGTGCTTCTCCACTCTGCGCTATTCAGCGGCTTCCGAACAGGTCTTTAACAAATTGAGCCAAATCATCAATCGGCCGTAATGTCATTCCCGCAATTTCTTCAAGTTTTTTGGCGGCCGGAGCCAGTGCCTGACAAAAACCAAGTTTCTGCGCCTCTTTCAACCTATTTTCTGCCTGCGATACAGGTCTCAATGCGCCTGAGAGCGAAATTTCTCCGAAAATAACAGCATCTCTTGGCAAAGCGGCGTCTTCGCGGGCGGAAATTAAGGCTGCGGCCACGGCCAGATCGGCCGCCGGTTCCGTGACCCGCATGCCGCCGGCCACATTCAAATAAACATCAAGATCGGCGAAGGGGATGCCGCAGCGCGCTTCCAGCACCGCAAGAATCATCGCCAATCTTTGCCCATCCCAGCCGACGACAGAGCGTCGCGCCTGCCCGTGTGGTGAGGGGGCAACCAGAGCTTGAAATTCACAGAGAACTGGGCGCGTGCCTTCAATCCCGGCAAAGACCGCCGAGCCCGGTGTTGTCTTGCCGCGTTCGGACAAAAATAAAGCAGAAGGATTTTTAACTTCGACCAAACCCTTGCCAGTCATCTCAAAAACACCAATTTCATCAGCCGGACCGAAGCGATTTTTCACGGCGCGCAACAGGCGAAACTGATGATTGCGCTCGCCTTCGAAATATAAAACCGTATCGACCATATGCTCTACCACCCGCGGCCCGGCGATCTGCCCGTCTTTGGTGACATGCCCGACCATGATGACCGCGACGCCCTTGCGTTTGGCATAGCCGGTTAGCTCATGGGCGGAGGAGCGTACCTGGCTGACTGAGCCAGGGGCCGCGTCAATGTGATCGGCCCACATCGTTTGGATGGAGTCGATGATCACCAGATCGGGTTTTTCGACATCCAAAGTGGTCAAAATATCACGCAGATTGGTCTCAGCGGCTAGGATCACAGGGCTCTCGCTGAGACCGAGGCGTTGTGCCCGCATGCGCACCTGCGCGGTGGCTTCCTCGCCGGAGATATAAATGACCTTTAAGCCGTTGCGGGCAAAACGCGCTGCGGCTTGCAACAAAAGAGTGGATTTTCCGATACCGGGATCCCCGCCAACCAAGAGCGCGCTGGCCTTGACCAATCCGCCGCCCAAGACCCGGTCCAGCTCTGCCACGCCCGCCATCGTGCGCGCGGGCGGCTCTTCTATCGTGGCCAAATCGGTCAGCGTGATCGTCCGACCCCGCTTGCCGCCCAGAGTTTTTCCCGGCCCCGCAGAGAGCGGCCCTTGGTCAACCAGGGTATTCCACTCCATACAGCTGTCGCATTGCCCGGCCCATTTGCTGTGAGACGCGCCGCATTTGCTACAGGTGAATGTTGCTTTGGCCATGTCTTGTCCTTTTCATCTGGCCTTGGGATATAGGGTAATGCCGATAAAGAAAGCCGGAAAATGTTTAAAGTTGCTGTTTAACGCAGTGTCTCAATGGGGCCTTCGGCGCGGCCATTTACAAATTGGTCCACATGCGGGTCTCCACTTTGCGCCATCTGCGCACGCGGACCACACCATTGAATGGTTCCGCGGTGCAGCATTGCCGCTTTATCGGCGATCGTGTCCACAGAGGTCATATCATGCGTGATGGTCATGGCCGTCACACCCATCTCGACTACGATCTCGCGGATCAATTCATTAATGACACCGGACATGATTGGATCGAGGCCGGTGGTGGGTTCATCGAAGAAGATAATTTCCGGTTCCGCAGCAATGGCTCTGGCGAGGCTGACACGTTTTTGCATGCCGCCAGAGAGCTCTGCGGGAAAACGATCTGCCACCTCCGGTGCCAAACCCACGCGGCGCAATTTTTCAATGGCAATTTCGCGAGCCTCTGCGGCCGGCCGCTTGAGCGCGCCGCGCTGAAGCCGGAAGGCTACATTTTGCCAGACCGGCATTGAGTCAAACAGCGCACCGCCCTGAAACAGCATGCCAAAACGGCTCAGAAAGGCGTCGCGTTTGACCTTGGTGACATCTTGCCCATCGACTAAAATCCGCCCCTTGTCCGGTTGGACGAGCCCCAGAACTGTTTTGATCAAAACAGATTTTCCCGTGCCCGAGCCGCCGATGATGACCATGCTTTCGCCAGGCTCAACGGTCAAATTCACCCCGCGCAGCACATGATTGGAGCCAAAAGATTTGTGTATGTTTTCAAAAGTTATCATGCTGAGAAAAATACCGCTGTGAGTGCGAAATTCGCCGCCAAAATTAATACTGCAGCCGCTTGCACGGAGGCTTTGGTTGCTTTGCCCACGCCCTGTGCGCCTCGGCCTGAGTTCAGCCCATAATAGCATCCCATCAATGTGGCGATAAATCCGAAGGCCATGCCCTTGGCCATGGAGGAGAGGATATCGGCGGAGGTCAGGAAGTTGACCGTGTTTAAGACATAGGTGGCAGGGTTAAAACCGAGGGTTTGTGTGGCGACGATAAAACCGCCAAAAATGCCGATACTATCGGCCACGGCGACCAATACCGGCCCCGCCATGAGGCCGGCCAAGACCCGCGGCATCACCAAATATTTCATAGGGGCGGTGGAGAGGGTGACAAGAGCATCAATTTGTTCCGTGACTTTCATAGTGGCCATCTCGGCTGCGATGGAACTTGTCACGCGGGCGGCAATCATCAATCCCACCAAAACCGGCCCCAATTCGCGCACCATGCCAATGGCAACGATTTGCGGCACAACTTCAGGAGCATTGAAACGCGAGCCGCCAGAGTAAATTTGCAAAGCCAGAGCGGCGCCGGTGAACAGGGCAGTGAGCCCCACGACGGGCAGGGACAAATAGCCGACATTCAACAGGGCGGTAAAAAATTCGCGGAGATAATAGGGCGGGCGAAAGACCTGGGAGAGGGTGGCCAGCGCAAAGAGCACTAAACGGCCCAAAGCCGAAATCGCATCAATGCACAGGCGCCCCAGAGCACGGACAATCAAGATTATCGGTGCGCTCATTGATTCACATAACGCCGCGCATAGCGGGCGCCCAAGGAGGTGAGAATTTCATATCCGATTGTGCCAGCTTTATCGGCCAATTCATCCACCGATTGATGCGGACTAAGGATATCTAGAGTCTCGGGCGGCTGCGGCAAGGCGGTCACATCCACACCTATCATATCCATTGAGACGCGTCCCACGATGGGGCAGGCCTGGTCTTGGTGCCAAAGCGACGCCTTATTGGACAGGGCGCGCAGCAGCCCATCGGCATAGCCAGCGGCCACAGTTGCGATGCGGGCCGGGGAGCTGGCGCTCCAGCTGTTGCCATAGCCCACGGTTTCACCTTCGGCGACATCGCGTATTTGAATGACTGGCAATGACAAATGCACCACAGGTTCGGCCTGTTCATAGGGTGCACCGCCAAAAAGACCGATGCCGGGGCGGGTCATGTCAAAGTGATACTCTGGTCCCAATAATATCCCGCCCGTCGCGGCCAGCGAGCGCTTTAATCCCAACCCATCTGTCATCGCGCAAAATTGTGCCAATTGTTGCCGGTTCATCGGATGATCGGGGTCATCGGCACAGGCCAGGTGACTCATTATCAAACTCGGCTTCAAGTCTACCACCAAATCCCGCACCGCCGCCCATTCTGAGGCTTCCATGCCCAAGCGGTTCATGCCGGTATCAAGTTGGATCCCAAAGGCATGTCCGGGCAGGGCTTCCAAATGGCGCGTAAGCTGATCAAAAGAGTTCAGCAAGGGGACGAGATGCAGATCGTGAATCATCTCCGTATCGCCCCGCATATGCCCGGAGAATATGTAAATGGTCACATTATCGCCCAATTCGCGGCGAATGGCTGAAGCCTCTTCTGCGGCAGCTACAAAGAAATGCCGCACCCCGGCCGGATAGAGCGAGCGGGCAACCCGCCCAGAATTCAAACCATAGCCATCCGCTTTAACCACAGCGGCAGTTTCAACATTTTCGGAAGACATGCGATCCAAAGCGGACCAATTATTGGCGATCCCCTTTAAATTAATCGTTAAATTTCCTGTACTCATGGGGCGCTTCGGTCCTAATTTTTACAAATTTCATTACTATTTTATGCGCCTAAATGTGCAGAGGGTCAATCGACTGAGGCGCTAGAATTCATCCTCAAGTGATTGTTGCCATGGTTTGACAAGATTGCCGAAGCGGGTGAACTGCCCTTCAAAACTCAACTCGACTGTGCCAATGGGTCCATGCCGCTGTTTGCCGATGACCACCTCGGCCTTCCCATGCAACCGCTCCATTTCTTCTTGCCATATGGCCATTTTGTCGAGCTCGTGATCGCCGGGTTTTTCGCGTTCTTTGTAATATTCTTCGCGGAACACAAACATCACCACATCCGCATCTTGCTCGATCGAGCCAGATTCACGTAGATCCGACAGCTGTGGCCGCTTGTCTTCACGGTTTTCCACCTGACGCGAGAGCTGTGACAGGGCCACAACAGGAATATCGAGCTCTTTGGCGATGGCTTTGAGGCCCATGGTGATCTCGGAAATTTCGTTCACCCGGTTTTCTGACCGACCCGTTCCGCGGACCAGTTGCAGATAGTCCACAAATAACGCATCGAGCCCATGAGTGCGCTTTAAGCGGCGCGCACGGGCGGCCAGCTGGCTGATTGGCAGCGCTGGCGTGTCATCAATGAACAAGGGCGCGGCCTCCAGCTCTTTGGCCGCATCGACAATTCGGCGAAACTCGCCCTCAGTAAAATCTCCCCGACGAATGTGGTTTGAGGGGATTTCCGCCACCTCAGATAAAATGCGCGATGCAAGCTGTTCGGCGGACATTTCGAGGCTGAAGAACCCAACAACCCCGCCGTCAACTGCCCCCTCGTCACCCGAGGATGTGATGCCTTTTTTATAGGCGCGTGCGATGTTGAACGCGACATTGGTGGCCAATGACGTCTTGCCCATTGAGGGGCGACCGGCCAAGATCAGAAGATCTGACCGGTGCAGCCCGCCCAGCTTTTTGTCCATGTCAATCAGCCCGGTCGATACGCCAGCCAGCCCGCCTTCGCGTTGATAGGCGGCATTGGCCACTTTAACCGCATCTGTGACGGCGGTGAGAAATGATTGGAAGCCTTGCTCGGTCTGGCCTTGCTCAGCCAAAGCATAGAGTTTTTGTTCGGCTTCAACAATTTGCTCTTTAGGCTCGCTTTGCACTTCAACACGGGCCGCCTTCGCAGCGATCTCATTGCCCACGTCGATCAACTCGCGTCGGATGGCGAGATCGTAGATCATTTCGGCATAATCTCGCACGGCAAAAGAGGATATTGCCGCGCCTGCGAGTCGCATCAAATAGGCAGGTCCACCTAATTCCGCGAGCCCCGCATCATCTTCCAAAAAGGCCTTCAAAGTGACGGGGCTGGCCAGGTTGTTTTTGGCGATGCGGGCAGCTGCGGTCTCAAATATCCGCGCATGGACCGGGTCATAAAAATGTTCAGCACGCAAAATTTGCGCAACGCGGTCAAATAGATCGTTGTTTGTGAGGATGGCGCCAAGCAATTGTTGTTCGGCCTCAATGGAATGCGGCACTCCAAGAGTCGCTACGTCGCTCGCGGGGGGCTGCAGATTCGCAATCTCATTCATATCCGTCTCCTCAATGGTTCAGGCTTACTGCAGTTCAGGATGTTTGGCCATGTGGAACAGATCGGTGCACAACCTGTGGATAAGCTAGGAATTGAGAGCTTATAGCGGCAAATTTGTCGATCCAGCGCTAGATCTGGTAGCGCGCGACGGCCTGTGTACTTTGCAGCGCAGTAGGGCCGCCAAAGCGCAACAGCTTGTCCACATTCTGTCCACAGGTTTTTCCTAGGAAATTATTTGGCGCGCGCGTCTTGCCATGCTTCGGGAGATTTCAAAAAGATTTCCACCTCGCGCAGCGTCTTAGTATCAAATGCGTCCTGGGCTCGAGCTTCCGCCAGAACGTCCCACCATGTGCATAGGTGATGCAAAGTCACCCCATGATCGCCAAGGGATTTTTCGGTCTGCGGGAAAATTCCGTAATAAAAAATCACCGCCGTATGCGCGCAGGTTGCGCCGGTCTCTCGAATGGCATCGACAAAAGAGATCTTCGATCCACCATCGGTGGTTAGATCTTCGACCAGCAGAACCCTTTGCCCTTCGGACATGGCCCCTTCAATGCGGGCGTTGCGGCCGTAGCCTTTGGGTTTTTTCCGCACATAGGTCATGGGGAGCGCCATCCGCTCGGCCACCCATGCGCCAAATGGAATACCGGCGGTCTCGCCGCCGGCGACATTATCAAATGCTTCAAACCCGGCGTTGCGCATCACTGTCACAGTCAAAAAATCCATCAAAGTGCTGCGAATACGCGGAAAGGAGATCAGTTTGCGGCAATCAATATAGGTTGGAGATGGCTTGCCTGAGGCCAATGTAAAAGGCTCATCGGCATTGAAATGCACGGCTTTAATTTCTAGCAGCATTCGAGCGGTCAATCGCGCGATTTCACGTTGGTCGGGATAGCTTGTTGGTATCATGAGCAGGGCCCTTTGTTGCTATGCGCTCAGCTCGACACGGTCCAGTGAAGATCAAAGCCAGGATTGAAGAGAGTGACCGGACCCGCGCCCGAGTCGATATGCTTGGGAAATTCTACCGGATCGCCCTTTGTGAGGGTGATCGTATCGGCATTCGGCGCCAGGCCGTAAAATTGTGGGCCTAAAAGAGCGGTGAAACCTTCGAGCCGATCCAGCGCTCCGGCGGCCTCAAAAACTTCCGCCAAACACGACATGGTATTTGTCGCCGAAAACACACCGGCGCATCCGCAGGCGCTTTGCTTTGCCTCATCGGTATGGGGGGCGCTGTCGGTGCCTAGGAAATAACACGGATTACCACTTGTTGCCGCGTCGAGCAGGGCCAGGCGATGGGTCTCGCGTTTGGCCACAGGCAGACAGTAATAATGGGGCTTTATTCCGCCAGCCAGAATGTGATTGCGGTTGATGATCAGGTGATGGGTCGTGATCGTGGCGGCCAGCTGGCCCGGATCAGATTTTGCATAGTAAGCGCCCTCGGCGGTTGTGATATGCTCCATAACCACTTTCAGCCCCGCCACCCGGCGGCGCAGAGGATCGAGAACCCGGTCAATAAACACCGCCTCGCGGTCAAAAATATCAATATCCGCATCGGTGACCTCGCCATGCACGCACATGGGCATGCCAATTTCGGCCATCTTCTCCAGCACCGGTTGCAGCTTGTCAAAATCTGTCACGCCGCTGGCTGAATTGGTCGTCGCTCCGGCAGGGTAAAGTTTCGCCGCCGTCACCAGTCCCGAGGCATGGGCCGCGGCCAAATCTTCCGGGTCAGTTTCTTCGGTCAAATAGAGTGTCATGAGCGGTTGGAAATCCGACTGAGCGGGCAGGGCGGCCATAATGCGGCTGCGATAGGCTGCGGCCTGGGCTCCGGTCACCACCGGCGGGACCAGATTTGGCATGATAATGGCGCGTCCAAAATCACGCGCGCTTTCCGGTGCCACAGCCTTCAGCATGTCGCCATCGCGCAAGTGCAGATGCCAATCATCGGGGCGGGTGAGAGTCAAACGATCTGTCATAGCTGCTGTTTAACCGGGCCGGAGGGGCGCTGCCAGTGCAAATTTGCGTCACACGAGAGCGTTTGCAATCAAAGGCGCACCTCTTGTATGGCGCGGCGTCACGCCCCATGTTAACGGTTCGATAAATAGTCATGAAAATTGGAGATGCGCCGATGTTGACCTTTGTCCTTTCTGTGATTGCAGGTTTCGCCACCCCTTTTGTAGAGCCATTCTTGACCAAGTTGATTCAGCCGCGTTTGGATGAATTTCCTGTGCATGAGGGGGAATACCGCACGATTACCTTCGTTTTGCTGCTCCTCGGCGTCGCCATCGCTGCGATATCCTCGGGCGTTATGGTCTCGGCTTTCACGGTTTTGTTCGGTGGGCTCTTGGGTCTTTTCGGGCTGCGCTTGTTCAAAGTGATCAAATCTGTGACGGGCGGCAGCGAAGGAGATGCCCAGGACCGCTAGGCGCCAGCTGATCTATGCAGCGGTTGCATAGCGGGAATGTGGTTTTTTGCACTGCTCAACCCTGTGGATCGTACCTATTTAAGGATCAACGCAATACAGGAGCTTTTCCAATGGCAACTATCTTAGACGTCCCACAAGGCAACCGCATCGCCGCCGGTGTGAACCGAGTGTTGGGCAGCATTCTTAACTTTCTGGTATCCATCAGCACAGCGCAATCGCGGGTGCGTCAGATTGAATTTCTCTGCGCCTTGAGCGACGAAGAGCTGGCCGAACGCGGGTTGAGCCGTCAAGATATCGTGCGCCATGTCTACCGCGACGCTTATTACGTCTAATTGAGATGTGTCTCAGGCAATAGCCTGAGGCACCTTGTGCCGCAATTGCGGTCAAACTTTGTTCCGAATTTTGCCGCCTGGTTGTTATATCTCCCGGTGGTGGCGGCCCGATGGGGTGCTAAAGCGTGTTGTACCGCAACAGCTCGGAGACACCCCGCAATCATTTGAGCTGTTGGTCTGCCGTGTGTTTGTCGGCATGTCATCTATTCCAATGGATGCGCATCCGCTCTTGAAAGGCTTGCAGGCTTTGGGCAAAAAACCCGTCATAAAACCAAGATCAAAAATCGGCTCTATGCGAAAGTTTAGAAATCTAGACGCATTTTGCAAGCTAGATTTTTGATATATTTGCCATAATAATGAGGGCAGCGCCGGCCTGGGCGGGCGCAGCCCGGTGTTGCCACCGGGCCAAGTCACTTGGTTTGGCGGCTGGATTATGCAGAGGTCTTGAATGACAAAAAAAGTCATTGGCCCGCAGCCTTGCCGCGCGTGGTTTGCAGCTGCTGTCAGGCGAAAGGTAAAAACTCCCCGCCGGGGCGAGGAGTTTTTAAGTTTGCGCGTGCCGCGGCTGCGGTGGCAATAGCTCTTAAGTCAGGCTTTCATCAATCGCTTTGCATGCGGCCACCAATCCATTGACCGCCTCGACAGATTTGTTGAACATCGCCTGCTCATCTTTGTTCATTTGAATGTCGATGACGCGCTCGACGCCGCCGCCGCCGATGACGGTCGGCACACCCACATACATGCCCTTCAGCCCTAAGGCGCCGTCGACATAGGCCGCGCAGGGCAGCACACGTTTTTGATCGCGCAGATAGGCTTCGGCCATTTCGATTGCTGATGTCGCTGGTGCGTAATAGGCTGAGCCGGTTTTGAGCAGCCCGACGATCTCTGCGCCGCCATCACGGGTGCGCTGGATAATTGCGTCGAGCTTGTCTTGCGTGGTCCAGCCCATGCGCACCAGATCGGGCAGGGGGATGCCGCCGACGGTGGAATAGCGGGCCAAGGGCACCATTGTGTCGCCATGACCGCCCAGCACGAAGGCAGTGACATCGCGCATGGATACATTGAACTCGAGGCTCAAGAAATGACGGAACCGCGCGCTGTCAAGCACGCCCGCCATGCCGCAGACCATATTATGCGGCAGACCGGAGAATTCACGCAGGGCCCAGACCATCGCGTCGAGCGGGTTGGTGATGCAGATCACAAAAGCATTTGGCGCGTGGTCGCGAATGCCTTCGCCCACGGATTTCATCACTTTTAGGTTGATTCCCAGAAGATCGTCGCGGCTCATGCCAGGCTTGCGCGGCACACCGGCGGTCACAATACAAACATCCGCACCCGCGATATCGGCATAGGATTGCGTGCCAGACATTGCCGCATCAAAGCCTTCGGATGGGCCAGATTGCGCGATATCTAAGGCTTTGCCTTCGGGCATGCCTTCGGCAATATCGAAAAGAACAATGTCACCGAGTTCTTTTAGGGCGGCCAAATGAGCCAATGTGCCACCGATCATACCGGAGCCAATGAGAGCAATTTTGGGTCGTGCCATGGGGATCTTCCTCAAATGTGAATTTGAAAGTTCGGTTACACCCAAATGCGCAGCGTGCCAAGGGAACATTGTCTTAAACTTGCAAGGTGGCGAGGCTTCGCCGTCGGCTGAGCGAGAGAATTTGCTGCAATGCGGCAAATCGCACTTGAATTTTAACTGCGATTGATGGCAGTTATGCGCAACATTATTGCGAGGCTAAAATGACTCTACGTCCCTATCGTTCTGTTCTCTACATCCCGGGCAGCCGGGCGCGCGCGCTCGACAAAGCCCGTAGCATGCCAGTGGATTCGATAATTTTTGATTTGGAAGATGCTGTAGCGCTGGAAGAAAAAGCCTCTGCGCGGGCAACTTTGGTGGCGCATTTGGCAGAAGGGGGCTACGGGGTGCGCAGCCAAATCATTCGCATCAATGGGCTCGATACACCTTGGAGTGCGCAGGATATTGCCGCGATTGCCGAAGTCCGGCCTGAGGCTGTTTTGTTGCCCAAGGTTGATAATGCGCAGATGATTTCTGAGCTTGGTGCCATGATGGACCGGCATAAGGGCTTTGAGAATACGCAAATCTGGGCGATGATGGAAACCCCGCGCGGCATCTTGAATGTGGCTGAGATTGCCGATGCGCCGCGAATGGGCGGCATGGTGATGGGCACCAATGATCTGGCCAAGGATCTGAACACACGGTTTGACCCTGCGCGGGCACCTTTGCTTGCGGCGTTAAGCCAATGTGTCTTAGCTGCTAAAGCGGCGGGAATTGTGATTGTGGACGGGGTTTATAACGCCTTTAAGGACGATGCAGGTCTGCAAATTGAGGCCGGTCAAGGGCGCGATATGGGTTTTGACGGCAAAACGTTGATCCACCCGGCACAGGTCGCCATTGCCAATGCGGTCTTTGCGCCTTCTGACGCGGAGATTGACCTGTCTGAACGGCAAATCGCGGCCTTCGAGACGGCCACAGCAGAGGGGCTTGGCGTTGCGGTCGTGGATGGAAAGATCGTGGAGAATTTGCATATTGAAACCGCCCGGGCCACTTTGGCCAAGGCTGCGATGATTGCAAAATTGGAGGGTCCGGCGTGAAAATTTACAGATTTTTGACGGATGATGATTCGTCGAGGTTTTGCCATAAGGTGACCGAAGCCCTATCCCAAGGCTGGGAGCTTTATGGCGATCCAACCTATGCCCATGATGCCACAGTGGGCGTGATGCGCTGCGGCCAGGCGGTCGTGAAGGATGTTGAAGGGACTTATAGTCCTGAGATGAAATTGGGAGCGCAATAATGAAGACCAATCCAGGATTGTTTTTTGAGGACTACCGTGTTGGGCAGGTTATAGATCACGCGGTCCCGCGCACGGTGGGCACAGGTGAGCGCGCGCTCTATCACGCGCTTTATCCGGCGCGCCACGCGCTCTATTCTTCTGATTGTTTTGCGCAATCCTGCGGCTTGGCGCAAAGCCCGCTGGATGATCTCATCGCCTTTCATGTGGTTTTTGGCAAAACCGTGCCAGATATCTCTTTGAACGCTGTCGCCAATTTGGGCTATGCGGAGGCGCGTTGGCTCGCTCCTGTTTATCCCGGTGATACGCTGCGCGCGCGCTCGACTGTGATTGGTTTAAAGCAAAACTCAAGCGGCAAAACGGGCGTGGTTTGGGTGCGCAGTGAAGGGTTCAATCAGGCCGATGAGACGGTGATGTCCTTTGTGCGTTGGGTCATGGTGCGCAAGAGGGATGAAGCGGCCCCAGCGCCGAAAACCGTTGTTCCTGAGCTCGAACAAGCGGTCTCGGCTTCGGATTTGAGTGCGCCTGATGGGTTGAACTTTTCTAAATATGATACTGAATTGGCAGGAAGTTCTTATCTTTATGATGATTACACTGTTGGCGAGGTGATTGACCACATAGATGGGGTGACCGTGTCGGAGGCTGAGCATATGATGGCAACGCGCCTGTGGCAAAACACGGCCAAGGTCCATTTCGATGCCACCGTTCGCCCGGATGGCGCGCGCTTGATTTACGGTGGGCATGTCATCTCAATGGCCCGGGCTTTGTCTTTTAATGGGCTGGGCAATCTGCAGATGCTTGCAGCCATCAATGGCGGAGCCCATGCCAACCCGTGCTTTGCGGGGGACACTCTGCGCGCTTGGAGTGAGGTGCTCGATAAGGCTGAGACCTCTATCCCTTCCGTGGGTGCTCTGCGGTTGCGGCTGGTGGCGCATAAGGGTTCGTCGCCGAATCTGCGTGGGGAAGATGGTAAATATCATAGGGATGTCCTGTTGGATCTTGATTATTGGGCTTTTATCCCGCGATGAGCGCCTGCCGGGGCAAAAATTTGTGACCACAAATTTTATTCGTGATCACAAAACTTAAAAATTCGGCGATGAACGCCTAGGCTGCGGTAATTTGCCCGCCAAAACTGTAGCCTTCAGGGCTTGTTCATGGCATGAACGCGGCTAATAATAACTTAGCAACGCTGAGAAGGACACTCCATGGCTGATGTAAATCGCGGCAATCGCCCGTTATCTCCTCATCTGACGATCTACCGTCCTCAAATGACTTCGATTTCTTCGATATTTGTGCGGATCACTGGCAATGCGCTCTTGGCCGCGACACTGCTATTGATCGCGTGGCTGTTGGCAGCATCGACCAGCGCTGTGGCTTTCGACTGGGTGCAATGCGTGATCACAAGTTGGTTTGGCGATCTGGTGTTTATTCTGTCCCTCTGGGCGCTTTGGTATCACATGCTCGGTGGCCTGCGCCATTTGATTTGGGACACCGGGCGCGGGCTGGAGTTAAAAGCCGCTGAGCGTATGGGATGGATGATGATCATAGGATCGCTTCTGCTCACTGCTTTCACCGTTATTTGGACATAGGAGCGCACAGCATGGCTTTTTTAACCGATCGTAAACGTGCAAGCGGTCTTGGTGCTGCGAAAACGGGCACAGAGCATTTTTGGGGCATGACGATTTCCTCTGCGGCTTTGTTAATCCTGGTGCCGCTCTTTGTCTTCACCGTCGGGCCTATGATTGGACAAGATTATGAGACCGTCACAGCCTATTTTGCCCGCCCGTTTCCCGCATTGGTGGCACTTTTGACCTTTGTTGTCGCATTGCTACATTTCAAAAACGGTGTGACCGTAGTGATTGAGGACTATGTGCATGGCCTGGCCCGCAAGGTCTGGATCATTGTCATGACCTGTGTGTCCTACGCGGCCATCGCCGCGGCTGTTTTTGCCATCGCGCGCCTCGCCCTTTAAGTTTCGGAGACCATACCTATGGCTGCTTATGAATATGAAACCCACGATTTTGATGTTGTGGTGGTTGGGGCCGGGGGCGCTGGCTTGCGCGCCACACTCGGCATGGCCGAACAAGGGTTGCGCACGGCATGCGTCACCAAAGTTTTCCCGACCCGTTCCCATACGGTGGCCGCCCAGGGCGGTATTGCGGCAAGTCTTGGGAATATGGGCCCAGACAGCTGGCAATGGCACATGTATGATACGGTCAAAGGCTCTGATTGGCTGGGCGACACAGATGCCATGGAATACCTCGCTCGTGAGGCGCCGAAGGCGGTTTATGAGCTGGAGCATTACGGCGTACCTTTCTCGCGCACTGAGGCGGGCAAAATTTACCAGCGTCCCTTTGGTGGCCACACAACGGAATTTGGCGAAGGCCCGCCGGTGCAGCGCACCTGTGCCGCTGCCGACCGAACAGGGCACGCGATTTTGCACACGCTTTACGGCCAGTCTTTGAAGAATAACGCAGAATTCTACATTGAATATTTCGCCATTGACCTGGTGATGTCTGACGATGGGGTCTGCCAAGGGGTGGTATGCTGGAAGCTTGATGATGGCACCATGCACGTTTTCAACGCCAAAACAGTTGTATTGGCCACAGGCGGCTATGGACGCGCTTATTTCAGTGCCACGTCGGCCCATACCTGTACCGGCGACGGCGGCGGCATGGTCGCGCGCGCAGGACTGCCGCTTCAGGATATGGAATTTGTGCAATTTCACCCCACGGGCATCTATGGCTCGGGTTGTTTGATCACCGAAGGCGCGCGCGGAGAGGGCGGCTTTCTCAGCAATTCGCAAGATGAGCGATTTATGGAGCGCTATGCGCCGAATTATAAAGATTTGGCGCCGCGTGATTATGTCTCGCGCTGCATGACCATGGAGATTCGCGAGGGGCGTGGTGTTGGGCCGGAGGGGGATCATATCTTCCTCAACCTCAGCCATCTGCAGCCCGAAGCGCTGGCAGAGCGCCTGCCGGGGATCTCTGAATCGGCCAAGATTTTTGCAGGTGTTGATGTGACCAAGGAGCCGATCCCGGTTTTGCCGACGGTGCATTATAACATGGGCGGAATTCCGACCAATTTCTGGGGCGAAGTGCTGAACCCAACGGCCAAAGATCCAAATGCGACTGTTCCCGGTCTGATGGCCGTGGGGGAGGCGGGCTGTGCCTCCGTACATGGTGCCAACCGTTTGGGGTCGAACTCGCTGATTGATCTGGTGGTCTTCGGCCGCGCTGCCGCGATACGAGCTGGAAAAACTGTCGATGTGGCAGCCCCAGCTGCGGCGATTAACATGGCTTCAGTGGATAAAGCTTTCGACCGCTTTGACGGTCTGCGTCATGCGGCTGGACATTTGCCGACCGCAGAGCTGCGCTTAGAGATGCAAAAAACTATGCAGGCGGATGCGGCGGTGTTTCGTACCTCAAAGACCTTGGCAGACGGGGTCGATAAGATGACCGCCGTGGCTGAAAAAATGAGCGATATTAAAGTGACCGACCGCAGCTTGGTGTGGAATTCGGATCTCATGGAAACCTTGGAACTCACCAATTTGATGCCCAACGCCATGGCGACTATTGTAGGTGCAGAGGCCCGCAAAGAAAGCCGCGGCGCGCATGCGCATGAAGATTTCACCGAGCGTGATGATGACAATTGGCGCGTGCACACCATCGCTAGGGTTGATGGATCAAAGGTAGAGTTGAGCCACCGTCCGGTGATCACCGAAAGGCTGACGACCGAAGAACAAGGTGGCATTTCCCTGGCACAGATCGCACCGAAAGTGAGAACTTTCTGATGCGTCGGATGGGATATTTTGCGGCGGTGGCTGTGACGTTGATTGGCGGGGCAGGCCTCGCTGAGCTTTCCCAGCCTCAGCTTGCGGCTCTGACGGTATTGTCCCCAATGGCGCAGGAACAGTTGGATCCAAAGAATGGGCAGGTCCTTGCGGAATGTATGGTCCTCGCAGCTGAGGCTGATGAGGTGTCCCGTATCGCCGCTTTTGCTGGCATGGCGCCCAGCCCGGTCATTATTGAACTGGCCAATGAAATTATCCAGCGCCCGGCGGTGCTGAGCTGTTTGACTGAAAAGCTGTCTTAGGGGATGCGGATTTTAGCAGATCACCCGATGAGACCGTTGAGGTCGTTTGTTGATTGGCTGCACGGCGCTGTCTGCGCCTGCTCTGTGGAGAAATAATATGGTACAACTGACACTCCCGAAAAATTCTCGCATCACCCGCGGTAAGGCCTGGCCGAAACCGGAAGGGGCGAGAAACCTGCGGGTTTTCAAGATTTATCGTTGGAACCCTGATGACGGAAAAACCCCACAGGTTGACACTTATTTCGTGGATATGGACACCTGCGGCCCTATGGTTTTGGATGCTTTGATCAAGATCAAAAGTGAAATTGATCCGACGCTTACCTTCCGTCGATCCTGCAGAGAGGGAATTTGTGGCTCCTGTGCGATGAATGTTGATGGGGTGAACACGCTGGCGTGCATCTATGGCATGGATGAGATCAAGGGTGACGTGAAGATCTATCCTTTGCCGCATATGCCGGTTGTGAAAGACTTGATCCCAGACTTGACGCATTTTTATGCGCAGCATGCATCTATCATGCCTTGGCTTGAGACAAAAACTAACCGGCCGGCCAAAGAATGGTTGCAGTCCGTTGAGGATCGTAAAAAGCTAGATGGGCTTTATGAGTGTGTGATGTGCGCTTGCTGCTCGACCTCTTGCCCCTCCTATTGGTGGAATGGTGATCGCTATCTCGGCCCAGCAGCTTTGCTGCACGCCTATCGCTGGATTATCGACAGCCGCGATGAGGCCACGGGCGAGCGTTTGGACAATCTGGAAGACCCGTTCAAACTCTACCGTTGCCACACTATTATGAATTGCACCAAAACCTGTCCCAAAGGGCTCAATCCTGCAAAATCAATTGCTTCTATCAAAGAAATGATGGTCGAACGGCGGGTGTAAGCGCGGCCTGCTCTGCTGTTGCAGAAAACAGTTTGGCACTGGGCCCATGCCTGGGAGATTTTCACCGGCCCTGGGCAGGGCCGGTTGAAACTTGGCTTTGTGAATTGTCGAAATACGCGGCAAGATCGCTTTATCTGCTCGGATATGGCCGGTTAGGCAAACGCGGCATCTAGGGCAATCTGCACCATGTCGCCAAAGCTGCGTTCCCGGTCCTCTGAGGGCAGGGCCTCATGGGTAAGCAGATGATCTGAGATGGTACAGACGGCCAAGGCGCGACGATTGTGGCGGGCCGCCAGATTGTACAGCTCAGCGGTTTCCATCTCGACGGCGAGAATGCCGTGGCGGGTCATTTGCTCGCTGAGATCTGGGCGTTCATCATAAAACACATCCGACGAATAAATGCCGCCCACATGGGGAGTGATGCCTTGTTTGCGCGCGGCGGTCACAGCCGCCTCCAACAGGCCATAATCGGCACAAGGCGCAAAGTTGATCTCTTTGAACATGCCAAGCGACGGGGTGGAGAGGGTAGAGGCGGTCATGGCAATCACCACATCGCGCAGCTTGACCTTCGGGCTCATACCACCCGCAGAGCCAATGCGGATCAATGTTTTTGCATCATAGTCTTTGATCAGCTCATTTACGTAGATGGATAGGCTTGGCATGCCCATACCAGAGCCCTGGATGGTCACAGGATTGCCGCGCCAGAGCCCGGTATAGCCAAGCATACCGCGCACTTGGTTGACGCATTTGGCATCGTCCAAAAAGGTCTTGGCCGCCCATTTCGCGCGTAAAGGGTCCCCCGGCAGGAGCACCGTTTCAGCAATTTCGCCAGGTTGCGCACCAATATGAATGGTCATGATATCACCTCGAATATTTTATAAAGGGTGTCAGCGTGCCGATCCGGTCATATAGCAAGCGCGCATTTTCGTTGAAATCTTGGGTCATCCAATAAACGCTTGGAGTGCCATTGGCATCTGCGGCGGCATAGACCGCCTCAATCAAAGCGCGTCCAATACCCTGTCCTCGAACCGCTTCTTTGGAGTAAAGATCTTGCAGATAACAAACATTTTCCGCCCGCCAATTATGCGCGTGATAAATGTAATGGACAATGCCCACGGCTGCGCCGTCCAGCTCTGCAAACAGTGCGTTTTGCACAGGATTGGTCGAATCTATCAGCCGTGCGAAGGTCGTCTCATAGATCTCTGGCGCAACATCCGTTTCATAAAATGACAAGTAATCGCCCCACATCTGCACCCAATCCGTCCGGTCCTCAGCCATAAGAGGGCGAATTTTTAGCGGCATATGCTGGCTCCTTTTGGCTTTAAGCGGAATGGGCCCCGTCTGCGAGGGATTTCACAAAGTTCAAGATTTCCGCAGGGGATTTGCCCGCGCCAATTTCATCCACAATGGCAGAGCCCACAACCGCGCCATCGGCCACGGATGCGATGTCATGCGCATTTTGCGGAGTGCGAATTCCAAACCCAACAATAATCGGCAAATCGGTGGCCGCTTTGATACGCGCGACCTCTGGTCCCACATTGTTGGCCTGCGCGGCCGCAGCGCCAGTGATGCCATTGATTGAGACATAGTAGACAAAGCCAGAGGTATTGGTGAGGACTTTGGGCAGGCGCTTATCATCGGTGGTTGGTGTGGCCAGGCGAATAAAATTTAAGCCGGCCTTTTGAGCCGGGATGCACAGCTCGCTATCCTCTTCCGGTGGTAGATCGACCACGATCATCCCATCAATGCCAGCCTCTTTCGCCTCGGCCAGAAAGCGCGCCACGCCGCGCGAATAGATCGGATTGTAATAGCCCATCAAAACGATCGGCGTTTTGTCATCGGTTTTCCGAAAGTCTCGAACCATTTGCAGGGTTTTGTCGAGGGTCATTCCGGCCTCAAGCGCGCGCTGTCCGGCCAATTGAATGGTGGGGCCATCGGCCATAGGGTCGGTGAAGGGCAGGCCCAATTCAATGATATCGACGCCTGCGGCTGGCAGACCTTTCACCACTTCCAAAGCGCTGTCATAGGTCGGATCTCCAGCCATCACATAGGTCACAAAAGCCTTTTTTCTGGCGGCATTGAGTTCTGCAAATTTTGCGTCGATCCGTGTCATATCTGGCCCTTCATTTTGCTTATGTCATGACATGCCGCAAAGGCGGAGCAAGTTCAATATACTTTGGCCAAGCGCAGAGCATTCTGTGATATTTGTCGTGGCGTGCTGACAGCGCAGTTCTGCTTGCCCTGCGTGACCGGCGCAGATAAGAGCGGTCTGAAAAATGAAGGAGTGCATCATGGGTTTTCGAATGGGTATAGTTGGCTTGCCAAATGTCGGCAAATCTACCTTGTTTAATGCGCTGACCAAAACAGCTTCAGCGCAGGCGGCGAATTTTCCATTTTGTACCATTGAACCCAATGTCGGCGAGGTCAATGTGCCCGACGCGCGCTTGGCCAATCTGGCACAGATCGCAAATTCGGCGAATATAATTCCGGCACGGATGACCTTTGTAGACATCGCTGGGCTAGTCAAAGGCGCAAGCCAAGGCGAGGGGCTGGGCAATCAATTTTTGGCCAATATTCGCGAGACCGATGCCATTGCCCATGTGGTCCGCTGCTTTGAAGATGGTGATGTGGTGCATGTCTCGGATCACGTCGATCCCATTGCAGATGCCGATACCATCGACACAGAGCTCATGCTGGCGGATATGGAAAGCGTTGAAAAACGACTTCAAAATATCGTGCGTAAAGTGCGCGGCGGTGACAAGGAAGCCGTGCAGCAAGAGCGCTTGCTGCGGGCGGCTTTGGCCGCTTTGGAGCAAGGCAAGCCAGCCCGCAACGTTGAGGTCGATCCAGAAGATGCCAAGCAATGGAAAATGCTGCAACTTCTCAGTACAAAGCCGATCCTTTATGTTTGCAATGTGGGCGAGGCTGATGCGGCCACTGGCAATAGCTATTCAGATGCCGTGGCAAAAATGGCCGCCGAGCAGGGCAACAGCCATGTCGTCATCTCAGCGCAGATCGAAGAGGAAATTAGCCAACTGGACGATGAAGAAGCCGAGATGTTCCTCAGCGAAATGGGACTTGAGGAGGCCGGTCTTGATCGCTTGATCCGCGCCGGCTACGCGCTTTTGGCGCTTGAGACCTATTTCACCGTCGGCCCCAAGGAAGCGCGAGCCTGGACCATCAAACAAGGCACCACTGCGCCCCAGGCTGCGGGAGTTATTCATGGTGATTTTGAGCGGGGTTTCATTCGTGCTGAAACCATTGCCTATGAAGATTTCTCGGCTCTTGGCGGCGAGGCGGCTGCGAAAGAAGCTGGTAAAATGCGTGCAGAGGGAAAATCCTACGTCGTACAAGACGGTGACGTGATGCATTTTCTATTTAACACCTAGGCTAGGGCCTGCACAATCCAGTAAACCGATTGGGAGGATGCGCGATGGCTCTTAAACTGATCATTGATACAGATCCGGGCATTGATGATGCCATGGCGATTTTTTATGCCATAGCCGCCCCGGAGATTGATCTTTTGGGCCTGACGACAGTGTTTGGCAATGTGACAACACCCAAAGCCACGCGCAATGCGCTGTATTTGCTCGAACAAGCGGGGATTGAGATTCCTGTGGCCGAAGGGTTGCATCGCCCTCGCGTACTGCCTACCTTTCCGCCAAGCTCTGCTGTGCATGGGGCGGAGGGCTTTGGAATGCTCACGGTTCCCGCGCCCCGGCGCCACGCGCTGGCTGAGACAGCCCCCGAATATCTGGTGCGGATGGCACGGGAGCATCGGGGGGAACTGGTGCTTTGTCCCATTGGTCCTTTGACGAATATCGCGGCGGCCATGGAACTTGATCCATCGTTTTGCAGCAATCTCAAAGGCATGGTAGTCATGGGCGGCAGCCTGCGGGCAGGGGGAAACATCACCGCGACCGCGGAGGCCAATTTCTATCACGACCCGCATGCCGCCGACTATGTGCTGCGTCATGGCTGCCATATTACGGTGGTGGGACTGGATGTGACCAACCGGGTGATCTGCCCGCGCAGCTTCTTTGCGCGCTTGGCGTCGGAGAGTCCGAAAATC
>Ga0208971_1000131_pt1 | contig 54073 bp, 49 predicted proteins | sample AOAMet1_18_M0_10_2_FD_188229 | JGI IMG/M metagenome (GOLD analysis project Ga0208971, IMG submission 188229) | Ammonia-oxidizing marine microbial communities from Monterey Bay, California, USA - CAN11_18_M0_10 (SPAdes) | ecosystem: Environmental > Aquatic > Marine > Intertidal zone | place...
AGGCAGTGCTGAATAGGGTTTGAGATTGCCACAAATAGTATTGGCTGCCACTGTGGCTTGATCCAGAGCATTTTGTACAGACTCGAGACGCAGGTGACGCTGATAGATCGGATTGTAGTGTGAGGTGCAGTCACCGGCAGCTAAAATGTCTTCATCGCTGGTGCGAGCATATTCATCGACAACTATACCGTTGTCGATGTTCAGGCCGGCCTGTTCAGCTAATTCGGTATTGGGTATTACGCCGACACCGATAATCACTAAGTCCGCTTTATATTCAGTGCCATCATGACATTCAACTGATTGCACCTGTTTGTCGCCGCGGATACTGACCGCTTGCACGTCGGGGACAATCTCCACATCTTCTTCGGCGTGTATGCGGGCATAAAAGGCTGCTACTTCGGGAGCGGTGACTCGCTGCAGAATGCGTGGCATTGCTTCGAGCACGGTGACTTGCATGCCGAGCTTGCGCAGTGCCGCGGCGGTTTCAAGGCCGATATAACCGCCACCTATAATGACTGCGCGCTTGTCGATGCCGGTAAACATTTTGATCTGCTGGGCATCGCTGAGATCGCGCAAATAAAATACGCCTTTTAAATCGACTCCGGGAATATCAATTTTGCGCACTCGAGCGCCGGTGGTCAGTACCAGTTTGTCGTAGTCGAGAGCCATACCATCTTCGAGTAGTAGCTGTTTATTAGGGCGATCGATGGCAGCTGCAGTGACGCCCAGGTTGATGCCGATATTGCATTTGCTATACACGGCCGCGGGGCGGATCAGGATTTGCTCGGCGGTTTTACTTCCAGCGAGATAATCTTTTGATAGCGGTGGACGATGATAGGGCAGGGCGTATTCATTGGAGATCAGAGAAATCGCGCCACTCCATCCCTGCTGACGTAAAGTTGGGGCGAGCTGAGCCGCTGCGTGACTGGCACCGATAATAATGCATCTGGACTTTGCTGCCATTGGCGAGAGAGCTCCTGTAAAAAGCTGGTCTGAGTTGGCCAGCTTTGTGTTCTTGTAATTTACGCGTAACTATACAGGCTTTAAATAAAACAAACAGGGTTGTCTTTAATATTTGCGGCTATTTATTGCTTTTCTTATAGTGTTTTTTTAAGCTCAAAAAAAAGGATCTCAGCCAGTTGGCATAAGATCCCTAGTCGCTTCGCTCAGTCGGGATGACAATAAATACTGTTGTCTCGAAACACTTAATTGTCCCTCGAACCACTCCGCTGTCATCTCGACCACTTAGCTGTCCCTCGAACCACTTAGCTGTTCCTCGAACCACTTAGCTGTTCTTCGAACCACCCCGCTGTCATCTCGAACGCATGTGAGAGATCTCAATAGTTGCCCGGAGATCCCTCATGGCAATGTTCTGTCCAAATGACCGGCTTTGTCGATCACTTTAAGCCAGCATAATAAGCCGCCAAGTTAGCAATATCAGCATCCGACAAACCCTTAGACATAGCCGACATCATCGCATTGTTGCGACGGCCATCTTTAAACATCTGTAACTGACTAGCGAGGTAGGCTTCTTTCTGACCCGCTAGATTGGGCCACATGCCGTTGTTGCTGATGCCGTTGACGCCGTGGCAACCGGCACAGGACATTGCTTTTGCCTTGCCTGCTACAGGGTCTCCTGCCAGGGCACTAAAAGAGGCAATAGCCATTACTGCTGCAAAAAGAGTGGTGGTGAGTTTCTTCATATTACTTCTCCAATGGTTAATTCGGTTGGCCAGAGCGGTGATAGAGGCTGTGGCTAATAAAGAGGGATGCGCTTAACAGGGCGACGGCGCCCACCTGATGGGCTGCTGCAACTGGCACAGGAACATAAAATATCAAGGTGCTGATGCCCAGTGTGACCTGCATCACCAGCAACCCAAGCAGACACCAGACTGCAATCTTGACAGGCTTTGAGATCTCTGCGCGCAGCGCTTTAACCGCAAAGGTCAGCACTAGAGCAACAATCAAATAGGCAAACATGCGGTGGTTAAACTGAATTGTGGTGATATCTTCAAAGGCCGATAACCAAGCGGGTTGAAAGCTGTAGAGTCCGGTGGGGATAAAGCTATCTCCCATCAGCGGCCACGTAGAGTAGGCATGCCCTGCATTGGTGCCGGCAACCAGTCCGCCGGAGAGAATCATTAAGAAAATTAGACCACTTAGGATATACGCAAAACTGTTAAGCCCAGCCTGCTGCGGTTTGGGCGTTGAGAGCAATCCCAGTGCCGTCCACCAGATAAAACCGAAGATTAAAACCGCATTGCCCAGATGAGCCGTTAAGCGATATTGACTGACGTCTGGGTTGTCCACTAGGCCACTTTTCACCATATACCAGCCGAGCAGGCCCTGACCGCCGCCGAGCAGCAACATCAGCAGAAGTTTCGGCGTCAGACCGGCCTTTATGCGCTTGGTAAAGTAGAAATATAAGAATGGCAGAACAAAAATAACACCAATAAATCTGCCCAGTACACGGTGCAGATATTCATACATAAATATCGACTTAAAGGCTTCTAAAGACATGCCAGCATTGATCTTTTGGTACTCGGGAAACTGCTTGTACTTGAAAAACAATTCCTGCCAGTCAGCGTGATTTAGCGGTGGGATAATACCCATCAGCGGTTTCCACTCGACCATAGACAGGCCGGAGTTAGTCAGGCGTGTGACGCCCCCGAGCAGGATCATGCCGAATATAACAGCGGCGCAGGCAAGCAGCCAGTAGGCTATTTGCAGATCATATTGCTTATTAATTTGCAGAGTTGAATTTGCGTGCGACATTAATGATTTTAACCAGTTGATTTATTACAAATATTTGAAGGAGGCCTATCAATCACCCAACCACGTTTTTTTACGGAACCGCCACATATTTAGACTTGCTTTTATGGAGAAATCTACCAGAGACATGCCGTAGAGCCAGATTACATCGGCGCCGATTTTAATCAGTAACAGTGGCATGATAAATCGCGTTAAAAGCATGCTGAAAATAGTCACCATCATCGGGAAGCGCGTATCTCCCGCTCCGCGCAGGGAGCCAGCCATACTGAACTCGACACCCATAAACGGCAGACTTAAACAGAGCACATAGGTCAGATCCACCATATGCCTAATAACTTCAGGATCATCGATCATAAAGCGGGCGATCTCTTCAGCAAATAGCCCCATCAACAAACTGCAGCCGATCATCAGATAGACACAGGTGCGCATAGTGCGCCAGCCAGCATTGTAGGCACCCTGTTTGTCATTGGCACCGAGATGTTGACTGACCAGAGTCGCCGCAGAGATTGAAAAGCTAAACGCGATAACAATAATCAGGCCGAGAATTGACAGTCCGATGCCGTAGGCGGCAAAGGCGGCGTTGCCGTAGCTGGCGAGAAAAATCATAAACAGCAACATGCCGGCTTGGAAAGTGGCCTGTTCAAAAGCGGCGGGCATGCCGATATCAATAAGTGTTTTGCCGTTTTCGACGATATCCGGCAGTGGGTTCGAGGGCTTAAACGAGAGCCATCCGAAAACCCAAAGTATTAGAAAGGCGACTATAGTAACGGTTATGCCAATACCGCCACCAATGGCGATACCGGCGAGGCCGAGATTGGGCAGGCCGGCCCAGCCAAATGTCAGTGCACCACCTAGGGCGACACTCAGAGCAACGCCAATAATGGCTGTCCACAGTGGCGTTGTAGCATTGCCCACGGCGCGAAAGCACATATTAAAGACCAGTGTCACTAACACCGCTGGCGCATAGACCGCGGTCCAAAAGGTAAATTCCATTGCCAGAATATGGGCTTTATCCGCAAGGCTAAACATACCGATAAGTTGGTCGAGAAAAGGCAGGGCGATCCAGGACAGCAGTGCGCCATCAATAACAAATACGAGTACTGAGAGTGCGGCAAAACGTCCGGCCATCACTTTATCTTTGGCTCCCCAATAGCGCCCGACCATCGCCGTAGTGCCGCTGCAGAGTCCCATCATAATTGCGTGCAGAACAAAGTAGAGACGCTGTCCAGTGGTCACGGCCGCAACTGCATCGGTGCCAAAGGTACCTGCCATTTTCAAAAATGCGACACCCATCAGCATGTAGAGCGTATTGCTAAGCATGGTTGGCCAGGTAAGACGCCAGATATTGAGTGTTGAGACAGGTTGCATGGCCGGCATGTTACCATTTGCCAGCAATTTGCGGTTAGGAGTTTTAAACTGAAAACAGAATATGAGATGGATATGGCTGATCAAGGAAAGATCAAGCTACACCCGAGCTGGTGTAGCGCAATTGGGGAAGAGTTTGATAAGCCCTATATGGCGCAGTTGCGTGAGTTTTTAATCGCTCAAAAAACTGCAGGAAAAATAATTTATCCCCCGGCTTCCAAGTGGTTTGGTGCCTTTGATACCACCCCCTTTGACAGGGTGCGCGTGGTCATTCTTGGGCAGGATCCCTATCATGGCCCGAATCAGGCCCACGGCCTCTGCTTCTCGGTGCTACCCGGTATCAAAGTGCCACCGTCTCTGGCTAACATCTATAAAGAGTTGGAGGCTGATCTGGGTATTGTGCCTCCGGGCCACGGCTGTTTAACCCCTTGGGCGGAGCAGGGAGTGCTGCTGTTAAATGCCACACTGACGGTTGAACAGGCGGATGCCGGCGCCCATCAGGGCAAGGGTTGGGAGCAGTTCACTGATCGGGCGATCAGGGCTTTGAATGACCAACGTGAGGGTATCGTCTTTTTGTTGTGGGGCAGCTATGCTCAGAAGAAGGGCGCATTTATTGATCAGTCTCGGCATCTGGTTTTGAAGTCTGTGCACCCATCACCGCTTTCCGCCTACCGTGGTTTTTTGGGTTGCAAACATTTCTCTAAGACCAATGAATTTTTGCAGCGGCAGGGTGGTGCGCCGATTGATTGGCAGTTGCCTGTGGAGCATATTTAGTTGTTTATATAGCTCTTTAAATAGCGCTTTATATAGTTCTTTATTTCGATCTTTAATGAGTTTGAATCTTTGCATACGGAGAATCCCCTAAGTGACAGTCACGACAAGATCCTGGCAGACGCCGATAAATTTACTCATCGTTATGTCAGTGGCCATGACTCTGGCGTTCGCCACCTGGATGGCGCTGTTAAATAATTTTGTTATTGAGCGGGCAGCATTTACCGGTGCAGAGATCGGCATGTTACAAAGTATCCGTGAGATTCCCGGGTTTTTAGCTTTTACTGCTGTACTGGTTTTGTTGATCGTTAAAGAGCAGACCTTTGCCTACCTCTCTCTGGCGCTGCTGGGTATTGGCGTGGCTATCACTGGTTATTTTCCCTCGGTGATTGGTCTGTATCTGTCGACTTTTCTGATGTCTGTGGGCTTCCACTATTTTGAGACCATTAAACAGTCTCTGTCCCTGCAGTGGCTGACTATTGATGAGGCTCCGGCAATGCTCGGCCGACTGATTGCGGTGAGTTCAGTTGCGTCTCTGCTGACCTATAGTTTTTTATGGCTAGCCGAAACTTATTTTGGGCTCAGCTACCAAACAATCTATTTGGTTGGTGGCGGCTGTTGCTTGCTGCTGACACTATTTATGTGGCTGGGCTTTCCCCGTTTCAAAAGCAAAACACCTCAGCGCAAAGAGCTGCTGATGCGCAAGCGCTATTGGCTGTATTACGCCCTGACCTTTATGGGGGGTGCGCGGCGACAAATATTTACTGTGTTTGCCGGTTTTTTAATGGTTGAGAAATTTGGTTATAGCGTCAGTAATATTGCTGCACTGTTTATTATTAACCATCTTTTTAACTGGGCCTTTGCCGGTCGTATCGGGGCACTGGTGGGTCGTATCGGCGAGCGTCGGGCACTGACATTTGAGTACTGTGGGCTGTTCTGTGTATTTACTGCCTACGCCTTTGTCGACGATGCCAACTGGGCGGCGGGACTCTATGTGGCAGACCATCTGTTTTTCTCTTTGGCCATTGCCATAAAAACCTATTTTCAAAAGATCGCGGATCCGGCGGATATGGCGTCCACTGCTGGTGTCGCTTTTACCATTAACCATATTGCCGCGGTGGTTATTCCGGCGCTATTTGGGTTGGTCTGGCTGGTGTCGCCGATGATCGTGTTTTTGATGGGGTCGGGTATGGCGTTGGTTAGTTTGCTCTTGGCGCGGAATATTCCATTGGCACCCCGGGCGGGTAATGAGGTGGTTTTTGGAAAGGTGGATTATTTGCCTGAGGCGGCTAGGTAGGGATTGTTGCGGTTGTTGAGCTTGGGAGTGGGCTGGGAGTTTGAGGTCCCTCGTCGCTGTGCTCTGTCGGGATGAGGGTGCAATGTTTTGGCTGGGTCACATGATTCTATCATTTCGACCTGAGAGAGAAATCTCGGTGCTGTTGCACCTACAATATCAGTGGAGGCTTCTTCGCTTTTCTGCGCAGCCAGTTAAGCCCATTCAAGATAGCGGGTGTCTTCACCACTTTGCGCTCTAATCTAAACTTTCCGGGATAGTCCACCAACAGCAATCCCATCACTAGGGTAAGAATTCCCTGTCCCGGCAAAAACAGCATCAATAACCCCGCCACTATTAGACTGCAACCAATCAAATTCTTCCCCGCTAAGGCCAGCAATCGAATAATTGGGTGCTGATCTTTCCACGCTGTCGGCTGGCGTTTTTTCGGTAAAAAATAATCTTCAGGAATCTGTGCCACTAACCAGGGCAGTAACAAGAGGCTGAGAATAAACACAGCGAGGGAAATAATGCCCGCCCAGACCAGCAATTGCTGATGGTCAGAAACCCAGTTCAATAAAACATTCACGGGCTGGCTGGAATCTCATAGGGCAGCGGCAGGTGGGTGACCGCGGTCAGTGCTTGGTCACCAATTTGAATCTTTTGAGCATTGCTTTGTTTGTCGTTGAGCACCGCCAGTATTTCAACCGAGCCGTTATCCACTCTAACAGCGCTGGCAATATTGCCAATGCCCTTGCCCTCATGGTCTTTAATTTCGTCTCCGGGGCTAGGCAGGCTGTCAGTGGCGAGAACCAGATGGTGCATGCGGCGTTTGACGGCTCCGCGATAGTGAGCGCGGGCGATAATTTCTTGCCCGGTGTAACAGCCTTTCTTAAAATTTATATAGCCCAGAGCATCGAGATTAAGCATCTGTGGGATAAACATCTCACTGGTCTCGGCAACCACTTCGGCGCGGCCTGCGCGGAGCCGCTCGAGGTCGGAGAGGACTCTGTGGTCATTTGAATAGTTCTCACTGATATCAGTGATTTCAGTTTTGAAAAATACCGCGTACTTTTTCAGGCTAGCTATGGCGATTTCACCAATTGAGGGGTGGACTTCCAAAATAATGCTGCCATCGGTATCGCTGTGGGCGGTAAACAAGAACAGCATGCGCCCTTTGGGCGTGCAGTGTGCGCCGTCAATGCTGTTTGATGGGCTGAGGCTGTCCATATCGCAGCTCACCTGACCCTGCAGAAATTTACTGCTGTCGGGACCGGACAGTTTAATGTAGCTGCGCGCTGAAACGCTGTTCCCAGACCCGTCACTGGAAGAGGTTTGCTGAGTCATGGCCAATCCTTTGTCTACTCTGTAGGTTATTGGATGATTGTCTCTTATAATGCCGCTTTAAAACAATGATTGATTAGCTATGAATAAAAATCGTCTGCGCTGGGCTTGTCGCCGTGGCATGTTGGAACTCGACTTGATTCTTGAACCCTTTGTTGAGAACTTTTACGATTCACTGGAAGAATCTGACCAGCTGCGCTTTGAGGTGCTGTTGGAGAGCGAGGATCAGTCTCTGTTTATGTGGCTGATGAAGCGTCAGGCGCCAGATAACCCGGATATGCAAAGGATAGTGCAGATCATTCATGAGTCCCGTTCCCAACTCAGCTGAGTTTCAGCTTCGTCCTTCATTCAATTACCTCTGTGCACGGCTTGGTCTAGCGATCGCGGCCGCTGCACTGATCGCTCTGCTGCCACTATTAATCTGGGCCAAGGTTGCTGCTCTGTTGGGTCTTGGTTTGGCGGTCCTATGGTTGCTTGTAGATTACCGGGGTCAGTGCGCTGAGCTTTTGATTCTGCTGGATGCCAGTGAGGACCGCTGGCGTCTGCTGCCAGTATCAGAGGGGCGGGGAAGAGGGAGTCAGCAATCCGAGGCAGAAGAACTGAGGATGGCGGCGACCCAGTTTGTCACTGGATATTTAGTGATCGCCTATTTTAAGCGGCCCCAGGGGCAAACCATTGTTCGGGTACTTCCCAGAGATAGTCTCTCGGCACCCCAGCATCGACTGCTGCGCAAACTGCTGATCCAGCGGGTTGCTAACCGATCGAGAACTTGATGAATCGGTTGATGTAGAGCTTGGTGGAGAACTTAGTCAAGATTGATAATCACATCCTGACCGGCAAAATTGATCGGCACTAAAATCGTGTCTTTGGCGATCGGTGCCAGCTTGGGATAGTCGAGGGTGTAGTGCAGGCCGCGGCTCTCTTTGCGCTGCAGGGCACAGCTAATAATCAATTCAGCCACAGTGGCAAGGTTGCGCAGTTCCAGCAGATCACGACCTACTCTATAGTTGCTGTAGTATTCCTGAATTTCTTTCTGCAATAAATTAATCCGGTGCTGGGCACGCTGCAAGCGTTTATCAGTGCGCACGATGCCCACGTAATCCCACATAAAGCGCCGCAGCTCATCCCAGTTGTGAGAGATCACCACATTTTCGTCTGAATACTCGACGCGGGATTCGTCCCAGGGCCGAACAAAGTCTGGCTGGGGAATTTGGTTATTCAGTTGGTTTATTTCACTGGCCGCTGCCTGGGCATAGACCAAGCATTCAAGTAGCGAGTTACTGGCCATGCGATTAGCGCCGTGGAGTCCGGTAAAGGCACTCTCGCCAATGGCATAGAGGTTGCGCAGATCAGTTTGGCCTTTGGTGTTCACCACAATGCCACCACAGGTGTAGTGTGCAGCGGGAACGATGGGAATCGCTGTGGTGGTGATATCGATTCCAAAATCTAGGCAGCGCTGATAGACAGTTGGGAAGTGCTCGATAATAAATTCAGCCGGCTTATGGCTGATATCCAAATACAGGCAGTCGCTGCCGAGGCGCTTCATCTCGTGGTCAATGGCGCGAGCCACTACATCTCGTGGTGCTAGCTCCGCATCCCCATGAAAGTTTTGCATAAACGGCGTGCCGTCAGGCAGTTTGAGGATTGCCCCTTCACCGCGCAGTGCTTCGGTGATTAAAAATGACTTGGCCTTGGGATGGTAGAGGCAAGTGGGGTGGAACTGATTAAACTCGAGATTGCCAACTCGACAGCCACGGCGCCAGGCCATGGCGATACCATCACCGCTGGCACCGTCTGGGTTGCTGGTGTAGAGGTAGGTTTTGCTGGCACCACCGGATGCCAGTACCGTGCTCTTAGCTTGCAGCAGTTCAACGTCGCCACTATTGATATCGAGAATATAGGCACCGGTACAGCGAATTTTGCGTGAGCTTTTATCTGCCTGAGTGACTAGGTCAACAGCACAGTGGTGCTCAAAGATTTGAATATTATCGGCGGCCAAGGCCCGTTCGACTAAAGTGCCGGTGATCTCTTTGCCGGTTGCATCGGCGGTATGCAGGATGCGCCGATGGCTGTGACCGCCTTCCTGAGTGAGATGATAGTTGGCGTCTTCCTCATCGCGGGTAAAGTCGACACCACTCTCGATCAGCCAGTGCACCGCACCGGGGCCGTTTTCGACCACAAAGCGCACGGCGTCTTCATGACAGAGGCCGGCACCTGCAGCCAGCGTGTCGGCAATATGCGCCTCGGCGCTATCGTCTTTGTCGATAACTGCTGCAATACCGCCCTGGGCGAGCCAAGAGGCTCCACCCTGCAGAGTGGCTTTGCTTATTAGCGCAACGCGCAGACTCGAGTCGAGCTGCAGCGCGACGGTTAGGCCTGCCGCGCCGCTGCCAATAATCAGCACATCATATAAATCAATTGGTTTCATTCGCTGGTCACATTAGGTTGACGCGGCATGATAGTATAAGCCCAAGACGCAAGCGAACTAAATTGTCACCCAGTAGTCTGTCTAAGATTGCGGTTAACTTTTATGCGTTATTAGAGTTCCAGATAAAAGTAGTAGCCTAACCTCTTAGGACAAATGGATTGCTAGATGACAGAACAAAAAACGGAACCCACTGATCAGCAGTTAGTCGTCAGGGTACAAAAAGGCGACAAACGGGCGTTTGATCTGCTGGTTCTAAAATACCAATATAAAGTCCATGCCATCGTGGCGCGCTTTATTCGCGACAGCGATGAGGTGAGAGATGTGGTGCAAGAGGCTTTTATCAAGGCCTACCGGGCGCTGCCTAAGTTTCGTGGTGACAGCCAGTTCTATACTTGGCTCTACCGAATCGCAGTGAATACCGCAAAAAACTATTTGGTCGCACGCAGCCGTAGGCCGCCGTCCTCAGATGTTGATCTCGAGGATGCACAGTATTACTCTGGCAGTGATCAACTCAAAGATCACAGTTCACCTGAGAATCAGTTGTTTCGCGATCAACTTGAAGCTGTTATCAATCAGGCTATTATTGAATTACCGGAAGATTTACGTACCGCAGTGACCCTGCGTGAGTATGAAGGCCTCAGCTATGAAGATATTGCTGCGGTCATGGACTGTCCTGTGGGCACCATAAGATCGCGTATTTTCCGTGGCAGAGAGGCGATTGATGCCCTTGTAGCAGAAATAATTGAAGGTCGTTGAAACAATGATGAACCTTTTATATAAACGTGGGTCATACCCTCACCAGATAAAGAACTACGCCAGCGTAACGGCAAAATTTAAGGCAATTAACTTCCGTATTCACGAGGTAAATTAATGAGCGATCACAAAGAACGCTTAGAACAGTCACTCTCCGCTCTGATGGATGGAGAGGCTACCGATATTGAGATGCATCGTCTGCTCAAAGAGGTCTCCAACGACTCTGAGCTGCGCGATAAGTGGAAGCGTTACCACATGGTTTCATCGGCCATGAAAGGTGATGCGGCCACTGGAACAATTGACTATTCAGCTGCCATTTCTGCGGCAATTGATCAAGAGCCAGCCCACCGCCAGAGCAGAACCGCGGTATTTGCTGGATCTGCTGGACGTTTCGCTATTGCCGCCTCAGTTGCTCTGGTCGCCGTATTTGGTGTTCAGCAGCTCAATAGCCCACTGGACAGTGTCGGTGAAATCTCCGAGTTTGCCGGTGTTGAACAGGCCACCGAAGAGAATACCGGCCCAGCTATACAGTTTCCTTCAGGCTTTCAGCCAATTATTAACGCGCGTACGGTCAGTGCCGGCGGCAACAACAAGAGCTCGCAATATGTAACGCCAGTGATTGAGGTTCGCCAACAGGTCAACCGCAAGTACTCCGAAGCTGAGGTGCGTGCCTATATGAACGATGTTATGGCCAAGCACTCCAATAATGCAGCACTCAACAGCAATCAGGGAATGTTGCCCTTTGCGCGCTTAAATGAAGCCGAGGCAGCTGCCGAAAAGGAATAAACGCCTACAATGGTTTTATCAAGACTCCTTACACCATTCAAAGTGGCGGCTCTAGTAGCCGCCTTTTTGCTACATGGGCCATTATTTGCGGCGCCTATGGAATCTGCCCATGACCTGATGTCGAAAATGGCTAAAGCATCCCGAGAGCTAAATTATCAGGGACTGTTTACCTATGAGTACCGCGGCAACCTAACCAGCATGAAAGTGGCCCATGGTGTCGATAGTGGCCAGACCTTTGAACGTCTTCAGCATATGGATGGTCTTCAGCGCAATGACTTGCGCCGCACCGATAATGTCGACTGCCTGCGCACTGGAGATTTACTGCTGCGTGGCAGTGCCTACAAAATAAATGATCAGAGTTATGCTCGCCTAGAGGATTTTTACGAGTTTCATATCAAGGGACAGGGGCGTATCGCCAATCGCCAAGTGGTGATGGTCCATGTGCTGCCCAAAGACAAATATCGCTACGGCTACGTTGTTGCCATCGATAAGGAATCGGGTCTGTTACTGCAGTCGGTATTGATGAGTCATAGTGGCAAACCCCTTGAGCGCTTTCAATTTGTGGATATCACTATTGGTGTGCCATTCGCTGAATTGGAATTTGATTTGGACGCCAGTGATTTTGCCAGCGTCGCCCTAGATCAAAGCAACTGCATTGACGATAAGTATCAAATTACCACCACAGCATCCAATTGGAGTGCCCAGTGGCTGCCTCCTGGATTTGTTATGGCCTCCCATCAGGTCGCCGACAGCAATGGTCAGGAATCAATGATGTATACCGATGGTCTAGCGGTTTTCTCGGTATTTATCGACTCCGATCAAGGGCGTTCACTGCCGGCAATAGATGCCAATTTGGGTGCCACGGTGGCGGTCCTAACCAAAGCGGATATCAATAATCAGGAGTATGCGATCTGTGTTGTGGGTGAAATTCCCCGAGCCACGGCAAGTCAAATTGCCAGTGCGATCTCCCTCGCGCCCTCTCCTGCGCCCTCTACCTCAATCTCACCTTTACCATAGAGGAACTCTTCAATGATCCTTGAAACTGGCATTGTTGTTGCGGTCGAAGCGGATAGCCTGTGGGTTGAGACAATTCAAAAATCTGCCTGTGAAGTGTGCGTCGCCGAGAAAGGCTGCGGCCAAAAATTCTTATCCAAACTGGCGGGCAAAACCGTCAGTATCCGCGTACTGCGCGACAAACTCTCATCACAGAGCTTCTCAGTGGGACAGTCAGTTACCATTGGTATTCCGGAAGATGTCATTGTAGTGGCCTCACTACTGGTCTATCTGCTGCCGATTTTTTCAGCCATAGGGGGTGCCGCGCTATTTTCTGCCGGTGGTGATCTGCAGGCGGTTGGCGGTGCTCTGGGTGGACTGTTATCGGGCGGTCTGCTGGTGCATTTGCACAGTGTCAAAAAGCGTGATGATCTGCGCTTTAATCCTGTTTTGATCGATACTCAGAATCAATCCGCTGTTATCAACTTCCAACATTAAGCTTGCTATTAAGTCATTAATGGCTAACTATTTTTTAACTCTGTTGTCTGATCTATTCAGGCCTATTTAGCCGTCTAATGCATAGCAACTATTGCACTATCAATGGTTAAAACACAATTACGGCTGCCGCTGCGCTGTGAGTTGACTATGATATGTGAATAGAAACTACTCTGTGCAACCTGAGAAATAGTAATTCAACTTTTGGAGAACAGTCCGTGCTTAGAAAATTTTTCGTTGTTACGACTTTCGTATGCCTTATTTTTAATCCCCTTATTGGGTCAGCCCAGCTTCCGGACTTTACTCAGTTGGTTGAACAGACTTCCGCCGCAGTGGTAAAAATCAATACGGTTCAAAAGGCTCGCAAAGGCAAATCAGCGCAGATGGAGCCGGGCCAGATTCCGGAAATTTTTCGCGACCTATTTCAGCAGCGTCAGAGGCCACAAACACAGCGCCCAGTGCTAGCCATGGGGTCCGGTTTCGTGATCTCTGATGATGGCTATATCATCACTAACCACCATGTTATCGATGGTGCTGATGAAATTGTTGTGCGCTTTTCCGATCGCCGGGAATTTACTGCCCAAGTTGTGGGTAAAGATCGCCGTTCGGATCTCGCACTGTTAAAGGTCGAGGCCACAGATTTACCCACCCTCAAACTTGCTGCACCGGATCAGTTAAAGGTCGGTGAATGGGTGCTGGCGATAGGCTCGCCTTTTGGTCTCGACTACTCCGCCAGTGTGGGTATTGTCAGTGCCATTGGGCGCAGCATTCCGACCGAGAAAGGCGAAAACTATGTACCCTTTATTCAGACCGATGTGGCGATAAATCCCGGCAATTCCGGTGGACCGCTGTTCAATCTGGATGGGGAAGTGGTGGGTATCAATTCACAGATCTATTCACGCTCAGGCGGCTCTATAGGCCTGTCTTTTGCGATTCCCACCAGCGTTGCTGTGGGTGTTATCGAGCAGCTAAAAGAGAATGGTGAAGTCCAGCGTGGCTGGCTCGGTGTAGTGATTCAAGATGTGGACAAAGACCTAGCCCGCTCACTGGATCTGGATCGACCCCAGGGAGCATTGATTAACGCGGTAGAGCCGGACAGTCCAGCGGACAAAGGTGGTATCAAACCTGGAGATGTTATCGTCAGTTTTAACCGCCAGCCGATTGTCGACTCGGGAGACCTGCCTCATGTTGTAGGCATGCTAGTGCCGGGAAAAAAGGCGCCGGTTGAGCTTTATCGCAAGGGAAAACGTAAGAAAATGACAATTGAAGTCGGTAGCCTCAAAGGCGATGACGCCAATGTTGCCGGCCGTGGTGATGGCACTGACCGACTGGGTCTAGCAATTGCGGATCTCAGTGCCCGAGAAATGAGTTCTCTGGGTATTCGTGGCGGAGTTGTTATCGAACAGGTGTCTCCGGATTCCGCTGGCTCAGAGTCTGGACTAAGCCGGGGGGATGTGATTTTACAGCTGGGTTATAGCCGGATTGATGATATTGAGGAGTACGATCAAGTCGTGCGCGAACTGCCTGTAGACACTCCAGTCTTAATCCGTTTTTATCGGCAGGGAAGAGCGATCTCTCGGACTATTGTGTTAACGAAATAATCCGCGCCAGAGAATGAAACCTAAATCTGAGAAGGGAAATAAAAAAATGCACGCAAGTAGATTCAAGAGCATGGCAGCGGCACTGATAATGACGTGTTTTTCACTCTTACTGCCTAATGCCAATGCTAGTTCCAGTGCTGAAAGATTGGCAATGGCGCCCTTGCTTGACAAAGCCATTGCCGGCGAGCACCGCAGCGCAGCCAACAGCGCACGGGACAATCAGCGCCACCCCAAAGAGACCCTGATGTTTTTTGGTATCAAGCCGGGCATGAAGGTGCTTGAAATACTTCCCGGCGGTGGCTGGTACACCGAAATACTCGCCCCGGCCTTGCAAGACCGGGGTCAGTTAACCGTGGCCAGCTTTGGAGCCGAGAATCCCTCCGAGTATATGCGTAATGTGCACAAACGATATATCGCCAAGATGGAAAGCAATCCCCAGGTCTACGGCCAGGTTAAAACCCAAGTCTTTGAAGATGACGGTTATCTCACCGAGGTTGCTAGCGGTTCTCAGGATATGGTTTTGACCTTCAGAAACAGCCATAACTGGATACGCTTTGGCGGTATCGAACAGGCCTATGCTTCATTTTTTCGAGTGTTGAAAAAAGGCGGCGTGCTGGGTGTCGTGCAGCATCGAGCCGAACCGGGCACAGATATTAAGCAAGCTGCTGAACAGGGCTATGTGGCAGAGGCCTATCTGGTTAAATTGGCAGAGAGCATGGGCTTTGAATTAGTCGCGGAATCCCAGGTCAATGCCAATGCCAAAGACACCAAGGATTATCCTCGCGGGGTCTGGTCTCTGCCCCCCAGCTTTCGTGAGAAAGACCACAACAGAGAAGCCTATGGCGCTATCGGCGAAAGCGACCGCATGACACTGCGCTTTGTTAAGGCTGAATAAGCCTATTATCCAAGCTCTCTTCAATCTGTGCGCCTTTATTAATAAGGCGCGCAGCCGATAGCGCAGTGGCCGTGAATAGGCTAAACTGCGCTCGCAAATTTTCCACTGGCAGCAGATACCCTTGACCGATTTAAGTCATATCCGAAATTTTTCAATTATTGCCCATATTGACCACGGCAAATCGACCATTGCAGACCGCTTTATTCAGGTCTGTGGAGGCTTGACCGAGCGTGAAATGGCCGCTCAGGTTCTCGATTCTATGGACATTGAGCGCGAGCGCGGCATCACCATCAAGGCCCAGAGCGTGACTCTGCCCTTCACCTCAAAGGATGGTATCACTTATCAGTTAAACTTTATTGATACCCCGGGGCACGTAGACTTTTCCTATGAAGTATCGCGCTCCCTGGCCGCCTGTGAAGGCGCGCTGCTGATCGTTGATGCGGCCCAGGGAGTCGAGGCTCAGTCAGTGGCGAACTGCTACACGGCGATTGCCCAGGGTCTAGAAGTGCTCCCCGTATTGAATAAAATGGATCTGCCCCAGGCCGAGCCGGAAAAAGTGATCAATGAAATTGAAAATATTATTGGTATTGAAGCTACTGAAGCGGTTCGCTGCAGTGCCAAAACCGGTGAGGGCATCACCGATATTCTCGAAGAGCTAGTGCGTCAGGTACCGCCGCCAGTGGGAGATGTAGATGCGCCACTGCAGGCACTGATAATTGATTCCTGGTTCGATAACTATCTGGGTGTAGTCTCTCTGGTGCGGGTTATGCAGGGCACATTGACCACCAAGAGCAAGATTATCGCCAAGACCATAGGCAAGGGTCATGTAGTGGATAGCGTTGGTGTATTCACCCCAAAGCGTAAAGAGACAGGGATTCTGAGAGCGGGTGAAGTTGGCTTTATGGTAGCCGGCATCAAAGATATCTTAGGTGCGCCAGTGGGCGACACCATCACTAATTTGAGTACCGCTGAGACGGAAGCACTGCCAGGATTTCAGCGTGTTAAACCCCAGGTCTATGCCGGTATGTTCCCGGTTGATTCAGACGACTTTGAAGACTTCCGCGAGGCGCTGGCCAAGTTAGCGGTCAATGATGCCTCGCTGTTTTATGAACCTGAGAGTTCTGATGCCCTGGGCTTTGGTTTTCGCTGTGGCTTCCTGGGTATGTTACATATGGAGATTATCCAAGAGCGCCTGGAGCGGGAGTACAATCTCAATCTGATCACCACTGCCCCTACAGTAGTCTACGAAATTCTCACCAACAGTGGTGATATCCTGCAGATGTCTAACCCCTCTGCGCTGCCAGATCCGGCTCAGATCGATGAAATGCGCGAGCCAATCTGTGAAGCCAATATTCTGGTGCCGAAAGACTATGTGGGCAATGTAATCTCACTCTGTGTCGAAAAGCGTGGTGTCCAAAAAGATATGCAATTTGTTGGCGGTCAAGTTTCGATCAGCTATGAGTTGCCCATGAGCGAAGTGGTAATGGACTTCTTTGACCGCCTTAAATCGGTCAGTCGCGGCTTTGCCTCTCTGGACTATACCTTTGTGCGTTTTCAGGCAGCCTCACTGGTAAGGCTGGATGTCTTGATCAACGGCGATCGAGTCGATGCTCTGGCAGCCATTGTTCACCGGGACACCTCACAGAATAAAGGTCGCACCCTCGCCGATAAGATGAAAGACCTGATTCCGCGACAGATGTTTGACGTTGCTATTCAGGCTGCTATTGGCGGCAGTGTGGTGGCTAGAACAACGGTTAAAGCACTGCGCAAAAATGTTACCGCAAAATGTTACGGTGGCGATGTGTCACGTAAGAAGAAGCTACTGGAAAAGCAGAAAGCTGGTAAGAAGCGCATGAAGCAGGTGGGTAATGTGGAAATTCCCCAAGATGCTTTCCTCGCCGTTTTAAAAAGTTGATCAGTGGGATGACTATTAATCAAAAAGGAGCTACACCGCTATGGATCTAAATTTTGAGCTAGTTTTAACTGTAATTTTTCTAGTCGCAGCGCTTTTTTGGTTACTGAATAAATTTGTGGTTCGCCAGACTGAAGGGGCTGTCGAGTTTGTTGCCTCGCTGGCTCCGGTTTTAGGCTTGGTTCTGGTGTTGCGCTCTTTTGTGGTTGAGCCGTTTCAGATTCCCTCTTCATCAATGGTTCCAACGCTAAAGGTTGGCGACTTTATTCTGGTGAATAAATGGACCTACGGTATAAGACTGCCGGTATTGCGCACTAAAATTATTGAGCTCAATTCACCGCAGCGTGGCGATGTGATGGTTTTCTTTCCGCCCCACGAAGAACGTTATTTTATAAAACGTGTGATCGGACTGCCCGGCGATGAGATCCACGTATTAGGCGGCGTGCTATATATTAATGGCAACAAGATGAGTCAGAAAATATTAGACGGTGAAGAGCCTGCACCCCGTTCAGTAGTTATGACCGAAGATCTTGAGGGCCTCGAGCACGCCATGCAGAGACGTATATTGCCGACTCGCTTGAGCCAAAACTTTACCGCTGTAGTGCCGGAAGGGCATTACTTTATGATGGGCGACAACCGCGATAATTCAAGTGATAGTCGTGTCTGGGGCCCGGTTCCGGAAGAGCGTATTGTCGGCAGAGCCTTTGCCCGCTGGATGTTCTGGGATGAATTTTTGAGTCTGCCAAGTTTTGAGCGAGCTGGACAAATAGATTAAGACTGTATAGCCAGGCTAATATCGAGGCCTTAAAAGCACAGTGACATTAATCGTGATTGCAGGATGTAGTCAATAGAGCGAAAAGGGAGATAGCAATATGAGACGTAATAAGCAGTCGGGCATGACCACAGTATCGACTCTTTTTCTGGTCGCCATTGTGGGGTTCTTTTTTACCGTAATATTTAAATTGGCACCCCATTACCTGGATAACCGGATGATCCAAGCCACCATTGATCAAGTTGGCGAATCCGATATCAATGGCAAGTCAGATACTGAAATACGCAATAAAATAGCTAACTTTTTTACCATTAATAATATTCGCGAAGTCAATATAGCGACCATCGCCATAGCCCGTGCCGACTCAGCAACTCGTATCAGTCTGGACTATGAAAAGCGCATTGAAATGTTTGGCAATGTTGACGTAGTGCTGAGCTTTAGCAACCAATATGATAGTGCTAAGTGACATAATTAACTTGAGGATACTTCGTGGCGAGCAATGCCAAGCAACTCCAGGACCGCTTGCAATATCAGTTCAGCGATCCACAGCTACTGACCCTGGCACTCTCCCACCGGAGCTGCGGCAGCAGTAATAACGAACGCCTCGAGTTTCTTGGTGATGCCGTTCTTGGTATGGCTATTTCCAGTTTTCTTTTTAAACGTTTTCCCGATGCGCGGGAGGGCGATCTCAGTCGTATTCGCTCGCAGATCGTGCGCGCCGAGTCCCTCGCTGGAATTGCGCGGCAGCTCGACCTTGGCCCGGAGTTGCTGCTCGGTCCCGGAGAGATGAAAAGTGGTGGCCATCGTCGCGACTCGATTCTCGGTGACACGGTTGAAGCGCTGCTCGGAGCCGTGTTTCTCGATTCGGGTTTAGAGGCCGTAGAAATCTGTATACAAAACTGGTTTAAGGAATCTCTCGGCACCCTGACTCTGGACTCGCCGGTAAAAGATGCCAAAACCGCACTTCAGGAGTGGTTGCAGGCCCGCGGCAAGCCCCTGCCTGAGTATCGGGTTGTAAAAACCCAAGGAGAGGATCATAGTCGCCTCTTCACCATGAGCTGTAAAATCGATGCAGTGGCAGAAGCTGCCGAGGCAACTGCCAGTAGCCGCCGCAAGGCAGAGCAACTGGTTGCCGAAGAATTAGTAAAAAAATTGGAGAATATTTAGTGACTGATACACCAACACGCTGTGGCTATGTGGCCATAGTCGGTCGTCCCAATGTGGGCAAATCGACACTGCTCAATCATATTTTGGGGCAGAAGCTGTGTATCACCTCACGCAAACCTCAAACGACCAGGCACACGCTGTTGGGCATTAAGACCGTAGATGAAACTCAGGTGATTTTTGTCGACACCCCAGGGATTCACACCAACCAAGAGCGCGCTATCAACCGTGTTATGAATCGCTCAGCTGCCAGTGTCATAGCCGATGTGGACGTGGTGGTGTTTGTGGTGGATCGCTTTGAGTGGAGCGAGGCTGATGAGTATGTGGCCAAATATATTGCCAACTATGATGTGCCAGTGATTATTGCGATCAATAAAGTCGATCTTATTGAAGATAAAGAAGAGCTGTTGCCACATTTGCAGTTTCTCTCGGACAAGATTAAGGCAGCGGATTTGATTCCCCTGTCAGCACTGCGCAAAACCAACTTTGAGCAACTCGAAGCCAAGATTAGTGAATTTATTCCTCAAGCCATGCATATGTTTCCCGATGATCAGATCACCGATCGCAGCGAACGCTTTTTGGCCGCCGAAATGGTTCGTGAAAAAATTATGCGCCAGTTGGGTGCCGAGGTTCCCTATCAGGTTACTGTTGAAATTGAAGAGTTTCGAGTAGAGCGCAATATCACCCATATCGGCGCATTGATTTTGGTTGAGCGCGAGGGTCAGAAAAAAATTATTATCGGCAACAAAGGCGAGCGCATCAAGAGTATCGGCCAGCAGGCGCGGGCAGATATGGAAAGCCTGCTCGACTGCAAAGTCATGCTCAAAACCTGGGTCAAAGTTCGCAGCGGCTGGTCCGATGATGAACGCGCACTGCGCAGCCTCGGCTACACCGACAGGTAAGCACCGTGCGTATTGAGGCTGAGCCGGGATTTTTATTGCACTCGACGCCCTATCGTGACACCAGCCTGTTGGTGGATCTGTACACCGCCAATCACGGTCGTGTGCGCTGCGTAGCCAAGGGCTTTCGCAAGCCCAACAAGCAGGGCATTAACCGTTCCATATTTCCCTATACCGAGCACCATTTCAGCTGGCAGGGTCGCGGTGAATTAAAGACCCTGACCAAAGCCGATGTAGTGCAAGCGCCAATTTTTCTCAAACAAGAATGTCTTTTCACCGGGCTCTATATCAACGAATTATTTTATCGCCTATTGCAAGAACAGGATATTCATCAATATCTCTACCAGCAGTATCAGCAATTTATGGCTATCCTTTGTGGTGCTCAGCCCGATGAGAGGCGCCTGCGGCAGTTGGAGATGACCCTGCTGGAAGAGTTGGGTTACGGTCTAGTACTGGACTGCGAGGGGCAGACCGGCACCGCGCTGATTGCCGATAAATACTATCAATACATTCCAGAGCAGGGCCTGATTATGTCGATTAATCAGCGTGAAGCTAGCCCCGGCAGTTATTCTGGTGCAGATCTGATGAATATCGCCTGTGGTGAATTTTCTCGCGGCAGCGCCCAGAAAACCGCCAAGCAGTTGCTGCGCAGTGTTATCGACTTTTATCTCGGTGGCCGACAGCTGCACAGCCGCGAGCTTTATCGCCAGCATCTAATATTACAGAGTTCGGTTTAATATTCCCTGTAGAATACGCGTAATCAGAGTCGCAAAAAGGATATTCAATGATCATTGCCATAGGTACCGACATAGTTGAAATTGCCCGGATCGCCGAGCTGTTAGAACGGCAGCCCGAACGTTTTGTGGAGCGCGTACTCTGTCCCGCCGAACGCGAGCAATATGCCGCCCGCAGCCATTCCGTGGCCTTTGTGGCCACGCGCTTTGCCGCCAAGGAAGCAATCGCCAAGGCCCTGGGTACTGGCATAGGACACGGCGTAAGCTTTCAGGATATGCAGATAACTAAGGATGATAAGGGTGCTCCCCATGTAACCCTTACTGGCGGGGCCGCCGAAGTAGCCCAGAGTCGCGGTGGTGAGCGTGTATTAATTAGCCTTGCTGACGAGCGTGATTACGCCATAGCTTACGCTACGCTGTGTTAGTAAAAAGCGCTCGAGGTGCCGCTTAGTTAAATGTTGAGTAAACGTTTAGCCCGGCTTTATATGCCAAACAATTATGGGCTATAACAGTCTTGCAGAGGCCAGAGGCCAGCCGTTGAGGCACAATGGTCAGAATAATTTTCACCCAATAATTTTCCAATAAAGAGTAGCGTTCATGCAGTACCCGACAATCGATCAAGGCATCGGCAACACCAAGTTAGTCCAGCTGCAGCGCATGCCAGGAAATACCTCGAATATTATTCTTGCCAAACTGGAAGGGGACAATCCTGCAGGCTCGGTCAAAGACCGTCCGGCTCTGAGCATGATTAAAAAGGCTCATGCCCGTGGCGAGATCAAACCGGGAGATCGATTGATCGAAGCCACCAGTGGTAATACCGGAATCGCCTTGGCAATGGTGGCGGCCATGATGGGCTATCGCATGACCTTAATTATGCCGGCCAATGCCACGGATGAGCGCAAGTGGGCCATGACCGCCTATGGCGCCGAGTTGATTGAAGTGAGCAAAGAAGAGGGCATGGAGGGTGCTCGGGATCTGGCCCGAAAGATGCAGCAGCAGGGTCAGGGCAAGGTCTTGGATCAATTTAATAATCCGGACAATCCACTGGCGCACTATGAAGGAACCGGGCCAGAAATCTGGCGCGATACCCAAGGCAGCATTACTCATTTTGTTAGCTCAATGGGCACCACTGGCACCATTATGGGTACCTCAGCGTATTTAAAGCAGCAGAACCCGGATATTCAGATTGTGGGTCTGCAGCCCCAAGAGGGCGCGTCAATCCCAGGTATTAGACGTTGGCCGGCAGCCTATATGCCGGGCATTTTTGATGCTGCCAAAGTAGATCAAACCTTAGATATCTCACAAGAAAATGCTGAGCAGACCATGCGTCGTCTGGCCACCGAAGAGGGTATCTTCTGTGGTGTTTCAGCTGGCGGCTCAGTTTACGCCGCCTTGGAGATAAGTCAGCAGGTGGAAAATGCCGTTATCGTTGCTATTATCTGTGATCGGGGTGATCGATATCTCTCTTCAGGGATTTATTGATAGGGACCCATAACAGCAAACTCAGGCAGGCGCTGCTAGCAGGGAATAGTCAGTAACAAGCAGGAAAGCCCGGCGCTACAACTGGAGATCAATGGCATGGTCAAAGTTCGCGAACAGCATCCTCAGGATGATGCCGATCAGGTTGATCTTCAACACTGGGTAAGCGACCTTGTGCAGCGCCATAAAATGTCTGAGAGCGATCCTCAGGCCCTGCTCCATGCCTGCGAATTTACCCAGAGAGCATTGAGCCAAGAGTTTGATCCCGAAAGGCTGTGGAACTCTGCCACTGGCTGCCTGCAAACCGGCCTTGAAATGGCCGAGATCCTTGCTGAACTGTCTCTCGACAGCGCCGCGCTTCAGGCGGCAATTCTCTATCGTGCGGTTCGCGAAGGTCGCATATCTCTGGATAAAGTGCGCCGAGAATTTGGCAGCGAAATCGCCGGGCTGGTGGATAAAGTCTTGCGCATGGCGGTCATTAGCACCCTGAGTAATGGTCAGAACAGGTCTGTTTTTGGTCATATTGCAGGGCAGCAGGCAAATAAAACTCGGGAAATGTTAGTTTCTATTATTGATGATATCCGCGTACCCCTGATTAAAATTGCCGAGCGCACCTGTGCCATTCGAGCGGTTAAAACAGCCAGCTCGGATAAAAAAATACGCGTTGCCCGAGAAGTGGTGGATGTCTATGGGCCGCTCGCCCATCGCCTGGGTCTGGGCAACCTTAAATGGGAACTGGAAGACCTCGCCTTCCGTTATCTGCAACCCCTCGACTATGCCACTGTGGCCAGTTTGCTGGCGGAAAGACGCCTTGATCGCCAAGCCTATATTGCCGACACCATTAGCTGTGTTGAGGAGCAACTAAGCGCCCTTAATATAAAAGGTGAGGTGAGCGGACGACCAAAGCATATCTTTTCCATATGGTCGAAAATGCAGCGCAAAAAACTCAGTTTTACTGAGGTCTATGATATTCGTGCGCTGCGTGTCTTGGTGCCCACCGTAGCTGACTGTTATGCGGTCTTGGGCTGGATGCACAGTCGCTGGGAAAACCTTCCCAGTGAATATGATGATTATATCGCCGCGCCCAAAGAAAATGGTTACAGCTCCCTGCACACCGCGGTGATTGGACCGCAAGAAAAGGTCTTGGAAATCCAGATTCGCACCTTTGATATGCACAGTGCCGCGGAACTCGGTGTCTGCGCCCACTGGCGGTACAAAAGTGGCGCCAATGTAAAATCTGCCGATAAAAGCTACGAAGAAAAAATTGAATGGTTGCGCCATGTTCTCGACTGGTCCAAGGAAATTGAAAGCAATGATTCGGTGGCTCAAACTCAGCAATCTGTAAGTGCAGATCGAGTCTATGTATTTACCCCCGAGGGTCATGTGGTGGATTTACCCGCAGGGGCAACGCCATTGGATTTCGCCTATTATGTACACAGTGATCTCGGCCACCGCTGTCGCGGTGCCAAGGTCAATGGCCGTATTGTGCCCCTCAGTCGCGCCCTGCGCACTGCAGATCAGGTATCCATTATCACCACTCGTCAGGGCCAGCCGTCACGGGACTGGCTGTCTGCGTCTATGGGTTATTTAAAGACCAGCCGCGCCCGAAGCAAAGTGCAGTATTGGTTTCGCAAACAAAACCAAGAGCACAACCAGATCGAGGGAAAAAAACTTCTTGATCGCGAGTTGGCACAGTTAAATATCACCGATATTGATCTGGAAAAAGCCGCCCAGCGCTACAATAAACAGGGTGCGTCAGGTCTCTATGCCGCTATTGGCGCCGGTGATGTGGGCATCGAACAGGTTATCAATTTAGTTCAGGGTCGTCAGGGAAAAAGTAAACATTCTGGCTCTCTAGAATCCCTCGACTCGACTGCTGCTGCGGAACCCGCCACTGCCCAGCGCTTTGAATCCTCAGATGTGTATATTCATGGCGTCGGTAACCTGCTTACCCAGATGGCACAGTGCTGTCGTCCGCTGCCCGGTGATAGTATCGGCGGCTATATAACTCAGGGGCGCGGAATTTCAATTCACCGTCAAGATTGTGGTAATTTTTTGCGCCTGCAAAGTGCCGATCCACAGCGCATTATTAAAGTTGAGTGGGGTGGGCAACCGCAAAAAAGTTACCGGGTAAAAATTGCTCTGGATACCTATGATCGCAGTGGTCTGCTGTTGGATATCACCAAAACTATCGATCGACTGGGATTGCATATAGCCTCAATGACCAGCGATGAAAAAGCGCGCCGCAAAAAGTCCATGAACAGCTCTCATGTTCTTTTAGCGCTGGATGTTCCCAGTCTCGAGCAATTGAGCGCGGTACTGTCTCAGCTAAATCAAATTCCCAACGTAGTAGCAGCCCGGCGTGTGACCGATTAGACTGGCCCTAGGCTGAGTATTTACTGGCGCTGTGTTTCTGGAGGCTTTTTATTAAGTGCTCTATTACATGCTCGACTAAGTTCTCTGACAAATTCTCTATCAAGGTTTACCTCAATGGCAAGACAGTACAGAGTTGATGATCTGCGTTATTTAATGAAGCGCTTACGTGATCCTGAAAGCGGTTGCCCCTGGGATTTGAAACAGTCTTTTTCCAGTATTGCCAAACATACTCTTGAAGAGGTTTATGAAGTTATTGACGCTATTGAGCGCAATGATCTTGAACATTTGAGTGAAGAGTTAGGTGACCTGTTATTTCAGATTATTTTCTATTCAGAACTTGGCGCAGAAGAGCAGGTTTTTGATTTCGATACGGTGGTTCACGGCCTAGTCACAAAGCTTGTTCGTCGTCATCCCCATGTGTTTCCAGAGGGCACCCTAGAGAGTGTTATTGAGCCCGGTAGTCGAGTTGATAATGCCGCAGAGGAAGCGCGCATCAAAACAGCCTGGGAAGATATTAAAGCTGAGGAACGCGCCGCTAAGGGTGAGCGCAAGACCCTCGATGATATTGCTCTGGCAATACCTGCTTTAAGTCGTGCCCAGAAACTGCAAAAGAGAGCCGCAACCAAAGGCTTCGACTGGCAGCATCTGGATCAAGTGGTAGAGGTAGTTCGCGAAGAGTTGGTAGAGTTAGAGGCAGAAATCGAGCTTAATGACAGGGCGGCGATTGAGGATGAGCTGGGTGATCTAATCTTTAGCTGTGTCAATTTAGCGCGGCATTTGTCAGTGGATCCAGAGCGGGCACTGCGCCGAGCCAACGACAAATTTCAGAGGCGTTTTCAAGCAATGGAGGAGTTGGCGGAACAGGCTGGTAATGATTTTTCTCAACTGAGCACGGATAAAATGGAACAGCTCTGGGTTGAGGTTAAACTAGCTGAATAAGTCTTGGCATTTTACGGCCAGTTTCCCCCGCCTGAACTGTAACTTGTCTGGTTAATTTAATACGTGTATTGTGGGCGACCTTTTCGGGATCGTAGATGTATTTAGAGGTTGTTTTTAACCTCTAAAGTGCCTAGTTCTCAAGGCTCTTAAGGTCTTAGGTTGTCAAAGTCCTAGAATCTTAATTTCCAAGCTTAGGCATCTTCACCACTTCCCATATAGTTTTGACAGTTTAAGGAATCATATTGATGAGAGTTATTTTGTTAGGGCCTCCCGGCGCAGGTAAAGGTACTCAAGCACAGTTTATTACTGAGCAATATTCGGTACCGCAAATATCTACCGGCGACATGCTGCGCAGTGCAGTTAAAGCAGGCAGCGAACTCGGCCTTAAAGTAAAAGATATTATGGCTTCTGGCGGTCTGGTCTCTGACGAGATCATTATTGCTCTCGTTAAAGAGCGCATCGAACAGCCAGACTGTATCGGCGGCTTCTTGTTTGACGGTTTTCCGCGAACTATTCCCCAGGCCCAGGCTCTGGTAGATGCCAATGTTCCCATAGAATATGTTGTTGAAATTGCTGTTGATGATGAGCAAATTGTCTCGCGCCTCAGCGGTCGTCGTGTCCATGAAGACTCTGGACGTGTATATCACATTGAACACAATCCGCCGAAAACTGCTGGACTTGATGACGAGACGCAAGATCCATTGATTCAGCGTCCCGATGACAAAGAAGAAACCATTCGCAATCGTCTGAGTATTTACCACAGCCAAACTAAACCATTGGTTGAGTTTTATCAGGGTTTGTCAGCCACCGAAACTGATGTGCCAAAATTCTCCACCGTAAATGGTCTTGGTAGTCTCGATGAAGTGCAGACTAGGCTAGTTGCTGCACTGGCTTAACGATTTTAAAAAACACTGTGGAAAATCAGTGTTTTTTTTTAAAAAATCTTAAAATCTGCTTTTATTTTCTAATTAGAGCGCTAATTTTGTAGAAAATTAGTGTTTTAATTGGAAAAACATTCCACAACTGCTTAAACTCCCGCCTAACAAGTACCAATGTCTTTTTATCATGATGGTAAAATTTGTATTTATATACCTGAGGAACGCATAAATGAAACGCCCAGCCAAGAAAAAAGTATCTAAAGTATCTAAAGCAAAAGCAAAGCCACAGACTTCACCTGTTCAAAGTGCAGCGAAGCTTGTTGATTCAGTTAAAAAGCAAATGGTAGCTCATAACAAAAAACATGATGCTGTTGTTGCTAAAGTAAACAAAGCTAAAGAAAAAATTGCCGTAAAAGCAACTGCTGCTGCTAAAGCCAGTTTGGCTACAGCTCGTAAACAGGCTTCTGCTAGCCGTAAAATTGCCGCTGCATTGCGCGACGGTTTGCGCAATGCTAAGACTGAGCTAAAAGATATTCAGTTGAAGCAAAAAGTTGCAACTGCTGAAGCTGCTGCCAAGGCTGCTATCTTGAAAACCGAAGCGCGTTTGCAGGCTGCTCAGGATGCTGATCTGGCCGCCGCAATGAAGCGATTTGAAAAGCGCTGGTTAAAGGCTCGCGCTAAAGCGACCTCGAAGAAAATGAAAGCCGCCGAAAAGAAAGCAGCCCTTAAAGTTCAGGCAGCTGAAAAAGCGGTAGTTGCAAAGCTTAAAGCTGCAGCGAAAAAAGCCGCCGGAAAAAAGCCTGCAGCTAAAAAAGCGGTTGCTGCTAAGCCTGTAGCGAAAAAGCCAGCGGCTAAGAAGGTTGTTGCTAAGAAGCCAGCAGCTAAGAAAGCAGTAGCTAAGAAGCCAGTAGCTAAGAAAGCAGCCGCTAAGAAAGTTGCTGCCAAGAAGCCAGCAGCTAAGAAAGCAGTAGCCAAGAAGTCAGCGGCTAAAAAAGTAGCAGCTAAGAAAGTTGCTGCCAAGAAGCCAGCAGCTAAGAAAGCAGTAGCTAAGAAGCCAGCGGCTAAAAAAGTAGCAGCTAAGAAAGCAGTTGCTAAGAAGCCAGCGGCTAAAAAAGTAGCGGCTAAGAAAGTTGCTGCCAAGAAGCCAGCTGCCAAAAAAGCAGTGGCGAAAAAAGCAGTAGCGGCTAAGAAGCCAGTTGCAAAGAAGGCTGTAGCGAAGAAACCAGCTGCTAAGAAAGTCGCAGCTAAGAAAGCCCCAGCCGCTAAAAAGTAATTTTACGACTGAAGCTGCCAGGTCTTATGGCGAGAAATTGTAGATAGTTTAATTGTCTTGAGACCTGTAAAATCCCTCGCCTAATGGTGGGGGATTTTTGTTTCTGCCTACTTAAAATCGGACTCTAGTGATACCTCTCGGTACAGTGAGACTTTCTGCCATGGCATCCATCTTAGCGATTGAAACTTCAACCACCGCCTGTTCAGTAGCCCTCTGTGTCGGTGAGTCGAGATTTTCCCGCTATTCAGAAGAACCCCGCTCCCACACCAAACTGATTATGGCGATGATCGACGCTGTTTTGGTGGAGGCTGGTATAGCAGTAGCAGAACTAGATGCCATCGCGGTTACTGTTGGCCCCGGCTCCTTTACCGGTTTGCGTATTGGTTTTGCCACCGTGCAGGGTTTGGCCTTTGGGGCGCAGATCCCGATTATTGCCGTATCGACTCTGCAGGTGATGGCTCACACTCATAGACGTAAATATGATCCCAGTGATCAAGCCTCCGGTATTCTAATGCCGCTGCTAGATGCGCGTATGGGAGAGTTTAACTGTGGCGCCTATAAGCTCGATAGGGCTGGACAGTATCAAGCTGTTATAGAAGATCAACTGCTCAGTGTGGAAGACGCAGAGCAGCTTATAGCGCATTTAAAACCTTACGCTATAGTTGGCGATGCATCGTCTATAGTTAACCAGGCTGCCACAGAGCAGCCCAGCTATCAAAGCATCTATCCGGATGCTCTTGATCTATTGGATATTGCAGTAATAAAACAGGCTCGGGATGAGGCTGTGGATATCGACTCGGTTGAGCTGGTCTATCTGCGTGGAACAGAGGCGTGGAAAAAACACACTAAGTTAAGGGCAGTGTAAAAATGGATTTTATGCAAGCTATTTGGTTGGCCATTATTCAGGGGTTGTCAGAGTTTCTGCCGATCTCTAGTTCCGCTCATCTGATTTTACCCTCTGAGATATTGGGCTGGCCCGATCAGGGTTTAACCTTTGATATCGCAGTTCATGTGGGTTCGCTTGTGGCGGTAATAACCTATTTTCGCCAGGATCTAACAGTGCTCAGTCAGGCTTGGCTGGATAGCGTTTTTCAACGCCGTCAGACACCTGAGAGTCATCTGGCCTGGTATATTCTTTTAGCCACGGTGCCGGCTGCAGTGATTGGACTGTTGTTCAGCCATTATATCGAAGCCAATCTCCGCTCTATGGCGGTGATTGCATTTACCACTATCTTCTTTGCCCTACTGTTGGGTTGGGCTGATCGCCGTGGCGGCGGTCACCGCAGTATCGATCAGTTCAGTTGGCAAACTGCCCTTATTGTCGGTATCGCTCAAGTCTTGGCCTTGATTCCCGGTACCTCTAGGTCCGGTATTACTATTACTGCGGCATTGGCTTTGGGTTTTAATCGGGAGACTGCAGCAAGGTTTTCTTTTTTGATGGCGATTCCAATCATTATGCTGAGCGGCGGTTACAAAGGTCTGCAGTTGGTCGAGACTCCATCGGTTGACTGGAGCCTCATTGCGCTTGGCACAGTGCTCTCGGCAACAACTGCCTACCTCTGTATTAAAGTGTTTTTGAAGGTGGTACAGCGGGTCGGCATGATGCCTTTCGTAATCTATCGGTTGCTGTTAGGGACTCTGCTGGTGGGACTGATCTATTCCCAATCCGGATAAGTAATTTATAGGAAACTCTGATGCAAAAATCTGTGGCCTTTTTGGGGCTTGGTGTAATGGGTTATCCCATGGCCGGATGGCTGAGCAAGCAGGGCTATGGGGTGGTTGTTTACAATCGTACCAACAGCGTCAGTCAGCGCTGGCTGAGCGAATATGCTGGCGAGTCTGCTGATACAGTAGACAAGGCGGTCAGGGGTGCTGAGATTGTCTTTAGCTGCCTTGGCAATGATGACGATGTGCGCGCTGTGGTTGCTGGTAAAACTGGCGCCTTGGCTGCAATGAGTCCCGGTTCAATTTTGGTCGACCACACTACAACTTCTGCTTTGGTGGCCCGAGAGTTGGCTGAGCAGGCAGATGCCTTGGGTCTTGGGTTTATTGATGCTCCGGTATCCGGTGGCCAACAGGGCGCCGAAAACGGCCAGCTGACAGTGATGTGTGGTGGCCAGCAAGATCATTTTTCCGCAGTGACAGAAGTGATCGAGAGCTACGCCAAATCTCTCCAGTTGATGGGTGATGTGGGCAGCGGTCAACTGTGTAAAATGGTCAATCAAATTTGCATCGCCGGCGTGGTTCAAGGACTCGCCGAGGGCCTTAATTTTGCCAAGCGCGCCGGCCTCGATGCGCATCAGGTGGTTGAGGTTATCTCTAAAGGCGCAGCCCAGTCCTGGCAGATGGAAAATCGCTATCAGACTATGTTGGCCAATGAATATGAGCATGGTTTTGCCGTGCAGTGGATGCGCAAAGATTTAGCCTTTGCTCTAGATGAGGCCAAAGCCAATGGCAGTGATCTGCCGCTGACCCAACTAGTTGATCATTATTATCAGCAGGTTCAGGAGATGGGTGGCAATCGCTGGGATACCTCAAGCTTGCTGGCTAGACTTGAGCAGGATAAGCGTTAGTCTTAAAGCACATTATTTTATCGCGAACCGATAACAAGGAATTGAAAATGAATCCTGTTGATACTCAGGTAGAGAATTTTAATAAGCACTTGGCGGATTTTATTGATGGCTCGCCAACGCCATTTCACGCGGTTGCCAATATCGCCAGTTTATTGCGCGAGGCGGGTTTCCAATCCCTCAGCGAATCTCAAGACTGGTCTCTAAAGTCGGGCGAAAAATATTTTGTCACCCGCAATGGCTCTTCGATTATCGCCTTTGTGGCGGGGAGCGAAGATCTCGCTGAAACTGGGATCCGCATGGCCGGTGCCCACACAGATAGTCCCTGCCTGATGGTTAAACCCCAGCCTGAGATGCTCAACAGCCAATACTTCCAGCTCGGTGTTGAGGTCTATGGTGGGGCGCTGCTCAACCCTTGGTTTGATCGCGATCTATCCCTTGCTGGGCGTCTGGTCTACAGCGATACCAGTGGCCAGTTAAAGCAACAGCTGATCAACTTCAATGAGGCGATTGCGATTATTCCCAGTCTGGCGATTCATCTAGATCGCACTGCCAATAAAGATCGCACGATTAATGCCCAGACTGATATTCCACCAATTCTGATGCAGGCCCAAGAAAAAACTGATTTTCGCGAGCTGTTGGCGGAGCGTTTTTTGGCGGAAGGAGAAAAGGTCTTGGACTACGAACTCTGCTTCTATGATGTGCAGGGCGCGGCAACGGTTGGCTTAAACAAAGAATTTTTCGCCTCGGCGCGACTGGATAATCTGCTCAGTTGTTTTGTCGCCACCCAAGCGCTGATTAATGCCGATACAGACTGCACATCAGTATTGGTTTGCAATGATCACGAAGAGGTTGGCAGCGTTTCCTCGGTGGGCGCCGATGGGCCATTCCTAGAGTCTGTGGTGGATCGTCTGTGCAATGATCTGTGTGGCGATGCACGAGCCAGTAATAGGGCACGAGTGCTTGACGGATCTCTGTTAATTTCCTGTGACAATGCCCATGCGGTGCACCCTAATTTTGCCGATAAACACGAAGCTGGCCACAAGCCGGAAATCAATGCTGGCCCGGTTATCAAGGTCAATGCCAATCAGCGTTATGCCACTAATGGTGTCACTGCGAGCCTGTTCCGTCAGCTCTGTGCTGAGGTGGATGTGCCGGTGCAGTCCTTTGTGACCCGCACGGATCTCGGCTGTGGTAGCACCATTGGTCCCGTCACTGCGGCGAAATTAGGCATCCCAACACTGGATGTGGGAATACCTCAGTTGGCAATGCACTCCTGCCGTGAATTAACCGGCACATTGGATCCTCAGCGTCTTACCCGGGTGCTGACGCAGTTTTTTAATCGTCCTGGACGCTTGCAAGTGGCTGTGAATGACTGAGAATTAAAAAGGCCAGTAAAGGAATAAGCTTTACCTGCAGTGTTATCGTAGATCGATTATTATACGCAGCATTATTTGCCAACCTAGAAAAGTATTGAGTCAATATGAGTAAGCAGCGCGTTTTAACCGGTATCACCACTTCCGGAACCCCCCATTTGGGCAACTATGTAGGGGCTATTCGTCCGGCTATTGAAGCCAGTCGCAGTGGTGATTCTGAATCATTTTTCTTTTTGGCCGACTATCACTCATTGATCAAGTCCCAAGATTCCGAGCTGGTGCAGCGCTCGACTATGGAGATTGCCGCTACCTGGCTGGCACTGGGATTGGATCCGGATAAGGTAACCTTTTACCGCCAGTCGGATATTCCAGAAATTCCAGAGCTGACCTGGTTTCTTACCTGCATGACAGCCAAAGGCTTGATGAACCGCGCCCACGCCTACAAGGGTGCAGTGCAAGCCAATGAAGAGCTTGGCGAAGACGCTGACTTCGGTATAAATATGGGGCTGTTTAGTTATCCAATACTGATGGCTGCGGATATCCTGATGTTTAATGCCCACAAAATCCCCGTAGGTCGCGACCAAATTCAGCATGTGGAAATGGCCCGAGATGTGGCTCAGCGCTTCAATCACCATTACGGCGAGCACTTTGTGTTGCCAGCGGCGGTGGTAGACGACAATGTTGCGGTGTTACAGGGTTTGGATGGCCGTAAAATGAGCAAGAGTTATGGCAATACTATTCCACTGTTTTTAACTGAGAAGCAGTTGAAGAAACATATTAATAAAATCAAAACCAACCTGCTGGAACCCGGTGAGCCAAAAGATCCGGATACATCGGCGGTGTTCCAGATATGGAAAGCCTTTGCCTCAGAGGTGCAGACCGCTGCCATGCGCGAACAGTTTGCTAATGGCATAGCCTGGGGCGAGGCCAAGAAGCAGCTTTTCGAACTGGTCAATACAGAGTTGGCCGATGCCCGTGAACGCTATGAAATATTGATGCAAGACCCGGCTAAAATAGAAAAGATCTTGCAGCAGGGTGCTGCAAAGGCTAGAGCTGAGAGTCAGGCGCTGATTGCTAAAGTGCGCCATGCAGTGGGAATTAGACCTTTAGTGGGCAGCTAGTTTAAAACTAGTTAAGCAGAATAAATGCAGTGCAGGGATACGAAGAGAAATATTCAACGTATTGCTAATGAGAATTGAACGATTGCGCGCTATAATGCCGCCAAAATTTGCTAACAAGCTTTAACCGGAGATGACCTTTGATGAAAATATTCATGAGCAGTCGACTGACCAACCTCGTTTTAATCACTATTGCCAGTGCCGTTTTGTGGGGCTGTGGATCCGGTGATAAAACGGTTAATTTGACCGCCAATCAAGAACAGCAGGTTGCTGCGAGAATAGCCCCAGCTGGTCATGTCTCTATGGCTGGGCAGGTTGCAGTTGTAGCCTCTGGCGGCGCTGAGTCAGCCCGTGACGGCGGTGATATTTATACTACCAACTGCGTTGCCTGCCACAGTTCTGGTGTTGCTGGCGCTCCTATAATGGGCGATGTGGCTGCCTGGTCTGCGCGCCTTGAGCAGGGTCTGGAAACAGTCTACACCAACGCTATCAACGGTATTCGTGGTATGCCAATGCGCGGCACTTGCATGGATTGCAGCGATGACGAAGTAAAGGCTGCAGTGGATCATATTCTGGACGGCAGCAAGTAGAGCAGCCTGTCAGTTAGATCTTTAGTCGTTTAAAGAACCCGCTGAGGCGGGTTTTTTTACGTCTTGAGTTTATGGGCTAAATAGCGAGGACAAATAAAAGGCAAAAAAATACCCGCTTCTTTCAAAGCGGGTATTCAGTTACAGCTTGTTAATTTAGAGCTGCGGTCCTGCATCAATAATATCCTGAGAGGGCGCAAAGCTATGGATGTTCTCGACAAACAGCTTGGCTAATATCCCAGCTTGTTTGTCGTAGGCAGCCTTATTATCCCAGGCATTGCGTGGGTTGAGATACTTGCTGTCAACGCCGTCAATTTTCGTGGGAATATCCAGATTTAACAGATCCAGGTGCTCTGACTCACAGTTCTCAAGGGATCCATTGGTAATGGCCGTCACTACAGCGCGGGTTACCGGAATAGGGAATCGGTTACCGACTCCGCCAGCACCACCAGAGCCGCCAGTCCAGCCAGTGTTAACCAGATAGACTCGAGAGCCAAAATCTTCGATACGCCTCATCAACAGTTCAGCGTAGACACTTGCCGGGCGGGGCATAAAGGGTGAGCCAAAGCAGGTTGAGAAGGTCGGGTGAATACCCGCTTCTGCCCCCAGCTCGGTGGAACCCACGCGGGCGGTATAACCACTTAAAAAGTGATAGGCAGCGGCTTCTTTACTGAGCATTGAAACCGGAGGCAGTACACCGGTCACATCGCAGGTAAGGAAGATAATATTTTTCGGCTCACCAGATTGGTTCTCGATACAGCGCTTTTCCACATGTTCCAGAGGATAGCTGCAGCGGCCATTTTCAGTGAGGCTGGTATCTGAGTAATCAGCGGTTCGCTGACCCTCGGATATCGCTACGTTCTCGACAATTGAACCAAAGCGAATCGCGTCCCAGATTACCGGTTCGTTTTTCTGGCTCAAATCGATGGTCTTGGCGTAACAACCGCCCTCGATGTTAAAGACTGTTCCCTTGCCCCAGCCGTGCTCATCATCGCCGATCAGATAGCGATCAGGGTCCGCTGATAGGGTGGTTTTACCGGTGCCTGAGAGGCCGAAAAACAGGGCCGTGTCGCCGTCTTCACCCACATTGGCAGCACAGTGCATAGACATTACATCTTTTTCTGGCAGCAGAAAATTCTGTACCGAGAACATGGCTTTCTTCATCTCACCGGCGTAGCGCATACCGGCCAACAGCACTTTGCGCTGAGCAAAGTTGATAATCACTACACCATCGCTGTTAGTGCCATCGCGCTCCGGCTCACAGACAAAGTTGGCGGCATGTAAAATTTTCCACGGTGCTTTATTTGAAGGGTTGTATTTGTCTGTACGGATAAACATATTCCTTGCAAACAGACAGTGCCAGGCGGTTTCGGTGGTCACCTTTACCGGAATATAGTGCTCTGAGTCCTGACCCACATGAAGCTCTGCTACGAATCGTTCGCGATCGGCAAGATACTCAGAGGCGCGCTCCCAGAGCGCATCAAAACGTTCTGCATCAAAGGGACGGTTGACCGAACCCCAGTCTATGGCGTCAGATGAGCTGGGTTCGTCGACGATAAATCTATCGGCGGGGGATCTCCCGCTGCGGTGGCCGGTGGTGGCAACAAAAGCGCCAGTATCAGCAAGATGTCCCTCCCCGCGTTTAATGGCTATTTCAATAAGCTCAGTCGAGCCGGGATCTCTGTATACAGCAGCGTTGGTCATTCTCTTCCTCTCTTCCAAAGGGTGAACGATTTGATGGTCGGTGTTGCGATCTAAAATGGACGCCAATTATGCCAGAAAAGCCCTGTGAATCTAAGTGCGATTTCCTACCCCACTCGGCGTAACAGGTTCAGTGTAGCAGTGGTTCCGGCGGGTCAAACAGCTGCTTTACATCGGCGGCGGTAAAGCGGTATTCCTGAGAGCAGAATTGGCAGTTAATCATAATCAGGCCCTGCTCTGCAGACAGTTCTAAGACATCTTTGCGGCCCAGAGAAAGCAGGGCATTTTCGGTGCGCTGACGGGAGCAGCTACAGGAAAATTGCATCTCGGTAGGCTCAAATAAGAGCAAATCCTGTTCGTGGAATAACCGGTATAGCTGGTCATTATGGGAGAGATGTAACTGTTCCTCGCTGGAGAGGGTTTCAAGTAAGTTAGAAACTCGCTGCCAGTCCTCTTGGCTTTTTTCCTGATCACCGGATGAGGGCAGCTGCTGGATCAGCAATCCAGTGGCGCTATTAGCATCTGATGTCAGTTTAATTTTGGTCGGCAGCTGTTCGGATTGATAAAAATAGAATTCGAGACAGCTGCTGAGCTGCGCTTCATCCAATGGCACTACGCCTTGATAACGCTCTTTACCCTCTGGCTCAAGAGTGATGGCCAGAGTGGCTTTGCCGAGCAACTCCTGCAAGGTGCTCAGGCCGTCTAGGGTGTCAAAGTCGCCGCGCACAATGCCGCGCAGTTTATTGTCCTGAGAGCATTCCGCCATGATCGTGGTTATGGGGCCGCTGCCTCGGGCTTGCACAGTGATCATACCGCTGTGTTTTAGTCTCGAGCTTAGCAGGGTCACGGCGGCAAGAAATTCGCCAAACAAAAGTTCAACCTGAGGTGGGTATTTTTGTAGCGCCAGAAGATCCTGATAGCTTGAGGACAGGGTAGTTATTTCACCCCGTATGTCGGTGCTCTCAAAGATAAAACGCTGAAGACTGTCATTGTTATTTTTCATAGGCGGCATTGTACTGATATTTTCCAGCGGGCCTATCTTAATTAACCAAAACTCCGGCTTATTTATGCGGCCCTAACTGCTGAGAAATCGATGAATTTGGCGGCGCTGTTTTTTATTCGGTTTGCCATCGCTGATCGATGAGCCATTGGCGGCCTTGCGCAGGGCACTGTCTTTCTCTCGCAGGGCGATGCTCTCAGCTGTCTCAGCGTAGAGCAAGAGCGCCTCTGGTGCGCCACGGCGCTGTTCAGAGAGACCGATAACCTCCACGGTCTTGCTGTCAAAGCCCTGTTTGATGGTGATGATGATGCCCAGCTCTATCTGGCGACTGGCCTTCGATTTATTGCCATCTATATGCACTTTGCCACTTTCGATGGCAGACTTTGCCAGAGAGCGGGTTTTAAAAAAACGCGCGGCCCAGAGCCATTTGTCAATGCGTACTTTGTCCATAGGTTAAGCCAACCCATCACTCGTCATAAGGTGGGCAAAGGAATCGAGCATTGGGAATTTGGATGGCGTATTTCGAGCGGTCTTGCTGTCGGGCTGCTCGATGGACAGCAGGTGGGCAATGCCATATTTTTCTGCAGAGTGCAGGACTGCTTCTGAGTCATCGATAAACAGGGTGCGCTCGGGATCAAAGTTAATATTGTTTTGCAGTTGCTGCCAGAAGCGCTGATCTTCTTTCGGCTGACCATAGTCGTGTGAGGAGATAACTGAGTCCAAATGGGCATCAATACCGGTGATGGAAAACTTTAGGTCAACACTGTCGCGGTGGGCATTGGTTACCAATACGCGCTGCTTGTTGTGTGTGCCGAGAGCTTCGAGAAATAAACGCGCGTGGGGGCGATAGCCGATAAGGTGTTCGATTTCCTGTTTTAGGGAGAGAATATCGAGATCAAATTCCTCCGACCAGAAATCAGTGCAGTACCAATTTAATGTTCCCTGAAAGTCATTCATGCGCCGAGCCAGTTTCTCGGCGACCTGCTCCACAGAGATATTGTGTTGCTCGGCATAGCGCTTGGGCAGATGTTGCAGCCAAAAAAACGTATCGAAGTGCAGATCGAGCAGGGTGCCGTCCATATCTAAGAGTACAGTGTCAATATTGTGCCAATCTAGCGTCATTACTATTAATCCAGCATTTGAATAGGGTTATCGGGGCTAGAATAAATCATCGGGTAAGGCGTTGTCAGCCTCTCCTGGCAGTGTTTTACCTGCACTTAACTCAGGTACATTCTCGCTTCTAAAGAACTCAAAGATACCCTGTTGATTGGGCGCCACACGCTTGCCGGTCTTAGCATCTATCTTCACCATGACAATACCATCTGGCTGCGGCCGCTCTATATTAGGTTTACCATCCAGTGCCTGACGTGCAAAGTCGATCCAAATAGGCAATGCCGCAGAGCCACCATATTCATTACGGCCAAGTTTGGAGTTATTATCAAACCCCACCCAGGTAGTGACGGTGAGATGCGGCGAATAACCGGAAAACCAAGCATCGCGAGGTCCGTTGGTGGTGCCGGTCTTGCCCGCTAGATCAGTTCGCTTAAGCACTTTTGCCTTGACCCCAGTGCCGCGCAAGATGACATCTTTTAACATCGAGTCGATTAAAAACGCGGATTGTCTATTAATTACTCTAGGGGCATTGGGCTTGACGATGTCGGTGGGTCGCTGCTGCAGCGCCCGTTTAATGACTTCTAAGCTCTGGCGCTCCTCTTCGGCAATTGATTCATTGGCGAGGTTGTTCAGTAGTTCTTCCAGCTGCAGATCCACCGCATTAACATTGGCAGAGTAGGCTGTTATATCCGCTACTAGTTGGCCTTCGGCCAAATCTCCAGAGCTTAGTTCGCTGTCGCTACCATCTATTTCACCACCATCCACTTCACAGCTGTTACAAACCGTTTTGGGAGTAGCTTCAAAGATGATGTTACCGCCTCGGTCGATGACTGTGTCTAACAAGTAAGGCGAGACACTGTAGCCGCCATTGGCGAGCATATTGTAGGCACTGGCGACCTTTAAGGGTGTCAATGCATGGCTGCCAAGAGCGAGGGACAGATCGATAGGCATCTCTCCAGTATCAAAGCCGAAAGCCTGCAGCCCCTCTAGAGTACGGTCAATGCCCATGCGTCTCAGTAATCTGATCGAGACCATATTACGCGAGCGATAGAGTGCTTCGCGGAGTCTGGTAGGGCCGTAGAATTTGCCACCATCATTTTCGGGTCGCCACATATCCTCTAGATTTTTATCGTTAAACACCACAGGTGCATCATTGATAATTGAGGCCGGTGTAAAACCGCTGTCGAGAGCCGTGGCATAGATAAAGGGTTTAAAGTTAGAGCCGGGTTGACGCAGAGCCTGAGTCACTCGATTAAAGCGGCTGCTGCGGAAATCGAAGCCACCTACTAGGGTGCGGATCGCGCCATCTTCGGGATTTAGAGCCACCAGTGCAGCCTGCACTTCGGGCATCTGGGCTAGAGTGGGCGAATTGTCGACTCTGCGGACTATGCGAATCAAATCGCCACGACTAAATAGCTCAGCGGCGCTAGTGATCGGTGCACTCCGAGCATTGACTGTTTTATAGAGGCGTAGATCCTTGAGTCCATCCAGCCAGTTGAGCTCTTCAAGCTCACCATCGCGGTTGAGCAGGGTGAGGCGGTCCTCAGAGACATCGCTGACAATCGCCGGCTCAAGTATGCCAAAGGTAGTGGTCTTGTTGAGCAGCTCAGTCCACTCTCCTTCGGCAACAGCGCTTTTTTCTGGGCCGCGGTAACCGTGCCGCTGATCATAGGCGAGAATGCCGCTCTGCAGCGCTGTGACGCCTTGCTTTTGCATTGTCGAATCAATTGTGGTGATAGCAGAATAGCCTTCGGTGTAGGCTTTGAGACCAAACTTATCCACCACCTGCTGACGCACCATCTCGGCAATATAAGCGGCGCTGAGTTCGGAGATAGAACCGTGGTAAGAAGCCTGATCTGGTTCTTGGCGGGCTAACTGATACTGTTCCTCGGTGATATTGTCCAGTAATAGCATTCGGCTGAGAATCCAGTTGCGGCGGATCAGCGCGCGCTCGGGATTGGCTATGGGGTTGTAGGCCGAGGGAGCTTTTGGCAAACCCGCAATCATGGCAGTCTGGGCCAGAGTTAACTGGTTGAGTTTTTTGCCGTAATAGACATTAGCGGCGGCACCAATACCGTAGGCTCGATTGCCAAAATAAATCTTGTTGGTATAGAGAGAGAGTATCTCCTGCTTGGTCAGACCCTCTTCAATTTTGAAGGCGAGCAGTATCTCATTAAATTTACGCGTGAATTCCTGACGGTTATTGAGAAAGAAGTTGCGTGCAACCTGCATGGTAATGGTACTGCCACCACTGCGTATTCGGCCTGTGGTGATCAGCTCCACTGCAGCTCTAAGAAGCCCTGTAATAACGATTCCACGATGCTCAAAGAAGCTGTCATCCTCTGCGGCGAGGAAAGCATCGATCATAGGTTGAGGTATCTCATCAAAAGATACCGGCGAACGCTTTTTTTCGCCGAACTCCGCAATAACTTTCAAATCTTGTGAATAGATTCGCAGTGGAATTTGTAACTCGATCTCCTTTAGTTCCTCGACTGATGGGAGTTTTGGGCTAAGGTAGAGATACAAACAGGAGGCGACAACAAGGAAACCCCCTGTTCCGAGGAGGGCTAGCAGAGCTAGGGGCTTAATGAGTCTTCGCATAACTGTCGCTTAACTTCCGCTTAACTAATATATGCACCAATACACTAACGCATAAATAATATTTAAAGGCCGCCGGATTTCAGGCACCGAGAAATTTCAGGGTCTATTATAGGGTGTAGAGAATGTGAAGTGCATCATTTGCAAGGTTACCATCGGTTGTTACCGTGAGCTGCTATGGAAATTTGTAGACATAGAGTAGCCTAATTAAAGGACTAATATAAGAAAATGGACTTTTTCGATTTTTTAGCCAAACCCTCTAAGCCTATGCTCGGAGTGGATATCTCCTCATCAGCGGTCAAACTGATCGAATTGAGCAAAGCCGGAGACGATTTTAAAGTTGAGGCCTACCGAGTCCTTCCCCTTCCTGCGAATACCATTGTCGACAAAAATATCGCTGATCTCGATGCCTTATCAGAGACCATTACCGCTGTGGTCAAGCGCTCGGGGAGCAAGCTCACTGATATAGTGGCGGCGGTATCCTCCTCATCGGTGATCACCAAAGAAATTGAATTGCCCGCCGGTCTCACTGAACTGCAAATGGAAATGCAAATCGAGGTGGAGGCGGATCAATATATACCCTACCCAATGGAAGAGGTGGCCTTCGACTTCGATGTCTTGGGGGAGGTGGAAAATAATCCCGATCTTGTGAGAGTGCTGTTAGCCGCTTGTCGCCAAGAGAATGTTGAACACCGCCGTCAGGCGCTGGAAATGGCTGGCTTTAATCCCAAGGTGATTGATGTAGAGAGCTTTGCCGTAGAGCGTGCCTACAAGTTAATCGAGGGTCAGCTCGACGACGTCAGCGATCAGGTGGTCGCCATCGCCGATGTTGGGGCTACCGTGTTTAGCTTTACCGTGCTGGTGGATGGAAAAATTATCTATAACCGAGAACAGCTCTTTGGTGGCAAACAGCTTACCGAAGAGATTCAGCGGCGCTATGGACTCTCCTGGGAAGAAGCCGGGGAGGCGAAGCGCAAAGGGGGGCTACCTGAAGACTATGCCACGGAAGTCTTGGCCCCTTTTAAAGAGTCCCTAGTTCAACATATCACTCGCTCACTGCAATTCTTTTACAGTTCTAGCCACTTTAATTATGTCGACCAGCTGTTTTTAGCCGGGGGTGTTTCGGCACTGGAAGGGCTAGTCGATGAAGTCGAGCAAGTGATTGGCCTGCCCACGGCGGTGGCCAATCCCTTCGCCAATATGCAATTGCACAAGTCGATCAATCCGACTGCGCTGGCCAATGACGCGCCAGCCATGCTGCTCGCCGTGGGCCTGGCGATGAGGAGTTTTGAATAAATGACCAAAATTAATCTACTTCCTTGGCGGGAAGAGGCGCGGGAACTGCAGCGAAAAGCCTTTCTCAGTAAGTTGTTAGCGGCTGCTGTGGGTGGTTTTGCACTGGTGGTTGTATGGGTTTTATTGGCTCAAAACCAGCTTGATAATCAAGACTCAAGGAACAGCTACCTGCAGTCCAATATTGCCGATATGGATAAAAAAGTTGCTGAGATTAGCCAGTTGAAAAGTAAAAAACAGGAAATGCTTTCGCGTATGAAAGTGATTCAAGACCTGCAGGGCAATCGGTCTGAGATTGTAAAAATATTTGATGAGCTGGTTCGTGCTGTACCCGATGGCACCTATTTGGAATCCCTCAATCTCAGCAGTGCAATGATCAAAGTGTCAGGTTACTCCGAATCGAATAATCGAATTTCGGCCCTTATGAGAAATTTGGATAGCTCCGATAAATATATCAATTCAAACCTCACTAGGGTTCAGCATGATGCTCGATTAGGCGAGCAGGGTAGCGTTTTTGATTTGCAGGTGGAGATAGAGAGCACTGCTGAATCAGTTCAAGAAACGACTCTTCAATAGAATTATTACAGCAGAATTAAATTAATAGCAGGGATGTTATGTCATTTAAAGAAAGTCTAAGTGAACTCAAGGATATCGACTTTGCCGATCTGGATATTCAGCAGATTGGCGTCTGGCCTGCCGCGTTAAAAACCATCCTCGTGGTATCTATTGTGTTGGTGATTGTTGGCTTGGGTTATTTTTTAAAGGTCAAAGATATCAGCTTACTAACTGAGCGCGGAGCGGTAAAAGAGCGCGAGCTGTTGCAGGAGTATCAGAGTAAAGCGTTTTTGGCTGCCAATCTCGATGCCTACCGACAGCAGATGATTGAGCTGGACGAAACATTTGGCGCACTACTCGAGCAGTTGCCCAAAGATACCGAGGTGCCCGGATTACTAGAGGATATTACCGAGGTCGCCTATGGCAGTGGGCTGGTGATGAAATCGATTAATCTGCAGCCGGAAAAAGTCTCCGAGTTCTATGTGGAGCTGCCAATCAAAATTGATGTCACCGGTGACTACCATGACTTCGGCTCCTTTGTCAGCGGCGTTGCCTCACTGCCGCGAATTGTCACCCTGCATGATTATGTGATCAAACAGTCCGATGGCTCCCGTCTTAATATGCAGATCGACGCCAAAACTTATAGATATAAAGCGGAGGTCGAACAGTGAGCAAGGGTTTCATGGCTATGCTTCTAGTCTCTCTGGTAGGTCTCACAGGCTGCGCCAATGATCGCCAGCACAGCGATCTGGATAAACAGATGAGCGATGCTCGCACCCGCCCCCAGGGCGTTATCGAGCCACTTCCTGTCTATCCAGAGGCGGAGCGCTTTAATTATTCCGCACTGGCATTGCGCAGTCCTTTTGAGCCGCCAGCGATTATTACTGGTGACGAAAAGGTCTCTGGCAATGCGGTGCCGGCACCAGACCAATCGCGACCTAAAGAATCTCTCGAATTAGTCAGTTACGCACAGTTGTCGATGGTTGGCACCTTGGCCCGAGGCGACAAAATATGGGCCCTTGTAGATGACGGTGACGGCAAGGTTCATCGCGTTGAGCGGGGTAATCACATGGGCAGAAATTTTGGCTTAATCACTCAGGTGAATCGCCGCGAGCTTGAAATTATGGAAACCGTTCCAGATGGCAAAGGCGGATGGATTAATCGGCCGCGCACTATGGCTATAGAAGAATGAGCAACTCGCTAGGGAATCGAAAAATGATCAGTCGAATCAAACGCAATATCTATTTTTTATTGGCGCTTTTACCGGGGCTTGCTGGTGCAGCAACTCAGGTAACGGATATCGAATTCGCCTCTTTGCAGGGCGATCAGTTTGAGATCAAGCTGCAATTTTCCGAGCAGCCGCCTCAGACCAGCGCCTAAGAAATTGGCAATCCGGCGCGCCTGGTTGTGGATTTTCCCGGAGTGGAAAGCAGTTTGCCACAGAAAAAATATGCTCTGGGTTTTGAAAATGCCAGCGCCGCAGTGATTATTTCCGATGGCACGCGAACCCGACTTATCGTCAATTTAAAGGAATCTATTCCCTTTGAGATAGACAGCGACAGTAGCAGTGTCACGGTGCGGGCAGGCGCCGGAGTTGCAGGATTAGCCCAATCGGACTCTCCACTGCCCACGGCGACCGCTCTCTCCCAAGCATCGAGCTCTTTAGAGCCTTCATCAGACCGCTCCCCAAAAAGCGTCACAGACAGTTCACAGGCAGACCAGTTTAAGCGTCGTGGTTTAGCGGTAACGGATGTGGATTTTCGCCGCGGTGAAGACGGCTCCGGCAGCATTATCATTGGCCTTAGCCAGCCTTCGGTAAATGTCGATGTGGATCGCAGTAACAACCAGATCCAACTGTCTTTTTATCAGACCGATCTGCCCGATCAATTTGATCGGCGTTTGGATGTCGTGGATTTTGCTACCCCAGTAGAAACAGTCGATACCAAGCAAGAGGGCACTGCGACCACAGTGACTATCGATGCGTCGGGCCAATACGATTATCTCGCCTATCAGGCGGATGGTGAATATGTGGTTAATATCAAACCACTCAGTGATGCGGAAGTGGAAGCCCAGTCGAAAAAGTTTGCCTTTAGTGGCGAGCGGCTAACTCTAGATTTTCAAGATATTGAAGTGCGATCTGTGCTGCAGATTATCGCCGAATTTACCTCTCTTAATCTGGTGGCCAGTGACACAGTGACAGGCAATATTACTCTGTGGCTGGACGATGTGCCCTGGGATCAAGCACTGGAAATTATTCTTAAAGCCAAGGGTTTAGATAAGCGCCGAGAAGGCAATGTGCTGATGGTTGCGCCGGCAGCTGAAATTGCCGAGCAGGAGCGTCTGCAGGTTGAGGCCAATAAGCAGCTTGAGGAGTTGGCTCCTTTGGAGACCACCTTTGTCAGAATTAAATATGCTGACGCCGCCGAAATTTTCGAGTTATTTACCGCTAGCCGTACCGATGAAGGCCAGTCTAGCGGCGGAGGCCGCGAGGGCAATGCCACGACTACTATTTTGAGTGAGCGTGGTAGTGCCATAGTCGATGAGCGCACCAACACCATTATTCTCACTGACACAGAGGATAAAATTAATGCCTTTAAGCGGCTGATCGATGAGATTGATGTGCCGATTAAACAGGTGTTAATTGAAGCGCGTATTGTTATTGCCAATACCGACTTTAAAAAAGAACTCGGCGTAACCTGGGGCTTGGCCGGCATCGATAAGCTAGCTGGCGGCACCACTAGCAGTGCCTTTGGCGATCGAACTCTGGGCTTTTCCGGACGCCGATCCGGCTTGACACCCGGGGCCGGTGTGGCGGAGAGCTTCACCTATTCCGCCGATGAGATCGAGGCCGATGATGGCGCCGATGGATTAGCTGGCACGGCAGATGATGGGCCCACTACCTACACCCGAAATTTTGATTTTGGTCTGGGTGACAGTCTGGCGGTGGATCTCGGTGTTGCCAATCCCACTGGCTCTTTAAGCCTCGGTTATCTCACCGATAACTTCCTTATTGATCTTGAGTTAAGCGCCCTAGAATCCGATGGATTTGGTGAGATTGTCTCTCAGCCAAAAGTGCTCACCGGAGACAAACAACAAGCGGTGATTAAGTCGGGAACGGAAATAGCCTACCAAAAGGCTACCTCGAGCGGCGCAACTAGCATAGAATTCAAGGAGGCGGTGTTGCAACTAGAGGTTACCCCTCAAATCACACCGGATAATAGAATTATTATGGATTTGCTGGTTTCTCAAGACTCGGTAGGTGCATTTACTCCCACAGGCGAGCCCTCGATCGATATCACTCAGATTGAGACGCAGGCATTGGTCGGAAACGGTCAGACACTGGTATTAGGGGGTATTTTTCAAACAGAAGAAGTTAATGGCACCGATAAAGTGCCGCTGCTGGGTGATTTACCTCTGGTGGGCAAGCTGTTTCGAAATGAACTGCGCAATATCGAGAAACGTGAAATACTAATCTTTATAACGCCTAAAATAATTGACGATAATTTACTGGATCGATGAAACCTCAACATATCTTCCTCGTCGGCCCTATGGGTGCCGGCAAAACGACCATTGGCAAACATCTGGCAGTCCTGCTGGGCCTGTCCTTTGTCGATGTGGATTCTGAAATTGAAGCCCGCGCTGGTGCCGATATTCAGTGGATATTTGATATGGAGGGGGAGGTCGGGTTTCGCGAGCGCGAGAGCAAGGTATTGATAGATCTGGTGGCTGATAAGCCGGCTAAAGTTATCGCCACCGGCGGTGGAATTATCCTCAGCAGTGATAATCGATCAGTCCTTCAATCTAGTGGTCTGGTAGTCTATCTTTCGGCTACTTTCGAACAGTTGGTTGAGCGAACTAAGCGCGACAAGTCTCGACCACTGCTGCAGGTGGCTGACCGTGAAGGGGTGATCAAGCGACTTATCGAAACCCGCAGTCCTCTCTACAATCAGGTCGCCGATCTGGTATTCCCTTCAGGCTCGACACAGCCTCTCAAACTGGCAAAAAAACTGGCTGAAGCGGTTTCGGCCCTATGCTAAACTCTTGAGTCTAATTTCTGCTGCCACTCTGTGGCTGCGTCCCTTACTAGCCTCAGTTAGAGTGATTCATGACCGCAAAATCGACACAAGTTCAGGTTTCCTTGGGTGATCGTTCCTACCCTATTTCTATTGGTTCCGATGAAATTTTCAATGCCGATATAGGCCGCTATATCAGCGGCAAAAAAGTCCTGATCGTCACCAATGAGACTATTGCTCCCCTGTATTTGGAGCGGTTGGAGCAGCAGTTAACGGATAAGCAGGTGAGCCGCGTTATTCTCGCCGATGGTGAGCAATATAAAAATCTCGATACCCTGAATTTGATCTTTGATCAGTTAATCGGCGACCACCATGATCGAAAGACCACATTAATTGCCCTCGGCGGCGGCGTGGTGGGCGATATGACCGGTTTCGCCGCGGCCTCTTACCAGCGTGGTGTAGCCTTTATTCAGATTCCAACCACATTGCTAGCGCAGGTTGATTCTTCCGTGGGAGGCAAGACCGCGGTCAATCACCCTATGGGCAAAAACATGATCGGCGCTTTCTATCAGCCCCAAGCGGTGATTATTGACACCGATACGCTTTCCACCCTGCCAGACCGAGAGTTTTATGCTGGCCTCGCCGAGGTTATCAAGTACGGGTTAATTGTTGATGCTGACTTTTTTCAGTGGCTGGAAAACAATGTCGACTTATTACTCCAGCGTGACAAGCGGGCACTGGCTTATGCCATTGAACTGTCATGTGTGAGTAAAGCGCGGATTGTTGCGGAAGACGAAACCGAGCAGGGCATTCGCGCAATCTTGAATTTAGGCCATACCTTTGGCCACGCGATTGAAACCTTTCAGCAGTACAAACAGTGGATTCATGGTGAAGCGGTGGCTGCGGGAATGGTGATGGCTGCCGAGTTATCGGTGATCAGTGGCGACCTGTCTGAAGCTGACTTACACAGAATCAAGGATCTTTTAGCGCGCTGTTCGCTGCCCATAACACCGCCGGCCGATATGCAACCCGACGATTTCACTGGGCTAATGATCAGGGATAAGAAAGTTCTCGATGGTCAGTTGCGCCTAGTCCTATTAAAGCGTCTTGGTGAGGCCACTGTTACGGGGCAGTTTTCAATTGACCACCTCAATCAGGTGTTAATCAAAGCCTGTATCAGTAAATGACCGATTAACGCCATATATTGTTCGATTTTTTGCCCTCAATTAGGCTCCATAGCCCTGTTTACTGCGTATAAGGGAATTGTCGAATAGTTTCACAATGTGTAGAATGCGTCTCACTTTGTCTGCTTAGCCTAATTGTGTTTCTCAAGGCTATTATCACTTTGCTCTCTAGTGCTGTTTGATTAGCGCATCCCGGCGCTGGTATAGCGCTGTATTGAGAGTTTAACTTGGAATTTTAAATAGAGTTTATTTATGGCTCAGAGCTTATGTCGGCTTGACGATTTTAAAGATAATTGCGGTTTTGGTTTAATTGCCCATATTAAGGGCAAGACAAGCCACAACTTGTTACTGAATGCGATTCAGGCACTTACCTGTATGACTCACCGCGGCGGCGTTGCCGCTGATGGTAAAACCGGCGATGGCTGTGGTCTGCTGATGCAGAAGCCCGACAGTTTTTTGCGTACCGTGTTGCGAGATAGCCTGCAAATAGAGCTTCCTGAACTCTATGCCGTGGGTGCAGTGATGCTAAACACCAACGTAGAGAAAAGCACTAAAGCAAAAAAGATTCTTGAACAAGAGCTGGTTGCTCAGGGCTTGAAAGTACTGGCTTGGCGTGAAGTACCTACCGATAACAACTGCTTGGGCCCAATTGCGATTGAGTCGCTGCCAGCCTTTGAGCAGGTATTTGTCGGTCCCGGTGAGATCACTGACGAAAAACGTTTCAGCGCCCGTCTATTTATGGGTCGTCGCAAGGCTGAAAAACAGCTGATGGATGACAATCGCTTCCATATCGCCAGTCTGGGCACCAATATTCTTAGTTATAAAGGGCTGATGATGCCCGTTGATCTGCCTGGATTTTATTTGGATCTGGCCGATGAGCGCCTTGAAACAGCGATCTGTGTATTCCACCAGCGCTTTTCAACCAACACCATGCCCCAGTGGCCACTGGCCCAGCCCTTTAGGATGCTGGCACACAATGGCGAGATCAATACCATTGTTGGCAATCGCAACTGGTCAGTAGCGCGCACGCCAAAATACAGCACTGATTTATTACCGGATCTGGCTGAAGCCGCACCTCTGGTAAACCGCACTGGTTCGGATTCATCCAGCCTCGATAATATGCTTGAAATGCTGGTTACTGGTGGAATGGATTTGCACCTAGCTGTGCGCACCCTGGTTCCGCCAGCTTGGCAGAATGTTGAAGATCGCAATCCCGATCACCGTGCCCTGTATGACTACCTTTCCATGCATCAGGAACCCTGGGATGGTCCGGCAGGTCTGGTTATCACCGATGGCCGCTTTGCGGTCTGTACTCTGGATCGCAATGGTCTGCGCCCATCCCGCTATGTGATCACTAATGATGATGTGATTACGGTTGCATCAGAGATCGGCGTCTACGACTACCGCAGTGAAGATGTGGTATCCAAAGGCCGCCTTGGGCCCGGGGATATCCTGTCTATCGATACTCAGGAAGGAAAAATCTTCTTCCGCGATGAAATCGAAGATCAGCTGGCCGCTCGCCACCCCTACAAACAGTGGTTGAAGGAGGGTCGTTATGCTATCGAATCGAGTTTCGATATGGACAGCATTGATATCGAAGGCACCCTGAGCCGCGAAGAAATTAAATGCTATATGAAGATGTTCCAGGTCTCCTTCGAAGAGCGAGATCAGGTGCTGCGTCCTTTGGCCGAAGGCGGCCAAGAAGCAACAGGGTCTATGGGGGATGATATTCCTATGGCCGTGCTGTCGAAAAAGCAGCGCAACCTATTTGATTATTTCCGACAGCAGTTTGCTCAGGTAACCAACCCGCCGATTGATCCATTGCGCGAAGCCATCGTCATGTCCCTGGGAGTCGAGCTGGGTCAGGAAGAGAGTGTCTTTGCCGAGAACCCTTATCTGGGTGCACGAATTGGTCTGTCTAGCCCAGTGCTCTCGCCGCGCAAATACTACGCCTTAAAGGGCAATGAATTTGAGCAGTTCCCAGTCGCCAAATTTGCTCTCAACTACGATGCCAGTGAAGAAAATCTGCAACAAGCTATTCAGCGTGTCTGCGCTGAAGTGGCAGCGGCGGTTCGAGACGGCGCGGTTATCTGTATCCTCTCGGATCACAATATTAGCCCCGAAAAACAGCCAATTCATATTTTGTTGGCAGTGGGTGCCGTGCACAATCACCTGATAGAACAGGGTCTGCGTACCGATGCTAACTTAGTCGCTAGTACCGGCTACGCACGAGATTCCCACCAAATTGCTGCCCTCATCGGTTGCGGTGCCTCACTGGTCTATCCCTACCTTAGCTACCATGTACTCTGCGACCTTATCAGTAGCGGTGAACTCCTGGTGGATGTGGACACAGCCTTTAAACAGTATCGCAAAGGCATTAATAAAGGCCTCTTGAAAATTCTCTCGAAAATGGGCATTTCCACCATTGCCTCCTATCGCGGAGCGCTGTTATTTGAAGCTATTGGCCTCAGCACTGAAGTTATCGATCTCTGTTTCCCCGGCCTTGTCAGTCGCCTTGAAGGGGCTACCTTTGACGATATCGAAGTGGATCAGAGCGCCCTCAAGAAGCAGGCCTGGAAGCTGCGCAAGCCAATCGAACCCGGCGGCCTGCTCAAGTATGTCCACGGTCAGGAATACCATGCCTACAATCCCGATGTAGTGCAGACCCTGCATCAAGCGGTTCAGAATGGTGATTACAAAGCCTACACCGAATATGCAGGTCTGGTGAATAACCGACCGGTTGCGGCGCTCCGTGACCTGCTCAAATTGGATGATGCCAACACGCCCATCGATATAGAGTCGGTGGAACCTGTGGCGGATATCGTCAAGCGTTTTGACTCTGCCGGTATGTCGCTGGGTGCACTCTCACCTGAAGCTCACGAGTCATTGGCAGAAGCCATGAATACCCTCGGCGGTCGCTCTAACTCTGGTGAGGGCGGTGAAGATCCCGCGCGCTATGGCACCATTAGGTCATCGAAAATTAAGCAGATTGCCTCTGGGCGCTTTGGTGTAACACCGGCCTATCTGTCCAGTGCTGAAGTACTGCAGATTAAAGTCGCTCAGGGCGCCAAGCCCGGCGAAGGTGGTCAGTTGCCAGGGGGCAAGGTCAATGAGCTTATTGCTCGACTGCGCTACTCGGTGCCGGGGGTGACATTGATTTCACCACCACCACATCATGATATTTACTCTATTGAAGATCTTGCTCAGTTGATTTTTGACCTAAAGCAGGTCAATCCCACTGCACTGGTCTCGGTAAAACTTGTCTCACGTCCCGGTGTTGGCACTATCGCCGCCGGTGTGGCCAAAGCCTACGCCGACCTGATCACCATCTCCGGTTACGATGGCGGTACTGCGGCGAGCCCACTGAGTTCGATTCGCTATGCTGGATCCCCTTGGGAGCTGGGCCTGACTGAAACTCACCAGACTCTGCGCGCTAATGATCTACGCAGCAAGGTTAGAGTTCAGACTGACGGTGGATTAAAAACCGGTTTGGATGTAATTAAAGCTGCCATTCTGGGAGCCGAGAGCTTTGGCTTTGGCACCGGGCCTATGGTTGCTCTGGGTTGCAAATATCTGCGCATCTGCCATCTGAATAACTGTGCCACTGGTGTCGCTACTCAGGACGAGCGTCTGCGCAACGATCACTACCGCGGCACGGTTGCTATGGCGACCAACTTCTTCAAGTTTATTGCTATGGAGACCCGTGAGTGGCTGGCGACCTTGGGCGTCAGCTCTGTGGAGCAGTTGATCGGCCGTGTTGACTTACTTGAGGTTCTGCCCGGTGAGACCAGCAAGCAGCAGCATTTAGAACTGTCGCCACTGCTGGAAGTGCGCCCCGAACTAGATGGCAAGCCTCAGACCTGTTCAGAGCCAAAAAACAATCCCCTCGATGAGGGTTTGCTGGCTGAGAAAATGGTCGAACAGGCACTGCCGTTTATTGAGTCGCAAAGTGGTGGCACATTCGACTTTAACGTGAATAACTGCGACCGCTCCATTGGTGCTCGCCTGTCCGGAGAAATCGCCAAGCGGTACGGCAACACTGGCATGTCGGCTGCGCCGATTCGGTTGAACCTGAAAGGTGTAGCGGGACAGTCACTGGGAGTCTGGAATGCCGGAGGCCTAGAGCTCTATCTCGAGGGTGATGCCAATGATTATGTGGGCAAGGGTATGGCTGGGGGCAAGATCATCTTGCGTCCACCGAGCGATAGTACCTTTGCATCCAACGACACACCGATTATGGGGAATACCTGCCTGTATGGCGCCACGGGAGGCCGTCTGCATGCCGCAGGTACTGTTGGCGAACGCTTTGCTGTGCGCAACTCCGGTGCCACCGCTGTAGTAGAGGGCGCCGGCGATCACTGCTGTGAATATATGACCGGTGGCATAGTCACTGTGTTGGGGGCCGCGGGATACAATTTTGGCGCCGGTATGACCGGTGGGTTTGCCTATGTGCTGGATATGGATCGTGACTTTGTCGACCGCTACAACATGGAGCTGGTTGATATTCAGCGGATTACTGCTGAGGCCACTGAATCCCACCGGGTATTCCTCAAAAATATGATCCGCGAGCATGTCAGAGAGACTGGCAGTGCCTGGGGACAAGAGCTTATTAGCAATTTTTCTGATTACGCATCGAAGTTTTGGTTAGTTAAGCCAAAAGCGGCGACCCTGAGCAGCCTGTTAGCTCAGGCCCATGACAACCCGCAATAGCGTTGATTAGAGAGCAGAGATAAAACTTATGACAACAAGATTAGATAACCAATTTCAGTTTCTCGACATCAAGCGTGTCGATCCACCAAAGCGCGCTATGGAGCGTCGTGTCGGTGAGTTTGTTGAAATTTATGACCCCTTTAATGCTGAGGGTGCCGCCGACCAATCTCACCGTTGCCTATCCTGTGGCAACCCTTACTGTGAGTGGAAATGTCCTGTTCACAACTATATTCCCAACTGGTTGCAGCTGGTTGCCGAAGGCAATTTGATCGAAGCTGCGGAGCTTAGTCATCAGACTAACTCACTGCCGGAAGTCTGTGGTCGTGTATGTCCACAGGATCGCCTCTGTGAGGGTGCCTGTACATTGAATGATGGTTTTGGTGCTGTAACTATTGGTTCCGTGGAAAAGTATATTACTGACACTGCCTTTGCTATGGGCTGGCGTCCCGATATGTCAGATGTGGTCTGGACCGATAAAAAGGTCGCGATAATTGGTGCTGGACCTGCAGGTATCGGCTGCGCGGATATTCTTATTCGCAACGGCGTCAAGCCAGTAGTCTTTGATCGCTACCCAGAAATTGGCGGACTGCTGACCTTTGGTATTCCCGAATTTAAGTTAGAGAAGTCGGTTATTCGCACCCGTCGCGAGATCCTCGAAGGCATGGGTGTTGAATTCCGTTTAAATATCGAGATCGGCAAAGACATCATGGTCGAAGAACTGCTAAGTGAATACGATGCCGTATTTATGGGTATGGGCACCTACACCACAATGAAAGGCGGATTTCCCGGTGAAGATCTCGGAGGGGTTCATGAAGCACTTTCCTTCCTGGTCTCCAATGTTAATCGCAACCTTGGCTTTGAAAAATCTAAGGATGACTTTATCGACCTCAAGGGCAAGCGTGTAGTGGTGCTCGGTGGTGGTGATACCGCTATGGACTGTAACCGCACCTCAATTCGCCAGGGCGCGACCAGTGTGACCTGTGCCTACCGTCGCGATGAAGAGAATATGCCTGGCTCGCGCAAAGAAGTAAAAAACGCTCGGGAAGAGGGCGTGGTGTTCAAATTTAATATGCAGCCAGTGGAACTTATCGCTGATGCAGATGGCTGTGTTGAAGGAGTGAAAGTCGTCTCCACATCACTGGGCGCACCGGATCAAAATGGTCGTCGTCGCCCGGAAGTGATAGCCGGCAGTGAAGAGGTTTTACCCGCGGATGCAGTATTGGTGGCCTTTGGCTTTAAGCCAAGTCCTCCAGCCTGGCTCACCGGTATCGAAGTGAAGACTTCTGATTGGGGTGCAGTTATGGCCGCAGAAGAGCAGACATTCCCCTTCCAGACCACTAACCCTAAGATATTTGCCGGTGGCGATATGGTGCGTGGCTCAGATCTGGTGGTTACTGCAGTCTGGGAAGGTCGCGAGGCCGCCAAAGGCATTTTGGATTATCTCGACGTTTAAACGGCGCCAATGATCAGTATTGACTACATTGCCTGTAAGCAAATTGAACGCAACTTTATTATTTTGGAAATTGCATGTCTGAGTTAAAAAATGATCGCTTCCTCAAGGCGCTAATGCGCCAGCCCGTGGACCGCACTCCAGTATGGATGATGCGCCAAGCGGGTCGCTATCTGCCCGAGTACCGAGCAGTGAGAGCTCAGGCCGGCGACTTTATGAGTCTGTGCAAGAATACCGAGCTGGCCTGTGAAGTAACCCTGCAGCCTCTCGAGCGCTACGAGATGGATGCGGCAATTCTGTTCTCCGATATTTTGACCATCCCCGATGCTATGGGGTTGGGGCTCTATTTTGAAACGGGAGAAGGCCCTAAGTTTCGCAAGCCGGTGAGAACTGAGGCTGATATCGAAGCCCTAGAAGTGATCAATACCGCCAGCGACCTCTCCTATGTCACCGATGCAGTGACCATGATTCGCCGGGAGCTCAATGGTCATGTGCCATTGATCGGTTTTTCCGGAAGCCCCTGGACCCTCGCCACCTATATGATCGAAGGTCAGAGTAGCCGTGACTTTGCGCGGGCCAAAACCATGCTCTATACCCAGCCTGAACTGATGCACCAGCTACTTGAAAAATTAGCCCTGTCGGTAATTGATTACTTAAACGCCCAGATTCGCGCCGGTGCCCAAGTGGTACAGATATTTGATACCTGGGGTGGCGCATTGAGTCACGCGGCTTATGCAGAATTCTCCCTCGCCTATATGCAGAAAATTGTTGATGGCTTAATCAGCCACCACGACGGTCGCGATGTGCCGGTTATTCTATTCACCAAGGGTGGCGGACTCTGGCTTGAAAAAATGGCCGACACTGGCTGTCATGCTCTAGGTCTCGATTGGAGCACCGATATAG
>Ga0208971_1000132_pt1 | contig 54052 bp, 49 predicted proteins | sample AOAMet1_18_M0_10_2_FD_188229 | JGI IMG/M metagenome (GOLD analysis project Ga0208971, IMG submission 188229) | Ammonia-oxidizing marine microbial communities from Monterey Bay, California, USA - CAN11_18_M0_10 (SPAdes) | ecosystem: Environmental > Aquatic > Marine > Intertidal zone | place...
CCGCTTTTACGCTCAAGGGCAAGGTGTAGCCCTGACTTGGGGGCTGACCAGCTTAGCCCCTATGCCAGCCTTTGGAGACCTCGGTATTCGGGAAGCAGCGGCCCTGTTTGCAATTGATGCGTCAACACCCGAAGACATAACAGCCATCATTGCCGCCACCCTTTCGTTGTGGATCGTGAACCTGCTTATTCCGTCCTTGGTCGGATTGATTTGGCATGCCAACGCACAGCGGAAGCGCAAAAATATCCGAGCGAAATTGGCCGAGTGATTGCGACCCTGCTGACCTTACTTTCATTTGTCTGCTTGCTCCTGCACTTCATCCAAGTGAGAGGGTGGTCCCGTGGCTTCAAAGGTGCCCTTGTTCCAACAAATGGAACATCACAAAAACGGCGTTCTACATCACCCAAAATATCGGTGGTTCTGCCCGTGCGCAACGAAGCGGACACACTTCCTCATTTGTTGAATGACCTTGCTCATGGTGCAGAAAAACCCTGTGAAGTCATCATCGTAGACGACGCATCAACAGACGGCACGCTCCAAGCCATAGCTGCACGCGGACATGCGTCATTGGACATTCGGGTCATGCAAAACCCCGGTCAAGGCAAGAAGCCCGGCTTGTCAGCAGGCATCAAAGCTGCCCAACATCCATGGGTCATCCAAGTCGATGCCGATGTCCGATTAGGCCCAGATTTCGTGAGCAGTATCGCCCGATATCTTGAGGAACATGGCAGAGGAAGCGACATGATCCTGCTGCCTTTGCGGCTGGCAAAGTCTGCTTCAGGGGCTCCGCAAGCACTGTTTGACCGCCTCCAAGCCTTGGACTTCGCAGCCATGCAAGGTTGGGCGGTGGCCGCAGCGCGCAGGAAACGCCCCGCAATGGCCAGTGGAGGAGCTTGGGTCTGGCGGGCATCTGCTTTTCCTCATGATGGACTGCGGCCAGAATTGGCCAGCGGCGACGACGTCTTTTCTCTGGCAGCCCTCATCGAACGCGGCGATGGCTCCCGCGTCGGTTGGTGCGGCCACATCGCAGCCATGGCGTCCGCTGCTCCTATGCCGACTTTCCAAAGCCTTTTAAATCAGCGCATCCGTTGGGGAGCCAAGTCAAAGGCCTATCCCAAGGCACTGTCAGAGGCGCGCCAAGTGGCGGCCATCATTGCTGGTGTGCACTTTCTGGGAGCAGCGCTCTTGATCCTTGAGCCGCAAGCAGCAGCGGTCTTTTGGACGGCCAAAGCCGTGATCGACATGACCTACACCCATCAGGTCGGACGGGCCTACGGCTTGTTCGACGGCGTGCATGCCTGGCGCAGGTGGGGGACGCTGGCCCTACTCGCTATCCTTCACCCTTTTTTCATCATCACCACCCTCCTTTTGATGCCCGTCCGAAAAGCCCCGTGGAAAGGGCGCACTGCCGCCTAATTTTCGAGGGTGCAAGCGATACGCGCCTTTTTCCGCAGCGAACCCACCGCCTTACTAGGTGCAGCCTGGATTGCACTTTGGACCATCGTGGCCACAACCAGCACACTGTGGCGGCCAGATCCTACACCGCACGCCAACGACCAACACCTCGAATGGTCCATGCTTTCTCCTGGCGAATCGGTCGAGGTGTTCCTTCCAACCGGCCTTTCCGTCCAAAGAACTTTTCTCCTCGGAACCGATCGGTTTGGGCGGGACTACTTCTCCCGGGTCGTCGCAGGTTCAGGCCTCTCTTTGGCCGTTGGCCTCATTGCTGTTCTGCTGTCTTTGCTGATAGGCATTCCTCTGGGCGCCCTTGCAGGCTACCTCGGTGGCCGTTTTGATGCGGCCGTGAGCTGGCTGCTCCAGGTCGTTTGGAGCATCCCCACACTTCTTTTGGTTTTGGCATTGACCCTCGCCTTTGGCAAAGGCTTTGAGCAAGTATTTCTCGCCATTGGCCTGTCCATGTGGGTCGAAGTTGCTAGGGTTGTGCGCGGTCAGGTGATCGCCTTGCGCAACGTCGAATGGGTGGAGGCTGGCAGGGTATTGGGCCTGTCCACCCCGCGGATCGTCTTCTTGCACATCCTGCCCAACCTGACTGGACCCATCGCCGTCATTGCGTCGGCCAACTTTGCTGCCGCCATCCTCATTGAAGCAGGCCTGAGTTTCATGGGCGTAGGCGCGCAAATCCCCATGCCAAGCTGGGGCAACCTCATCCGAGACCACTATGGCGCTATCCTGACTGGACATGCCCACCTGGCGCTCGTACCCGGTGCCTGTATCGTTTCATTGGTTTTGGCCTTCAACGCCCTGTCCAACGCCTTTGCAAGGTTCACCGCGCAGCGGTAAGTCCTTAACTTTGCGTTCGTCATGAACGCATCATCTAGAATCTACGTGGCAGGCCACCGCGGCATGGTCGGAAGCGCCATCTGTAGGGCCCTCAAGGCGGCAGGACTTCCAACCCCCATCACTTTTACCAGCGCTGAACTCGACCTGAGAAACCAAGCTGCTGTGCAAACCATGATGGAACGCGAAAAGCCAACACATGTCTTCTTGGCGGCGGCTAAAGTGGGCGGTATCCACGCCAACAACGTTTACAGGGCCGACTTCCTGTACGACAACCTGATGATCGAGGCCAACATCATCCACGCCTCCCACACCGTCGGTGTAGAGAAATTGCTTTTCCTCGGTTCAAGCTGCATTTACCCCAAGTTGGCAGCACAGCCCCTGGAGGAAGACGCTTTGCTCACGGGCGCCTTGGAACCCACCAATGAACCCTATGCCATCGCCAAAATCGCCGGAATCAAACTCTGCGAATCCTACCGCGACCAGTACGGAGCAAACTTCATCTCAGCCATGCCCACCAACCTCTACGGACCGGGCGACAATTATGACCTGAACAACAGCCATGTTGTGCCGGCGTTGATCCGCAAATTCCACGAGGCCAAAGAACGCGGCGACAATGAAGTGCCCTGCTGGGGAACCGGGTCGCCACGCCGTGAATTCTTGCATGTGGATGACCTCGCCCAAGCCTGCATGTTTCTGATGGAGCAGTATGACGGCAAGGACCACGTCAATGTGGGAACCGGTGAAGATCTGCCGATCAAAGAGCTGGCCGAAACCATCCGCGATATTGTCGGGTTCTCCGGCGACATCGCATGGGATACGGACAAACCCGATGGCACGCCTCGCAAACTCATGGACTGCAGCCGCATTCACAAACTGGGATGGAAGCATGCCATTGGTCTGAGGGATGGGCTCTCCGAAGTTTATTCAGAATTCAAGGCAGCACCAGACGCCGTGCGCGCTAAATGAGTCTTCGCTCCACAACGTCCAAACCTCTACTTTTCTGGCACACACTGTTTACTGCACTGTGCTTCCTGCTGTGCGTGCTGTGGACCCCCCTTTCGGCGCAAATCGTGGTCCCCGACAGGTTGCCCAATGGCAACCGCATGTCTGCAGTCACAACACCGGCAGAATTCGGGGTTCTTCCATTCGACACGTTGCGGACGTTGCCCGAAAATCAGGGCGGCCGTGACACTTGGTGGCACCGACACGCCGTGTTCACCGATGGCGCCATTCAAATGGCACTCGACCCCGTTTTGGTGCTTTCCATGGACCGGCTCCTGCGCGATTCAGAGGACCCCAATGACAGCCCTTCAGGTTTCCGCAACATACGTGGTGTCCGCTATTCTGGAAGCATCGATGGCCGGATCCGTTTTGGAGGGAAAGTCTTGGAAATGCAACGGGTCTTGGTCTCACCAGAAACAGAAGCTGTACTCAACGCTCAAGCCTACCCCGGCATGGGTACAGGAAAACTGAGGCCCACTGAGGGAAATTTGTACAAATTGGACCACAGCCTTGCTGAAGTATGGTTCGATGCACAGCCCCATAAAAACCTGCGATTGCAATGGGGATTGGGGTCTTCGGGGCTCGGTCCAGGAGCGCAAAACATCCTGTGGAACGGCGCAAGGGCGCCAGCACCATACTTCCTGGCAGCAGTCAATTTGGGAAAAGGGTGGGTGTACCGGTGGGTTCAGTCGCGACAAAAAGGCCCAGATAGGCTTCCCGCAAACGGGGCACGAGAAGGAAGGTACCGTCCTTTGGGTCTGGGCATCAGAAGCCTCACAAAATCCTTCCATTGGAACAACCAATCGTTGGACATTACTGTCATGGTGGCCCGCTGGACTGATGTGATGGAGCGCAGTCAAAACGGAAAAGGTGCAGCGGAATGGTTGCGCGCCTTGGCCCCTTGGGTGCTGCCCTTATCCAACACATCCCAAACGCCTTGGTACCTCTCAGGACACCAAGGATTGGACGTTCAATGGCGGCGCCCAAAATCCACGTGGTATGGACAACTGCGCCACCATCCATGGCGGGATCAAAGGTTCCACAATACCCAAGCCGAGGGGAACGGCTCCGGATGGCAGGGCTTGGTCGGTCACGTTCGACATGGCAATAAATGGTCCATTTGGACCGAAGTTTCGCCGGTCAATAATTCGGTGCCATCAGAAGTACATCCCGGAATTCCTGGCAGCAGTTTGGGCATCGAGCGGTGGTCGAGCCTAACGCCTTATTTCATTCAGGGCGCCGAATGGAGACTGGCGGGGATCACCCTTGCAGCCGAATTGGGTTTGCCCCAGTCAGAAAGAGACCGCTGGAGGGCATTTCCCGGGTGGCGTCCCTCATGGAAAGCCACCATCAGCATTCCATCTGCCGCGGCAGATCCTCCATCAAAAGGAGTGAGACGCCTCAACATTCCGAACCACTTGTGGCCACCACTGGTTCCCCTTGCTCCCTTCTTTAGCTACATGCAAACACCCGGTTGGTATGGCGGGCCCCAGGAGCAATGGTGGAGCGTGGGCGTCACGTCGCCATTATTTCAAACAAGAAAAAACCACTAACTCCAATGGCGTCGGTTTAGTATTATACCGAAACAGAAACGAATTAAGCGCGCAACTTGGGTACTTCATCGGCTTTCTTTCTTACATTTATGATAACCCAAAACATGTTATCATTCATCCTCGCATTCGCTTTTGTGATGCTCGGTATGCCTTCGCTTATTCAGCTCGCTCTGCAGAAGAATCTGTTGGACGAGCCCTCCGAGGACCGCAAGGTTCACAAGCGCAGCGTTCCCCGACTTGGAGGGGTATTGATTTTTATTGCAACATTGTTTACCACTTGCCTTTTGGTACACCCAGAAGGACCCCAGGCCATCTCGTTTCTGAGGCTGGCCGCGGGTTCTCTCATTCTATTTTTCCTAGGCCTTAAAGACGACCTCACCGAATTGAACCCCATCAAAAAATTGTGGGCTCAAATTGCGGTGGGTTGCATCCTCATTCTGGGCGGAGGATTCGCTGTCACTGACTTCGGGAACCTTTTCGGATGGGGGGTCCTCTCCTGGTGGTTTGCTCCTCTTTTTTCACTTTTTGTTTACATCGTTGTTGTCAATGCTGTCAACCTCATCGATGGCATTGACACCCTTGCCGGGGGCTATGGACTGCTCATTGCCATCGCCTGTGCACTTTGGTTCGAGGTTACTGGACAAGGTGATTTTGCCATACTCTGCCTGGCCTTGGCTGGCTCGCTCACGGCATTCCTGGTCTTCAACATCACCCCTGCACGTATTTTTTTAGGGGACAGTGGTTCTCTCATTCTCGGAATGTTCATCTATGTGATGGCCACCAGCATCATGCAGACCCCCATTGAACAGGTCCCCGAAATCTGGAGCCACCGCTCCTTACCGGTCTTGGCCATGACCACCTTAAGCTACCCTCTGGTCGACACGCTGCGGATCTTTACGCTCAGGGTTTTAAAAGGCAAGTCGCCCTTCACAGCAGACCGCAATCACTTGCACCACCGCTTATTGCGGCTGGGAATGACGCATTTGCAAGCCGCGCTGTTCATTCACGGATATACTGCGGTTATGGTTTCTCTGGGATTTGGTCTTCCGAAAATGGATCCTACCCTCGCCTTCTTTGTGTTGCTAGGCTGTGCCTTCACGCTTCCTGTCGTCATCATTGCAATGGAAAGGGGCCAAGTGCTGGCCCGTGCAATGCGCAGAAAGGAGAAAGTAAAGACGAATTAATTCGGCACTCCCTCTGTGGACACTGAAGAAGGTCATGGGCCCCACCTCATTTCAACGCCTACGTTTGTACCATGAGGTCTCTGCTGCACTTTTCATGGATTTGGGCTGTTTGCTTTGGATGCCATTCCGCGGCAGCGCAAACCACCCTTGGAGTCAGCGAGACTCCGGATACGGCCAAGACTTTGACCATCGATGTGCACCCACAAATGGTCGGGGGCTCCGCTTCTTTCGACGCTTCCAAAAGCGGAGCTGTCTTGCGTGCCACGGCAGCCATTCATACGGATGCTCCAAGGCACAACGCCCACCTCAGCATAGACCTTCTCCAAGCCGCTGGAGAGCCGCTCATTCGCGCAGCAGAGGCAGGCTATGACCGGCGCGGCACAGCAGGCCTCGGAGCTTCAAGGGTAAGAGCCCGGTGGAACTGGAAGCCCCTGCCCTCCATTGCAGTCGCCGTTGGACGGGACACCCTCCACGACGGCTGGGGCCGGCGTTCACTCTTTCGCGGACGGCATTCGGCTCCCGTTCCATTTGTAGAAACACGCCTCGATGGTGGAGGCCGATTGCGCTACCGCCACCGCATCGAAGCCTTACAAGGTGCGGCCAGCATTTACTGTACCCCCCATGCCACAGGAGACCCCCGATTTTGGGTGCCTCAAACTGGAGCCATGCGCACCGGAATCGAACGCATGGTCGTCAGCCACAGGCTCGAGGTGGATTTGGGCCAGCGCCTTACCGCTGCTTTGTGGGGTGCGGTAGTTTGGAATACCGAAGAAGGGACGCGCGCTTTCGAGCCCCATTACCTGCTCCCGCTCACAAGCTTGAGGCCCTCGGAATATGCCCAAGGAAGCTCCGACAATGCCATTGTAGGACTCGAAGGGAGGTACCGCTTGGGTGCTTCTGAATCCCAACAAAGGTTCCTCTATGGACAACTGCTGATCGACGAACTCATCGTTGCGGAAATCCTGGGATCCACAGGTTGGTGGGGCAACAAATACGGGTTGTTGGGTGGACTGCATTGGGGCTACCCGCGGGGCGCATGGCGCATTGAAGCCTCTGGCGCACGGCCCTGGACCTACAGCCATTTCACCCCCACCAGTGCCTACATCAATGGCTTGACACCTTTGGCACATCCTCTGGGCGCCAACTTCATTGAAGGCACCATAGAAGGCCACTTCTCAAGACAAGAGTGGACGGTGCACGGCAGGTTTACGGCTTCACGACGCGGAGATGATCCCGACGGAAACGCACCCACAGGCTCACTGCCTCAGGTAGGTGACATTGACCGAACAGCGGAATCTTACCTCTGGCTGGGCGGCACTTCCAGAAGCTTTACGTTGGTTCAATTGGACGTCTCACGCACCCTTCATTTGAACAAAAAAACCCCTGTTCAAGGGTTCATGAGGTGGGAGGGTCAACGCACGACACTCGGCCCCTTTGGAGAGGTTGGCATGCAGCTGATTTTCGGCCTGCGTACTACAGGCCCATTTTTGGGCGCCGATTGGTAGGGCCGCCCTAATTTCGCCCTATCCATGAAGGCCACTCCTGCGCCCACCCCCACCTTGATGAAGGACATCGCCGTCCTTTTCAAATTGCGCCTCGGCACCTTTGTTGTCTTGAGCGCCGTGCTCGGCTGGTTCATGGGCGCCGAGACCATTGCACTGGTGCCTTTTCTCAAGCTCACAGTGGGTGGTTACCTCCTCACGGGAGCCTCAAACGGCTTCAATCAAATCATCGAAAAGTCCAACGACGCCAAAATGGGGCGCACGGCCAACAGACCACTGCCCACAGGCCGCATGTCTGTCAAAGCTGCTGCGACATGGTCCACCGCTGCCGGAATTCTAGGGCTTGCCGCCCTATTTGACCTCGGCATTCGCGCTGGATTCCTGGGTTTGCTGGCGTTGCTCAGCTATGTGCTCGCATACACGCCCTTAAAAGCGCGCACGGGATTCAGTGTGCTGGTTGGAGCCATTCCAGGAGCCATCCCTCCCATGCTGGGCTATGTCGCAGCCACGAACAAGTTTGGCATTGAACCAGGGACGCTGTTCGCTGTGCAGTTCATGTGGCAGTTTCCACACTTCTGGGCCATCGCTTGGGTCGCCCACGAGGACTACCTCAAAGCAGGGTACCGCATGTTGCCTTTCAAAGAGGGCCGATCAGCCGCCAGTGCCCGCCAAATTCTGCTCTACACCATGCTATGCATTCCCGCGAGCTTGCTGCCTTGGGCGCTGCCAGGAGGCGAAGCCATGGTAGGAGATGCAGCACTTGTTGTAGCGGTCATCGCTGGGCTCGGTTTTTGTGTCCCCGCATTTCGCCTGTGGCGCAACCTCGAAGTCGCCGATGCCCGAAAATTGATGTTCGCGAGCTTCTTGTACCTCCCGATCGTGCAACTCACGTACGTACTCGACAAGTTGCCCTGAACCCAAAGGGCTTACAGCGGTTCTAATTGATGTCAAACGACGCTATGAACACCAACACCACTACCCCAGAAGCACCCCAGCGGAAAATCGACGTCTTTGAAGGTCTCGACCCTGCTGTCAGAGACCGCACAAAAAAGATGCTGATGTACTTCATCGTCTTCGCTGTCGTCATGCTCTTTGCCGGATTCACATCGGCATACATCGTCTCCAACGTCGGCCAATTCTGGGTGCACATTGAGGCCCCGCGCACTTTGTGGATCAGCAACGCCCTGATCATAGCGAGTTCCTTGCCCATGTGGCTCAGTCTCCAAGCCATGAAGAAGGGGAACACCACAGCCAGCTTCATTCACCTCGCCATCACCTTTCTCCTCGGCATCGGGTTCACCGTGATGCAGTTGGACGGTTGGGGCGAACTGCAAGAAAAAGGCATGGGGTGGACCGTAGATGAACTCGCATCAGGCGCCAAGGCATACAGGTGGAACAGCATTGACCAACTGATGGACGGACCCGCTCAATGGGGCACGGATTACACCATCGTTCAAGACGGCACTCCGCTGAACTATCGGCCCGAAACCAACCAATTGTTCGCCTCTGATGACGTTTTGATGGCGCGCGACATCACACTAGATGTGGTGCGCACCTCCAATTCTTCGGCAGGCTATTTGTTCATCCTCATCCTCATCCATTTGTTCCACTTGGCCCTAGGATTGGCCTATCTGGTGGTCAATGGCATCAGGGTTCTCAATGGCAAAATCACCCCTGACGATACCATCAGGTTACACACCGGTGGTGTCTACTGGCACTTCCTAGGCCTTTTGTGGGTATACCTGTTCGCTTTCCTCTTCCTCATCCATTGAGGATGACGTAATATTGCGACGCAAATCAGCGTCATGTCCGGAGAGGCAAAAGCAGTAATTTCTAAAGAGGTTCTCTGGGGAGGAGGACGCTCGCCGTTTAGCGTGAGCTACGGCAAAATGATGATGTGGTATTTCCTCGTATCAGACGCTTTGACGTTTGGAGGACTCTTGATCGCTTACGCCTTTTGGCGGGCGAGCTCGGTAGACCCTTGGCCCATTGGGGAACAAGCCTTCCGTGCCCTGCCAGGTCTTGAGGGAGAATACCCTCTGGCGTATGTCGCGCTCATGACGTTCATCCTCATCGTAAGCTCCGTCACCATGGTTTTGGCTGTAGAAGCTGGCCACAGGAATGACCGCTCATCGGTGCTCAAATGGATGGGGCTCACCGTGATCGGAGGCATCTTCTTCTTGAGCTCACAGGCCTGGGAGTGGAGCCACTTCATTCACGGCGGCGGCGGGTGCTTTAACCTGGCCAAAGAAGTGACCATCACTACCCCTGATGGAGACGCCATGACATTGGCGGCAGGAGAGCGGGTCTACATGGACCACCACTTTGGGCACCTGATGGAGATGCACCTGCAGGACCCCATCACCGTACCACTCTCAGAAGACGGCGGACATGTGGTCCTCACAGAGCTGGGCGACCACCCGCACGAAGCCCACCTTCACAGTCTGCGCGTCAACAAGTACATCGAGAACGAGACCGAGCTTGAAGGGGACGCCATGATGGCACTCTGGAATGCCCGCTCTGAGAACTTCGCGTTTGGAGCTCCAATTCCAGGTTTGGGTGCCGACTGGGGTGGCATCAACCACAGTGAATACGCTACCCAGCAAGGCTACAGCAACTTCTTCTTCTTCATCACCGGTTTCCACGGTTTCCACGTCTTCTCCGGTGTGGTCATCAATTTGGTGGTGTTCTTGATGGTGCTGAACCGCGTCATGGAACGCCGAAAGCACTACGAAATGGTTGAGAAAGTGGGCCTCTACTGGCACTTTGTCGACCTCGTTTGGGTGTTTGTATTCACCTTCTTCTACCTCATCTGACATGGAGCGCGACGATCTCATCGTAAACGACAGCTACGCCCTCAACGCGCACCACAGCGAAGAGGAAGGCGTGGCCATCCGCAAAAAGATTTACCTCGTGACTGTGATCCTTTCGGTCATCACAGCCGTGGAGGTAGGCATGGGTGTCATGTTCAAAAGGTCGGAAACCTTTACTTGGACCGCCATCAAGTGGACTTTTATCGTGTTGACCCTGTTCAAGGCAGGCTACATCGTGATGTCCTTTATGCACCTCGGCGACGAGCGCAAGAACTTGCGCAACGCCGTCATCATCCCCTATTTCGTGTTCATCCTCTACCTGATCTTCATCGCGATCACGGAAGGATTGGCCCACTACGGGATGGACTTGATGTTCCACTAATCCACTGCTGCATCCATGGGTGAGCGCCATTCCCCTCCGCGCCGACCCCTGCGCCGCTTTCTTCTGGTAGTCGCCCTTCCGGGCTTGCCGCTGCTCCTGCTCCTGTTGTTGGGGAAGGGCATGAAACATGAATTCAGCGACCTCGACTTCTTTAACCCACAAGGCGAGAGAATTACGACGGCACAAGGGGCACGTCGGCTTCCTGAATTTTCACTCCAAGACCAACTGGGAAGGCCCGTTGACCGGGCTTCACTAGAGGGCACCTTTTGGTTGGTGGCGTTCATGACCACCGATACCACCACCTCGCCCCAGCTGGCCGCCTTCACCCAGCAACTGCTCTGGGCCAATTGGCGGTATCGGGACGAACCCGACGTCGGGCTGCTTTGCTTCACCCTCGACGCTACCCATGACACCCCAAAGCGGCTGCAGGATTACGTCCAGCAAAACGAACGGTACAACCGCTTCCCGGACAAGTGGCGTTTTCTGACCGGCGATCAAGCGGCCATTGACCACATCATCGCTTCCGGCTTGGGTATCCCTAGAGATTCTGCCGACCCCTTCAATGTCGCCACGCTCCTGTTGATAGACGACAAAGGATACGTAAGGCAGAAATACCTGGCCTCGAGCGAGCATGAAATCGGAGATGCAGTGGAAGACATCGCCCTGCTCAAAAAGCGCAAAAAAGAACGGGAGAAAAGGGAACGGGACTGGGTCGCCGCCCCGCCACTTCCCTTTCTGGGTCCCAAACTCGGAGACCAGCCGTTTACTGTACCCAAGTTCTCTCTCACCGACCAAGACAGCAGCGAATTCAGCCACCGTGACCTCGAAGGCAAAGTGAGGTTGGTCGATGCCTTTTTCACTTCTTGCCCCACCATCTGCCCGGTGATCAGTTCTCAATTGGCACGGGTCCACGACCGCATCTGGGCATCCGGATTACAAGACGATGTGCGCATCATCAGCCATACTGTGGACCCACAGAACGACACCCCCGAGCTCATGAAAGCATATGGTGAACGCCTTGGGGCAGATGGGGAAGTCTGGAAATTCCTGACGGGGCCAAAAGAAGACCTCTACCCACTGTTGCAAGAAGGCTACTTGCTCACAGCCCTTGCAAGCGATACTGCTGCAGGTGGCTTCTTTCACAGCGACCAAGTCATCCTCGTAGATGCCGAGGGACACCTGCGCGGCACTTATGACGGAACGAGAACTTCGGACGTCGACCAGATGTTTGAAGATTTGATGCAGGTACTCGCCAAGCAAAAGGCGTCCACTGCCAATCAAATTCAACCATGACCCGCCAAGCCACCAACCCACGCGCCGTCCAAAGGTTTGTCTGGACCTTGTCCATCGCCGTCCCCCTGATCGTCACGGGGCTTTACCTGATTCCCCCCGCCGAAGGCCTTTCCGAAGAAACCCTGCGACAGGTGTTTTGGCTGCCCAGACTCAATGCCCTGCTCAACGGTACGGCGTTCTGTTGTCTCACCGCTTCTTTGTTGGCCATTCGCCGAGGAAATGTCGCGAGGCACAAAGCGCTCAACACAGCAGCATTGACACTTTCTGCGTTATTTCTGGTCAGTTATGTGGCTTTCCACCTGCTCACTGAGTCCACCAAGTTTGGTGGAGAAGGGGCCATCCGAACCGTCTATTTCGCCATCCTCATCAGCCACATTCTTTTCTCTGCTGTCATCGTCCCCCTGGCACTGTTCAGCTACGCCCGCGGCCTAGCGGGAGACATTGAACGGCACAGACGGATTGCCAAAATCACCATGCCCATGTGGCTTTATGTCACAGCCACCGGTGTTGTGGTCTTTTGGATGATTTCGCCATACTACCCCTATTGATGCGCCGGCCATCGCCCTTGTTTTTGCTTGTCATCCTGCTCGCGTTGGCCGATGCAGCCACCGCACAATGCGTGATGTGCAAAGCCGTGGCCGAAGACAGCGCTGCCGCGGGGGCGGTGGGACGCGGGATCAACCAAGGCATTCTGTACATCATGGCCGTTCCGTACATGCTCCTCGGGTTTTTTGGATATTTCGTCTATAAAAATAGGAGTTTGGTAGAATAATATGTAAATTACAGACATGCTTAACCAGCTTGTCAAAAGAGAACAATGGCCAGAATTCGCCCTCGCCATTCTCGCCCTTTCTATCCTACTTCTTTGTGGGCTGCCCGCGTCGGCCCAGTTCCAAGCAGAAAGGGCCATCAACCCCAATGAAACCGTACTTGAATATGGCAGCTACAGGCTGTCTGTAGCGTCGAATGGGAAACCCGATGCCTGTGACATCGTACTTTTTGGTTACCACAGTCGGCGACCTGGACGGTGGACGGGACTCCAAGACACGGTGCTCCGAATTGTACCCCATCGCCGCCACACCTTGATTGGCAATAAAACTGGCTGCATGTTTCACTCCGAAACCTTCTATCCAGACTTACTCCGAGAGCCCAATATCAAAATCAACCTTAGGCCCATTCAGGTGGGACAGAGAACCGACATCTTGGGCATTCACTTCATAGGAAATCAAAGCCGCCTTCACCCCAGGTCTCAAGGCGTAGCAGAGGAACTCCTCAAATGGATGCAGGACAATCCCACCGTCAAGTTGGACATCATTGGACACGTCAATGGCGCCGACGGACGCAAATCCCGGAGTTTCTATCGCAAAGCCAGTGTGCAACGTGCAGGAGTCATGATCCAATGGCTCCTGGACCGCGGGATTGCATCCTCAAGACTGACCGCAAAAGGTGGTGGAGCAGAAGCACTGCTCTTCCCAGACCCCATTTATGCCTGGCAACACGAGGCCAACCGCAGGGTCGAAATCGAAGTCACCCAATACTGACATCTACCCTCCTCGTGTGCACCATGCGCACAAGACGTACTTTCGCAGGGAAATGCCCACAGCACCCTGCTTTTCCGCGATGACGGCCTCCAAGAGTCCCCTTCGTTTCACCACCGCCCTCTTCTTTGCGTCCATCGCCCTGTCCAGTTTGGCCCAGACGTCAAATTGGACCTTGGACCGCGCTGTATCCCATGCCCAGCAAAACAACCTTTTGGTGCAGCAAGGGAACATCGGCCTTGAGCTCAACGATGTCGATGTAGACGAAGCCAAAGCTGCATTCCTGCCTTCTTTGAACGGCAGTGCATCCCACGGTTACAACTGGGGCCAGACCATTGACCCTTTTACAAACCAGTTTGCGACATCCCGCATCCGGTCCAACAGTGTGGGCGTCGGAACAGGGCTGACGCTGTACAATGGCATGTCCAACCACCTGAGGCTTGACCAAGCCGAAGAACGCCGTGTTGCCGCAGAATTTGACCTCGACAAAACGCGCAATGACATCGCCCTTCAAGTGGCCAGCGCCTTCCTCTCATTGATGTTTGCTGAGGATGCCCTGGAGATCGCCGACCTCAACGTGCAAACAACGGAAACCCAAGTAGAGCGTATCCGTGCCTTTGTAGACGCCGGCGCCGCTCCCGAATCAGACTTGCTCGACCTGCAAGCCCAACTCGCATCGGACCAAAGCGCCCGCATTTCATCAGAAGGTGAGGTCTCCCTTGCCCAGCTTCAATTGGCACAATCCATGCGGCTCAGCCCCGCAGATGCAGAAAACCTGAGTATTGTGCGGCCCGACCTGAGCAGCATCGGCGCCATGCCTGCCTTGCCGTCCATCGGCAACATCCTTCAAACGGCACTCACGAACTTCCCCGAAGTCAAAGCAGGGGAATCCCGTGTGCGGCAGCAGCAGATCAACGAAGACCTGGCCAAAACGGTGGGCCTGCCCCGGCTTAGCACGAGCTGGAGCTATGGGTCGGGATTCTCGGGCGCTGCGCAAGAACCCATTGGCGACCCCACATTGGAGTTGTTCACCATTGGCTTCACCGAGAACTCATTGGAACCCGTCGTTTCGAGCGCATTGTCCTACAATGAGTTCCGCACACGGCCCTTTTCCGATCAAATCACGCAGAACATCAACCAAAGCCTCTTCTTTAGCCTGTCTGTGCCCATTTTCAACGGCTGGTCTGTCCGCAATGGCATTCGCCGGAGCCAAGTCGGCATCCAGCAAGCCCAGTTGCAATTGGAACAGGTGCAGCAAGGACTGCAGCAGTCTGTCGAACGTGCCCACCGCGATGCGCGCAACGCCATCGAGACCCTCGCTGCAGCAGAGCGGGCAGAGTCTGCTGCCAAACTCGCCTTTGACAATGCGCAACTGCGTTTCGAACAAGGCGCCTCTACCCAAGTCGAATACACGCAGGCACGCAACCGATATGACTCGGCGCGTCTTACCGCACTGCGCTCCAAATACGACCTCGTGTTCCGCATTGCCATTCTCGACTTCTATGCAGGCCGGGGACTCCGCTTCGATATTTTCTAAAGGATGAAGAAACGCCGTTACTACATCCTCGGTGGAGCGATTCTGTTGATGATTGTGCTCGCCAGTGTATTTGGAGGAGGACCCGAAATGCCCACCGTCAACACCGACGACATCGGGCGCCACCGCATCGTGGAAACCGTCATCGCCTCTGGGCGGATCCAACCCGAAGTGGAAGTCAAGGTCTCCGCAGAAGTCAGTGGTCAGCTCATTGAACTTCCGGTGCGAGAAGGGGACCGCGTGGCCACCGGAGATCTGCTCGCCCGCATCAATCCCGACATCTACGAAAGCCGACTGAGTCAAGCCAAGGCGGCATTGAACAATGCGCGGGCCAATTTGGCCACTTCAGAGGCCCGATTGACCCAATCACGTGCAGCCTTTGCAGCGGCCGAACTCGCTTACAGCCGAAACGCAGACCTGCACGATAAAGGCGTGCTCAGCCAGGCAGACTTCGAGCAGGCCGAGGTCAGTTTCCGCAGTGCAGAAGCCGACCTCGAAGCATCTCAACAAGGGGTGCGGTCAGCCGGCTTTACCATCCGCAGTTCAGAAGCCACTGTCAACGAAGCGAAGGACAATTTGAGGCGGACGGTGTTGCGTGCCACCCAATCCGGCACAGTCACTGCCCTCGTCAAAGAAGAAGGAGAAGGCGTGCAAGGCATCGGCTCTTTCCAAGGCGAGGTCATCATGAAGATTTCGGAGTTGGGCGCCATGGAGGTTGACGTCGAAGTCAACGAGTCGGACATTGTCAAAGTCGCCATCGGCGATACCGCGCGCATCGAAGTCGACGCCTATACAGAGCGCAACTTCTTTGGCATGGTGACCGAGATCGGCAACACCGCGCTCAATGCGACAGGGGCGGCACGTCTCAGCCTAGAGAGCGTCACCAACTTCAGTGTCAAAATCCGCATTCTCCCCGAAAGCTATGCGGGATTGCGCATCGACCGGGACAGCAGCTGGACACCATTCCGGCCAGGCATGTCCGCCACGGTCGAAATCGAAACCGAGGTCAAGTCCAACGTTCTCGCAGTCCCCATCAAAGCGGTCACCACGCGAACCGATACGTCTTCACAAGCAGGAGCACCCTCCTCTCTGTGCGTATTCCTCCTCGAAGAAGGCAAGGCCGTCAGGCACAACATCGAAACGGGAATCCAAGACAACAACGTCATTGAACTTTTGACAGACCTGCCAGAAGGCGCAGCCGTCATCACGGGGCCATATGATTTGCTGAGCCGCAAGCTCGAAGATGGCGATGGTGTTCAGGCCAAAAGCACGGCAGAAACAGGCGCCACAAACGGCGGAGTGTCCATCTCCTTTTCTGCGCAGTAACCCCATGATCCTGCTGCTCGAGACCTCCACGCTGAATTGCTCCGTGGCCCTCGGCCAACGGGATGGGACGCCCATCGGTTCGCGCGAGGTCTCAGATGGCCAGTATTTGCACGCCGAAAAATTGCACATCCTCATTGACGACCTGCTGCGCACAGAGGGAATGGGTCCAAAAGACCTCTCCGCCGTGGCCGTTGGAAAAGGACCGGGCTCCTTCACCGGATTGCGCATAGGCGTGTCAGCGGCCAAAGGCATGTGCACGGCACTTGGCCTGCCCCTTCTCGCGCCTTGCCCACTGAAAGGACTGCAACGACAGGGCGGACTTCAGCATCCACACTTTGCGGCTCAGCCTGCGCGCATTGTGCCCGCCATAGACGCCCGGCGGCTTGAAATCTACACCCTCTCGGAAGAGGGGCGTCCCATTGCCAGCATCGTCGACGGCTCGTTCCGCACCGATCTGGGCGCTGGGCCCGCCTTGCTCGTGGGAGATGGTGCCGAAAAATGCAAGGACGTCCTCGAAGGCCACGCTGCCGAATGGCATTTCTTGCAAACGTTCCCAACGGCAGCAGACCTGCTCCAAGAGGCCGCTGCCCAGTTGGCCTCGGGCTACACCGAAGACGTCGCTGACTTCGAACCTTTCTACCTCAAAGATTTTGTCCCTGGCAGACCCAAGGACCCTCTAGGACTGCGTTCCAAAACCTAAAACATGCGCAAAATCTGGACCTTTCTCCTGCTGGCCTGTCTGCCTTTGAGCAGTTGTCGCGATACCCCAGGTGTCATTCCATTTGTGGACGTCAACATTGACTTGAACCTTTCCCTTCCAGCTTACAACGCCCTGAATTTCCCTGGGAACTGGCTCTATATATCCGGCGGCAGCCGCGGGCTGATCGTATACCGCTATACCCTTGACGAATTTGTGGTCCTCGACCGTCACGCCACCTTTGACGTTGGAGCGGGTTGCCAATGCACCCTTTCCCAAGACGGATATACCATTCTGGACCCTTGCAGCGATTCTCAGTGGTACATCTTTGATGGATCCATCATCCAAGGGCCGACCACAGCGCCGCTAGAGCGGTACACCACCACCTGGATTCCACCGGTCCTTTCCATCCAAAACTGACCCCACGAAAAAGCCCCGGCAAAACCGGGGCTTTTCGTTGGCAGGGGTCTGCCTTTCAATCAGTAACGGTAAGCATCTGACTTGAACGGTCCGTGCTGAGGAACACCGATGTAATCGGCCTGCTCCTTGCTCATGACTTCCAAGTCCACACCAATCTTCTCGAGGTGCAAACGCGCCACCTCCTCATCGAGGTGCTTGGGCAACGTGTACACCTTGTTCTCGTAATTGGCAGCGTTCTTCCACAGCTCGATTTGAGCAATGGTTTGGTTGGTGAAGCTGGCGCTCATCACAAACGATGGGTGGCCTGTAGCACAGCCAAGGTTGACCAGGCGGCCTTCAGCCAACAAGATGATGTCCTTGCCTTCGATGGTATACATGTCCACCTGAGGCTTGACGTTGTCGTGGCTAGAACCGTAGTTCTCTTTGAGCCAAGCCACGTCAATCTCGTTGTCGAAGTGTCCAATGTTGCACACGATGGCCTTGTCCTTCATCACGCGGAAATGCTCTCCGGTCACGATGTCCTTGTTGCCTGTGGCGGTCACGACGATGTCGGACTCAGCGCATGCATCAACGAACTTCTTGACTTCGTAGCCCTCCATAGCGGCTTGCAAGGCACAGATGGGGTCCACTTCGCTCACAATCACGCGGCAACCTGCCTGGCGGAGGCTTTCAGCTGAGCCCTTGCCCACATCACCGAATCCAGCAACACAAGCCACCTTGCCCGCCATCATGATGTCGGTAGCACGGCGAATCGCATCTACACAGGATTCCCGGCAACCGTATTTGTTGTCGAATTTGCTCTTGGTCACACTGTCGTTGACATTGATCGCTGGCATGGGCAATGTGCCGTTCTTTTCGCGGTCATAGAGGCGCAAGACACCTGTGGTTGTCTCCTCAGAAATGCCCTTGATGCCTCCAGCCAATTCTGGGTGCTGATCCAAAATGACATTGGTGAGGTCACCTCCATCATCCAAAATCATGTTCAACGGCTTGCGGTCCTCGCCAAAGAAGAGGGTTTGCTCGATGCACCATTCATACTCCTCCTCCGTCATGCCCTTCCAAGCATAAACGGGAATGCCAGCTGCAGCGATGGCAGCAGCAGCATGGTCTTGGGTAGAAAAGATGTTGCAGCTGGACCAAGTCACATCTGCTCCGAGCTCCACAAGGGTCTCAATCAAAACAGCAGTTTGGATGGTCATGTGCAAGCAACCGGCCACACGGGCTCCGGCCAAAGGCTTCTCTTCGCGGTAACGGTCACGCAAGGCCATCAAGCCCGGCATTTCAGCTTCCGCAAGCTGGATTTCCTTTCGGCCCCACTCGGCCAAATTGATGTCCTTAACCTTGTAAGGCAATGCGGTAGTAGTATTGGAGACGCTCATGCGGTCTTTTTGATATTTGGTGCAAAGATAGCCGCCACGTAACAGGCTGAAAAACAGGATTAACACCGGTTTGCCATCGCACCACACCACTTTTTCCATGCCCGATAATCCAATGTCCATGCCCCTTGGCACCCAAGCCGCGCTCATAGGAGAACCTTGCAATGGGCCTCTCGCGGAGCAAAGGGCCACTTTGGACGCCCTGTTGCGCCGGTCTTCGTGGCCAATTCCGTCAAAGTTGCCCAATGGGAAGCCCATGCTCGATCATGGCCACTGCAGTTTGTCGCATGGCGGCGGATGGGTCGTCGCCGCACAATCTCAAGTGCCCATTGGCATCGATGTGGAAGCCACAGCCCCGAGGCTTCAGGCCGCGCGCCGCCGTTTTGTAGGTGCCGCCGACCAGCTGATACTCGATGCTTTTGGCGACAACCCCGATACGCTGTGCAAGCTCTGGACAGCCAAAGAAGCCGCTTTCAAGGTTTTTGGAAGCGGTCTTGATTTCTTGACGGGACTGGAGTGGCAATCAGTGGACGACCATTCTGCATGCGCAATGGCCATACGGCAGGGCGTCAAGCTGGACATCTCTTGGCAACAGCTCACTGGTCCAGCCGCTTGGCTTTCCGTTGCCATGCGCAGCGACACGCCCTAACAACTGGGCAAAAAAAAGGACGCCACAAGGGCGTCCTATCAATGTCTTGGAGCTGGTTTCCTCAGCGCTCAATGCCCTTGTGGCGGCGCTCATCGGATACAGACAGCTTCTTGCGTCCCTTGCGGCGACGTGCTGAAAGAACAGCGCGGCCAGCGGCAGAGGACATGCGCTCACGGAAGCCATGCTTGTTGCGACGCTTGCGAACGGAGGGTTGAAATGTCCTTTTCATAACACTGGGCTCTTCAAAATAGGGAGCGCAAAGATAGACAACGAAACGAGAAAACCGCAGTTCCCAACTGTCTGTGTTCTAATGCCCCTTTTGCGCAAGGTGCAAGGTGGGACATCTTAGCTTTGGCCCCTCCAATAGAATCACCCTCGTTCAAGTGGCCCGACGCGCATCCAATCTCCCAGAGGACCCCAACGCTCCTCCCCCAAAAAAGGGCAAGCTCAACCGCGACGGATTCCGCCAGTTCGGACGCATAGCGCCCTACATCAAGCCCCACCGCATCAAGTTTGCATTTGGCATCGTCCTCATCACGCTGTCGGGTTTCTTAACCTTGGTCGTTACCCGGTTGTGGGGTCAACTTGGAGGTGTAGGTGTGGATTCCGGCGCCGGAAAGACCGGATTTGAATTGCCCCTGCCCATCGATGCAGGCGACCTCAAAAGCATTGGTGCGGCGATTCTGGCCGTACTCATTATTCAATCCACCCTGAGTTTCATCCGCATCTGGCTCTTCGGTGAAATCACCACGCGCATGCTCAAGGCCCTGCGCGAAGATGCCTTTGCCGGGATGATCACCCAGCCCATGGCCTTCTTCGATACCCGCCGCGTCGGAGATCTCGGAAGCCGCATCGCGGCCGACATCGAAGCCATCCGCGACACCTTTACAACGGTGCTGGCCGAATTGGTGCGACAGACCATCATCATCGGAGGCGGACTGCTCGCGCTGATGACCTTTAGCTGGCAACTCACCCTGTGGATGCTCGGGTCTCTACCCGTGGCCATCCTTTCGGCCATGTTCTTTGGTCGGTTCATCCGCTCCCTCTCCAAGCAGACACAGCAAGCAGTTGCAGAATCCAACACCATCGTTTCTGAAACGCTGACGGGCATTGTGAGCGTCAAAGCCTTTGCCAGAGAAGCCTATGAATTGACCCGTTACCGAGACCGGGTTGAAGCAGTGCGCGGCATTGCCCTGAAAACCGCCCTCTGGCGCGGGGCCTTCGCGAGCTTCATCATCGTGATGATTTTTGGAGCCATCACCCTGGTGCTGTTTCAAGGCGCCACGATGCTTCAATCCGGTGAATTGAGCTCCGAGCAGTTCTTTAGTTTCCTCCTCATGACCGGCCTTGTGGCAGGCAGCATCGGTGGTTTGGCCAACATTTTTGGTGATCTGCAGCGCGGCTTTGGGGCCATCGAAGAAGTCATGGACCTGGTGGAAGCCGAGCGTGAAGCCGTCTCAGTCGACGACGAGCGAGACGAACAGACCGGAGGAAAGCGCCTGTCTGTGCGCTTCGACAAGGTCGGTTTCCATTATCCCAACCGCCCGGACGTAGAAGTACTCAAGGGCATCGACCTCGAACTGAATGCGGGAGAGACCCTGGCGTTGGTTGGGGGGTCGGGAGCCGGAAAGTCCACCATCGCCACCCTTCTCACCGCGTTCCGCGACCCCACATCGGGCGTCCTCGAAATCGACGGAACGCCCATTGGCGACCACGATTTGACACCCTTACGCCGCCGCATGGCACTCGTCCCCCAGGAGGTCATCCTCTTCGGAGGTACCATCGAGGAAAACATTCGCTATGGCCGGCCGAAAGCCACCGAGGAGGACGTGCGTCAAGCCGCCACAGATGCGCTCGCTTTGGACTTCATCGAAGGTTTCCCAGAAGGGTTCTCCACCCTCGTCGGCGAGCGGGGGGTGCAACTCTCCGGCGGACAACGGCAGCGCATCGCCCTCGCCCGGGCATTCTTGCGCGATCCCGACCTGCTCATCCTCGATGAGGCCACCAGCGCATTGGATGCGTCCAGCGAAAAGTCCATCCAAATCGCCCTAGAGCGCCTCATGAAAGACCGCACCTCGCTGGTCATTGCCCACCGCCTATCCACCGTGCGCTCTGCCGACCGCATCGCCGTGCTAGAATCCGGGCGCATCGCAGAAATCGGCTCCCACAACGAGCTCATGGCCCTCAACGGCCGCTACCGTACCCTCGTGGAACACCAGCTGGACAGCGCCCCGCAGCCCTAAGTCAAGCCAAGGTTTTTCGTTTTCACAGTCAGACCGACTGAAAAACATCGTGCTGCTCAACCCGTCGTTCGGACCAGAAGTTTGACCCAACGGGGTCTTCAGATGATTTTAAAAACGGTTTATTTAATCAATACAAACCTGCGCCGCAGGCCGCAATTTGACGGCCCCAAAACAGACGGCCAAGGCGGGTTGATTTTCTCAAGGTCGGCGTAAATTTGAAAATGGCCTCAACACGACGCGCGCTCATCACCGGCATTACAGGGCAAGATGGTGCCTACCTCACTGAACTGCTGCTTTCAAAAGGCTACGAGGTACACGGCATCAAACGCCGGGCTTCGCTGTTCAATACCGATAGGATTGACCACCTCTACCAAGACCCGCACGACCAAAACATCCGGCTGAAGTTGCATTACGGTGACCTCACCGATTCAACCAACCTCATCCGCATCGTTCAGGAGGTCAAGCCCCACGAGATCTACAACCTGGCCGCCATGAGCCACGTCAAGGTGAGCTTTGACACCCCGGAGTACACCGCCAACGCCGACGGTCTTGGAACCCTTAGGCTGCTTGAGGCCATTCGCATTTTGGGCATGGAACAAGACGTTCGATTCTACCAAGCTTCTACTTCCGAGCTCTACGGGCTGGTGCAGGAAGTGCCCCAATCCGAGACCACACCTTTCTACCCGCGCAGTCCATACGGCGTTGCAAAGCTCTACAGCTTCTGGATTGTCAAGAATTACCGCGAAGCCTATGGCATTCATGCTTCAAATGGCATCCTCTTCAACCACGAGAGTCCCTTGCGAGGTGAGACCTTTGTGACGCGTAAAATCACACGGGCTGTGGCAAAGATTTCCCTCGGGCTGCAGGAGAACATCCACTTGGGTAACCTCGATGCACAGCGCGACTGGGGCCATGCCAAAGACTACGTGGAAGGCATGTGGCGCATGTTACAGCAGAGCGAGTCCGACGATTATGTGCTGGCCACGGGACATACCGTGACCATCCGTTCGTTTGTGGACATGGCCTTCGCCGAAGTCGGCATCGACATCGAATGGAAGGGCCAGGGCGTGGAAGAAATTGGCATCGACAAGAAGACCGGCAAGACCTTGGTCGCTGTCGACCCGCGTTACTTCCGACCTACCGAAGTGGAGCTGTTGGTGGGTGACGCCACCAAGGCCAAGGAAAAGCTGGGCTGGACACCGACACATACCCTCGAGCAACTCTGCGCCGAGATGGTGGCTTCCGACCTCGCCCTGTTCAAGCGCGACAAGTACCTCTTAGATGGGGGCCACGACATTTTGAACCAGCACGAAGCCTGATCCTTACAGCGCCTCGATGTCGACCAATTCGTCCGAGGCCACGTAATACACAAGGCCAAGCACCTGCGGACCTTGGGTCCGCTGCAATGCCTGCATGTAACCGCGCACCTGTTTGGCGTGGCTCGCGCGCTTTTTAGTGTCTGATTCTTCCGCGGTTTTAAAGTCGATAACGGCAATTTCGCCGCCGCGGTAGACCACCCGGTCAGGGCGCACCATTTTGCCATCCGCACCCACAAGGTCCCGTTCCAAATAGACCTTGCCCTGACCATCAAACCATGGCGCCATAGCCTCCGAAGCAAGGACGCCACGCACGGCATGGACCACCTGCTCCCAGTCATGCTCGGAACACTTGAGCCAAGGCCAACGCCGGCTGAGCACCCGGTCTGCATCATCGGAAGTGCGGATCCGCGCCAAGACCGCATGAACGGCATTGCCAAATTCACGCCGGTCCATCTTGCCCAAGATGGGCAGCTCCCGGTCTTCCCGGCGACCGGCGAGCACCCCATCGGGGATACCGTGAAAAGCAAAACCCGAAATGGCATGGGACACCACATCCCGTGCCTTGTCATCCTGTGGCAAGGGAACAGCCGCATTGAGGTCACCTGCAAACCAAGGGCCGGAAGTCAAGTCACACGAAAAAGCATCCTCGATGCCGCGGGCCACCATCCTGCCCAGTTTCCCGGGGGCGTCGTCTTTGCGCCATTCCATCTTTTTGACATCGATGATGACATGCAAACGCACCTCCGCTCGGGTCGTACAGACATAGGCCACATTGGTAGCGTCAAACCGTTGGCGCGCATGTTCGAGGTCCCATACTGCATGGGCCGCAGTTTCGGCCAACACATGCTGGGGCACCACTACCCCTGGAACACCGAACACATCAGGGTCCAAAGGAGCCGGCATCAACGTATCGGTATTGTGCACGTCGGCATCTCCAAAACGTGTGATGACCACCGGATACTGCAACCCCTTGCTTTTGTGTACCGTCAAAATCCGAACCGCGTCAGGACCCGGCAATACCCGAATGGACTGCTGTACCCCCTTGCGCTGCCAATGTGAAAGGAAACCCGAAATGCCATGGTCCATGGCCACCCGCTCCGAAGTCAATTCCATAAGTGCCTCGGCATGGGCAGGATAGCGCGTATCCACATCCAAGCTCCTCAATACGCGACCCATGCACTCCCCCAATGGCAAGGCCGACCATTGCGCCCGGTCAAAGTCGGGGATCAAGTCCCGAACGAGTTCCTCGGTATTGAGCTTACCAAACGTGCCCTTCGTGCCATTGCTTCGGGTGTATTCCCTCCAACTGTGGTGTTTGGCCAAATGTGCCGCTTCGTCCCAAGGCCGGCCGGCCTCAACCTCCATGGCACCCCAAGCCTGAACGAATTTGAGCAACGGTCCTGGCGCCTCTGGATCCACCACAAGCTCCAGCAACTGCACCACGGCCAATGCAGCGGGGTGGCGCCCCAAGGCCAAGCTCTCGTCCGTAAACGGCACAATACTCGGCGTACAACCCAGCAGAAATTCCGCCAACTGCTTGGCTTCTTTGTTGGTGCGAACAAGCAATGCAATGTCGCCTGGGGAGAACCCGTCATCCAACGCCTGGCGAATGCGGGCCTCCATCCATTGGCACACGGATTCAAAACGATCCTCAGCCGTATCACCCTCGACCACCTCGACCTCCACCGCTCCGGGAAAGTCCTTGCGCGGGTCTTGCTCAGACCCCACATAAACAGCGCTCAAATCCGCCCCCAAGCCTTCGCCAAGCGTGGTGTAGAGCGCATTGTTGAAACGCACAATTTCCGGGGCACTTCGCCAATTGTCTACAATCGGCTCGTCCTCAAAGGCCGCGGCCATTTGTCCGGCTGCATCGCGCAATGCGGGAGGCAAGCCCCCAGGTGCATCGGCCACCAAATCGGGCAAAGACAACAACTGTCGGTGATCGCCATTGCGCCAGCGGTAAATCGCCTGCTTGGCATCGCCCACCACCAATGACAAGTACCCCTGAGCCAGCGACTCGCTCACCGCAACAGCGAGGTTGTGCCATTGCGTCACAGAGGTGTCCTGAAACTCATCAATGAAAATATGGTCGTACCGCTCGCCGGTCCGCTCGAAGATGAACGGCGCGGGGTTCTCCGCCACCACATCTGCAATCATGGCGTTCAAGCCACCCAGCGTGCGCACATTCTCCTCGGCCTGTACCTCCAAACTCGCGCGGCGCAGTGCCGTTAAAGTGCCTATCAATGGCAGGCGCTCGGCCAACAACCTGCGCGTCCTGAATTCCCTTCCAGCAGGGCACTTGGCCTGCTCCATTTCCAATTGGGCAACCTCCACAAGTTGCTCCTGAAAAGGCGCAATGGCAGCAGCACCATCAGCGTCCGTCTTGCGCGCCCATTGGCCATCTTCAAGGCCTTTGGTCAAGGTGCTTCCCCGCTCCTCGGCCTTGCCTCCAGCGATGCTCGGCAACCATTTGCTGGTGACCCATTTCCCACTAAAAACATCGTCCAGTCCCGCCGCAGTCAAAGCGGCAGACAACGCTCGGGCCGCCTTGCGAAGGCCGGCGCGCTTGAGGCTGACCTCCTTGCGCATGCGGTCCTGAACTTCCAAAAATTGAGCAGGCGTCCACGCTGCGAAGGCTTGCAAGAGGGGTTGCATTTGCTCTTGCTCCACCGCCTCACCGATGTCGATCAATTGCCGGCGCACTTTGGCATCCCGGTCATCTTCGACCGCCTGCTCCACAAAGCGGCCCAGCAATTCCGTCAAATCTTCATCCCGCCCCATGCGGTCGAGCACGCGGTCCACTGCCGTCTCCAACAGACGTTTGGTATCCAGTTCAATCGAAAAATCGTGCTCCAGTTGCAGGTCTGTGGCAAAACCCCGCACCAGACCACCGACAAACTTATCGAGGGTCATGACAGAGAGTTCCCCATAATGGCGGTGAAGGGTGCGCCTCAGTTGGGCAGCACGCTTGGTCAACGCGGCTTCATCGAGTCCAGTGGCCTCGAGCAGGCCGCCGAGGTGCTTGCTCTTGGTCACATCCGAAGCCAAAATGTCCAACTCTGAAATCACGCGGTCCTTCATCTCTTGGGCCGCCTTGTTGGTAAAGGTCAGCGCCAAAATGCGCCTGAAGCGCAGCGGTTCTTGTGATCCCAGACAGCACGCGAGGTAAGCCTCGACCAATCGGAACGTTTTTCCACTGCCCGCAGAGGCCCGCATCACGCGGAAACCACCCGTCAACTCCACCCCTTCGCCACCATTGGCATTGCGCTGCGCAGATTGCTTCATGTGCTCCAAGGTCGTCCACGCTCAGAAGCCACCCAAGCCCCTTCACACCCTTTTCGTGAATCAATTGCAACCTGCACCCCCTCTCATCCGTTAAAACTTCAGGAAATTCACACCATGCGCTCCAATCCATTCGATGTTCGACCCCTGTTTGCTGCCACACTCCTGCTGGGACTGCTTGCCACAGGGTGCAAGCCGGAACCCATGCACGGTGGTCCGGGTACATTGACCCTCAGTGCCGATTTCAGTTTAGATGGCGACTCCGTTTTGGTCGGGCGCACCGCCACCGATGCCGCCGGCAACCATTTGCGGCTCGAAACCTTCTCCATCTATCTCGGGGGCATCGAGCTGCTCAACGATACAGGCGCCATCCGGTTGTCCGACGCCGAAAGGTGGAATGCCGGCGATCCCAACACGTGGAGCTACATCGTGGAGCCGGGAACCTATTCCGGGTTCCGACTTCAACTGGGTGTTCCTGCCGAATTCAACACCGATACAGACCCCACCATCTGGCCCAACGCACACCCCCTCGGTGTCAATGGAAGTGCCGGCATGTTTTGGAGCTGGAACACCGGGTACATTTTCAGCAAATTCGATGGCAAAGCAGACACCACAGGTGGCCAAGATTTCATCCACCCCTATGCCTTCCACATTGGAGGCGATGACCAACTCATCGAAGTCAAGTACAACGAGCCTTGGACGGTCGCAGAATGCAGCACCCACGGCTTTAGCTTGAAAGGTGAGCTGCTGGACTTCTTGGTCAATGGCAACGACACCATCGATGTCCGAGTGGACAATGTGACCCATACCGGAGACAACCCGGCGCTCGCAGCCCGCTACGTAGCCGGTCAGTCGACAGCGGTGACCTTGACCAAAGATTGAAACCGAGCGCCTCGCTATCTTAATGCCCACGATGCCTCCTGTTCTCACATTGCGTCCCGTCCGCACCGCGGTCTGGATATTGGCAGCAGGATTGTTGGCGTCCACAAGTTGCACCCCGGACAGCACTGCAACGTGCAAGACACCGCCCGGTACCACGGCTTACGAAATCGACATTCCGCCGTTTTTCCCCCCCATGGACATCCCCCCGGACAACCCCATGACCGTGGAGGGAGTGGAACTGGGAAGGTTGCTGTTTTGGGAAACCGGATTGAGTTCTGACAGCAGCATGAGCTGCGGAAGTTGCCATTTGCCCTCTTTCTCTTTTGCCGACCCCAACCCTGTTTCGACAGGCGTTACCGGTGCACAAGGGACCCGTAACGCGATGGCCCTCATCAACATGGGGTGGGCGCAGCATTTCTTCTGGGACGGCCGTGCAGCCACTTTAGAAGAACAGATTCTGGACCCTATTCCGCATCCCGACGAGATGAACCTGCCGTGGTCCGAGGCAGAAAGCCGGTTGGCCGCCGATGCGGATTACGCAGAGCGTTTCTTGATTGCATTTGGCGAAGCGGGCACCTCGTCAGAGAAGGTCAGCAAGGCCATTGCACAGTTCTTGCGCACCATGGTTTCTGCCGACAGCAAATTCGACCAGTGGCGCCGCGGCCAAGCCGAGCTCTCAGATCTGGAATTTCAGGGTTACGAGATCTTCAACCGAGAAGGAGGAGATCCAGAGTTGGTCAGCGGTGGTCAATTTGGAGGCGACTGTTTCCATTGTCATGGCGAAGCCGGGCTCCAATTTTCAGACTACCTCTTTCACAACAATGGGCTGGACGCCACATTTGGTGCAGACCCTGGACTGGCCGGCATCACAGGCAGCTCACTGGACAGCGGCCGTTTTAGAACCCCGACACTCCGCAACGTCGCACTCACGCCACCGTACATGCACGATGGCCGCATGCAAACTTTGGAAGAGGTCCTGGACCACTACAATTCCGGTGGTCAGCCATCGCAGACCATCGACCCCTTCATGAAGTACAGTTCGGGAGGTCTCATGCTGCAGCCACAGCAAAAAGAAGCGTTGCTGGCCTTCCTTCATACCTTGACCGACACGGCGTTTGCTTCAAACCCCGCATTCGCCGACCCACACTGACCCATGAACCTGCGCCGCATCCTGCTTACGCTCGGACCCGGCATACTCTTCGCTTCGACCGCCATCGGAACGAGCCATTTGGTCCAGGCCACCCGGGCAGGAGCCGACTACGGATTTGCACTGCTGTGGGCGGTGCTCGCTGCCAACATCGCCAAGTATCCCTTCTTTGAATTCGGCACACGCTACGCCAATGCCACGGGAACCTCGCTGATCGCAGGCTACCGCACTTTTGGAAAGTGGGCCTCGTGGACCTACCTCATCCTGACCACCCTCACTTGTGCGTTTGTGATGGGCGGGGTGGGCATCGTCACCGCCTCCTTTCTGGACCACCTGTTTGGAGTCTCCCAAAACTTGGGGTTTAACGCCACACCGCATGTCGCTGTGGTCACCTTCACCGCTTGTGTGGGCGTCCTGTTTGTAGGGCGTTTTGCCGCATTGGACAAGCTCATCAAAGCCATCAGCTTGGTCCTGCTTATCGGTACCATCGGGGCCACAGCAGGTGCCCTGATGCACACCCCCATTTCTGCCGTACCCCCAGCACCGGCGTCGTTTAACCCATGGCAGGGCGCGGAATTCACCTTCTTGATCGCCTTGCTCGGCTGGATGCCCTCTGCCGTCGACCTCAGTCCTTGGGTGAGCATATGGACCCTTGAGCGGTACCGGCAAACCGGATTTACTCCTCGGCTGCGCTCCGCTTTGAGTGAATTCAACCTCGGGTATGCATTTTGTGTGGTGCTCGCCCTGTGCTTTTTGTTGCTGGGCGCACTTCTGCTGCGCACCCATGAAATGGCATTGCCAAGCGGAACGGCCGCCTTTGCTGCCGGCATTACCGCGCTCTACACCGAGGTCTTGGGACCATGGAGTGCTCCCTTTGTGGCCTCTGCGGCCTTTGCAGCCATGCTCGGCACGTGCATCGCCTGTCTCGATGGTTTTAGCAGGAGCTTCAGCCATGGCATCGCCGCTTTGCGTGATGCCCCCGTTCAAATCAGCCATGAACGGACAAGCCTGGTTTTGATATCGTTGGGGGCATTGCTCCTGATCATTGCCTTTCCACAGGACATCCGAACCCTGCTCGACCTTGGCAACATCCTGAGTTTCTGCATCGCCCCACCTTCCGCTTTGGCCATGCTCATCTTGGTCACCCGACACCAGTTCCCCGAGGAGGCACGCCCCAAACAATGGCTGCGTTGGACCGCTTACCTGGGGCTGGCATTTTTACTGGGATTGACCCTCCTGTTTTTGAGGAGCCTCTGGTAATCCGAGCCCTTCAGCCTACAGAAGTGACCAACGGAAGGTGAACAAGTCCGCCCACCCGCAGCATATGGACAGCACCTCACAGGTAAATTCCTTCCGTGCAACCTACATGCCGTAACAAATGGGATTTTCACCCCGTATAGAACATTACATGGTCCTCCACCGCTGGCTCATATTGGCTCTATCATGCGCTGTCCTCAGCTCCACCCAAGTGAAGTTGAACGCACAGTGCCCTGTTTTTCTGGGCACTGAGACCATAGCGGCATTGCCCGCCACAGTCAGCACCCCCCACTGGTTTCAGTGCGTTGGCAGTGTCACCGCTGACCCTGGCCCCTTCAACTTCGAACTGACGGCAGCTCCAGCCAACCACACCGGTGTGGTCGTCAATTGGGGAGATGGTTCTGCACCTGAGGCCATTGGAAACTGGGACGGAGCCACCCCATTGCCGCACACATACGCCCCGGAGGAGTGGCAAACATTCAACATCACCGTCACCACCAATGCCTGTGCAGGAGGCCAAGAAGGCGTCCTGGTGTACGAGCCCGAAAATCCGGGAGCGGTGCTGGTATATGGAGACAACAATGCCGGTTGTGCTCCTTTTGATGCCTTCCCCAAGATCGACATCAACCTGGCATACAGTCAAACTTGGAGCTTCAGTTTGGATTGGGGAGACGGCTCAGCGCCCGACAACTTCACCATGGATCAGGTGCTCTCAGATCCAACCTACGATACCTTGAAATTCTCTTCGAGCGTAGGCGATGAGATTTATAGAATCCTGGGCGCATCCCACACCTATGACGCCCAAAACTGTGCGTCGGGAGAATGCGACCACACGCTCACATTGATCTATTCCAACTTCTGCTCGGTCAGAGGGGCAAACACGCCGCTGGTACCCGGAGGCAGCATCGTTGGAACCGGCTACAAAGAAGCCTCCTTGAGCAACGCCTTTCTGACCTGGGACATTGATGAAGCAGAGGTTGAAGTAGATGACCCTGTTCTCTGCTGGCCCGAAAATGAAACCACCGTCAGCAACGGATCTTGCCCCAATTGTTGCGCAGCGTCCGAAGGCAACACCATTGGAGGCAATGGAACCATGCGTACCGAGAAATGGGACTTTGGTGCCGCGACCTATATCGGCGCAGGCCCGGACCCCACCAACTGGATCGATTGGGGCGCAGATTGCACCAGCCAGCAGGAGCACCTGCTGTCCTTTCCGGGCCCTGGCATTTACACCGTCACCATGTACACGCAGAACCACTGCGGGATTGACACTGCCACCCGGGAGATCATGGTCACCCCGCCCCCCACTGTAGAAGTCGCCTCGGATGTGACCACACTGTGCCCAGGCGAGCCATTCCAATTCAACAACGTGAGTTGGGACGCCACTTCTCCCCTCACCGCCAATGATTTAAGCTTCTCGTTCACCTATGGAAATGGCGCCTACTCCATGACCATTGCCATGGTCAACGGGATCATTCCATTTGAGGGAATCCCCTCACAGCCCGGTTTTGTTTACGATTCGCCCGGCACTTACGACGCTGCTGTTTTGGTCTTTCCCACCCTGGCTCCCGGATGTTTGGGCCTAGACGCCATACCGGTCACTGTTTTGTCTCCGCCCTTGGCCAATTTCCTGTTGCCGTCGGACACCTGTGCGACAGATTTAGAAGTGATCCCAACCGATGCATCTGAAGCTGCCGTTGATTACACCTGGAGCCTCGACGGAACTGGCGTGATTGGCACCGGACCTACTCCGCCTGCTGTCACGGTGCAAGGCCCGGGAAGCTTCACTTTTGGCTTAGAAGTCTCGTCTTCGAACGGTTGCACCGATTCCCAGAGCCGCACCCTGGTTCTGGCGTCCTTGCCTGAAGCGAACTTCACTGTGGAGACGGCGTGTCTCGGCAACCCCATCAACCTCGATGCGAGCGCATCCATCACAGATGCTGCCCAAGGAGGCCCGATCACAGGGTATGAGTGGGCGGTCGACGGCACAAGTCTCAGCGGCGAAAACACATCGTTCATCGCAGATGCCACGGGCACCTTTCCGATCAGCCTCGTGGTCACAACTGCCACCGGCTGTACGGACACTTTGACCTCATCTGCAGCGGTATTGCCCACGCCAGAAATCGCCTTGGCATCCACAGACACCATTGGCTGCAGTCCCCTGACCATACCCCTGTCGGCCACAGACACCACCGGGAGCATTGCAGACAATGCCTTGAACTGGTATTTCGGCCACGGCTCAGCCAACCAATTAGACTCCGACGGGACACACACTTGGCCGCCCAACAACGGCGAAGACACGGTGCACTACACGGTACTCGTTGAAGCGGGAATCGGCACTTGTATAGACTCTAAAACCGTGACCGTTTCGGTGGCCCCGACCCCCTTTGTTCAAACCTCTGGAGGCGAAGTGTGCAGTGGAACGTCCTTTGCTTTTGGAGGCAACGCCTTCAACCTCGGCGAGGGAGGCGAATGGTTTTGGGAAGTGGACAATGTTTGGTCAGGCGCTGCCCAAGACTACGGCACCATCACCAGTGATTTTGAGGGCTTCTCTTACACCTTCGAAAACCCAGACCAACTGACGGATACCGTGACCATTGATGTGGAGGTCAACAGGGTAAACGGTTGCCAAGCGACCGCCTCTGCCACACTGCTCGTCAGGCCTGCCTTCACCCCTGAAATCAGCAGTGCCGAAGGCTGTGCTCCTTTCGCCTTCACCGTCCCCATCCAACAGGCCCTCTCCATCGATTGGGACTTTGATGACGCCGCCAACCCCGGACCAGATGGGGCCAGCAGTCACCTGTACACCAGCCCTGGAAATTATCTCGTTTCTGGCCAAGGAACCAGCGTTTTTGGCTGCACTGGAAGCGCCACAGCAGCGGTTGAAATCTTCGATTCCCCCTCCCCTACACTCGTTGCGGAGAACACCTTGTGCGCTCCGGAACCCGTGAACCCCCAGCGGTCTGATACACCAGAAGATGGTGCGACTTCTTGGACCCTTCAGGTCGATTTGGGCACCATCTACCCTTGGAATGGAAACCCAGACACGCTGCTGTCCTTGTCTCCTGGAACACATTTGCTCACCCTTCTCGCCTCCAACGGCGACGGTTGTGTTGCCGAGACATCGGCCACCGTGCTGGTACAAGAAGAAGTCAACGCCAGCTTTACTCTCCCAGAAGGTGGCTGTGAGCCCATTGCTTTTGCCGTCAACGACGTCTTCGTGTCCAATGGGGCCATCGCCACTTGGGTCATCGACACGCCTTTTGGAACCGACACCCAAACGGGCAATGCGCCCAATGCGCCCCAATGGACAGCGTTACCTGGTGATCCAGGTTCAAACGGGACCCCCGTTGCTTATGGCGTAGGGCTCAGTGTCGTCGATCCACTCACTGGATGTTCGGCGACCGCATCGGACACCATTACCGTGCAACCCCAGCCCCAAGGACAACTGGTGATCGAAGGTTTGAGTGGCTGTGATGTACAAGCCACCTTCAGCTACACGGGAACGGCCGACTCCTTGATCTGGGATTTTGGAGACCCTTTTTCGCCTGCATCAGAAGTGACCAGCGTAAACGTCGTGTCCCACGCCTATCCGAACCCCTTGGGTACGGGCTACGTGACCGTCGCCTCCGTGACTGCCATTTCACAAGGGTGCAGCGATTATGACGCATTGGATTTGACCGTCCCAGCCTTGCCTGTGGCTGACTTTTCCATCCCTGACACCCTGTGCTTGGGAGAGGCGGTGACCTTGGAGAACCTGTCCGCGGGCATTCCTTTGGACCTGGGCACAGCTGGTGGGGCATGGACTTGGATCATTGGTGGAGACACCCTCATTGGGTTCGAGCCCACCGGCCCCATCGCCGATACCAGCCTTCTGAATTCGGGACCACTGAGCAACGCTGTTTTGCCGGTGAGCTTAAGTGCGGTGCATCCTGAAAATGGCTGCAGTGATGTGATTTCAGCCCAAGTGGTGGTTTTGGGACAACCAGCGGCCAGCTTCATCCTGACGCCAGATGTGGTGTTCGAAGCGCCTTATGTCACCAACGTGATCGACATGAACCAAGGTCCAGCTGGAACGACAGCAACCTGGGACATCGAGGCCAATGGCACATACAACGCCGCCGCCGGAACCATGGAATGGGCCGATGACGCCTATGGAACCCATGTGGTTCAAGTCGCCTTGGACAACTTTGGCTGCCGGGATTCATTGGCTGCTGCCATCACCTTGGTCCCTCCTGTGCCATCCGTCAGTTTCGTGGGCGACACCATCAGCTGCGCACCGCTCCAAGCGGTCTTTAACGCCACCACAGAAAGTGCCGTTGACAGCCTGGTCTGGTCCTTTGGGCAAGGCGCCACCAGAACCATCACAGAATTGCTGAACGATCCTGTGGGCTTCAGCTACTACGAGCCCGGCATCTACACCGTTTGGGTCACAGCCTATGGGCCAGGTGGCACAGCAGTTTCAGAGTCGCAGACCGTCACCGTTCTCGAACAAGTCAACGCAGGATTTACACTCTTCCCAAGCGAATGTGTAGAGGTGGGCGACGTCATTGAGTTAACCCCGAACTTCGATTATGGAGATGCCACCTATACCTGGGGTTTTGGTGACGGAACAGAGTTTGAATCTCCAGACGGCAGCATCATCACCCATACCTACAGCACTTCCGGAGACCCCAACATCACGTTGACCATCGAAAATGCGCTGTGCACCGACAGCACAGACCGCAGCACCTGCGTCATTGAGTTCCAAGGGGGCAGTGTGGGGGTTCCTTCTGCCTTCACGCCCACTTTTGGCGGAGATGGAAGCGGGTCGCAAGCCTTTGGCGACGACGACTTGCGGGACAACGATGTCTTCTTTCCCCAGCTGCGCGGCAACCCCATTGCCTACAGCTTCACGGTGTACAACCGCTGGGGAGAGCAAATATTCAGCACCTCCGACCCCAATGTGGGTTGGAATGGATACTTCCAAGGCAAACTCTGCAAACAGGATGTGTATGTGTGGCGGGTGGCCGCGGTCTTTTTGGACGGCACCACAGCGGAGCAAGCGGGTGATGTGACCCTGATCAGACGATGACTGCAATTCGAAATACAACGTTGACCACTGCCGTTCTCGGCCTGGTCTTGATGGCCTCAAGCGGTCAGAAAGCGCGTGCGCAGGATTCTCAGCTCACGCAATTCTATGCTGCTGCGACGCACCTCAACCCCGCGTTTGCTGGAGGGACATTGGAGAACCGTTTCACCTTCCATTACAGGAACCAATGGCCCGGTATTCCTGGAAGGTTTGTGTCCTATGGCGCTTCTTACGACGTCTTCATTCCCAAAATCAACAGTGGAATCGGCATCGTCTTTTCCTCCGATGAAGCCGGCACAGGCGGTCTGGGCACCAGCTCTTTTGGTTTCCAGTACAGCTACGAGGTCCCCTTGGGCGAAAGGCTGTCCTTCAGGCCAGGCCTGCAGCTGGGTTGGAGCAGCCGAGGGTTGCTCAATTGGAACGACCTGGTCTTTGGTGATCAAATAAACCGTGGCACGGCTGGTTCAGGAGCCACCTCCTCTTTGGAGGGCTTGCAAAATTTCCAATTGGTTCGCAATTACTTCGATGTGGCCGCCGGTGGGGTCATTTACAGCAAACGGTTCTGGCTCGGTATGAGCAGCCGACACTTGAACAGTCCCTCTGAAAGCCTGACCGACGCCACTACGGCGCCTGTGCCCATTTGGTTCAGCGCACACACTGGCGTTCGCATCCCCTATGTGAGCGGACCCACAGGTGCCGATCAAGACTTCTTGCTGGTGGCCTCATACCGGTCTCAGGGAGCCTTCGACCAAATGGACTTCGGGTTCAGCATAGACAGCCCGTTCCTAACCTATGGCGTTTCCTACCGCCAAATTTTGATGAAATCGGCTCCTGATGGCGCTCCAAACCACGACGCCATTTCGCTGCTGCTTGGACTCACAGAGGAGAATTTCCGCGTCGGCTACAGTTATGACATCACAGTTTCTACACTGGGATGGGGCATTTCCGACGGTGCCCATGAAATCACCTTGAGTTACGTGTGGCGCACGCCGAGTCATTTGCGCACCCGCCCACATCGGATTTTGCCTTGCGCAGAATTCTAAGGAGCCGTCACCTCAAAGCTGCGCACCCGGAAGCACATTCACCTCGCGCTCGAGCTGCACACCAAAGCGCTTGAGCACATCCTGCTGAACGTCTTCCGCGAGCTGCAGCAGTTCCGCTCCTGTGGCACCGCCCTTGTTGACCAACACCAGCGCTTGTCGGTCATGAACACCGTGGGTCCCCCGATCGTGGCCCTTCCAACCGGCCTGGTCTATCAACCAACCTGCCGCCAGTTTAATTCCTCCTGCCGTCGGGTACTGGGGCATTTGAGGAAATTTCTTGGCCAAAGCAAGGTGACGCGCTTCATCCACCACGGGGTTTTTGAAAAAGCTGCCGGCATTGCCCAACTCTGAGGGGTCGGGCAATTTGCTCCTTCGAATTCCAATCACAGCATCTGACACCGATTTGGGCGTGGGATCGGTCACACCTGCCGCCTTCAATGCCGACTTTATGGCGCCATACTGCAGCCTCAATTCCGGTTCCTTCAGCAAATGAAACGTCACAGCGGTGATCACATACTGCCCCTTGAGGGTCCTCTTAAACACGCTTTCCCGGTAACCGAATTGACAATCGGAATGGGCAAAGTGGTGGGTCTCTCCCGTCGCCACCTCAACCGCCTCCAACCCATGAAAACGCTCCTCGAGCTCCACACCATATGCACCGATGTTTTGCATGGGACCAGCACCGGTACTGCCTGGAATCAAAGACAGGTTCTCCAAACCATACCACCCCCGGTCCAGCGAAGTCATCACAAATTCATGCCATCCTACGCCCGCGCCAACCCGCACCAGGACACCGTCTTGGGTGTCCTCCACCTCGGTCACTCCGCCAATCCCCATCTGCAGGACCAAGCCAGGCAAATCATTGGCGAGTAGCACATTGCTGCCACCACCCAATACGTGAAGGGCACAGTTTTGCTCACGGTGCCAAGCCAGGGCCTCTTTGACCTCATCCTCTGAGGCACAAGACGCAAAGTGCTCGGCGCGTGCCGGCAACCCAAATGTGGTCCAATCCTCTAGGGATTCTTGAGATAGAATACGCACCCAACGAAGAAACGGCGCTCAGGTGTGCTTATTCAGCAGCCTAACCCAAGCGTTCCAACCGCTCTATGTTGCTTACGCGTTTCTGGTATTCATCCAACGCCAATGACAGCAAAGCCCCGGTCTCCATTCTCTCCAATAAACCTGCGATGTGCAAACGGTCGGGATAGGTCTTGACAACCAAAACGTGCACCGTGTAGCGCTTGCCGATTTGCTGGTGTTCAACCAGCCGATCAGCGGACTCAAGCGCATATATGGACCTCCCATCGGGCGTCGTGAACCACTGCGGTGAAAATGCGGTTGCCATTCCCGAAAATTAGCGCTTTGAACACCTTCGATTTTCGGAACTTCCATCCATGACCGCCACCACCCAAAACCTGGCCTATTGGCCCGCCATCATGCTGCTTTTGGGCGGTCTCTTTGCGGACATCGGCTCGAGCCAAGTGTCCGCTCAAGACGACAACCGAGGTTACAAGGTCCAAGTCGGCGACCCGGTCCCCGACTTTTCCCTCACCGATCTCCAAGGCAAAACCTGGTCCAACGCATCCCTCCTCGGCTCGGTCTATGTCCTGCAATTCACCGCCTCGTGGTGCAGCGTGTGCCGCAAGGAAATGCCCCATTTAGAACACAAGGTTTGGCAAGCATTCAAAGACGACGGCCTCACTCTGCTTGGGGTTGACTTGGACGAACCTGCCCCAAAGGTCCAAGGCCTTGTAGATGACACAGGGGTCACTTACCCCATCTGTCTCGATCCTGGCGGAGCGCTGTTTTCCGCCGTCACCAAACCGAAGGCCGGCGTAACACGCAATGTCGTCGTCGACAAAGAAGGCCGCATCGCCTTTCTCACCCGGCTGTTCGATGAAGCAGAATTCGCGTCCATGATTGCCGCCATTGAAACCCTGACACAAACATCGAAATGAGCGAGGACTTCAACAGCCAAAGAAAAAAGGCGGAATCGCTGTACGCCGACAAGCAATGGGCCAAAGCTGAGCAGATTTTCGCGGCCCTCATGTCCGATCTCGAACGCAAAGGCGAACCAGCCAACGGCGACATCATACACGACCACGCGGTCTGCGTCTTTCAACTTGGCCGCACCAAAGAGGCCCTGCAAGCCTTTGACCGCGCCGTTGATTTGGAGCCCAATCACGCCTACCGCTATGCGTCCAGGGCATGGATTAAAGCGGCCATGAAAGACGTCGATGGGGCCATTGCCGATTACAAGAAGGCCCTTGAACTCGATCCTGAAGATGCCATCACATTGAACAACCTCGGACTCCTCGAGGAACAATACGGCATGCGCAAGTCCGCCCAAGAAAAATTCCGTCGCGCAGACACCCTAATGGGCATCTTAAAAGATGCCGGAGTAGACCCTCCAGAAGCGGTAGAACAGAACGCAGAGTCCTCGACAGAAGAAGTGCCTCCGCCTCCCTCCACAATGTGGCGCGAAATGACCGCAGTGCTGACCAATGCCAGCCAGCGCAAAGCATTCTGGGCGTTTGTTAAGAAAGGGTTCCGGTCATGATTCGGTCGGGGGATTTCCTAGACCGCATCGTCACCAAACTTCGCTCGTTGGAGGTGGACACTTGGGGCGACATCACCGTGCTTCTTCCCGGCCGCCGTGCCGGCCGAAAACTCCAAGAAGCCTTGGTCCAAGAAGCCGGACCAGGCGCATGGCTTCCCCACATTACGACCTTGGGAGAGTGGAGTGCAGAGCAGCTCGGCCTGACCGTACCCAGTAAGATGGAGCTCCTCGTAGAGCTTCAACACGTGGCTGAAGGCATGCGCCTAGAACATGCCTTGCCCGAGTGGGGGTCATTTGACCGGTTCCAACCCTGGGGAATGGCAGCCATGGCCGACTTCAATGCTGTCGACCACCACCTTCTGGAGCCTCGACAGGTTTTCCGCGACCTCCGCAACATCAAAGACATCGAAGCTTGGAGTTTTGGAAGGCCCGATTTGACCGCTGGTCAAAAGGCCTTCTTGGCACAATGGAATACGCTGCATCCACTGCACACGGCATTCCATGAGCACCTCCAAAGCCATGGTTCTTGCACATCGGGCATGCTCGCCCGCAAAATGGCCACCGAAGACGGAGCATTGCGTCATGTTTCCGGGCCAGTTTGGATGGCTGGAGCCAATGCACTCACACCGGCTGAGCACAAAACCGTAGACCGCTTGATCCAGGCGGGCTGGGGTGAATGGATGTGGGATACCGACCGCAGTTACGTGCGAGAAGGGCTGGAAGCAGGCAGGTTTGTTCGCGAAATTGTCAGCAAGGAAAAACAATCGGCACTGCCCAGTCCCATGGCAGACGTGACCGGAATCGGAAAAGACAAACTGCGGGATTGGAACCTCGTGACGTGCAGTTCACGCACCATGCAAACGCAGTATGTGCGGCAACAACTGGAGTCCATCGGCAAGAAAGAACGCGACCGCGTCGCCGTCATCCTCCCCTCAGCTGATCTCGCTCCATTGGTCTTGGCCTCCATTCCGCCGAGCGTTGACAAGGTCAACCTGACCATGGGCGTCCCCTTGGACCGCACCCCGCTGCGCAGTTTCCTGCACTTGCTCTTCGGACTTCATGGGGACAACGGGCGCTTGCACCACAGCAGGGTGCGCGGACTCCTTGCGCATCCCATCACCCGGGCACTCCATCCACAAGCCGCCGAACAACTGGGTGCCCTCACAAGCCGCTGCACGAAGCAAACGCTCATCCGATTGACCCGCCAAGACTTGGCGGATTTCCCAAAAATCGAGGCCCTCTTCGGCCCTTGGTGGGCGGGCCTAGATGCGGCAGCCACCGACAGGGACGATGGAACCACCACCGTTCTGTCGCAAGTCGCGCGGTGGACCACAGGCAGTCCGGAGGGCCTGCCCAAAGACCCCTGGCTCAGCGCCACATGGATGGGGTTCCGCGACGTGGTGGCCCTGCACGAGCGGAGCATCGAAAAAACAGGCACTCCCCCCAACCTCGCAGAATCACGCAACCGCATCCAACGCTGGATGACCCAACATGCCGTCGACCTCGCAGGCGAGCCGCTCGAAGGCCTGCAAGTCATGGGGCTGCTCGAAAGCCGCGGCCTAGATTTTGATGAGGTCTTTGTCTTAGATGTGAATGAAGGCACCCTCCCAGACGGCGCCCCTCCGCCCTCCTTTATGCCCTTGGACCTTCAACGTTCCATCGGTTTGCCTGGCCGTCCAGAGCGGGATGGCATCTTTTCCGCCTATTTGCACAGGCTGCTCCACCGTTCCCGCAAGGTCCACCTGCTCTGCGTTGGCGCCGACCTGGGCGACAGCGGCACCGAACCCAGCCGGTTCTTGGGCCAACTTGAAGCCTGGGCCAAGTCTTCCCTCTCAGGTGTGGCCATCAAAAAGTCACTGTGGTCGACGCCGCTGCCAGACCCAGCACCGCCCGTTCCAGCATTGGCATGGAGCCCTAAGGCGCGCGAATCCATGGATGCCATGCTGACCCGTGGTGTCAGTCCATCCGCATTGAACCAAGCCCTCACATGTGAACGCCAGTTCCATTACCGTTATGTCTTGGGGTTGGGCGAAACGGCTACCGTAGAAGAGCACCTCGAGGCCAGCACCATCGGCACCGTCATCCACAAAGCAGTCGAAGAAGGCCTGCAGTCAACCGTGGGAAGGGTGTTGCAAAAAGAAGACCTCAAGGCACTGGCACGCGAGGTCAAACCCAAACTCATCGCCGCCCTCACTGCCACAAAAAAAGGAGCACAAGCCGACACCGGCGAAAACGTGTTGGTCCTCCGCATGGCAGCCGCCATGATCGGAAGGTGGGTCCGCGACGAATTGAGAGAGTGGTCCGATGGAACACAGGTGACCATCGTTGGCTTGGAGGAAGAACTGTACCGAACCTTTACCCTCGAAGATGGCCGGTCCATCGCCTTTAAAGGGGTCGCAGATCGGGTCGAAGTGCACCGAAATCCAAGGGGCGAGGTCTGGCAGGTGGTCGACTACAAAACCGGTGCGGTCGAAGGCAAGGAGTTGAGGCTCCGGGGCAACTGGGACGAAACCCTGCGCAAAGGAAAACATGGAAAGGCCCTTCAATTGCTGATCTATGCCGCCATGCTGCGGGAAAAACACCCCGAAGCCCAAGCGGTCCGTTCGGCCATACGCGCCGGGCGCAAAGGCCCCGGTGATTCCACCAGTCTGCTCACCCTGCAATGGGACGGGACGACCCTGCTCAACCATGAGCACGACGACGCGCTCAAGACATGGCTTGGCGAGGTGGTTTCTTCCCTGCTTCCCGACAATGATGAAGACACCGTTGGGCACAACGAGGACAGCCAGTGGTGCGCCGATTGCCTCACACTGGAGTAGATTCACCTCATGCAGGCCGGCATTAACCCCAGCGATGACCACCCCTTGAAGAAGGTCCTCATCATAGCTTATTACTGGCCCCCTGCTGGCGGACCCGGCGTGCAACGTTGGCTCAAGTTCACCAAGTACTTGCCCTCAGAAGGATGGAAGCCTTCGCTTCTGGTTCCAGAGGGTGCGGCCTACCCTGTCTTGGACCCTTCACTGGAGGAGGAAGTAGGGCCTGATACAGAGGTCCTGCGCGTGCCCATTTTCGAACCCTATGAAGCGGCCCTAGCGCTCGTCCAAAGAAAAGGAGCCGAACGGCTCGGTTCTGGCAACAAAAAATCCGGACCCATCGACAAATTGGTCCGTTGGACCAGGGGCAACTTGCTTCTACCGGATCCCCGGGTGCTCTGGCGCAAACCCGCCTCAAAGGCTGCAATACGCTGCATCCAAAAAGCAGAACACAGCGGAAATGGTTTTGATGTTGTCATCACAACGGGTCCTCCCCACAGCGTTCACCTCATAGGACTGGACATCCAGCGCCAAACAGGCCTTCCATGGGTCGCTGACTTCAGAGACCCCTGGCGAGAAATGGACTACCTGGAGGACTTCCTCCCCACGCAAAGAACCCGCCGCCGACACCTCAAAATGGAAGGCGAGGTGGTTAGAAATTGCGACGTGGCCCTCATGACAAGCAAGGGCATCAGCACTTCTTTTTCCGTGCATTCAGAGGCAAAAGACAAACTCGAGCTGATTCCCAATGGATGGGATGAAGCGGACATCGAACCGCCCCATTCGGAAAGATCAGAAGACACGGCCCAGCCCCAAACCCATTGGAACTTGGGACATTTTGGTTCGGTTTTTCCCATTCGCAATGCCCCGGGACTCTGGAAAGCCATTGCCCGATGGAATACAGAAGACCGTCTCCCCATCCACCTTCATTTTTATGGGGTCGTCAACCCGGAAGTCGCCGCGGATTTAGAAGCGCATCTGCCAGGACAATGGACCGACCACGGTTATGTATCCCACAAAACAGCGGTCGCAGCCATGGCAGAGATGAACGGCCTGCTCATCCTCCAAAACCGCTCCAAAAGTGGCAGGTATGCCATTCCGGGGAAAGCCTTTGAATACCTCGCCCTCGGCAAACCCCTTGCTGTCGTCACACCCGCTCCAAGCGACCTCACAGAACTGGTCAAAGAGTGGGGGTTCCCCAGCATTGGATACGACAATGCTGACGAGGCATTCGGGTTACTCCATACATTGATGGCGCACCCCGGCACCACCCGTGAGGTCAAAATGGCTTACACCCGTAAGGCCCTGACCTCGCGCTTGGCGCACTGCCTCAATCACCTCATCGAACAACGCCGCTGACCATGGCCCGTCACCGCGCCCCCGTTCAAGCCCTTCGAAATTTCCTGAGCATACTGCTCGGTTTTGCCCTCGGCGCCGTCAACAATTTGGTGATCCTCCCCTGGGCATTTGCCGACAACTTGGGTGAATGGGGTCTGGTGCGCATCGTGATGGCCTGGGGGTCCTTGATCGCCTCCATCTTGGTATTTGGTGCGCCCGCAGCCATGAACAAGTACTCAGGGGTGATGGAGCGCAGCCACAAAACACCCCAGCTCATGGGCACCTTGATGTGGCCCTCTCTGCTGCTCTTTACGCTGGGCATCGCCCTTCCTGCCTTGGTGTTTTCGGAAGGCCTAAGCGACATGCTCGGTTTGAGTCCCGACATCGAAAAAGCGGTTCAGCCCATTGCCATCATCTCAGCGATCATCACGGCGCAACTGTTTTTGGCGGGATTTCTTTCCACGAAATTGAAAACCAGCCTTGCAACGTTTGTTCAGGAAACCGTCTTCAAGCTGGGCTACGCCACTCTGGCCATTGCTCTGGGCCTAGGTTGGATCTCCACGCCCGCATTTTTACCGGCCTTTCTGGGGCTTCAATTCTGCGTGTTTTTGCTCCTGTTGGCCCAGGCCATGGCCAACCGCTTCAAAGTGGACTTCAGCGGCATAGGCCCATCCAAACTCCGCAAAGAAATCCGGCGTTACGGCGCAGCACTGGTGATGGGCAGTGGAGCTTGGGTCATCCTCAGTCAGCTCGACATCATCATGGTGGGCAGTCTCATGGGGCTCGATCAAGTGCCCATTTTTACAGTGGCCGCCTTCATCGCAGCCGTCACAACCTTGCCCACACGCGCTTCCCAACGGCTCTTGGTCCCCTTGGTGTCCAAAGCTTTAGACAGAAAAGACAACTTTGAAATCGACAGGCTCATCCAACTGAGCCACCGTTCACTGCTCCTGAGCAGTGGCTGGATTGTCACCTGCATTTGGGTGGCCTCGCCTCAAATTGAACAGTTGCTCCCCCTTGAATTCAGGAACCTTTCCACTGTCATTTTGGTATTGGGCTTGATGAAGCTCATCCAGGGATCTACAAAAGGTTCTTCCATTTTGCTGCATCAATCCGACCATTTTCAAAAAGTGGTCGCCGTCAACTGGACCATGGTAGCCGTGGCCATCCCCTTGAATTTTTGGTTTATCCCCGAGTCTGGACTTGGCTTGGGACTGCTCGGCGCTGCGCTCGCCACCCTCATTTCCATCGGCATATCAAGCTTGGCAAAACAAGCCCTGCTCTGGCGCATCTACCGACGTTTCGTCCCCAACGGGAAAACCGTGGCCATTTGCGCAGTGCTGTTGGTTCCGGCGCTCACCCTGGTCTATTGGAACCCCACCTCACACCCTCTGCTGACCCTGCTTCTGAAAAGCGCCTTGGTCACAGGTTGGCTCGCCGTGGCCACAGTGAAACTTAAACTCGTACCTGAGGGGGTTCAATTTGCCCTTGAGAAAGCCCCATGGCTCTCGCGGTGGGTGTGAACGGTCACTGACGAATCCACTCCTGCGTGCGGTAAATAAAGCCCCAGTAGCCCCGCACTTTCAAGGTGTTCGGATCTCCTTCTTCGAACCACATTTTGCACCCGTAAATCTTGCCGTTTTTTGGGTCGCAAATGGTGCCGTCGTCCCATTCTCCCTCTTCTGCCTTCATGTCACGGACGATTTGCATGCCAAGCACACGCTTATCCTTTCTGTCGTCACCGCATTCGGTGCAATGGGGATCCTGATCCTCTTCAGGCAGCCGAAACAACTCTACAACTGTGCCATAGAACATGCCGTCCTGTTCGCTGATCTCGACAATGCTCTTGACCCGGCCCGCATTTTCGTCATCGATGGTTTTCCAACGCCCAGTGAGGGATTGAGCCGATACCAATGACACCAAAGACATCCAGACAGAGAAGAAGAAAAGGCGCTTGTTCATGACCTCAAATTAAGTGTGTACTGGCGACGCGGCTGCAGACAATTTGTCCGAATCCCTGCGCGCCTTGTTCAAAGCTGTGTTCAAGTCAAAGCCCACAATCAATAAAAAGCAATTGACGTTGAGCCAAACCAGCAGCAGCAGCAAAGTCCCCAGTGAACCATACAGCCGGTTGTAACTCGACAAAGACGTTGCAAACCAAGCAAAGGCAATGGAAGTCACCACGATCAACGCTGTCGTGGCTACGGCACCTGGGGTGATGAACCTCCAACTGTCCTTAGAAAAATCAGCCGCATTGTACAAAGCCGTGATGGTGGTGAACAACAGTGCGAGCGTGACCAGCCAGCGTACAGCTTGGATCAGCGGCAAGTCCTCAAGCGCCAAAAGCCCTTGGCCCGTGAGCCAATCCAAGACCGTCCCCGAAAAGACAATCAACAGGACTGCCACAATCAGAAAAACAGAAAACACCACCATCAGCAACACAGAAATTGCACGCAACAGCAACCAATTTCCTTTGCGCTCAAGGTGGTGTGCCTCATTCAAGCCCGACAGAATGCCATTGATTGAACTCGACGCGTAGAAGAGCATCAACACAAATCCGAGGCTCGCAATTTCAGGATGCACGCCCGTTTCCAACAGGTCCGCCACCGTCCTTTCCACGAGCAAAAAAGTATCTCCCGGAAAATAATTCCGCATCGCCTCGAACAAGCTGTCTTGAAAATCCGCCACAGGCACCAAGGGCAACAAGCTCAAGATCACCAGGATGACCGGAAAAATCGACAAGAACACCTGAAACGCAATCGCTGCTGCGCGGATGCCCAAAGCCCCCTCGGCCACGCCCACCACGAAAAACCGAAAAACGTCCCAAGCACTCATGCCCTCAAACCCCCAAGGATGCAAGCGCTCCAAAGGTGCGATCAGCACCCTCCTCAACGGCGTTCGCCGCATCCAACGTTCCCATGCCTGTTCACCCATTTGACCGTGGCTCCATGCTTTCAAGGGAAGATGCACTCTTCAAGCTGATGTCCAAAGGCATGGGGCTGTGCGTCAACCAACCAAGGGACACAAAGTCGACCCCCGCATCTCCATAAGCACGCACATTGTCAGGGTTCAATCCCCCGCTGGCTTCGGTCTGGACCCTCCCTCCCACAAGGTCCACCGCTTCGGCAGCTTGAGCAGGTGTAAAGTTGTCCAACAACAAACGGTCCACACCTCCAACGGACAGGGCCTTCTGCAATTCCATCGCATCGCGCACTTCAACCACAACGGGCACCTTGCGGCCTGCTTTTTCCAAAAAGTCCAGGGCGCCTTGGACGGCTGACTCCATGCTGCCTGCGTAGTCCACGTGGTTGTCCTTGATCAAAATTTGATCGTACAATCCCATTCTGTGGTTCACGCCGCCACCCATCTGCACTGCGGCCTTCTCAAAGACACGAATACCGGGTGTGGTTTTGCGCGTATCCAAGACCCGCGTGCCTGTTCCCTGCAACAGAGCGACAACCTTGCGCGTGCCTGTGGCGATGCCACTCATCCGCTGCATAAAATTCAAAGCGAGCCTTTCCGCCGTCAAGATTTGTCGCGCGGAACCCTCAGCCCAAGCCACAACATCCCCGGGCTGAACCCGGTCACCATCCGACGCCACCGTTGTGAATTCTACATCGGGCGCTCCAAATGCAAACACCCTTTTGGCCACAGCAAGTCCAGCGATAACTCCGCTTCCTTTGACCAAGAAACCCGCTTTTTCTCTGGCCTCATGAGGGATACAGGCCGCCGATGTCACATCGCCCGACCCAATGTCTTCGCGCCACGCCATGGCAATGGCAGCATCCATCTGTTCCTCCGACGTGGGCATATTTTCGTTCAAGACGTGACCTTCTAGTATGGACGGCAAGATAATTCGACAGACCTTCGGGCATGCGCATTTCCCTGATTGTCATCGGCAAGACTTCTGCTCCATGGCTGCGCCAGGGCATCGACGAGTACGTCAAGCGGTTGTCACGCTATGCCCCCTTCCAGTATGTCGAGCTTCCAGATGCCAAACTCAAGGCCTCAAAGCCAACAGCGGATCAACTCAAAAGTGCTGAAGCCCCCATCCTGTTGAAGGCCCTTGGAGATGCTGACCACGTGGTTCTGCTCGATGAACACGGAAAACAACCCCGCAGCATTGAACTGGCACAATGGATTGAAGTTCGGCATCACCGCGGCATCCGACACCTGGCTTTGGTCATCGGCGGGGCCTATGGTTTTGCCCCGGAGGTCAAAGCCAAGGCCAACGAAAAGCTAGCACTGAGCGCACTGACTTTTAGCCATCAAATGATACGGCTGCTGGCCGTGGAACAGCTTTACCGGGCACAGACCATCCTCAGAGGAGAGCCCTATCACCACGAATAATAAAAAATCAGCTGGCGAGGATGAGGACCTTGTTGTCCAACACCTCTACCGTTCCTCCGTTCAGATCAAAAGTTTGCTCACCTTCTGCCGTGTCCACCTTCACTGTTCCCTTTGTCAGGGTGGTGATCATGGAAGCATGGCGATCGAGCACCCCTAAAGCCCCATCCGAACCAGGGAGGTACACGTGACGTGCATCCCCTTCGAACAGTATCGCATCAGGAGTGAGGATTTCGACCTTCATCAGGCAGCGCTTTCTGCGAGCATCTTCTCTCCGGCTTCGATCACTTCGTCGATGTTGCCCTTCAAGTTGAAAGCCGCCTCGGGATATTGATCAAGCTCACCGTTCAGAATCATCTGGAAACCCTTGATGGTGTCCTCGATGGACACAAGCACACCAGGGATGCCAGTGAACTGCTCTGCAACGTGGAAAGGCTGAGAGAGGAAGCGCTGAACGCGGCGGGCACGGTGCACCACCTGCTTGTCTTCTTCACTCAATTCGTCCATTCCGAGGATCGCAATGATGTCCTGCAGCTCAACGTAACGCTGGAGGGTCTCCTTTACGCGCTCAGCGGTGCTGTAGTGCTCATCACCCACGATTTCTGGGGTCAAGATGCGCGAGGTAGAGTCGAGCGGATCAACAGCAGGGTAGATGCCCAAGGAAGCAATCTTCCGCGACAATACCGTAGTGGCATCGAGGTGGGCAAACGTCGTAGCGGGAGCAGGGTCGGTCAAGTCATCCGCAGGCACATAAACGGCCTGTACAGATGTAATGGATCCTTTCTTGGTAGATGTGATCCGCTCCTGCATCGCTCCCATTTCGGTAGCGAGTGTGGGCTGATAACCTACCGCTGAAGGCATACGTCCCAGCAAAGCTGACACCTCTGATCCAGCCTGGGTAAAACGGAAGATGTTGTCGATGAAGAAGAGGATGTCACGACCAGCACCTTCACCACCACCATCACGGAAATACTCCGCCACAGAAAGGCCGCTCAACGCCACACGGGCACGGGCCCCTGGAGGCTCGTTCATCTGACCGAACACGAGGGTCGCTTGGCTCGTAGCCAATTTCTCCATGTCCACTTTGGACAGGTCCCAACCGCCTTCTTCCATGCTCTTCTCGAAAGCCTCACCATAGTTGATGACGCCCGATTCGATCATCTCACGAAGCAGGTCATTGCCCTCCCTTGTGCGCTCACCTACACCCGCGAACACAGACAAACCGTCGTGTCCCTTGGCGATGTTGTTGATGAGCTCCATGATGAGGACGGTCTTGCCGACACCCGCACCACCGAACAAACCAATTTTACCTCCCTTGGCGTAAGGCTCGATGAGGTCAATCACCTTGATTCCCGTGAAGAGGATCTCAGTACTGGTGCTCAACTCCTCAAACTTCGGAGGCGTTTGGTGAATTTCTCTTGGGCCTGCGCTCTCCACTTTGCCTCCATCAATGCCATCAATGGCAGTTCCAGTGACATTGAACAGGCGGCCTTTGATGGCTTCTCCGGTGGGCATGCTCATGGCACGGCCCATCAGACGGGCTGACATTCCGCGGCGCAAACCTTCAGTTCCATCCATCGCAATGGCACGGATGGTGTCCTCTCCGATGTGCTTTTGGCACTCGAGAACTAATGGAGGTTGGCCCTCTCGGTCGACCTCTAGGGCCTCGAGAATTCTGGGCAATGCACCGTCCGCTGGGAAACTAATGTCCACAACCGGACCGATGACTTGGGTGATGGAACCGACGTTTTGGCTCATTGGAGCGAGGATTAACGCTTGATGGAATGAGCCTTTCGGCCCTTGATTTGGGCGCAAAATTAAACCAAACGGACGACCTCCTGACATCCCTATGCCCTTCTCCCTCGAAACGAGTTTTCAACGCCTGTGAATTCACGCCAAAAAGACGGCATTTAAACGCACCTCGTCTGACCATCCTAACTTAGCAGCAGTGCGCATTCACCGAGGACTCCCACACTTTCCACCAGGCCAACGGCGCATTGTGACCACCGGCACATTCGACGGCGTTCATTTGGGCCACATGGCCCTGCTTGATTGGATGGTAGAAAAAGCCCGAGAAGAGCAGTCCGAAACCATTGTACTGACTTTTGACCCCCATCCCCGCCAGGTGCTTTTTGGCGATGCCAGTGGGCTCGAACTGATTCAATCCATGGACCAGCGGGCGGCAAGCCTCGCGGAAACAGGGCTCGACCACCTCGTGATTCAACCCTTCGACCGGGCATTTTCACGCCTGAAGCCAGAGGATTTCGTCCGCGACGTGCTGGTTGAAGGCCTCGGCACAACGACCATCGTTGTGGGACACGACCACCGTTTTGGTGCGGGCCGCGAAGGCGATGTCGAACTGCTGAGGGCTTGCGGAGAGTCTTTCGGTTTCAGCGTGCAGCACATTCCTCCCCACATCGAAGGGGAACTCACCGTATCGAGCACCAAAGTCCGCCAAAAGTTGCGCTGCGGTGATCTGGCGGCAGCACACGCCCTGCTCGGCCGCAAGCATGCATGGCGCGGCGAAGTTGTCGCCGGAGATGGAAGGGGGCGAACACTCGGATTTCGCACGGCCAACCTCGAAGCCACTGAAACACATCAAATCCTTCCCGCAGAAGGCGTCTATGCGGTTCAAGTCAGCCTGGTTTCTGAAAATCAAATCCAAGCAGGCAGTGCCATGGAGACAAGATCATGGGGCGGCATGGTCAACATTGGGCCCCGGCCAACATTCGACCATGTGGGTGACAGGCCCACGGTAGAGGCCCACTTGTTTACCACAGAAAACCCCGACCTCTACGGCACCGAATTGGAGGTTGTTTTTTGTGAGCGCATGCGGGACACCCAAAAATTTGAAGGCTCCGACGCCCTCATTGAACAACTCAAATCAGATGCAGCTCAAGCGAAGCGCATCTTGGGATACGACAGCAACCATGGCGCGCGTTGACATCACGATGAACCCGCTCTTGGTCGCCTCAATGGGCTTGGCATGCACGCTCCTTTCCTGTTGCATCTGCCCTCAAAGTATGGCTGCACAGTCCAATATCCCTTGGGACACAGCCCAAGTTTGGACAGATTTCGATGCGGCACTTCAGCGTCCAGAACGGGTATGGCGCTTGGACCTGACCAAGCAAAAATGGAAAGCGGTAGATGTTCGGCTCCGAAGGTTTAGACAGCTCCGTGAAATCGTCCTCGACAAAAACAAAATCGACAGCCTTCCTCCTTGGATTGGAGAATTTGAACACCTAGAACGGTTGAGCATCCGAAGCAACCAACTCACTCAAATTCCCCCGGGCCTGCTGCAGCTTTCGAACCTGAGGGAATTGGACCTTTCGGACAATGAAATCGAAGGAATTCCAGAGGACATTGATGCGTTGGCCAAACTCGAAAGGCTGCTGCTGTGGTCCAACGTCATCGGCCATTTTCCGCCCTCATTGAGCCACCTCGAATTTTTACAGGAACTCGACCTGCTCAACAATGAGATGTCTGTGGATGAGCAAACATGGGTCCGAGAACTGCTGCCTGGGCGGCGGTTGTCCTTTAGTCCTCCTTGCCGATGTCAGTTCGACGACTAGAAGGCATTCCCGTGGTGGTATTGACTGGAGTAGAAAACTCCGGAAAGACTACCCTCGCAGAAGGCATGGCCTCCGCATTGAATTGGGACCTCATACCCGAGGCCGCGCGAACCGACATCCGGGTGGTCAACGGCACGGTTGACAGGGGCCATTTGCAACACATGTTGGAGCGTTTCAACGGGCATTTGTCTGGGCTCATCAACACCGCCAGCAAAGGCATCGTCTGCGACACGGGTGCACTCGTTCTGGACATGTGGTCGAGAAGCGCCTTTGGCAAAGGGCTGCAGGGAACCGAACACACCATGGAACTGGCCCACGTGCACCTGCTCTGCAACACCCTTCCAACTTGGGAACCAGACCCACTCCGAAACATGCCCCAGTTTGCCGACCGCATCGGGCTGGAATCGGAATACCGAGAGCGCCTGACCCAAGCGGACACCGTCTTTTGTGAAATAGGGGCCTCAGAGCCTCCTGACAGGCTCACAGAGGCCGTCCGTTGCATCCGCCATCATTGCGCTCCGTGAATCCACCTCAATCGCCCTCCCAACAGCGCTGGACCGAGGCCGTCGCCGTCCTGCTCAGCCTCGCATACACTTGGGGGTATTTGCAAGGGTGGACGCCGTGGTGCTTCATCCCTGCCGCCATAGGGTCAGGCCTCCTCGCCCTGCTGTGCTGGAAGCGCAACATTCAAGCCGAAGCCGCCCTGCAGGGGTTCTATGTGGCCTTTGCTTTTTACGGCGCTTGGCTGTCCGGAAGCGCACAAGATTGGACGCCACAGGAGGCCTCCATAGCCTTCCATTTAAGCGCAACTGCAGCCGCTGCAGCGGCCACCGCGTTGTTGGCGCGATTCCTAAAGCAGCGTACCACAAGCGCAATGCCCGGTTGGGATGCCTTTACCACCGTATTCAGCCTTTGGGCCACATGGCTGATGGTGAACAACTACCACGCCAACTGGGCCTATTGGATCGCCATCGATGCCGCCGCCATTTTCCTTTACGCAAAGCGCGGCCTTCCATTGGGGGCCGCGCTCTACGCCATCTATCTCGCGATGGCTTTGGTGGGTTGGTTCAGTGGGTAAGGGCCATCAGCGAATGATGAACTTCACCGGAATCGTGTATTGGACACTCACAGGCTTTCCCTGCTGACGTCCAGGCTCAAAATCGGGCAGTGAACTCACCACCCTCAATGCCTCCGCATCCAGACGAGGGTCCACAGCGCGGAGTACCCTTCCTTCTCGCACTTTTCCATCTTTTCCAACGACAAAGTAGACGAACACCGTACCCTGAATCCCTGCATCCTTAGCAATCGGTGGGTACTTGGTGTTGGAGCTCACATACTTGATGATCTCCAGCTGTGTGCACTGGTCACGCTCTGTTCCTGTCTTGCTTTTGCAAGGTCCAAATCCAGGCATGTCTTCTACGATCATGAAAGGAATGTCCTCTTCTTCAACTTCCTCTTCCTCGACCTCAATGATCTCGATTTCGGTGTCCTCGTCGATCTCAATGTCCTCGATCACGAGCTCTTCCTCGATCTCTTCTTCATCGTCGACGATTTCAATGACCGTCGTCTGTTGTGGAGGTGGTGGTGGAGGAGGCGGAGGAATCACGTTGACCGGAATCACCTCGTCCTCGAGAAGGTCTACCTCAAAATCGAGGGCCCGAATGATGTTTACATCGTAGCTGGTCCAAGCCAATGCGGCGAGAATCAGGGAGAGCACGGAAACAAATCCGATGGACCTCCAGGTCCCCCGCTTGTTTTCGAGGTCAGCTTGTGGTGTCTTGCGTGGCTGCATGAATGGGGGTGTTGCTGGGCCTTGCTTTTCGAAGGGCCAAATTAATCAAAGGGGTTTCTTACCAATGGGCCACATCAAATACAATGCCCGAAATGCGAAACCGGCCATACACAGGCCTATGAAATCCGCGACGAAATCCCAAGGATCACTGCCCCTACCGGGGAAAACAAGGCCTTGGGCCAATTCCAAAATTCCCGCCAAAATCATGCCTCCAGCCATGACCCACCACCACGCATAGCGGCAAGCGGCACCTCCACCACCGCCTTTTCGGAGCGCTATGAGGGCAGAAGTTCCAAAAACGGCGAATAAACCGGCGTGCAAAACGACATCGAGGCGCCAGTTCATCCACCAATCGTGTGCGCCCAATTCTCCTCCCGGCATGGCGTGCAACGCGACGACCGCCATCCCCATACAAACCGCGGGGAAGGCTCGGCGCCATCGGGCTTGACTCCGCGTCTCAGCCGACCTCCGCGGCATAAGCCTCGGCCGACATCAAATGGCCCACATTAGGTGCCCCTTCCAACTGGATTTTCACGATCCATCCAGCCCCGTATGGGTCTTCATTGATCAGAGCAGGATTGTCCTCTAACTCGGTGTTCAATTCCATCACCGTTCCGGCTATGGGCATAAACATGTCGCTCACCGTTTTTACGGCTTCTATGGTACCAAATACCGCATCCACATCGAGGGTTTCGTCTTCGGTTTCCACCTCGACAAAAACAATGTCTCCCAATTCAGATTGGGCGAAATCAGTGATGCCCACGGTGGCCACGTCACCCTCGACGCGCACCCATTCATGGTCCTTGGAATAGTGAAGTTCCTGGGGGATGTTCATGCGTGCAATGTAAAACAGCCGCGCATCTCCTGCCCGATTTATTGCGTAAGGTTGAATCGAAGCGCAATGCCGCTTTTGACGTTGGTTGTAGCAAAGCTGGTCGACACCTTGGGGCGGGTCAGCTGCTCATCAAAGAAGGCCTGCAAGATCAATTTCCTAGAAACCTCCAAGTCTGCACTGAACTTGATGCTGGCGACTTTTTGGCCGGCAGTCACTTGGTTTTCTCGGTTGTCAATCCCTTCGGGACCACCCACCGTTGCTGCCAACGGGTCCAATTTGCGAATGACGGTGGCATTGTCTCTCACGGTAATGTCGAGCCTGAGCACCACATCGGTTTCCTTCAACATCTGAATGGGCAGCTTTCCGCGTGTCCGCAGGAACGGGTTGGGAACGTTCGCAATGCGATAACCCGTTCCAATCACAAGGGCACTGCTCTTGGTCTCCGTGATCTGATTGTTGGTCAAGCCAAAGTTGATCGTCCGATCTCGGCGCATTTCCACCTTGATTTGAGGCTCGTTTTTGCCCCGTGCCTTCAAGGTCACGTCTACGCCAATCAGCGGAGACATTTGCTCAGAAATGGTCACTTGGTTGTACTGCCTCTGGTTGACCCAGTTGCCAAATGAACTCTGGTCAAACGCTGTAGGCCGGCCCAAGTCGTCCCCCTCATAACTGAGGTTGGTTACGTAAGACGTGCTCATTGTAGACCGGTAGCTATGGTTCAATGTGAAGCGCTTGACGCGGTTCTTGAACAGGTTGCCCTTGGACAAACCATCGTAGCTCACCCTCCAATTAGGGGCCAGCTTCGTTTTGAATGGATCCAACGCTACCTGGTCGGACTCCTGGCCGGTGTATGCCGCAATGAAAGCGGGAATGGTGACCGAGGGATTGGTAGGACCCCAACCTGAGTAATAACCCGTAGGCTCACTGTCAGGCAGGCTGTAATTCTCGGCGTTCAACCGTTCGCTCATGTCGAGCCTGGCC